>Ga0315902_10001397_pt1 | contig 38673 bp, 44 predicted proteins | sample LakEriMetagenome_9_FD_203523 | JGI IMG/M metagenome (GOLD analysis project Ga0315902, IMG submission 203523) | Freshwater fungal communities from buoy surface, Lake Erie, Ohio, United States - Buoy 12 MA117 | ecosystem: Environmental > Aquatic > Freshwater > Lake > Lake biofilm | place: USA...
AAAAAATTTCAGGAGCCCCGATGAGCGCAATCGGTGTGGGGCCGGGTCGAGATCAGACAATTGTCGTAAAGGATTTCATCTAAACCATGAAAATCCTCCTAGTCGGAAGTGGCGGTCGCGAACACGCACTCGCACTAGGACTCAAGGCAGATAAAAAATGTAGTGAACTACATGTGGCACCAGGCAACCCAGGAATTGCAGAGATTGCAACAACGCACCCACTTGTAATCACAGATAATCAAGCAATTCTTAGCCTGGCACAATCACTTGGCGTTGACCTTGTTGTGATCGGCCCAGAGCTACCTCTTGTTAATGGCGCAGCCGATATTTTGCGCGCTGCCGGAATAGCAACATTTGGTCCATCAAAAGCCGCCGCCGCTCTTGAAGGATCGAAAGACTTTGCAAAAGGTGTGATGCGAGATGCTGGTGTACCTACCGCCAGAAGTTTTACCTGCACAACAGAAAGTGAAATCAATATCGCGCTAGATGCATTTGGCGCACCTTATGTTGTCAAAGATGATGGATTAGCAGGTGGTAAGGGTGTTGTTGTTACAGAAGATCGCGCCACCGCGTTAACACACGCACTCTCTTGTAACCGTGTTGTTATCGAAGAATTTCTCGACGGCCCAGAGATTTCTCTCTTCGGAATCTCTGATGGCCGAAATATTCTTGCGATGGAGCCAGCCCAAGATTTCAAACGCGCACATGATAATAATCAAGGTCCAAACACAGGCGGTATGGGTGCCTACTCACCACTGCCATGGGCACCTGATGACATTATTGAACAGACTTATGAAAAAGTATTGGCACCTGTTGTCGCCGAAATGGCAGCGCGCGGAACACCATTCATCGGTCTGCTTTATGCGGGGTTAGCCTTAACAAAAAATGGAATTAAGGTTATTGAATTTAATGCACGCTTTGGAGATCCAGAGACGCAAGTTCTTATCCCGCGTCTGCTTACTCCACTCGCCGATCTTCTTTACAAAGCTGCGACAAATTCACTTGATGACACTGTTCTACATTGGAGTGATACCTCGGCCGTCACTGTTGTATTGGCCGCGCAGGGATATCCGCAATCACCAGTTGTGGGGGAGAAGATCACAGCTCCAGATCCCCAGGAAAGCACACTTATATTTCATGCAGGTACCCAAGAAAAAGATGGCTCGCTCATCTCAAGTGGCGGTCGCGTGATGACAGTGACTGGAATCGGAAACGATCTTGAATCCGCACGCCACCGCGCATATAAGCAGATTTCTACCATCGGCCTCGAGGGCTCGTTCTACAGAAGTGATATCGCCCTCGTTGCGTCGCTAGCCCAGGTAGAGAATTAAGTAAGGGAGAATGCACCAGTGAGCGTATTAGCTAACCGTTATGCATCAGCACAGATGCGCGCCATTTTTGCCCCTGAAGAAAAAATCATTGCAGAGCGTCGATTGTGGATCGCTGTAGCGCGCGCACAATCAAAGCTTGGCCACACAATCTCTGATGCTGTGATTGCAGATTATGAGAAAGTTGTGTCAAAGGTAGATCTGGAATCCATTGATGCACGAGAAAAAATTACCCGCCATGATGTGAAGGCGCGTATCGAAGAATTTAATGCTCTGGCTGGCCATGAAGTTATTCATGCTGGAATGACAAGCCGCGACCTCACAGAAAATATTGAAGCGCTGCAGATTAAAAATGGGCTCGATCTCATCGGTAACAAAGTGATTGCAACCCTTGCTGCTCTTGCATCAAAAGCTGCCTTCTATGCTGATCAACCAATCGCGGGACGTTCACATAATGTTCCAGCGCAAATCACAACACTTGGTAAGCGATTTGCAAATGCAGCAGAAGAATTACTTTTCGCATACGAACGTTTAACGGCTTTGCAGGCACGCTATCCAATGCGCGGCATCAAAGGACCTGTTGGGACAGCGCAAGATTCCATTGACTTACTTGGATCAACAGAGGCCCACCAGTCACTCGAACGCGCAATTGCTACCGAACTTGGATTTAATCGAGTACTTGATTCAACTGGCCAAATCTATCCGCGCTCATTTGATTACGATGTTCTTACAACACTTGTTCAACTAGCTGCAGCGCCATCTTCTCTTGCCACATCAATTCGATTAATGGCTGGTGCCGAACTTGTGACCGAAGGTTTTAAAGAGGGCCAGGTTGGATCATCTGCTATGCCTCATAAGATGAATACTCGATCATGTGAGCGTATCAATGGCCTAGCTGTGATCCTGCGCGGATATTCATCCATGGTCTCTGAACTTGCTGGCGATCAATGGAATGAAGGCGATGTTTCATGCAGCGTTGTCAGGCGTGTAGCGATTGCCGATGCGTTCTATGCGATGGACGGTTTATTAGAGACAACACTTACCGTTCTCAATGAATTTGGCGCATTCCCTGCAGTTATCGAAGCAGAGCTTGATCGCTATCTTCCATTTCTTGCAACAACAAAAATTTTGATGGCAGCGGTTAAAGCCGGCGTTGGTCGTGAAGTCGCACACGAAGTGATTAAAGAGCACGCAGTAAAGGCAGCACTTGCGATGCGAGCCGGTCAGCCAAATACTCTTCTTGACGCGCTAGCTGGCGATTCAAAGATTCCGTTGGATAAAGCAGCGCTGGAGAACTTGATCAGCGCTCCCCTTGAATTTACTGGCGATGCTCGCCACCACATTGCACGAGTTGTAGATCGCATTGAGGCGATTACTTCCGCGCATCCTGCCGCAGCGCAGTACAAACCTGGCTCTATTCGGTGAGCGGCTTCGGCCTTGCTGGTCCACCACCAGCACCACAGGTTGCTGGGTGGGATCACTTGCGCACTGGAAAAGTTCGCGATCTCTATACAAATTCATCAGGTGAAATTCTTCTTGTGGCATCAGATCGCATCAGCGCATTTGATTGGGTGCTACCAACAACGATTCCAGATAAAGGCGCAATCCTCACTCAGTTATCACTCTTCTGGTTTGAGTTACTCGAAGACATTATCCCTAACCACATCATTACCGATGATGTTCCATCACAAGTGGCAGATCGCGCTGTAATTGTGGAGCCTCTGAAGATGTTGGATATTGAATGTGTCGCCCGTGGATATCTCACTGGTAGCGGCCTCGTTGAGTACAAAAATAATGGTGCAGTGTGTGGCAACTCTCTGCCAGATGGCTTAAGTGATGGATCAAAACTTACAACACCGATCTTTACACCTGCGACAAAAGCTGAAATTGGTGAGCACGATATAAATATTGACTTTAACCAAGCATCAGCAATTGTGGGCGTGGAGTATGCACAATCACTCCGCGACTACACCCTCAAGCTCTATACAGAAGCGGCTGAATTTGCAGAGAGCCGTGGAATTATTCTGGCTGATACTAAATTTGAATTCGGGCTAGATACTGACGGAGAAATACTCCTTGGCGATGAAGCGCTTACTCCTGATTCATCTCGTTTCTGGGATGCCACAGATTTAGGTGCATCATTTGATAAGCAATTTGTCAGGGATTACCTCACAACATCAGGGTGGGATAAGAAGAGCCCACCGCCAGAATTGCCTGCAGAGATCGTTGAGAAAACTGCGGAGCGTTATCACCAGGCATATTTCATACTCACCGGCAGCAAGTTCTAAGGGGAAATCACATGGCCATCATCGTCGTAGAAGTAATGCTCAAGCCTGAGATCTTAGATCCACAAGGTGTTGCCGTGGGTGCTGCTCTTCCTCGACTTGGTTTCACCTTTGCAAAGAGTGTGCGCCAAGGAAAACGTTTTGAAATCGAAATTGATGGCCAACCCACACCGCAACAAATGCAGGAGATTGAGAAGGCGGCGGCAACACTTCTGGCTAATCCAGTCATCGAGACATATGTAGTGACGGTGCAGGCATGAAAGTTGGTGTCATCACATTTCCTGGCACGTTAGATGATCGTGATGCCCTGCGCGCTGCCAGCGCCGCTGGCACAACAGCAATCTCACTCTGGCATAACGATGCCGACCTCAAAGGTGTGGATGCAGTTATCTTGCCCGGTGGATTTTCTTACGGTGACTATCTGCGCTGTGGTGCGATCAGTCGCTTTGCCCCGGTAATGGAGAAAGTCATTGATGCAGCTCATGGTGGAATGCCACTTCTTGGAATTTGCAACGGCTTTCAAGTGCTCTGTGAAGCGCATTTGTTGCCTGGTGCGTTGACTCGCAATAAAGATCTACATTTCTTATGCCGTGATCAAAAGTTAGTTATTGAAAATAACGCAACAGCATGGACCTCTGATTATGCAAAGGGCCAAGAAATTGTTATCCCATTGAAAAATGGTGAAGGTTCTTTTCAATGTGATGATAAAACCCTTGCAGCCCTTGAAGAAGAAGGCCGCATTGTCGCGCGCTACGTGGGCGAAAATCCCAATGGCTCACGAAATCTCATTGCAGGTGTCACCAATGAGCGCGGAAACATTGTTGGACTAATGCCACATCCAGAGCACGCTATTGAAACTCTCACGGGGCCAAGTGCTGATGGGCTCGCCTTCTTTACATCTGTCCTGAAGGCGATGGTGAAGTAATGGCACTTGATACCGTTGCAATCGCAACTTCGAATCCCGATTCAACACAGCCATTTGCAGAACTTGGTCTCAAGCCAGATGAGTACGCACGCATTAAGGAAATTCTTGGCCGCAGACCAACATCTTCTGAATTAGCGATGTATTCAGTGATGTGGTCTGAGCACTGCTCATATAAATCCTCAAAGGTGCACCTCAAGCAATTTGGCGAGAAGGCTGTGAAGTCTGATGCTTTGCTAGTTGGAATTGGTGAGAATGCAGGCGTTGTCGATATCGGACAGGGTTATGCGATCACATTTAAAATCGAATCACATAACCACCCATCTTTTATTGAGCCATATCAAGGAGCCGCGACAGGTGTGGGCGGAATCGTTCGCGACATTTTAACGATGGGTGCCCGCCCCATTGCAGTGATGGATCCGTTGCGATTTGGTCCAGCTGATGCAGCAGATACTCGCCGTGTTTTACCTGGCGTAATTGCAGGTGTCGGTGGATATGGAAACTGTCTCGGTCTTGCCAACATTGGTGGCGAAGTCGTCTTCGATGAAACGTACTTAGGTAATCCACTTGTAAACGCGCTCTGTATCGGCGTGATGAAACATAGCGATATTAAATTGGCAAAAGCAGCCGGTGCTGGAAATCTTGTCGTGCTCTACGGCGCAAAGACCGGCGGAGACGGAATCGGTGGCGTATCTGTCTTGGCATCAGAGACATTTGAATCAACCGGTCCGGCTAAGCGTCCTGCTGTTCAGGTGGGCGATCCATTTGTTGAAAAAGTATTGATTGAATGCTCGCTTGAAATCTTCGCTGAAGATCTTGTTGTGGGTATCCAAGACCTTGGCGGGGCAGGATTATCGTGTGCCACAAGCGAATTAGCATCAGGTGGAAGTGGCGGCATGAAGGTCGCACTTGATCGCGTGCTTTTGCGTGATGCGACCTTATCGCCTGAAGAAATCTTGATGTCTGAATCACAAGAGCGCATGTGCGCCATTGTTGAACCAAGCAAGATTGATCGCTTTCTGGAAATCTGTAAGAAATGGGATGTGACTGTCACGGTTATTGGTGAAGTTACCGATGGTGACCATCTTGAAATCACGTGGCACGGTGAACTCATTGTCGATGTACCACCGCGCACTGTGGCCCACGATGGTCCTGTCTATTCCAGACCACTGGCAGAACCGGCTTATATCGCGCGTGTAAACGCTGAATTGATTTCACCACCAGTTCCACAAACCGCGACAGAGATTAAAGATGCAATTCTGATGATGGCAGCGACTCCAAACTTGGCAGATAAGAGCTGGGTCACCAATCAATATGATCGATACGTACAAGGAAATACTGTGCAATCACAACCAGATGATTCTGGAATGGTTCGTATCGATGAGAAGACACACCTTGGCGTTGCTGTAGCAACCGATGCCAATGCAAATTGGTCTTACCTCAACCCTTATGAAGGTGCGAAATTAGCACTCGCCGAAGCATCTCGAAATATTGCTACAGCAGGAGCGAAGCCACTTGCTGTTACTAACTGTCTTAACTTTGGCTCGCCTGAAGATCCAGGTGTGATGTGGCAATTTGCCGAAACAGTTCGTGGCCTTGCAGATGGATGTCTTGAGATGGGCTTACCTGTGACGGGCGGCAACGTATCTTTCTACAACCAGACAGGCGATGTTGCGATCTTGCCAACACCTGTCATCGGAGTTCTTGGTGTTATTGATGATGTGCGCACTCGCACACCAATGAGTTTTGATCGAGCAGGGTTAGATCTCTATCTCCTTGGAGCAAGTGATAGCAATATGTCAGGCTCTGAGTGGGCATACCTTCATAAGATGCGCGGGGGACAAGCGCCAACTGCTGATTTACAGCGTGAAATGCGCCTCATTGATCTGCTCGTGAAGGGTCGCACCGAGAAGATCTTTAGCGCAGCACATGATTTAAGTCAGGGTGGCCTTACTGCAACGCTTACTGAAATGGTCTTACGTCATAACGTCGGCGCAACAATTACTTTAGATAATCCTGGAGTGAGCCTCTTTGTTGAAACACCAGGACGAGTTGTCGTTGCGGTCGAACCTGGAAAAGTTGAGGCCCTAAAGAAAGCTGCGGGGGATATTCCACTGACGCACCTAGGTGCAACAGGCGGAGATGCACTGGTTGTTAACGATGTTCTGATTTCACTTGATGAGTTACGCAAGGCTCATACCGCTACCTTTGAGAAGTTGTTTGGATAGAAGATGCGCGATCCGGTGATTCTAGAAAATGTGAAGAGCTCCTTAGCCGAATTAGTACGTCTTGCACCTGGGCGCGCAATCGAAGTACGGGTCCCACCGTATGCAGCAGTTCAATGCGGAGATGGTCCAACACATACTCGCGGCACCCCAGCTAATGTCATCGAGATGAACGCTGACACCTGGTTGGCACTTGTCAGTGGCGATCTTTCATGGACGGCTGCACTCGGAGATGGACTCATCAGCGCATCAGGTGCCCGCGCAGATTTATCCCATCTACTTCCATTTGAGAAAAGGATGACGCCATGAGCAGACGCGCAGATGGATTGCTCAATCACAATTACCCTGGCGAAGATAAGGGTCCGCAAGATGCATGCGGTGTCTTCGGAGTATGGGCACCTGATGAAGAAGTTGCAAAGCTCACCTTCTACGGTCTCTATGCCTTGCAACATCGCGGAACAGAATCTGCCGGAATCGCAACCTCTGATGGTGAGCGCATCGTTATCTTTAAAGATATGGGTCTTGTCTCACAAGTATTTACTGAATCTGATCTTGCAACCTTGCCTGGAAATCTTGCGATCGGCCACTGTCGCTACAGCACAACGGGGTCGAGTACATGGGTCAATGCGCAGCCAACGCTACGCCCAACTAAGTACGGCACACTGGCTTTAGCCCACAATGGAAATCTGACAAATACCGGCGATCTCGCCGAAATGGTTTCAAAACTTGAACCTCCCGCAAAGAATGAACGCGGTGCTACAACAGATACTGAAATCATGACAGCGTTGATCGGTCTACAACACGAGAATAATGTGGAGGCAAGCGCACTTGCCGTCCTACCGTTGCTGGAAGGCGCTTTCTCTCTAGTCTTTATGGATGAGCGCACACTCTATGCAGCGCGCGATCGCCACGGTGTAAGACCACTTGTTATTGGAAAACTTGAACGCGGCTGGGTTGTCGCATCTGAATCTGCCGCACTAGATATTGTCGGCGCTGCATTTGTGCGCGAAGTTGAACCAGGTGAATTTTTAGCCATTGATGAAGATGGACTTCGTTCGCAGATGTGGGCTGCCCCTGAACCAAAGGGATGTATCTTTGAATACGTCTATCTTGCTCGTCCAGATACATCGATTGCCGGACAGAGCGTGCATGCAACCCGAGTACGAATTGGTAAGCAACTTGCTATCGAGGCACCTGTTGTCGCCGATCTTGTCATTCCTGTCCCTGAATCAGGAACACCGGCGGCAATTGGATTCGCCCAAGAATCTGGAATTCCATATGGATTAGGTTTTGTAAAGAATTCATATGTGGGACGAACATTTATCCAGCCATCACAGACTATTCGCCAATTAGGAATTCGCTTAAAACTTAATCCACTGCGCGAGATCATTGACGGTAAGCGCATCGTTGTCGTCGATGATTCAATTGTGCGTGGCAATACTCAGCGCGCGATTGTGCGTATGTTGCGCGAAGCCGGCGCACTCGAAATTCACGTACGCATTTCTAGCCCACCTGTGAAGTGGCCCTGCTTCTATGGTATCGACTTTGCAACGCGCGCCGAGTTAATCGCGAGTGGTCTCGAGATTGAAGAGATCCGCAGATCGATCGGTGCTGATTCACTCGATTATGTAAGCGCTGAAGGGTTGATTGAAGCGACCCATGTACCGGGTGAAAAGCTCTGTACCGCCTGTTTTACAGGGCAATATCCGATTAAAATCCCCACAGATTTATCAGAGGGTAAATTGCGCCTTGAGATTTTGGATCAGAACCCATGAACACATATAAAGATGCAGGCGTAGATATCGATGCAGGAGATCGCGCCGTTGAATTGATGAAGGCGTCAATTGCTAAGGCATCTCGTAGCGAAGTTGTTGGTGGCATCGGCGGATTTGCCGGACTCTTTGATGCCAGTGCGATGAAATCTATGCAACGACCACTTCTTGCTACATCTACCGATGGCGTTGGAACAAAGACTGAGATTGCTCGCATGCTAGGAAAGTACGACACGATCGGTGAAGATCTTGTCGCGATGGTGGTAGATGACTTAGTTGTCTGCGGTGCTGAGCCCCTCTTTATGACTGATTACATTGCAGTTGGAAAAGTGATTCCAGAACGTATCGCAGCAATTGTTGGCGGAATCGCCCGCGGATGTGAAAAAGCCGGAACCGCACTTGTTGGTGGCGAAACGGCAGAGCACCCAGGACTCATGGGAGATGATGAATTCGACATTGCAGGCGCTGCAACCGGAGTCGTTGATGCGCACTTACAACTTGGTGCAGATCGCGTAAAGGCAGGAGATGTCCTGATCGCAATGCCATCTTCTGGAATTCACGCAAATGGATTCTCACTTGTACGCCACATTATTGCCACACAGAAAATTGATATCAATAAAACTGTTGCCGACTTAGGTTGCACTCTTGGTGAAGTTCTCATCACCCCAACTGAAATCTACGCACTCGATTGTTTGGCGCTGATTCGATCACTCAAAGAAAATTTGCACACTTTCTCTCACATCACCGGTGGAGGCCTTGCCGATAACACCGCCCGAGTTATCCCAGATGGATTGGTCGCAACGTACGATCGCGCGACCTGGTCGCTTCCACGCGAGATGGAGTATTTGGCTCAATTAGCCAACGTCCCGCAAGGCGATCTTGAGCGCACCTGGAACGCTGGCATCGGAATGGTCGCAATCGTTGATCCGCAGGTTGCCGATCTGACCATCAAATCCCTGGCCGCTCGAGGCATGAAAGCCTGGGTTGCTGGCCAGATCGAGCCCGCATCGAGTGTGAATATGCCCGGCTCGAGTGTTTTGGCTGGAAAGTACCAATCACGCTAAAGTGGGCTCACACAGAACGCTATTGGTAAGGAGGCCGCCCCATGGGTAGAGGCCGTGCAAAAGCTAAGCAGACAAAAGTCGCCCGCGATCTTAAGTACAACTCACAAGAGATGGATCTAGATCGTTTGGCCAAAGAGCTCCATGGTGATGCTCCTGCAACTGAAAACCGTGATGACGAAGATCCCTTCGCCGAAGGCAATTACATCCCACGTGCGTAATTAGCGCGTACATACATGTATCCAACTCCGTACGTTGCATCACTACGCGTATTTGAACCACTTGAAGCATTTGATCCAGTAGATCGTTTGCGTTGGCAGAACCTTGACGCCAATCACAATTCGCGCGAAGAAGAACAACGCCTTGCACTCGAACGCATTATCTTTCCGCAGCCACCTAGCGCTCGCCCCGATGGCGTGCATATCCTCGATCTCGATGGCGCTCGCTATATCTCGCCGTGGTCCACTGCAACACGTTGCTGGGCAGCGCTAGAAAGTTTCAAAGGACAATTTCCGCCACCTTTATCGCACTTCTTTATTTCACCCGCACTTGAAGAAGTCATCACAAGTGGAATGGATTTCATCGACGAACGCGTGCCACATACGTTGAGCGAAACATGGATTATTCCACCGCGTTGGTTCTCAATCTTTACACCGAATGAACGTGAGATCGGAAGCGATCAACATGGCCCGTTCTCTAGAGCACGCACAACAATTGCACAAGCAAAAGCGCGTACCAAGAGAGCACACGAAACTGTTGAAGGTGCATTCGGAGTTGGCCCAGTTGAAGAAGAGATCGAAAATCTTCTTGAATGGCTTGAGATCTTTCATCCCGAATCACTCGTGGAACTCGATTACGGCGGGCTAGCCGGATATCTTTCCGCCGCACTTACCGCTGACGGCGAAGAAGGACTTGTCGCTGATACATCCATTGAAGATGTCCTTCTCTCACTTGATGGCCTGGCGCAAGGAGATGGTCAGATCGCAGGCGGTGGATATGAACGACTAGTCAGACGTTGGCGCGCAGTTCAGGCATTTGAGACGAGCATTTAGCTAGATCTGCCACCTTGCCAAGACGTTGTAACAGCGGGGATACTTAGTGTCATTGCGGGGCAAAACGGACACTTTTGCTCCACCGTTAGAAATTTTTATTAGAGGAGAACGCATGAGCCGTCTGCCAGATGCGGAAGTTCTTCTGACTCCTCGCGAAGTTGCTGATCTCTTTGGTGTTGATCCCAAAACAGTTACACGGTGGGCGAAGGCGGGAAAACTTACATCGATTCGCACACTTGGTGGACATCGTCGTTATCGCAAATCAGAAGTTGATGACCTTCGCGCAAATTACTTTAAGGCTCAATAGGCAACTTATTTCTCATGAATGACATTTCTTTTGAAAGATATCTTTTACTTGGCGCGCTCACGATGGTCTTTGTCGGAATCCTCACGCCGATTATGCGAAAGATTGCGATCTCTGTCGGTGCGGTAGATGCACCAAATCTTGAACGCAAACTACAGAAAGAACCAGTTCCGTATCTTGGCGGCGTTGCAATCGCAATCGGTGTTGTCGGTGCATCCTATGCAGCGCTCTTGGCAGAAGATTTCACCATGGAGAATTTTCGCCTCGCAAGTTTTGTTTTAGTTCCAGCAATCGCAATTTCTGTGATGGGCTTGATCGATGACTTGAAGGGGCTGCAGCCTTGGCCACGTCTGATTGCACAGACTTTCACAGGTGTCATTGTTGCCGTCATTCTGACGCTGACCGACACCATGGGCATTGCCTTCGGAAACACCTTCTTAAATTATGTAATCTCAATTATCTGGATTGTTGGTGTCTGTAACTCAATCAACTTCTTTGATAACCACGATGGAGGCGCCGCTGGCACCGTTGCGGTGATCTCACTATTTCTCTTCTTTATCGCCTTTGATCGCCAACAAGTGTTGGTCAGCGCACTAGCTATCGTGACTGCAGGTGCCACAGCAGGATTCCTCATCTGGAACCGCCATCCGGCCAAGATCTATATGGGCGATGCTGGTGCACTCTTCCTTGGAATCATCATCTCTGTTTTAACAATTCGCTTAAGCCCAGGGATCATTCCGCAAGAGAAATCTTTTGCAATCCCAGCACTTTTAATGGCGACTCCGATTTTGGATACAACAGTTGCCGTAATCTCACGACTTCATCGCGGTATCTCACCTTTCCAAGGTGGGCGCGATCACTTGTCACATCGATTGATGCGCGTGGGTCTTTCTCGCAAAATCACAGCAATTACCTTGTGGGCGATGGCAGCGATGTATGGCGGCCTCGCTCTCGCGGTGTACACATGGCCAGATACATTAGGTTGGCAATTAATCGCCTTTGCATCAGTTGCATGGATTGCAAAACTCATTTTCTTCTTAAGAATTCCATCTGAGGGGTAGACTAAGACCATGGCTACTAATGAAAATCCAACTAACCCAGCAGATGACGTTAAAGCAAAGATGGCTGCTGCCCTAGAGGCGAAGAAAAATAAAGGCGGTCGTCCAGGATCATCTAGTGGAACAAGCGGTGGATCAAAGATTCGCGGCGGCCAACGCAGTGGTGGTGCACCTCAGGTGCAGCGCAAAGCAGGACCATCTGGTTCTGGCTCTGCTGGTTAATTCATCACATCCATATTTAATTAAGTAACTCTAAAAAATCTAAAGTGGCTCGGGACAGGATCGAACTGTCGACCTCACGATTTTCAGTCGCGCGCTCGTACCAACTGAGCTACCGAGCCAATATTTAATTGTTATTTCACACTCTATATAAGTGTAAAAAGTAGAGAGTGTGTGGACACTCTCTACTCGCGACCCAGACGGGACTTGAACCCGCGACCTCCGCCGTGACAGGGCGGCGCGCTAACCAACTGCGCTACTGGGCCTAGCTTGTACATCTTCGTGCCCCCAACGGGATTCGAACCCGTGTTACCGCCGTGAAAGGGCGATGTCCTAGGCCCCTAGACGATGGGGACGTTAAAGGCTGGCCTATCGTACCCGTGACTCACACTGAAAACCAAAACGAGTTTTACTCCGCTATTTCTAACGCTTTTTCTCGCTTATTTCGCAGGGCTAAAAGTGAACTGGTGACAAGGGCGACTCCGGCTGCAAAGAGCCCCAGGGCTGAACCAAGTGAGCCACCCAACGTTGATGCAACAAATTCTCCGACACCAACTGTTGTTGTCAGCACCGCAGTGAGAAGTATCGGCCAACGATTGACGCGAAGATAGAGCCAGGTTGTTAGAGCTGCAACATAGATCATCAACAGATATGAAATCAATCGCTCAGAGTCGATAAAGAAAATCTGCGTTGATATGAAGAGCGTTGCACCACCAAAGATGTAGCCCAAAAATTCATCGACATATTTGAAGTACGTCAGAGCCAACCAGCCGGTGCCAAGAAGAAGGAAATAGATTGCTATAAAAACTGCGGTCTCGCTGCCCTGTGGCGATAAATCTGAGACTGCCATGATTCCTGAGATGAAGACAAATCCATAGAGGGTGAAGTGGCCGACGAAAGATTGCACCAAGTAGAAACCAATCAGTGCAATTGCAGTTCCACCCAAGAAAGCCAAAGTCGGTGCATCATTTTTTGGATGAACAATTGCAATTGTTGCAGTCGTGCTTGCTGCAGAAAGTCCATAGAGCACACCCGATAAGCGAGATTTCACAGGTGTAGCCGAGCCTACAAAAAGCCCGAGCGCAAAGAGGATTACAGCAAGAGCACCGAAGAGAATTGCGCGTTGCCACTGAGTAAAGGCATCCCACTTATTTGCAGTAATAATTGCAATCGCAATAACAAGAAATGCACCACCGACGTATCCGGCAATTTCTGCCAAGACGCTGCTGCGCGAATCTGATGGCGCTTCGGTACCTTCAAAGCGCAAACGAACAAGCTCGGCTTGATCGGCGCTCAAAGACCCGTCATGTACGAGTCCATCGAGCGCCGCATCAAGCTTGCGAGCATCAGACATGAATTAACCCAAGCTCCAGCGAATCGTGATGGAGACTGTGACATCTTGCTTTCCAAGATCAATCTCAGTTGACATTGAATCTGCCGCCTTTGCCACACCAGCAAATGATGGGTATGAAATCGGGCTTGAATTTTCTACAAGGAATGTGACTTTGCCAAGTTTTACATCAAGTAGTTGGGCATATGAGCGAGCCTTCGCACGCGCATTTGCAACCGCTGCTGCGCGAGCAGATGCTGTTGCCTTTGCTGAATCAAGAACAAATGGTGTTGCACCTTGGATTTGAACTGTATCGCCACCTGCAGCGACAACATCATCAACGATTGCACCTGCATTTGTTGCGTTGCGGATGATTACCTCAAAGCTCTGGCTAGCGCGATATCCGATCTGCACTGAGCCCTTATCTTGGGTGTAGTTGTACTCAGGATAGACAGTGATGCTCGTAGTCTTTACATCCTTTGTTTCAATCATCTTTGCCTTAAGCGCTGCACGCACCTTGGCTGCTGCAGCTGATGTCTGAGAGAGAGCCGCTGCACTGGTTGAAGCAATATTTGTAACAGTGGCATTGAGGCGAACCGCATCAGGAGTTACCTGTACGACGCCTTCTGCATTAACAGTGATGTAGCGAGTTGGAGTGGCCGCCGATGCCGGAAGGGCGAAGGCTGCTGCTGCGACAAGAACGGCTACGGGGATTGCAATAAGCTTTTTTGGGCTAACTTTCTTTGTTATTTTCATAGCGTAAGTATCGCACTTCTTTATAACGATTATCTGTGGAGCAACTGATACAACTCTGTGTGATCTTGCGACATTTTCTCCAAGGAGAAATACCCCACAGCACGCTCTCGCCCAGCGGTGCCCATAATCTGGCGCAGCACGGGATCGACAATCAATTTCTCAAGCGCATCAGTGATCGCAGCGGGTGAGGTATCGGTGAGGTATCCATTGCTTTCGTGAATAACAATGTCACCCATTGATCCCACTTCAGTAGCCACAATCGGTAACCCGGCTTGGGCAGCCTGAATAAGAGTCAGCGGAATTCCTTCATTGTCACTGGTCAGAACAGCGATATCACTTGCTGCAAAGAGCTCAGAGATATCTTTGCGCCAACCAAGGAAGGTGATCGGTAACCCTTGCTCATTCGCGCGAGCCTTTGACTTCTCAAAGAGATCACCTTCACCAGCGATAATAATTCTCGCCTTAAGTCCACGCGATTTGATCTCGGCTGCAACATCGAGCAATCGGTCAGGTCTCTTAATTTGCGTTAAGCGCCCCACGAATGCGATATAGGTAAGTCCATCTTCCATATCAAATGCCGCACGAACCTTTGCCTTCTCAAATTTCTTCGGATCTTTCAGCCCCGGGAAAAAGACCTTGTACTGATCGGCTTTTCCGATACCAACTGCCAGCAGATCATCTTTAACTTTATTACCAACTGCCAACAAGACATCTGTGCGCTTTGCCAAGAACTTTTCAATGGCGATAACCAGGCGAACTTTCCACCCGCTGAAATATCCATGGAGCAAATGGCCATGAAAGGTATGTACGCGCTTTACTTTGCGCCCCGCCAACATCGATGCCAGGCGACCCAGTACCCCAGCCTTAGCTGTATGTGTATGGACGATATCGGGGCGAAGTTCACGCAACATTCCAACGAGGGCAAAGAATGCTCGCACATCTGCCACAAGCGATACCGAACGCCCAAGACCTGCAATACGCGTTGCCTTCACATCTGTTGCAACAGTCTCTAAATAATCGGCTTCATTCTCATCGCAATACCCAGTGATCAAAGTCTGCTCAACCGCGCTCTTATCGAGTGATCTCATCAGATCAGCCACGATGACTGCAGGGCCACCCACATTCATGCGCGCAATGATCTGCACGACCCTGACCGGTTGCTTTGCCATGTGGTTATCTTCTCGCAAAAAGTCGGGATAATTGCGCACATGAGCGATAGCCAATTCGTATCCCGCTGCACAGCAGATGCGATGAGTAACGCCGCCACCTCTCTATTAGCAGGCAACCTCGTCGCCTTTCCTACTGAAACGGTCTATGGACTCGGCGCTGATGCATCCAATCCAGAAGCTGTAGCAAAGATTTATCGCGCCAAAGGGCGCCCGGCAGATCACCCGGTCATCGTGCACATCGGATCAATGGATGGAATCGGATACTGGGCCGAAGAGATCCCAGCATATGCAATTGATCTTGCTCGCAATTTCTGGCCCGGCCCCATGACACTTGTTTTCCAGCGATCAATAAACGCGAAAGATTTCATCACCGGGGGACAACCAACCGTTGGTCTTCGCGTTCCAGATCATGTTGTTGCTCTAGCACTTCTTGATTCAGCCAAGAAGATTGGTGTGCAAGGAATTGCTGCCCCTAGCGCCAACCGCTTCGGCCACGTCTCGCCCACTACAGCCGATGCTGTCCGTGAAGAACTGAGCGAATACTTAAGCGCTGATGACATGATTCTTGACGGTGGCCCATCCACTGTCGGCGTTGAATCCACCATCATCGATTGCACAACAGATACCCCACACATCTTGCGCCCGGGTGCAATCACGCAAGAGATGATCGAAGAAGTCACTGGCCTCAAAGTCACAGACGCACAATCTGAAATTCGCGTAAGCGGTTCACTTGAAAATCACTACTCACCTCAAGCCACAGTTGTACTTAACCAAGCACCAAAAAGTGGCGAAGGTTTTATCGCAATGAAAGATGTTGCAACACCTGATGGCGTTATTCGATTGTCATCACCAACATCGGTTGAAGAGTATGCGCGCACCTTGTATGCAGCCCTTCGCCATGGTGATTCGCAAGGACTCTCAACAATCTGCGTCATCCCACCAAGCGGTGACGGCCTAGCCATCGCCATCCGCGACCGCTTATCGCGCGCATCCCGTGGGCGTTAGAAGTGGTAAAACTCCGCTAGAATTCGCGAGCATTTAGTTGCAGTGGGGCCTTTAGCTCAGTCGGTAGAGCAACGGACTTTTAATCCGTGGGTCGTCGGTTCGAGCCCGACAGGGCCCACTCCTGTAGAAGAAGCCTCCTGACCAGACTTAAACAGTCTATTTCTGACCAGTCATTTTGACCATCCATCGCATAAATAGGTGACCATTACACGGTGAATGAAACAACGGTCTAACAAGTCCGGTCATATTCATCGCCGAGAACAAAGTGGGGTGGCTCTAATGCATGACATTCGCACCTTTATTGAATGGCTCAGTTATCACCCAACAAGTGATGAGATCGCACGCTCGTTGGTGATGGAGCATATGGCTCCCTTCGGTGCCTGTTGTGCTCGCATCGGGCGACTGCATCCCAATGATTCACTTGAATTCTTAGGCGAATACGGTTTCGATGCTGGCAAGGCAAAGCAGATTTTTCCTAGCGATGTATGGCGCTCATGGGATCACGATGAAGCGCTTATCGCACTCGGTAAGAGCGCAGAGTCCTGGAACCCATCAAAGCAGCTATTAATGATTCAACTTCGTGAACGTGGGGCAGTGCACGGATGTCTCGTACTTCGGTTTTTAGAGCCAGTCGCCTCGCCAGAGAGAGTTGAAGAGGTTGCGCGCAACTATGCGGTGGCGATAAGTCTCTACCTTTCTCTCCTGCACGACCCTGCAAAATCAACTTCACGTCTTGTTGTTGAACGTGGAGATACCGGATCAGAGCAACTTTCGACGCGACAAATTTCTATCCTGCGCGGAATGGTTGAAGGAAAGACAAATCACGAATTAGCGAATGAGCTTGGATTTAGCGTGAGCACAATTCGCCACGAAACAATGCGTATCTATCAAGCGCTCGCAGTCAGTGATCGTAAAGAGGCTGCCAAGAAGGCCCTCAGTCTTGCTCTTATCTAACGACTTGTTCTGGTTTAACGCTAGAGAGTAAATCCAACAGGTAGTTCGAGTCTGTGGGCTGCCAAGAGGTCGGCATCTCGCAAGATATCGCCAGTTTTTCCATCAGCGACGATAACGCCGCCACTTAAAATCACTGCGCGCTCGCAGAGCTCGAAGGCGTATGGAAGATCGTGTGTCACCATCACAATCGTGACATCGAGTGAGCGCAAAATATCGGCCAATTCCCGTCGCCCTGCAGGATCCAAATTCGATGAAGGCTCATCAAGGACCAAGATCTCGGGCTTCATCGCCAATACGGTGGCAACTGCAACGCGGCGGCGCTGTCCGAAAGAGAGATGGTGCGGCGGGCGATCTTTGAACTCTGACATATGTACCAGGGCAAGGGCTTCATCGACGGCGCTATCTAGTTCGGCCCCGCGAAGGCCCATGTTGTAGGGCCCGAAGGCAATATCTTCACCGACGGTTGGCATAAACAGTTGATCGTCCGGATCTTGAAATACAACGCCGACCTTGCCGCGGATTCTGCGCAACAGATCTTTATCTTTTGTATCGATTACTTCACCGGCAACGCTGACGCTGCCGTGCTCTGCTGGGTGAATTCCGTTCATATGCATGACAAGCGTTGTCTTGCCCGCACCGTTAGGGCCAAGGAGTGCAACTCGTTCGCCACGTTCAACGCGAAGGTTCACGCCAAAGAGCGCTTGATTGCCATCAGGATAAGCAAATGCCAACTCTTGAATTAGAAGGCTTGGAACAGTTGTCATTATTTATCCGATCACAGTTGTTGAGATAAGTATAGAAAGGGCGAAGAGCGGCAATACAAATCCTTGTAGCCATGTCTTTAGCGATGCGCCTTCGCTCTGGTCATGAGGCAAGATGCCGGAATATCCGCGCGAAAGCATTGCTAAGTGAACACGTTCACCACGTTCGTATGATCGAATAAAAAGTGCGGATGCGGCAGTTGCGATTACTTTCCAATCCTTGATTCCTGTGGCGATAAATCCACGAGACTCTCGAGCGACTTTCATTCGCTCCATCTCATCGCTGATGACGTTGACATAGCGCAACATAAATGCGGCGATCTGGACCATCAATCGTGGGAGATGAAGTTTTTCAAGACCACGTAAAAGTTCGCGAGCAGTTGTTGTCGTTGAAAGTACCACCGCACTTAAGACACCTAACGTGCCTTTAACAACGATTCCTGCAGCAGCCAAAAGACTTTCGCGGTAAAGATTGAGTGGGCCGACTTCAAAGCGCTCACCAGTTCCAAAAAACGGCATCAAAATTGCGAAGAAGATAAACGGAATTTCAATCAGTGAGCGAACCAAGAGCGTTGGCGTAGGGATTTTTGCAATCAGCGAGACTATAAAGATCGCGACAAAGTAGGCGATAAATGCCTGCCACTGAGTGATGGGCGTTGAGACTGAGACGATAATGAAGGCAAGGACGGCCATGATCTTTACATGCGCTGGCAGCCTATGAACTATCGAATGGCGATGGAGGTAGAGGCGTTCTCCCACATCATGGCCATGATGATGCTGGTGCTCTGTTTCAGCTTTTATGACTTGCTCTTATTGAATCGACGTAAACCGTAGAAGATTCCAAATGAGATCGCTGCAGTTGATGCAACACCAATCACACCTGCTAAACCGCCAGAGAGGCGCTCATTTTCTACCCCTACTATTTTATAGTCATTTAAAGGGCTACCTGCAAGAGGGCTATCTTCTGCCGTGTTTAAGAAACCAATTTCACCGGCAGATTTTTCAAAGCCATCTGGATGTGATGATGCATAGTACGAAACTCCAGCAGCAAGCACGAGCGAAACTGCAAGACCGACAAGAACCAATGGATTTTTCATCTTACGCCTTTCGAATCTCTAGTTGTGCCTTTGTCCCGCGATATCCATAAACCAGATCTGGACGACTTGCCATGACTGCTGTGACTGAGAATGCGGTAATCACAGCTTCACCAATACCGATGAGAAGGTGCGTACCCATCATTCCGGTAAAGACGGCTGTAAGTGAAAATGTTGAGTTCGCACCGATTGCATATTGCAACAAGAATCCCATGACCGCTGCCGGTACAGAGATAAAGGCTGCGATAGCGGCTGCAGTGGTAATTGATGGCTTATTTTTTGGCAAAATCTTTTTGACTAGGAGGAATACTCCGTATCCAACCCAGACACCAACGAGTGAAAGGTTAAAGACATTGAGTCCGGCGGCGGTTAATCCACCATCGGCAAAGAGAAGTGCTTGCAGCAACAGCACAACGCTGAGGGCAAGAGTTGCCACATACGGTCCGACTAAGACCGCGGCCAGGACACTTCCGAAGAGGTGTCCGCTGGTGCCTGCTGCCACCGGGAAGTTGAGCATCTGCACTGCAAAGATAAATGTTGCTGTCAGGCCTGCAAGAGGCGCGGTCTTCTCATCGAGTGATTTGGCAGCGCCTTTAAGGCTAGCTCCCACACCTACGGCTGCGATCGCTGCAAAGGCGGCAGAGGTAGGGATATCAATAAATCCATCAGGAATATGCATGGCCCAATCTTAATGCAAATCATTCGCATCTGCCACATAAAGGCGGTTGACCCGGGTAGCCACCGCAAGAGAATTCCCCCACAATTGCGACCCCGCAGGGCTACAGTCTGCTTAGAAGCCAGGCTGATCTACAGATTGGGAGGTTCTCATGAGCGATGATGACAACCGCGACGAGATAGTCACCGAAGAGATGCTCTGGGATCGAATCCCACAAACAGAGGGTCAAGATCGCGCTGAGACATATTACGAACTCAGCGCTCGCATCTTTGCCCGTGGTCAATACGATGAAGCGCTCGCACTAGCCGAAACAGCACGCGATATTTACTCAGAGATGGGCGCTAGCGCTCCAAGTGAAGGTTTAGCGCAGGCATATTCTGCAATTGGATACAACCTCAATCAATTAAAACGAATTGATGAAGCAGCAACTGCAATGAGTAAGGCTGTAGAACTTTTGCGTGAGAGCAAGTCACCGATTGCACTCGAACTTGCCTGCACGTTAGGCGAGTGGTGGTACAGCTCGAAGAAGTATGGCGAAGTTGTGGCGACTATGTCTGAGTGCGCACAAGAGCATTTAGTTGATGGAAATCAGATGGGCGCTGCAAACGATCTCCATTTATTAGGTATGGCCTATCGCGAACTTAAGCAATACAACGAAGCGCTGGAAGCATTTAAAGAAGCTCGCGGAATCTTTAAATCAGAGAAAGAAGTTTTACACGTTGCGCGTTGTGATCAGAAGATTGCATCATGCTACAACTGGTTGGGCGATGGCGAAAAAGCACTCGAGGCTGCCCGTAAGGCTGTTGATGTATTTGAAACAGCACACGATCACAGCCGCGAAACCTTTGCACTCTTTGAATACGGCAAGGCAGAGATTCTTCTCGGTAAGTTAGATGAAGGCTTAAACACTCTTGATGGAGTACTTCAAATAATTGCCGAAGATGAGCCAAAAGACTTTGAATTTATCGTCGATATCGAGAGCCGTATGGCCGATGTGATGAGAGCTCTTGGCCGAATTGATGAGGCGGCAGAGGTTGAGCGACGCTTAACAACAGTTCGCGACTCTCTCGCTGATGGCGAACAAGAACCACTAGGGAACTAGTTTCCTACACTTGGCGAGGTAGGTGCTGCAAGGCCCAGTGATACATCGCAATTGCTCCGGCAGCCGATGCATTCATTGAACGCGTCGAACCATATTGCTCGATTGCATATAAAACACTGCACACCTCAACGCCCTCATCTGACATTCCGGCACCCTCTTGTCCAAATAAAAGTACACACTTCTCAGGAAGCTGGGCAGCTTCCAAATGTTTCGATGATGGCACGTTATCAATACCGATGATGGGTAACTCATTTTCTGAACACCACGTTGCGAAATCAGCAATTGTGGGGTGGTGAATGACAGTTAAGTAACGATCAGTGACCATTGCACCGCGCTTATTCCAGTCACGCTTTCCAACGATATGTACAGCGCTCACATTAAATGCATTTGCTGTTCTTACAACTGAACCAATATTGAGATCGTGCTGCCAGTTTTCGATTGCGATCTGCAGTCCGTGGCGCTTGGTATTCAAATCAGCAACGATTGCTTCAACGCTCCAGTATCGATAGTGATCTAAGACATTTCTTCTATCGCCATTTTCAAGTAACTCAGGATCGTATTGATCACCGGTTGGCCATGGCTTTTCATGAGGACCTACGCCTACAACAGGAAAGAATTCTCCTGGGCCGATAGTTGCAGGTGTCTTGATTTCCACGAGATCACCCTAAACTAGGAGAGCAGAATCGCATATTAGATATTTGAATGGAGTCAACGTGAAGGTCGCTTTTTATATCGCATTTGCAGTACACCTCGTGGCAATTCTTGGAATCCTCGCACTCTTAGTGATCTCATGGAAGAAGAGTCCGCGCGCCCTTAATCCAGGAGTTCTTCATGCCACTGCGACCGCCTTGCTCGCTGGAATTGTGATGGTCTTCACCTGGTCCGGTGGACATGACACAGAGATCAATCACATGAAGGTCGGAATCAAATTCCTCATTGTTTTGGCTCTTCTAGTTATTGGGTTCGTCAATCTCAAGAAGAAGACATTTACAGATAGAACATTTACAGTGATGTTAGGACTTACCATCACCAACATTCTTATCGCTTACGGCTGGCGTTAATTCCTGTTGCTATGAAAAAGATTATCGGCGTAGCTCTCTCCGCATTGCTCTGTGGAGTTTTTCTTGGTGCGCCGACATCTGCCTTTGATCCTGTACGGGCAGCGACAGTCTTTACCAATTTGGCTAAAGATCCAGATCTCAAAAACCCTTCCGTGATCTTGATTGATGCCAGCACTAAAGAAGTTGTCTTTGAATCAAATTCTTCTGCAGCACGAAAGCCCGCTTCCACTCTTAAGTTACTGGCAGGGGCTTCGGTTGCGCGATATCTCGATCCCAAGATGCGCTTCCAGACTTCTCTATCTATTTCAACAGAGTCGAGCTCGGTAGTTATCCAAGGGGATATGGATCCCTGGGCAACTTTTAGCGCTTACAACGCAAAACGTTTAGGGCAGACATCGTTGAAGTATTTGGCATATCGCGGCCATGCTGAACTAGAGGCGCAGGCCGGTGTTCCTGTAAAGAAGATGACGATCTATTACAACGGCATCTATGACAGCGAAGCAAAAAATATGAAGGTTTACCTACGAAGCAAAAAAGTAGCAGTAACAGTCAAGCCAGTCTCTGCCAATGAGGCGCAAAACTTAGTCTCAGAACCGGTAATAAATAGCATCTCACCTTCGGTTCTGCAGATGACTCATTACTTTATGAAGTGGAGCGACAATATTCTCTCTGAGCGTATGGCTCGCCTTGCTGCAAAATCTGCTGGATTTCCACAAAACACGACTGGAATCCGCGCAGTCTTTAAGAAAGTTTTAGCTGAAATGGAGATTGACTCATCGAAGCTCGTTGTTAAAGATGGCAGCGGGCTTTCTCACGATAACCGCCTTACTGCCAAGCTCCTCGGTGACCTTCTTCTTGAAGTATATGAGAATCCTGAATACAAACTCGTTGCCGATAGCCTTCCATCAGGTGGAATCAATGGAACGCTCAATGAGCGATTCATTAAGACGGCGCCGCAGGCAGTTGGTTTAGTGCGCGCCAAGACTGGAACTTTAAATGGAACAGTTACGTTGGCTGGATATATTGAGTCAGAAGACCGCGAGTACATCTTTGTTGTCATCGCTGATCGCTTAAGTCGCAGTTATTCAGCGTCAAAGGTTGCCAGAGATACCTTGGATCGCTACCTAGGAAAGATTGCTCTTCCACTTATTCCAGTTATTCCCGTCCCCGTTGTTACAGAGACAGCTACTGTAATTAGTTCGACAACACCTTAATTGAACCGCCATAACAAGCGACCCACGTATTCTGTGAAACCGAATCAAAGGTAATTCCGATTGGTTCATTGCAAACTCTTATTGTTTGAATAACTTTAAGGTCTGCGGTGCGAACCTTTGACAGAGTCCCACTGAGGTAATTGACAACAAAGAGAGCAGAACCATCATCAGAGATTGCCAGGCTTCGCGCAGCTTTACCGGTGGTCACGGTCTTTATTAATTTATTCTCCTCTAAGTCCCAGGCTGCGACTTTGCCAGAGATATTCAAGGTGACATAGAGGACTTTTTCATCAGGTGAGAGAACCACCGCCCGTGGATTTGAGCCAACAGGTAAGAACGTTTTTGAGAAATCTCTCAGGTCGATGCGATGAATTCCTGAACCGCCCATTTCAGCTACATAGGCGAAAGTGCTGGACTTATCGATTGCGATTCCACGCGGGTAACGTCCAATTTTAATTGTTTTTGCTGTCTTACCAGTCTCAATCGAGATCACCGAGACGGTGTATGAACACCAATTGCTCACCAGAACATATTTATTATCGGGTGTTACTTGAACAACTTTAGGAACTGAACCGACAGGGTAGACGGCATCAATTGTGTAGTCATCAAGATTTACTCGACTGAGAAAACTTGTGTCATATCCATTCGATGGACTGCACTTATCTGTTCCCTCTTTATTGAAACCTTTTCCATACATCGCATAGTTGGTGAAATAAAGATATTTACCATCAGGGCTAAACGCACCCTCAACCGGTGCTCCTCTATACGTGCCGCTGTACTTCTTATATCCAAAATCAGAGAGTCGAACAGTGTCAGGCACTGTAGCAAGCAGAGTATTTTTCTTACTGTCATAAATTGTGACTGAATGGCGATACATCATGTTATGTGCACTCACGAGCCCAGTTCCAGATGCGAGAACTGATTTCGGTGCAATGTTTCCATTGATCGTTGCGATCAATTTCATTTTTGAAGGCGCTGAATATGCCGTTGGAGTCTCTGTTGCTTGACTAGGAGAAGCCAGAAGTAGAAGTACCCCTATAGAGACAAGTGAGATGAGTGAACGCTTCATCCCCTCATCTTAATCGTCATCTTCGTCTTCGTAATCATCGTCTTCGTAATCATCATCATCGTCTTCGTAATCATCGTCATCATCCTCATAACGCCCTCCACCAGCAACTGGCGGGATCGTAGGAATGCCGTTAATCAATACCGGCGCCGCGGTGGTTACTTCTTGACCGAGTGTTGGTTCTGCTGCGGTTGGGAGAGCGGTTGCAACGGCTGTCACAACTGAGCTGGGATCGACTTGAGATGTCCCCGGATTATTAGTCTGTGCAAATATCGCGCCACCACCGACTGCAACAAGTGCGATAGCCGCTGCAACAAATGGAAGTCGTCCACGACTGTGGCGTACGCCATTAACTGCATCACTTTCTGCGATATCCATCCAGTTCTGATTCTCTGGCTCGTGAGCATTGTTCTGTGTCATAGATCTCCCTTATTCATTTGTGATGAAGATAGCCCGCGAACCTTAAAGCAGACTGAGAACAGAGATCAGATTTGCTGGGTAATCTAGCCTCATGGTCCTCGCACGCGCTTATATCGCTTTAATGAAGCTGCGCGTAGTCGAACTCTTACTGATCTCAACTATTCCGGCGATGATTTTGGCCGAAGAAGGAATTCCAGATGCCTGGCTTGTTTTAGTGACGCTAGTTGGCGGAACTTTAGCTGCAGGAAGTGCGAATGCATTTAACATGGTTCTTGAGAGCGACCTTGATCAATTAATGAAGCGCACGTCAAAGAGGCCACTGGTCACAGGTGCGCTTAGTAAAACACATGCAGCAATATTTGCATCAACCATCGGCTCCTTATCGTTGATTACCTTTTGGTTCTTTACAACACCTTTAGCAACTCTTTTTACCGCGATCGCAATTGCATTTTATGTTCTGGTCTACACACTGGCACTTAAGCGTCACACATCCCAAAACATTGTTTGGGGTGGAGCGGCAGGTTGTATGCCTGTACTTATTGGATGGGCAGCGGTCACGAACTCAATCTCTTGGACCGCCGTTGCGTTCTTTCTAGTTATTTTCTTCTGGACACCACCACACTTCTGGGCGCTGGCGATTAAATTTAAAGATGATTATGAAGCCGCATCAATCCCAATGCTTCCGGTGATTGCAGCACGCAATGTTGTTGTAAAAAATATGTGGTTTTATACCGCAGCGATGATCGCCAGTTCAGTTGCACTCATTTATTTAGCCGAGTTGCAATGGTGGGCGATGGTGATCACCGTTGGACTCGGATTGATCTTTGCCTACCAACTGATCCAGCTGAAGGAAAATTCCGATAACTACAACTCAGTGGCTGCAAAAATTTTCCACTGGTCAATAACCTACCTCACGCTATTTTCAGCGCTTCTCGTTGCTGCTCAGCTTTTAAAGGCTTGATCTAAATCTTTGATCAGATCATCTACATGCTCAAGACCAACTGATAAACGAACTACCGAAGGTGTAATGCCCATCTCTGCTTGAACCTCAGGGCTCAGGCGGCGATGTGTGGTTGAGGCTGGGTGAGTAATAAGGGATTTGCTATCACCCAAATTATTTGAAATATCAATGACGCGAAGTGCGTTCATGACTTTGTAGGCATCTTTTACGCTGCCAGCAAATTCAATTCCAATGGTGGAGCCACCCTTTTTCATCTGGCGCATAGCCAACGCGTGTTCTGGATGGGAGGCAAGACCTGGATAACGCACGCTCTTGATTTCAGGACGCGTCTCCAAATATTGCGCAATTGCAAGTGCGTTATCGCTCATGCGATGAACACGCATCTCCATGGTTTCCAGCGATTTAACCAGAATCCATGCGTTAAATGCGCTGATCGAAGGACCAGTGTGGCGTACAAATGGCAATAGGTGTTCGTGAATGTAGGAAAACGATCCAAGAATTGCTCCAGCGAGTACTCGTCCTTGTCCATCGATGTGTTTTGTTGCTGAATACATCACAACATCTGCACCTAGCTCTAAAGGTTTCTGCAAAATCGTTGACGCCATGATGTTATCTACGATCACAGTTGCTCCAACGGCATGAGCAAGATCGCTCACCATTGCGATATCTACGATATCGAGAAGCGGATTACTTGGTGTTTCGATAAATACTGCCTTAGTTGATTTTGAAAGCGCCTTCGCCCACACCTTTGGATCATTGCCTTTAACCAATTCGTAGGTGACGCCCCACTTAGGTAGAAACTCAGTGATAACAACATGGCACGAACTAAACATCGAAGCAGATGCAACAACGTGATCGCCAGCACTTACAAGACAGGCAAGGGATGCAAACATCGCAGACATTCCTGAACCCGTTGCCACACAAAACTCCGCGCCTTCAATAGCGGCTAGTCTCTTTTCAAACATCGCAACAGTTGGATTGTGGAATCGACTGTAAAGGAAGTGATCTACTTCATCTGTGAATGAGTCTCGTGCTTCCTCTGCAGAAGAATATGTAAATCCACTTGAGAGATAGAGGGCTTCAGAGGTCTCGCCAAATCCAGAACGGGCCAATCCAGCGCGCACAGCATCGGTCTGAGGATTGAGATCCCAATCAGGTGCGGGCCGATCGTTTTGTGGCTGATAGCCCCAATTCTTATCTGACATGGAGAGATCTTAATCTGCGCACGGTATATTCACTACATGCACGCTCAAACAATTGCCATATCGGTCCAAGATCTCAGCAAGAAATATGACTCGAGATTCGCCGTCTCACATGCCAACTTTGAAGTTCCACTGGGCAGTATTTGTGGCTTCGTTGGCCCCAATGGTGCCGGCAAGACGACAACAATTCGCATGCTTCTCGGTTTGATTTCGCCAACAGGTGGATCAGGGCAAATTCTTGGCCACTCAATTAACGATCCTGACGAGTACCTCAAACATGTAGGCGCGATGATCGAAGGGCCAGCTTTCTATCCAGCGCTATCAGGTGCTGAAAATCTTCATGTACTCGCAACCCTAGGTGGATTTAGCCACGAAAGAGTGACAGAAGTTCTTGCAACAGTCGGGCTTGCAGATCGCGCACAATCAAAATTTAAAACATATTCACTTGGTATGAAGCAGCGTCTTGGCATTGCAGCAGCGCTTTTGCCAGATCCGAAAGTTTTGATTTTAGATGAACCAACAAATGGGCTTGACCCTGAAGGAATCCAAGAGATCCGAGATCTCTTGCGTGGGCTTGCAGATAAAGGCACAACCGTCTTTGTTTCATCACACTTACTCTCTGAACTTGAGATCATCAGCGATTACATCGTGATGCTACGTAAAGGCGAGGTTGTCTTTGCTGGCCCGATCCAAAAACTCTTCGAAGCACAACAGCCGTTTATGTTAGTTCGCTGCGAAAATAGTGGCGATCTTGAAAAGATCGTCGCAATCGCAACGGCAGACGGGCATAAGGCACATGTCCAATCTGGCGTCGCGCATATTGAAGGGCCGGCAGATTGGGCGGGGACCTTGAATAAAAAAGCCTTCGATGCAGGAATTATCCTCACCCAGTTATCTCCGCAGCTTCCCAATCTTGAAGAAACATTCTTTGAAATGACAGGAGAGAAGAAATGATTCGTGTCATTCGCGCTGAATGGCGCAAATTACGTCGCCCTACTCTCTTTTTAGGAACTATCGGCTCAGTACTCTTCTTTACTGGGCTGTTTACCTCGCTGCTATTCATTCTGATCGATTCACCTCGAGGAAACTCCGATCCAGCAAATCCAATTTCGCGCGAGTTGCTCTCAACTGCCGCAGGATCCGTCATTGGATTTTCAAATGTTGCAGGCCTTCTTGGGATTATCGCTTACTGCGTCTTTGCCGCACAGACGGCACAGGAATATACCTATGGCACATTGCGCAATCTCTTAGTTCGCCAACCAGGTCGTGTTCGACTTTTGGCCGGCAAGCTCATCTCGATGAAACTTTTCGCGATTGTGATGGTTTTAATCTCTGGTGTTCTCGCGGTTGCGATCTCATACTTTCTTGCACCCAACGCCGATGTGAATACAGATGCATGGTTTACTTCTGATGGCCGTATCGAAATTCTGCAGGCATTTATCAATGTATCAATCTCAGTTATTGGATTTGGAATTTTTGGAATGATCATGGGGCTTCTTCTTCGATCACCAATTAGCTCCATCGCAATCGGCGTCCTCTGGATTTTGATTATTGAGAACCTCATTGGTGCGGTGAGAAGTTCCACTCTCGAATGGCTTCCTGGAAGTCAACTACAAGTGATTGCATTAGGTGGCACTCCACAAGTGAGCTATATGCACGCCATGGCTTTCGCTGGACTCTATGTTGCTGTTGGTGGTCTCATTGCGGCAGTACTTTTCTCTAGGAGAGATGTAGCCAACTAGCGACACCGAGCCTAGAATCATCTGCATGACCCGTGCATTAGTTGAACTTCGATCTGCTGTACGGCCCCACCTTGAAAAATTAGCTGCAGGCGATAACGTACTGATTGCAGTTTCAGGCGGTGCAGATTCACTCGCTTTAGCCGCAGCAGTTTTTGCAGAATCAAAAGAGCTCCTGATTAACACCATCGCGGTCACTATCGATCATCAATTGCAACCGGGTTCGGGCGACCAAGCGATGAGAGTTTCTACTCAACTGAAAGAGATCGGCTATCAAGAAGTTGTCATTGAGAAAGTTGTTGTCGATCAAAGTTCTGGAATCGAATCGGGTGCTCGGACTGCTCGTTATGCCGCCCTTCATGCAATTGCAGATATTCGAAACGCTACGCAGATTTATTTAGGTCACACCCGTGATGATCAGGCAGAGACCGTTCTATTGGGATTAGCACGAGGTTCGGGTGCGCGTTCACTATCTGGAATGGCACCAGTAAATGGAAAAATTATTCGTCCGATGCTCTCACTCACTCGTGAAGTTACAGAACAAGTGTGTGCTGATTTGAATTTAACAGTATGGAGTGATCCTCATAATGTTAATCAGGAATTTTCGCGCGTACGTGTTCGCACTCAAGTGCTTCCATTAATGGAAGAAGCGATTGGTCCAGGTATCGCAGAGGCGCTGGCTCGTACCGCTTCACTTCTGCGCGATGATGCAGATGCTCTCGATCAGATGGCCGATGCCGCATCCCAGGGCCATGATCTGGCTTCTCTAGAGATTTCTCATCTGGCAACGCTACCCAAAGCGGTGCGCACTCGAGTGATTCGCCGAGCGATCTACGCTCAAGGCGCTCCATCTGGCTCAATTTCAGCCGACCATGTGAGCGCAGTTGAGGCGTTGGTCACCTCGTGGCACGGTCAAGGCGAGGTCAGCCTTCCAGGCGGTGTGAAGGTTGCTCGGATTTCGGGCAGACTTTCGCTCTACGCCCGCACCTAGCCATCGCGCTAGCCAACGATTGAAGGAGAGCCACCCGGTGGATCTACAAGTAGTCGGTACCGACATCGAACGCGTTATTGCAACTCAAGAAGAATTAGCGACAAGAGTTGCAGAGTTAGCTGCGCGCGTTGATAAAGATTATGAAGGTAAAGACTTACTTCTTGTTGGCGTATTGAAAGGCGCAGTAATGGCGATGGCCGACCTTACTCGCGCCATGCAACGTCATATTGAAATGGATTGGATGGCAGTTTCTTCCTATGGTTCTGGAACTAAATCCAGTGGAGTTGTTCGCATCCTTAAGGATTTAGACCGCGATATCACGGGGCGAAACATTCTGATCGTTGAAGACATTGTTGATTCAGGGCTCACGCTGTCATGGCTTCGCGCAAACCTTGTCTCTCGCGGTGCTGGATCGGTTGAAATCCTTACAATTCTTCGAAAACCAGAGGCTGCCAAAGTTGAGGTAGATGTTAAATATGTTGGTTTCGATATTCCAAAAGATTTCGTCGTTGGTTACGGACTTGATTTTGATGAAAAGTATCGCAACCTCTCATTTATCGGCGTACTAGCAAAGCACATGTACGAGTAAAAATGGCGAAACCAAATATGAGCAAGAAGAAGAATCCACCGAAGAAAAGCCCTCAAAAACCACAAGTTCCACAATCACGTTTTCGTCGATTGACGCGTGGTCCACTCTTTTGGATCATCGTCGCAATTGCAGCAGTCTCCATCTTTGGTCAAATTTCTGGCGCAGGAAATAGCTATGAACCGATTAAAACTTCTGAAGCCATTGATGCAATCACAAAATCAGAGGTAAATTCTGCGGTACTTGTAGATAACTCGCAGAAGATTCGTCTTGAACTTAAATCAGGCAAGCTAATCAACGGCTCTTCTAAAGTCGAAGCCTCATATATCTTGCGCCAAGAGCCAACACTTGTTGATGCGCTCACTGGCAATCCGCCTCCACAAGGGTGGAGCGTTGAAGTTGCAAAACAATCACTCTTCGTAAGCTTCCTCTTCTCCTTCTTCCCATTCTTGCTCATCGGACTCCTCTTCTTCTTCCTGATGAGCCAAGCGCAGGGTGGCAACAAGGTCTTCTCTTTTGGAAAATCACGCGCGAAACTTCAAGATAATGATGTTCCCCAGAACACATTTGCAGATGTTGCTGGCGCTGATGAAGCAATTGCAGAGCTTGAAGAGATTAAGGATTTTCTTTCCAATCCCGCTAAGTACGCACTCTTAGGTGCAAAGATTCCAAAAGGCGTTCTTCTCTATGGTCCGCCAGGAACAGGAAAGACTCTTCTTGCTCGCGCAGTTGCTGGCGAAGCAAAAGTTCCGTTCTATTCAATTTCAGGTTCTGACTTTGTTGAAATGTTTGTTGGCGTTGGTGCATCACGTGTCCGTGATCTCTTCACACAAGCAAAAGCAAATGCACCAGCGATTGTCTTTGTTGATGAAATTGATGCTGTCGGTCGTCAACGTGGTGCTGGAATGGGTGGCGGTCACGATGAGCGCGAACAAACACTTAACCAGTTACTTGTTGAGATGGATGGCTTTGAAGGCGATAGCCAAGTAATTCTTATTGCTGCAACTAACCGACCTGATGTTCTAGATCCTGCGCTCTTGCGCCCAGGTCGCTTTGATCGTCAGATCCCTGTTGATCGCCCTGACCTTAAAGGTCGTGAAGATATTCTCAAGGTACACGCGAAAAATAAGCCGATCTCAAGTGAGGTTGATCTCAAAGGATTTGCTCGTCGCACACCTGGATTTACAGGTGCAGATCTTGCAAATGTTCTCAATGAAGCAGCGCTCTTAACTGCGCGTGAAGGCGAGAAAGTAATTGTTGATCGTCATCTAGATGAAGCAATTGATCGCGTCATGGCTGGACCGCAACGTAAATCTCGTTTGATGTCTGAAGATGAACGACGCGTTACCGCCTATCACGAAGCAGGACATGCACTCGTTGCACGTGCACTTCCACATACAGATCCTGTTCATAAGATCACGATCATGCCTCGCGGTCGCGCACTTGGATACACAATGATTCTGCCTGAGGACGATAGATATTCAACAACACGAAATCAGTTACTCGATCAGTTGGCATATTCTCTAGGTGGTCGAGCTGCTGAAGAATTTATCTTCCATGATCCATCAACGGGTGCTTCTAATGACATAGAGAAAGCAACCGCCCTTGCTCGCGCGATGGTGACGCAATACGGAATGACAGAGGCGATCGGTGCGATCAAGCTCGGAAGTGATAGTTCAGCACCATTTATGGGTCGGGATTACGGCCACGCACGTGATTACTCTGAAAACGTTGCCGCGATTGTCGATAGTGAAATTCGCTCACTCATCGAAAACGCTCATCAAGAAGCCTTTGATATTTTGGTTGCGAATCGATCAATTCTCGATCAGATGGTTCTTGAACTTCTAGAACGTGAAACTCTCAATAAGGAAGAGATCGAAGTAATTTTCGCAAAGGTTGCATCATGGCCGCGTCGCCCGGCATGGACTGGATCAGTTCATCGCGTTCCGAGCACGCAGGCACCAGTTGATGTTCCGGCAAAGAAAGTTATTTCAGCAGTTGAACCTGCACCAAAGAAGCCAGCGAAAAAGAAGAAGGCGACTGAAGAGTGAGTGATATTTCAGCAGTTTCATCAGGACCTGATGACGGTCGCGCACTTCGTCCTTATGACAAGGTGCGTGCCGAGGCTGCTGTGCGCGAACTTTTAATTGCAATTGGTGAAGATCCTGATCGTGAAGGTTTGAAGGAGACTCCAGCTCGTGTGGCCAGAGCGTATGAAGAGAACTTTGCCGGACTCTGGCAAGCACCAGAAGATGTCTTAACAACAACTTTTGATATTGGCCATGAAGAGTTGGTAATTATTCGAGATATTGAAGTCTTCTCCCAATGCGAACATCACCTCACTCCTTTCCATGGTGTTGCACATGTTGGATATATCCCTCGCGGAAAAATCACTGGACTTTCAAAGGTTGCCCGTCTTGTAGATCTCTATGCCAAGCGCCCACAAGTTCAGGAACGTCTGACAACACAGATTGCAGATGCGATGGTAAAAATCTTGAATCCTCTCGGTGTGATCGTGATTATTGATTGTGAACATCTCTGTATGTCTATGCGCGGGGTTAAGAAGTCGCAAGCACGCACAACAACGAGCGCCGTTCGAGGAGCACTGCGGGATGCAACAACTCGTGCTGAGGCAATTAGCTTGATCACAAATCGCTAACTCGGTCTGATGCAATGATCGATAAAATGTTAGTAATGGGAATTCTTAACGTAACACCAGATTCCTTCTCAGATGGTGGCCTATTTGATTCAACAGAAAAAGCTATTGCGCGTGGACTTGAGATGATGGCCGAAGGTGCAGAGATCATTGATATTGGCGGTGAATCCACTCGCCCTGGTGCGCAACGAACGTCAGAGGATGAAGAGCTGCAACGAACGATTCCTGTGGTTAAAGCGTTGGCAGAATCAGGCGCTGTTATATCGATCGACACAATGCGCGCTGAAGTTGCCCGAGCTGCAGTTGGAGCAGGTGCTACCTATATCAACGATGTGAGCGGCGGAATTGCTGATCCGCAGATGCACGCAACCGCAGCAGAGTTAGATGTGAAATACATATTGATGCATTGGCGCGGGCATTCAGTTGATATGAACTCACAAGCAATCTATAGCGATATTGTTGCAGATGTTAAATCAGAGTTATCGGTTCAGATCGAGAAGGCGCTAGCCGCCGGAATTTCACGGCACAACCTCTTTATTGATCCAGGCCTTGGTTTTGCAAAGGATGCTGAACATAACTGGGAGTTGCTCATGAGGATCGATGAGATCGTAGAACTTGGATATCCGGTCTTGATTGGCGCATCTCGGAAAAGATTCTTAGGGGGAGATACACCTCTTGAGCGAGAAGGAGCCACACTCGATGTCACAAAAGGACTTATTGGAAAAGGGATTTGGGGCGTTAGAGTTCATAGCGTGGCCCCGCATAGAGAGTTGATTTCACATGACTGACCAGATCAGTATCACTGGAATTAAAGCTTTTGGATATCACGGCTTGCTGCCTCATGAGGCGATCGACGGTCAAGAGTTCATCATTGATCTCGTTATCAATCTAGATCTGCAAGCGGCATCACGATCAGATGATCTTTCACAGACAGTCAACTATGCAGACCTTGCTCAGATTGTTCATGAAAACATTATTGGCGAACGCGTTGCGCTCATTGAAAGACTTGCGGGTCGAATCGCTGATGAGATAAAAGGTGCGTATAAAGAGATTCACTCAGTGAGTGTGACTGTTCATAAACCTCATGCACCAGTCACAGTTAACTTTGCCGATATTGCCGTCACCATCACACGATGAGAGCAGTAATCGCACTTGGTGCCAATATCGAAAACCCACAGGAAAATATCGATCTTGCTATTGGACTTTTACGCGAAGCGACGGACATTCATGCGGTCTCTTCTATGTATCGCACAGCACCTGTAGGCGTTCCAGAACAACCTGATTACATCAATGCCGTTGCTCTCGCCGAGAGTGATCTTCCTGCGACAGATTTTTTGAAGATGCTCCATGGCATCGAAAAGGCGCTTGGTCGTGAGCGCACTGTGCGTTGGGGTCCACGCACCATCGATCTTGATCTCATCCAATATGGATCAATCCTTAGCGGCAGTGAAGAGTTACTGCTTCCACACCCACGCGCTCATGAGCGCCGTTTTGTACTTGAACCTTGGCTTGAAATCGATCCTGATGCACATTTACTCACTCACGGACGAGTTGTCGATCTTTTGGCAGCGCTTTTGGAGAGTGAGCAATAAGGCTCTAAACTATTGTTAATTGTCGAGCCCGGTACCTGAAAGGACTGGAGCCATGAAGATAGTTACGCAGGTATCAGATCTCGTATCAGGCTGCGCATTTGTTCCCACCATGGGGGCGTTGCATAGCGGCCACCAATCACTTTTCACACTTGCTGCTGAAAAAAGTGAATCAGTGGTGGCATCAATTTTTGTTAATCCACTTCAATTTGAAAACCCTGATGATCTTGCGCGTTACCCACGGACTCCTGAGCAAGACGCGGAGCTGGCCGAAGCAGCTGGTGTTACTCACTTGTGGCTTCCGCTATATGAAGATATTTATCCCCCTGGATTCAAAAAGTTAAGTGCTGGTCCACTCGGTGATATCTACGAAGGCGCATCTCGCCCTGGACACTTCGATGGTGTTGTAACGGTAGTAAGCAGACTCTTTGAACTCGTTCGCCCACAGTTTGCAATTTTTGGTGAGAAAGATTTTCAACAACTCTCTCTTATAAGGAAGATTAAAAGTAATGTTGAGATTGTCAGTGCGCCAACCGTTCGTGAAAGCGACGGGCTTGCCATGTCATCTCGAAACACACGATTGGATGCTCAATCTCGATTGCAAGCAACTGTAATCTCGCGAGCACTGTACGCGGCATTGGCTGCAGATAATCTTGCATCTGCTCGAACAGTGATGCGAGAAGTGATTGAGAGCGAAAGTTCATTTACTCTTGATTATGCAGAGATCATCGACGAAGATGATTTCACCGAGGCCACTGAATCAACGCTTCGCCCGCGTGCAATTATTTCCGGTTGGCTAAATGGCGTACGTTTGATCGATAATATGGCTATGAGATCTCGAGCCCAGATATGAGGCTATTGGCACCGTCTCCGGGATGGAGCGCACAAGCAGATGTCATTGTTGTTGGATCAGGAATTGCTGGACTCACAACTGCTCTCCAAGTGCGAACATTTGGTCTCTCAGTATTGCTGGTAACAAAGGCAAAGGTTGATGAAGGCTCTACTAAATGGGCACAAGGCGGAATTGCTGCAGCGCTCGGTGAAGGCGATTCACCAGAGGCTCATGAAAAAGATACTTTAGTTGCAGGTGCTGGACTCTGTGATGTTGATGCCGTTCGAGTTTTAGTGACCGAAGGTCCTGGTGCTGTACATACGCTGATTGCCCGCGGTGCAACATTTGATCGCGAAGCTAGTGGTGAAATGTCATTGACGCGAGAAGGTGGTCATCTTCGCAATCGAATTATTCATGCTGGTGGAGATGCAACGGGTGCTGAAGTTGAACGCGCTCTCATTGCTGCAGTAAATAGCGATCCTGAGATTGAATTGATTGAACATGCTCTTGTGCTCGATGCGCTTAAGGATAAAGACGGATCTGTCTGCGGAGTGACGTTGCACGTCATCGGCGCAGGAAGTCGAGATGGAGTTGGACAAGCACGTGCACGCGCAGTTGTTCTTGCAACTGGGGGACTTGGTCAAGTTTTTGCACAGACAACTAATCCATCTGTATCTACTGGAGATGGTGTGGCCCTTGCTCTTCGTGCTGGAGCTGCAGTTGCAGATGTGGAGTTCATTCAATTTCATCCAACGGTTCTCTGGCTGGGAGAAAACTCTGAAGGCCAACAGCCATTAATTAGCGAAGCGGTTCGAGGCGAAGGCGCATATCTTCTTGATCACCAAGGAAATAGATTTATGAAAGATGTACATCCGCTAGCAGAACTTGCCCCACGCGATGTTGTTGCAATTGCAATTATGAATGTAATGGTGAAGTCAGGACAATCTCACCTCTGGCTCGATGTTCGCCAGCTTGAAGGATTCGAGAAGAGATTCCCAACAATTTTTGCTTCATGTATCTCTCATGGCATCGATCCGACAAAAGATTTAATTCCAATTGCTCCCGCTTCACACTATGCATCTGGGGGAGTCCGGGTAGATCTCAATGGCCGCACCAGCGTAAAAGGGCTCTATGCATGTGGTGAGACAGCATGTTCTGGAGTTCATGGCGCTAACCGATTGGCTTCAAACTCACTTCTTGAAGGACTTGTTTTCAGTGCGCGTATTGCAAGTGATATCGCTGCATCACTGCCCGAGATTGCTGAGCCGGTTCCGAATAAATCACAAGAGATTCTCTTAGATCCAGATGCTCGTCACACGCTACAGATGAGCATGAGTCGAGGTGCCGGAGTTCTTCGTTCATCCGACTCACTAGTTGCAACAAACTCTGATCTCACGCGAATCGGTGATCGTACGAGTGCTGCGCCATGTGTTGAGGCATGGGAGACAACAAATCTCTTTCAATTAGCGCAAGCAATTTTAAAGGCTGCACTTATTCGACAGGAAACTCGCGGTTCACATTGGCGCGCAGATTTTCCTGAAACTAGCCAAGCGTGGCGCAAGCGAATTGTTCAGACCCTTGATAGCGATGGACAGTGGCATACCGATTTTCAGGAGGTGAAGTAATGGTTGATATCGACTTGATTCGCAGAGCGCTAGCTGAAGATCTGGCGGGCGGAAATGACATCACATCCGTTGCAACAGTTTCAGGTGATGAGCAAGTTATTGCAGATTTCACAGCGCGAAAAGGTGGAGTGATTGCTGGAATCGATATGGCAATTGCCACCTTGCGCGAAGTTGGTCTTACCGAGATTACACAGCACCTGCGCGATGGAGATCGCGTTGTACCAGGATCAGTTTTGATTACTGTCCGAGGTGATACTCGTGCAATCTTGCTAGCAGAGCGCACCGCACTGAATTTCTTAGGTCATCTTGGTGGAATCGCAACGCTGACCGACCAATGGGTTGCGGCCGTTGCTGGAAGTAAAGCGGTGATTCGCGATACACGAAAGACCACACCCGGGCTACGACTTCTTGAAAAAGCAGCAGTCGTTGCAGGTGGAGGAACTAACCATCGGCTCTCACTCAGCGACGCAGCACTCATTAAAGATAATCACATCGCCGCTGCAGGTGGAGTGATTGCTGCATTCTCAAAGGTGCGCACTGCTTTTCCAGATGCACTAATTGAGATTGAGGTTGATTCACTAGAGCAATTGCGAGAAGTTGCTAGCCAATTACCTGATCTTGTTCTCCTCGACAATATGAGCCCAGATCAATGTCGAGAAGCAGTCACCTTTGTTGCTGGACGATTTAAGTTAGAAGCATCTGGTGGAATCACTATAGAGAACGCAAGAGCCTATGCTGAAAGCGGCGTTGATTACTTGGCGATCGGAGCGCTGACACATTCAGCGCCAGTGCTAGATATTGGACTCGACATGAACCTAGAAACCCGATCGGAGAAATAATGTTACTCACAATTGATGTTGGAAACACCAACACCGTCCTAGGCCTCTTCGATGGGGAAGATCTCATCAAGTCATGGCGCGTAAAGACTGATCCTCGATCAACATCAGATGAAATGTCATTGCAAATCAATGCACTCGTCAGCGGATATACGGTGACAGGTTTATCAATCTGCTCGACTGTGCCTGCAACACTTCGCGAATTGCGAACAATGATCGCATCCTATTTTTCTGATATCGCTACAACAATTGTTGAACCAGGCACAAAGACGGGGGTCCCACTCCTTGTTGATAATCCGAAAGAGATCGGCGCAGATCGAATTGTGAATACTCTCGCTGCGCACACTCTTTACGGTGGACCAGCCATCGTTGTTGACTTTGGAACATCAACAAATCTCGATGTCGTCTCACCAAAAGGTGAATTTCTTGGAGGAGCACTTGCCCCAGGAATCGAGATTTCAGTTGATGCCTTAGCTTCGCGTGCAGCTCAACTTCGAAAAGTCGAGTTGATCCGCCCAAAGAATGCAATCGGTAAGAACACTGTCGAAGCCTTGCAATCCGGAACAATATTTGGCTTTGCTGGACAGGTAGATGGCCTAGTCGAGAAAATCACTGCAGAGTTGGCTCAAAGTTACGATGAAGCACCCACTGTGATCGCAACTGGTGGTTTAGCTCCGCTAGTAATTGATGTCAGCACCACAATTGATGAATATGAGCCTGATTTAACCCTTATTGGATTGCGCCTCATTCACGAGAAAAATATCTGAAAGGTAGACTTCGGGGTCTATGAGCACGCAACCGCCAGTACCTGCAGAGGATGAT
>Ga0315902_10001400_pt1 | contig 38655 bp, 36 predicted proteins | sample LakEriMetagenome_9_FD_203523 | JGI IMG/M metagenome (GOLD analysis project Ga0315902, IMG submission 203523) | Freshwater fungal communities from buoy surface, Lake Erie, Ohio, United States - Buoy 12 MA117 | ecosystem: Environmental > Aquatic > Freshwater > Lake > Lake biofilm | place: USA...
GATGGGGAGTGCTCAAGGCGTGCAATCCCCATCTGGTCATGTGCGCCATCAGTGGCTATGGACAGACCGGACCACTCTCGCTGACTGCAGGTCATGACATCAATTATGTCGGCTATGCCGGCATGCTGGCGCAAAACTCTGGCAAGGATGGGCGGCCTGTGCTGCCGAATTTGCAGGTCGGTGATTTACTCGGCGGCTCACAATCGGCGGTGCAAGGCATACTCGCCGCGCTGCTTGCTGTCAAAATGGGGGGGCCGGGGCGTTTTGTGGATGTATCCATGACTGATGCTGTCTTCGCCCACAACGTGATGCCGCTGCTTGCGTTTAACTACTATGGCAAGACGGCTGACCCGGCGAAAGATTTTCTGACCGGTGGCGTTCCCTGCTACAACCTATATCGTACTCAGGATGATCGCTACATGGCAGTCGGTGCACTGGAACTTAAATTCTGGGAAGCCTGCTGCGACGTGATCGGGCTCCCGGAACTGAAAACTCGACATTGGTCGCTAGGGCAAGCAATCGGTGGCGAGGATGCGATGCAAGTCAAAGCCATGCTCGACGAGGTCTTTGCAACCCGCACGCAACAGGCTTGGGCGGCAGCCTTCGAGAATGTCGATTGCTGCGTATCGCCCGTGCTGAGCACCGAAGAAGCCATGCAGCATCCTCAATTCATCGCACGTCAGCTCACTTCTTCAGCGCATCACGCTACCGAGGGCGCATATGTGAAGACACGCGCCTCCTTGCTCTTTGGCCTATAGCCGCACACCTGAACTCAGCAGCGAAGCGGTGTCAATCGGGTTCAGCCGCATCGCGGGATGACTGCCTTAGCACGTATTCCTGCTCGCAGTGAGCCTGCTTTGTTCAGGCTCAATCGAGTCACGCTTGCCGACACAGGAAAGCGGAACGCTTTGTCTCTTTCCGCAACTGATAGCCGGTCCGACTTTGACCCTTGTCCCGCTGCACATGCTGACAGTTTATCGTTACTGAACTGTTGAACAAAGTCGCCAACTATCCCTTGCCGAGGAGCCGTTGTGTACCCTACCATGAATGTTCGTCATCCAGCTCCACCAGTCCAACATCCGCCCGTTCATTCTGCGCCGCGCAAAAATGACGTGCTACGTTACGGGACACCCAATAAAAAATTAGTCGATGCTGTCATACATGCGAGCGAAAATGATTTCGTCAGCCTGATGCATGCAGCGCTTGCCGAAGGTGCTGATATCAATATCGTCGACGAGCACAACAAAAACCTCATCGAGATGGCGGTGGCGAGAGGCTCTTTGCGCATTGCTCGGGCACTGATCGCCCAGGGGGTGCTATTACCCGATCCGGATTGCTGCGGGTTTGACTTGCTCATGCATACGGCTGTTCATGGCAATGCGCCCATGATGGAGCTGCTGATGGACGCATATGATATGCAACCCGATGCCACCGATATTGGTGGCTGGACAGCGTTTCATTACGCGGCCATGTCCCGATCGTCGGCTGCCCTGGAAGCCCTGCTGCGGCGAGATCTCGCCTGTAACGACTCCGCGACGAGCACTCATCATAATCAGCTGTGCCAGAGCTTCGGTGAGAAATCCGGATTAAGCGATGGAACTCTCACACCATTGAATATTGCCATAGCCAGCGGTAATTCTCAGTCGGTTCAGCTGCTACTGCAGCATGGCGCACAAATACTTACGGGTGACGGAAATTCAATGCTAAAAGCCGTCCAATGCGGAGATCCTGCCACGCTGGAGATACTGCTTTCGCATTGCAAACACGAAGGTAACTTATATGCTGTGCTCAATCAGCAGATCCTGAACCATTCCGTGATTTATGGTGCTGATGCTCAGATGCTCAAGCTGCTGTTGGATTGTCACCGAATCCTCCCCATCGCAAACTTCGACCTTGAAGACACCCTGTTGGATGCTGTCACGCTGGAGCGTACCGAGCAACTTGCACTGCTTCTTGACGAGGGTGTGCGACTCGATCCCGCTCTACGTTTTTACTGGTCACTGGCCAGTACAGCAAAGGATCGCAACATTCTTGATCTGCTAACAGCATCCTGTAGTGACACATTCGAACGTATGCTGGTCATGCCCGATGGAGGCGGCCCGGCGCGCCTGCTGACCGAGCTTACCAAGCACGTGGCAGATTCAGTAGCGCTATCGTCACGCGGCATTTTTATCGCTATTTTGCATGACGCCATGCCGGCACTGGCCAGTCTGGGTCGTGAGAGCGATTCCTTGTCCGAAGCACAAATCGCTGCCGAGACGGCACATATCTTGTTACGTTTCTTGCGTGGCTCACCCAAAACCGATAACGACACATCAGACAAAGAGCGCGACCCTCATCAACCGCTGATACCGGCAGCAACGCTTCAGCGCGATCAGGTAACGACGCCGCCTCACTACGTGGCAAAGATTCCAGAGGTAATGACTGAGCGGCGCCGCAGAATGGTTGTTTTGGCAGAGTCACAGCTAGAAGCCTTGCATCATTCACTCAGCCACTGCCTGTCCGCAGAATTTTTCACGAGCATCCATGAGCTGGTCGAGGATGGTGATATGGTGCCCGACATGCAACGCCGATTGCGCGAAGGTACAGGGGTCCCAGATGCGCTGGTCCGCCTGATGGTCGATACGTGGGCCGAAGCTATGAATATCATTCTCAAACAATCGAACAGCAGCGCGGCTCTCGATCCGACCGCAGTTTCACGGCTGATGGCCAACACCTTGTTCTGCAAGCTAGATCAGATCAACATCGATCTCGGTCATTTCCTGACACGACCCAAGAGTCTTTTGCATGATTGCAAAAAAAAGCTGCGTGCCGATCTCTCCGCGCAACGCACCGAGTGGCGGATAATGATCACGCAGCCGACGAATTTTCTGCGCAAGCTCGAAGGAAGGACCGGCCTGCGACCAGTGGCTGTGCCGGTGCTGACGCAGGCCATGGTGAATGCCACCGGGCTGCCCGCCGACATGTGCAGATCCATGGCCAGTTGCTGGCAACGCGCTGTCGAGGACGCGGGTCGCGCGCCAGACAGCGGCAGCGTCGCGCAGCGATTTCAGCTACTTGACCGGGCATTCGCGGGGTACTGGCAAGACTGGCTGGAGGAACATTCTGCCGATGCCGAGACGGTCTTGTTCCCATTCACGCCGCAAGACGTCTTGGATGCGAGGGAGTGGTGCGTGCAGGCACGGCAAGCACAAACCGCATCAGCAGGGTCTCTCAAACGCAAGGCCGGCGCCGAGCCAGATGGCGCTCCACCGCCCAAGCCTCCGCGGCTGCACTGATGCGCACCCGGCGGTCGACGTGAGCGACCACGGGCCCGACGCGGGATCAATCGTTCTTGACCACAATCGAGGGAAATTTGCTCGACATGTCCTTGGCCTTCTCCGCTACGCTGACCGCCACCTTGCGCGCAATCTGTTTGTAAAGCTGTGCCACCGTGCCGTCAGGCTCCGCAACCACGGGCGGCTTGCCGGAATCGGATTGCTCACGAATGGTCATGGCCAGAGGCAGTTTGCCAAGAAAATCGACACCGAAATCAGCGCACATTTTCTCGCCGCCCCCCTCACCGAAAATAGCCTCGGCATGACCGCATTGGCTGCACACATGCATACTCATGTTTTCGACGATGCCGAGAATGGGAATACCCACCTTCTCGAACATCTTCAACCCTTTGCGCGCATCCAGCAGGGCGATATCCTGCGGCGTCGTCACGATCACGGCGCCCGTCACGGGCACCTTCTGAGACAGCGTCAACTGAATATCACCAGTTCCCGGGGGCATGTCGACTACCAGATAATCCAGATCCTGCCAGTTAGTCAGCTCCAGCAGCTGCTGCAATGCCTGCGTGACCATGGGGCCTCTCCAGACCATGGGCTGATCAGGATCAATCATGAAACCAATCGAGGCTATCTGCAGTCCATGTGCCTGCAGCGGCTCCATGGTCTTTCCGTCGTGCGATTCAGGCTTGCCAGACACGCCCATCATCATCGGCTGTGACGGGCCGTAAATGTCCGCGTCGAGCAGCCCCACCGTTGCGCCCTCTGCGGCTAGCGCCAGCGCCAGATTGGCGGCCGTGGTGGACTTGCCTACTCCGCCCTTGCCCGACGCCACCGCGATGATGTTACGAACATTGGGCAGCAGCTTCACGCCGCGTTGCACGGAGTGCGCGACAATCCTGGAGAACACATTGACACTGACCCTGCCAGCGCCCGGCAGCGATTTGATCGCCGCGCTTGCCGCGCTGCGTATCAACTCGATCTGACTTTTTGCCGGGTAGCCCAGTTCAATGTCGAGCGCGACATCATTGCCATCAACTTGGATGTTCTTCGCCGACTTGCTGCTGACGATATCTTGGTCCGTATTGGGGTCGATCACGCCCGACAACACGGTGCGGACTGCTTCTGCGGTAATGCCCATTGCCTCTCCTGATGGTCAGACCGCGAAGTCTAAACCAATCTGGAGAGGGCTTCAGCGAGCTCGTTATTTGAACAGCACCGCAGACTTTTGCAGCGTCACCCAAATGCCATACAAAAGCGGGATGCCAACCGCCATCCACGCCAGAACGGGAATGGCAGGATTCGATTCCTTGACCTGATCGCTGGCTTGCCCGCTTGTCGGAGCCAGCGTCTTTTCGTGGGCCAGCTTCTTCTCCTCGGCGAGTTCGGCATCGGACATGAAATGATGATCTGCGACCGGACGGACCAGCAGATTGGCCAAGAATCCGACCACCAGCATGGCAGCCAGCACATAAAAAATAGGGCCGTATATCTGATCAAAGGGCACTTGCTGCTCCAGGCGGATGTCATGCATGTAGTTGACCACCACCGGTCCAAGAATACCCGCCGTGGACCATGCCGTCAGCAAACGCCCGTGAATGGCACCGACGAACTGGGTGCCGAACATATCGGCAAGATACGCGGGTATGGTTGCAAAGCCTCCGCCATACATCGAGGCGATCACGCAGAAGCATGCCACGAATATAGCCAAGGATTTCCAGCCTGCCGCCACCGACGCGAGCACGTACATGGCAATGCCCAGCACGAAAAAAATCAGATACGTTGGACGACGGCCGAGCTTGTCGGACGAGGACGCCCAGACGACCCGGCCCGCAATATTGAACAGCGAGATCAATCCGACAAACCCTGCACCGATGGCCACGGCAGCTTTCAACAGATCCGGGTTCTGCTTGAGCTCGGCAAAGCCAATGTCCGGCTGACCGATCAAGGCACCCCCAAAGGTCTCTTGCATCATCGGTGATGCAGCACCGATGATGCCGATACCCGCAGATACGTTCATGCAGAGGATCACCCACAACAACCAGAATTGCGGTGTCTTGTGCGCATTCTTCAGGTGAACATGATGCATCGCGATCATGGATTTCGATACGGTGGGCTCCGGTGGTTCCCAGCCCGCAGGCTTCCAGCCGGTGGCGGGGACCCGGTAGCTAAAGGCACCCGCGAACATGAAAACCGCATAGATGGCCGCAAGCGTTACAAAGGTTTGCCACACGCCGGGGTCACCCGGGGTGGCGAATTTCGACATCAGCAAGGTCGACAAAGGCGAGCCAATCATCGCGCCGCCACCAAAGCCCATGATAGCCATGCCGGTGGCCATGCCACGACGGTCGGGGAACCACTTGATCAACGTCGACACCGGCGAGATGTAACCTAGCCCGAGCCCGATGCCCCCGATCAGCCCTGAACCCAGCCACATCAGCCATAGCTGATGATGGTAGATGCCCAGTGCCGATATCAACAAGCCACCGCACCAGCACACGGCCGACACGAAGCCTGCCTTGCGAGGACCAGCGCGCTCAAGCCAGCCGCCCCAGATCGCTGCAGCGCATCCGAGCACCACAAAAAAGAGCGTGTACATCCAACCCAGATCAAACTGGGTCCAGTTGCAATCGGTAGCAAACAGGGCACGCCCGGTACCCGCCAGCTTATCTCCGAAGCTCGCAGCACCTGCGGCGCACGAGGGTAGCGGCGCGCCGTCCGGTCCCAGTAACGCACCGCCCAACGGCTTCCAGAATACCGAGAAGCCGTAGGCCATGCCGATACACAAGTGAATCGCCAATGCCGCAGGCGGCACGAGCCACCGGTTGAAACCCGCGCCGGCGATTGTGCGCTCTTTTGCCAGCAGATCCGGCAACCGAAAAAAACCCATATCTCCTCCTGATGGTTAGTACCCAGGGAAACAATGCACGTTTACCCGATGATGGCCAGCCAGCGCCGCTGCACGATGCGGGCATTTTATGCCCCCACCGGCACGGGTACCGGTCCCTCTGATACAGTCTGCGCTGTATTCATGCAGGAGACCCGGTCGGTCGCTATTCTAATCTGCAATAGTCAACGCAATCTGTATGTTCAAGGTCAGGATCAGTCCGCACTGGGAAATCCGCCGCGCTGAAAACACTGCGCTGGACACTGCTGTGCTGCTGTCTTTGCTGCGCGCCATCGAGGAAACGGGCTCGATTGCTCGCGCTGCACAAACCGTTGGTTTGTCCTATCGCTATGCATGGGGTCTGCTGCGCGAGGCGGAATCCCTGTTCGGACACAGCCTGATGCAGACTGGGCGAGGCCGCGGCACCTCGCTCTCGCCACTAGCCGAAAAATTGATCTGGGCGGATCGCCGCATTGCAGCACGATTAACGCCGACGCTCGACAGCCTCGCCTCAGAACTCGAAACCGAACTCGGTAAAACCCTGGGGAATACAGGGTCAGTAACCCGGCTTGATGCCAGCCATGGCTTTGCGGTAGCTGCCTTCCTCAAGCAGGCCGGCGAATCTGGTTTGTCGATCGATCTGCGCTACCGCAACAGCAGCGATGCGGTGGCCGCGCTGTCTCGAGGCGAGTCCGATCTCGCAGGCTTTCATGTGCCGCTCGGCGAGTTCGAATCACTGACGATGGAGCGCTACCGGCGCTGGCTCGATCCCAAGGCGCATAAACTGATTCATCTCGCGGTGCGCGAGCAAGGTCTGTTCGTCAACCCGGGCAATCCACTCGGCATTGAGGCTATCACGGATCTCGCGCGCGACCACGTGCGTTTCGTCAACCGCCAGGCCGGTTCAGGCACGCGCACCCTGCTTGAATTATTGCTGGAGCGGCAAAGCATCCTGCCCTCGCAGGTCAGTGGTTTCGAGAACACGGAGTTCACGCACTCGGCGGTGGCCGCGTTCATCGCCAGCGGCATGGCAGACGTCGGCTTTGGCGTGCAGACAGCGGCGGAGCGATTCAAGCTGGATTTCATCCCGCTGGTGCGAGAGCGCTATTTCTTTGCGGTCAAGGCAGAGACGCTGGAACAACCGCAGATGAAGCAACTAGTCGCGGTGCTCTGCTCGAGCAGCTTCCGCGACGCGGTTAATCAATTGCCCGGCTATGACGCCTCTGATACGGGCAAGATACTTACCCTGCCCGAGGCATTCGGCTAAGGCCTGATATGCAAGACAGTATTCCTCGAGGACAGATTACCGGGCTGCTGCTAGCCGGAGGTTTGGGCAAACGCATGGGTCATCTCGACAAGGGATTGCAGCCATTGAGCGATTCCACATTGGCCGGCGCGACACTGCAACGACTCAAACCTCAGGTAGGAAGTCTACTCATCAATGCGAACCGCAATGTGAGTCTCTACGCGCAATTCGGCTACCCGGTGGTGCAAGATGACATTCCCGGGCATGCTGGTCCGCTGGCGGGCATGCACGCGGGGCTTCAGCAATGCAAGACACCTTACCTGCTCAGCGTTCCGTGCGACACGCCAGGGTTTCCCCAAGATCTCGTACAACGCCTGGCCTTCGCCATGAAACTTGCAGCGGCAGATCTTGCGCTTGCCGTGACGGGTGAGAACAACCGGCCAGAGCTGCATCCCGTGTTCTGCTTGATGAAAACCTCGCTGCACCCTTCACTCGATGCATACCTGCGATCTGGCGGCCGCAAAGTTGCCGACTGGATGATGCAGCAACCACATGCGCACGCTCATTTTTCCGATCAGACGGCGTTCATGAACATCAATACGCCAGAAAACCTGCAGACTTTCCAATCGAGTTACCGTCCTTGAACTTGAATTGCTTGTCAGAGCAAGAGAACCACACCATCCAATTTCTCGCTGTCGTCGTCGGTAATACAGAAAAACCTCGGCACGTCCGCGACATACCCTTTTGTTCTATCCCATCGTATGCCAACCAAAGCTGCTAGTCGTTATGCGATTTATGCCAGAAAAATCCATGCACTAGTCATTCCGACGACTCACCCGTCAAGCTTAACTCCTCCCGCAAACCTTTTACCATCAGGACAGCTGCGCTGAGAGCATTTATCACCAAAACATCAGAATCGGCATCAAGCGTCAGAGGCGCGTAGGCAAGCAGCATGATCCTTTTTGTGTCGGGATTTCGGGCGATTGTCATCATGAATGGCGCAGGTAAATTCGCCTGACGATCTAATAGCAAACCATGCAACGACTCCTCATGCGCGTTAAGAGGCAAACCAACATCAAGATACATCTTGACATGAGCAGACCACTCTTCGACTACCAATGCAACCAGAACACCATCAATCAACATGAGGTGATTCTGGGTCACCGCAGACCGATCGGCGTCCGACAAATTCAACAAGGTACAGATCCGGTCAAGCATGGCATTAAATTCCATAGACAGATCAATCTGGTCCTCGCTTTTTAAATCGGCGGCAGGAGAAAAATTTGACTGGATATCGCGAGCGGAAATGGTTTGATTATTTTCCATGACTATCCTCCGTTTTTACTCGAGGATGATTTGTGAGGTAGCTTTCATTACCTACTTTATTGTTTTGTAACCCGTACAAAGAGAAAACAATGAGGGCTGCCGGTATATAAAAAAATGCGTATTTCGCCGCCTCATTGCGTATTGAGTGATATTGCGGTCCTGCTTTAAACCTTTGATATGCAGACTCACTTTTTTTCTTCATGGTCTCGAGAAATCCAGCTCCGGGATTCAGCGCTTCAATGTCGGGGCATCCGTCATAAAATCCTTTACTCTGCACTGGGCCAAATAGCAAATCTGCGAATTTTTCCTTTATATTAGGCGACTCAATGAACACCCCAACCGTACACAGCGCACCTATGAGGAATGGCGCGAACATGTCATGATTTTTTTCAGCATGCGTCTTCGTTTCGCCGGACTTTTGAAATTCATAACCTTGGGAATAACGTGAGGCAATTTTACTCATTTGCATACCCAAAAACAGAGTGAACAATTTTGCAGGATGAGGTATTGCTGCTGCCACTTTTGGGTTTTTAAAAACAGATTTCGCCATATTTAACAATCGATCCGAGGCAACTGTTGCGGGAGATTCTTTATAAAATATGGCAGAGCTAAATATACCAACCGCAGCACTCCCGAGCGCATCAAGCAAATTCGAAACCCGATTGACGCGATGGCCATTAAGGTAAGCTTGATGTTCGGCAATATTGTTCAATCCGAGCTTGAATGCGCTTATGAATCCACTAACATCGTCATGCGATAAGCCAGACATTATGGTGAGCGCATCATCCATCTGTTTTTTATCCATTCTGCTTAACAGACCAAGCATGCCAGGTTGTTTATGCAAGTCCGGAATCGGAATTTTTGTACCTCGGTACATGTTTACAAAACCGAAGACTCCTTTAGCGAAAATGTTGGCCATAACATCCAAAGCATTATTGTTGGCCAGATGAGCTCCATAGCCCGGGCGGCGGCTACCAAGATTGCTCGCTGCCGGCGCCTCCGTGCCGGGTGTAGCTGCCACGGGGATATCGGTTCTCACGGCCGTTGGATTCGCAGAAATTTTCATTTATGTCCTCCTTTCAAGCTCAACTTGCGAGTGACCTCAGTGCAGGGAGTTTTTTGTTTGATGGTGCAATATACAACTCATCTACCTGGTTTTATTTTTAACCGATGCACTATTCAGTGCACTAGGTTCGTTGTTGATTTTTACGGAAAACCTTTTGAGACAGCTGATAATCGACGTCCGTGGAAATGAACATCGACGGGAAGCACAAGAGGCATCTAGCAGAGAGAGATAGGGGATCTGGGGTGACCAGAACGATCGGCGTCTGCCAAGCGTATGGGCATCCACAACAATTTAACCGAAGGGAGACTAGCGCCTAGCACTTATGTGCTCGAAACCTGCGACAGCGCTTATTCAGCTAACTGGGAATCGATGAGTGGGTTGCGCAACTTGTTTTACTTTCGTTGTGGTGCAGCAGCGAGGGCGCGGTATTGCTACGATCGCGCCCCGAGTTACTCTACGATCGTCAGGCAGAAGTTTTAGGCTTGAAATGTTTGTCACTGATCCTGAACTTGCCACGACGGTCGCCCATGAGCTGACGAAGCTCCGCAATTGACAGCGCGCTGACCTCGTGCATGCGTATCAGTAGCGACGCCGTCACTGGTAAACGGCGATGGCGTATCTTGCTGATCACGGGCGGCGACACCTCCAGCGCCCTTGAGAGCGCGGCATCGTTCTTCAGGTTCAGTTTGCCGATCAGCGAAGCCAGCAGCTGATCCGGGTCATAGCGCTGCATCATCTGCACTTTCTCTTGGTCCATGCGTTCCTCATCCGAGTGTTGAAGTTGAAGTCGATGCGATTCTGACCTCGTACCCGTGGTTTATCTTGAGGCTCAACAACGCGAGTGGCACGACGCAAAGGTTCAGCTACGGCACCTGCTTCAGCGCAAACTGCCGCTGATGGGCAGCGCGGTTTTGTACTTCACCTGCTTCAAAGCGAAGCTCGATTTGATGTTCTTGATACCGGGGATACGGGTGAGGTTCTCAAGGATGAACCGCTCCAGCGCCTGCAGATCGGGGACGACGATACGCAGCAGGTAGTCCTCATCGCCGGTCATCAGATAGACCTCCATGACTTCGTCGAAATGACTGACGGCTTTCTCAAAACGTTCGAGTGCTGCGGCTTCCTGCTTCTCCAGCGACACGCGGACGAATACGTTCACCTTCAGCCCCAGCGCATGCGGATCGACCAGCGCAACGTACTTCGAGATCACACCATCGTTCTCCAGTTTTTTCACGCGCGATAGTGTCGGCGAAGGCGAAAGGCTGACCTTGGCGGCCAACTCCACATTAGTCAGGCTGGCATCCTGCTGCAGCCATTTCAGCAGCTTCAGATCTGTTTTATCGAGATTTTCAAACATAAAGATTCTCAAAAATAATTTTATTTAGTATTTTATGCTGCAAAACGCAATTTAGGCGAAGTTTTTCAGCAGCATCTGCTGCCCCAATTATCGTAACGTGAGGATCTTTATCTTCTCTGATTTCACGCCATGGACATGAGCACTCCGGATCATCTGGTACGTCACATCGATATCGACGAGCAAGAAACCGCCGAATGGGTCGCCGCCCTTCAATCCGTGCTGGAGACCGCTGGCCCTGAGCGTGCCCGCTTCCTGCTCTCGCAACTCGCCTCCGCCGCTCGCGAGCTCGGCCTCAACTGGCGCGCTGCGCGCATCACGCCCTACGTAAACACCATTCGCGCAACGGAAGAGCCGCCCTATCCCGGCGGTTCAGATGCGGTGGACATGGAAGAGCGCATCGCCAGCATCCTGCGCTGGAATGCGCTGGCGATGGTGGTGCGTGCCAATCGCGCGCATGGCGAGCTGGGGGGGCATATCGCCAGCTATGCCTCTGCGGCCGATCTCTTCGAAGTCGGCTTCAATCATTTCTTCCGCGCGCGCAGCGGCGATTTCGGCGGCGATCTGGTGTACTTCCAGCCGCATTCCGCTCCGGGCATTTATGCGCGTGCGTTTCTCGAGGGTCGTCTGAACGAGGATGATCTCGGACATTATCGGCAGGAAATCACGGCGAAGTCGCTCGGTCATCAGGGCTTGTCTTCATATCCGCACCCCTGGCTGATGCCGACATTCTGGCAATTCCCGACTGGCTCGATGGGCATCGGTCCGATCAGCGCGATCTATCAGGCGCGATTCATGCGTTACCTCGAGCATCGCGGTCTGATGCAACCGCAGCCGCGCAAGGTTTGGGGCGTGTTCGGCGATGGCGAGATGGATGAGCCAGAGTCGCTGGCCGCGCTGTCGCTGGCCTCGCGCGAAAAACTTGACAATCTGGTATTCGTCATCAACTGCAATCTTCAACGTCTGGATGGCCCCGTGCGCGGCAACGGGCATATCGTCGATGAGCTCGAAACCATTTTCGGTGGCGCCGGCTGGAATGTGATCAAACTGCTGTGGGGGTCGGACTGGGATCCGCTGTTTGCCCGAGATATCACGGGCGAGTTGGTGGATGCACTCAACCGTACCGTCGATGGTCAGCTGCAGACCTTTGCCGCTCATGATGGGGCATTCAACCGCGAGCACTTTTTCGGACAAAACCCCGCGCTGCAGGCGATTGGCGCAACCCTGACTGATGAAGAGATCGACCGGCTAAGACGTGGCGGTCATGATCTGCGCAAGATTTTTGCCGCCTATCACGCTGCGTATCATCATCGCGGGGGACCCACAGTGATCCTTGCGCAAACCAAAAAAGGCTTTGGCATGGGTAGCGCTGGTCAGGGCAAGATGACAACCCACCAGCAAAAGAAACTCGAACTGCAAGATCTGCTCGAGTTCCGCGACCGCTTCAAGCTGCCGCTGAGCGACGAACAGGTCGATCAGCTGGAGTTTTACAAACCTTCGCCTGACAGCCCAGAGATACTTCACTTGCAGGAGCGCCGCGCGGCGCTCGGCGGTTACGTGCCGCAGCGGATCGCCATGGGGAGTACGCTGCATGTACCCTCGCTGGCGGCGCATGCGCAGTTCGCGCTTGATGCCGGCGGCAAGGAAATGTCAACCACGATGGCGCTGGTGCGGATGATGGGCAATCTGCTGAAAGACGAGCATCTTGGCAAGCATGTGGTGCCCATCGTCGCCGATGAAGCGCGTACCTTTGGCATGGCCAACCTCTTCCGTCAGGTCGGCATCTATTCGGCGCAGGGACAGCTGTACGAACCGGAAGACATAGGCTCGATACTTTCATATCGCGAAGCCAAGGATGGTCAGATTCTTGAGGAGGGTATCAGCGAGGCTGGCGCGATTTCGTCATGGACCGCGGCGGCCACCAGCTACTCTGTGCACGGGCTGCCCATGCTGCCCTTTTACATCTACTACTCGATGTTCGGTTTTCAGCGCATCGGCGACCTGATCTGGGCGGCCGCCGACCAGCGCGCACGCGGCTTCTTGATCGGCGCAACATCAGGCCGTACCACGCTTGGTGGCGAGGGATTGCAGCATCAAGATGGCAGCAGCCACCTGGTAGCGGCCACGGTACCGAACTGCGTGTCTTACGATCCGGCCTATGCGTATGAGCTAGCCGTGATCATTGACGAGGGCATGCAGCGCATGCTGGCACGCAATGAGGATGTTTTTTACTATGTGACTGTAACCAACGAGAATGAAGCACAGCCGAGCATGCCCGAGTCGATGGAAGGACTGCGCGAGGGCATATTACGCGGCATGTATTGCGTATCACCCTGTCAGCAGCCGCAGGTCCGGTTGCTCGGCGCGGGCCCCTTGCTGAAAGAAGCGATGGCCGCTGCTGATCTGCTGGAGGGCATTTTCTCGGTGCGTACCGAGGTTTGGAGCGTCACCAGCTTCTCCGAACTCGCACGTGATGGTATCGCCTGTGAACGTGAGCGTCGCTTGCAGCAAACCAGTAGCGAAGCCTGGGTCACTCGTCAGCTAGGCGACAGTAATGCGCCCGTCATTGCGATATCCGACTATGTGCGTGCGGTACCAGAGAGCATCCGCGCCTTCGTGCCCGCGCGCTATGTGACGCTGGGCACAGATGGGTTCGGGCGTAGCGATACGCGTGCGCGCTTGAGGGATTTGTTCGAGGTCGATGCAAAATGGATCGCGTACACCGCGCTGTGCGAAGTGTTCGCCAGCACCAAGACGGCTGCTGAAATGCGCGCAATCGCCTCGCGACTGGAACTGGATATCGACAAGCCGCTAGCCTCGACCATCTGAACTAGCCGAAGACGTGCTCCATCTCGCGCCGGAATTTGACCGCCGGTGAGTGGGCGTCAAACGCGACGTCATTCCAGCCGACCACAGCACCCGCCGTGACTGCGCGCACGAGCTTCACGCCATGCGCCAGCCCCAGCGGAAGACCACCCACTGTCAGTGATTCCCTCGCCGGTAACAGCTTGCCATAGACTGTAAATCCGCCCTCGCCATCGAGCATCTCGCCAGCCGCCAGATCACGCTTCGCGGTGGCAACCACATCGCCGTTCCAGCAGACTGGCGCGCCGGTCGCTTCATGGCGCACACCGGCTGAGGCCACACTGATGCCCAGTTCCAGGCCGATCAGGTGGTAGGGCTTGTACATCGACGAGTACTGTCCGCTGGGATCGGTGAGCAAGCCATATTCTTTGAAGCATCGCGCGACATAATCGCTATCGGCGGCAAAGGTCACATACACCCCCCAGCGCAAGTCACGGAATACGGGGCGCGTGTCGCGCTCGACACTGGAAATGACCTCAACCTGTCCGCGCACGTCAAGAATGCCGCCATCCGAGCGCGGTTTCAGTATGCGGGCAAGATCATCGACCCCAACGGGTGGAAAGCGCAATCCGTGCGGCGCGGACAAACCCGTCGCATTCGCGACTGATGCCATTTCAATCGCGCTCTTGGTACCGTCGAGAAAGCTGTTGAACATTTGCGCATTCATGCCACCGCGCTCGGCCTCCTCGGGCGTCAGCCCGTAGTGCTGCCAAACCGTCTCTGGTGTGGAGGCGTGGTAGCTGGGCAGGTATTTCGTGCCCTTGCCCGCAGCAACAACCGAGAAACCGGCAGCGCGTGCCCAGTCGACCATCTCGCAGATCAGCGCGGGCTGATCACCATACGCGAGCGTATACACGATACCTGCCTCATCAGCGCGACGCTTCAACAATGGCCCGGCCAGCGCATCGGCTTCGACATTTACCATCACGATATGCTTCTTGTGCTCGCAGCAGGCCAGCACATGCGCAATACCGATCGCGGGATTGCCGGTGGCATCGATGATGATGTCGACATAGGGCGAGGTGATCAGCGCCATACCGTTATCGATGATCGCGGTATTGCCCTGCTTTGCTGCCTGCTCCAGCGAGCTCGCCGCAAAAAAATCATCCTTCCAGCCGACATTGCGCAGCGCCGCCTTTGCCCGATCCGGTGACAAGTCCGCAATACCCACCATATGAATACCGGGTGTACGCGGTACTTGCGACAGGTACATCGAACCGAACTTGCCGGCACCAATCATGCCGACGCGCAAAGGCTTGCCGTCTGCAGCCAGGCGCTGCAGTTTTGCGAAAAGATTCATGATGGCCTCAGGCAGCCTGACCGTCGGGGATGCCGTACAGCTCGGAGGCCGGGGTGCCCTCTTTCCAGGGCAGATCAACCGGGTAATCCTTGACCAGGCAATCGTCAGGCAGACAGTCGATCGCATCGAACTGGCGATGTGCGATGTAGCCGGGACGCTTGAAGCGGCGAATATGATTCGACACGGCGCACAGGCTCAAATAGACAGAGACACGATTCCACGGCGAAAGATTGGGCGACGACGCATGCACCAAACAACCATGGAACATGATCATTGAACCAGCCGGCCCCTTGGGCGCGACGATGCCGCCCTTGTCGACCAAGGTGCGAATGTTGTCATTACTGATGGTCCACAGCGGGTAGCTGGTGGTCGAGGTGTCATGCCCCGCTTCCAGTGCGCCCATCTTGTGGCTGCCGGGGATGAACATCAGCGGACCATTGAATTCATTCACCTCGTCGAGAAAGATCGCGACATTCATCGCGCGCGCGTCGGGCATCGCATCATCATTCAACCAAGTGCCGTAATCCTGATGCCACTGCCAGATATCGCCATCAAAGGCCATCTTGCCGTTGATCTTGAATTGGTGCATGTAGAGCTTCTCATCGAACAGCTGCTCGACCGGCCTGATCATGCGCGGATGACGCGCCAGCCGCGCGAAGGGCGCACTGTACATGTGCGCAGCGAAGTTTGTGCGTACCGAGGTCTTGCCTTTCTCGCGGATATTCTCGGGGCGATCCTGCGCATACAGGCTCGGTACTTCATCGGTGAGTTTTTTTACTTCTTCCGGCGTGAAATGCGAGGGGAAGAAGAGATAGCCGTCGCGGTCGAACTGCTCCAGCTGTTGCTGATTGAGTTTCATCTCGGTCTCCTGTGATTATTTCTGTTGTACCGGCGGTTGTTCCCGTAGTTGTTCCGGTAGTTGTTCCGATCGTTGTCTCTGTCGTTTCTTTTTTAGCTCTGAAGGATTCAGGCGTGCTGCTTGTCCGGTTCTGCAAGACTGCTCACTCGCGCCACCAGCGTCTGTCCTGCGTTCTCGCAGTGATGTAGCGCCAGCTGCTGCGCGGCGCGGTCATCGCCCTCAAGGATGGCTTCCAGCATGCGCTCATGCTCGTCCCAGATCGCAGCGCGTGCGCCAACCTGGCTCAGGGTAGCGCCCATGATGCGACGGATATGGCTCCAGTGCCGCTCGGCGCTTTGCGCCAGCACCGGATTACCCGCTGCTTCATAAATCGCACGATGGAAAGCCAGATCAGCCTCGATCATGCTGCGCAGGTCTTTGCCGCGCGAGGCCTCGCGACCGCCAGAGACGAACTTGGGCGAGAGCCGCGCACGACGGCGCGCGGCCTCGCGTGCGGCTAGCCCATCCAGCACCGAGCGCACCTGATACAGATTGGCGATGTGATCCACCGTCAGCGGCGCCACCATCACGCCGCGCCCGCCAGCATCGATCACCAGACCATCGCGTTTGAGCAGCAGCAAGGCCTGCAGCACTGGCTGACGGGAGACCGAGAGGCTCTCGGCCAGCGCTTCCTGCGTGATGCGCTGGCCCGCCTTGAAACGGCCCTCGCAAATCGCATCGAGAATGGCCCGATAGGCCTGCTCCGCGAGGTCAGGGGCGACGGCAATGGGGGAAATCGGGGCGATTACGGGCACAACAATCCTGTTTCTGTCTTCTGTATACAGAATACATGGCTACCATGACAAGTGCAAGCTCTGGGGGGTGCCCGGCCGAAGCACAAGGAAAAATGCCAGAATAAACAATGCCTTATGCCCTGCCCTCAGGGGCAAGGCAAGGCAACACCGCTCAGCTCGCCCGTCTGGCAAGCGACAAAATCCGCTCTGCCTTGATCAGCACCGGCTTATCGACCATCTTGCCATCGACTTGCACAGCGGCGCCGTCGGCTGCACCAGCGGCTTCGATCACGCGGCTGGCCCAGGCGATCTCGTCGGCTTGCGGCAGATAGCTCGCGTTCACGGTCGCGACCTGTTTGGGGTGGATGCAGAGCTTCGCACCGAAACCGAAGCGCTTGCCCCGCAGGATGTCCGCGGTCAGCACGGTGGCATCGTCAATCGCCGTGGTCACCCCGTCGACCGGCGCCGACAGCCCGGCCAGCTTCGACGCCAGCACCAACTGAGAGCGGAAGTAGTCGAGCTCACGGTCATCATTCTCGATACCCATGTCGACGCAGAAGTCGATGGTGCCAAAGATCAGCCGCGACACCTTGTCGCAGGCAGCGAGTTCATTCAGGTTGGCAATGCCTTGGGCGCTCTCGATCAAAAGCTTGACCGCCCTCGCACCAGCGGCCGTCACGCGCTTCACATCAGCCACGTCGCCCGCCTTGGGCAGAATGATCTCGGCGACGTTCGCATGTCCGCACAGGGCCAGATCGCGCGCGAACCATTCGGTATCCGAGCTGTTGATGCGCACCGCGACTGGCTTGCCACTGTCCAGCCAACTCGTCAGCGCATTGCGAGCCGTGTCCTTGTCGGCGGGCGCGACCGCATCTTCGAGATCGATGATCACGCGGTCCGCAGCAGTCACCAGCGCCTTGTCGAAGCGCTCCGGGCGTGTCGCAGGAACAAACAGATAGGAAATCGGTGCCGTTGATGCGATGTGCATGGAAGTCTCCGAGGCGCTCAGATCGCCTTTTCTTGTTTGAGCGAAGCGATCTTGTCGGCGGCATAGCCGAGCTTTGAAAGAATCGCATCGGTGTGCTCTCCGAGCGCTGGAATCGCATCCATCCGCGCTTGCCATCCGTTGCTGGCGCCGGGCGGAAGCAATGCCGGCAGCTTGCCGACCGGCGACGCCACCTCGGCCCAGCGCTGCCGGGCTCTGAGCTGCGCATGCTGCCACAGGTCTTGCATGTCGTTCAGTCGAGCATTCGCGATCTGCGCGTTTTCGAGCCGTTCTGTCACCTGCTCTGCAGTCATCGAGGCAAAACTATCTCGAATGATGCCGTATAGCTCTTTACGTGCCGCGCTGCGCAGTGTGTTCGATGCAAAGCGCGCATCGGTAGCCAGCGCCGGCTGTTGAAGCACTTGTTCGCAGAACACGACCCATTCGCGCTCATTCTGCAGGCCGAGCATCACGGTCTTTCCATCGCCGGCCGGGAATGGGCCATACGGATAAATCGTCGCATGCGAGGCGCCTGCGCGTACCGGCGGCGACGCGCCATCGAACGCGTAGTACAGGGGAAAGCTCATCCATTCGACCATGCTCTCCAGCATGGACACATCAATGCGACAACCCTTGCCCGTGCGACCGCGCTGTATCAGCGCCGCGAGGATATTCGTGTACGCGTACATGCCTGCCGCGATATCGGCGACCGAGCAGCCCGCTTTTGACGGTTCGTCTTGCGTGCCGGTCACGGACAAGAAACCAGATTCGCTCTGGATCAGCAGGTCATAGGCTTTTTTGTCGCGATACGGACCGTCAGCGCCATAGCCGGAGATATCGCAGACAATCAGCTGCGGGAATGGCTCGTGCAGCGCGTCGTAAGACATGCCGAGACGTGCTGCCGCGCCGGGCGCAAGGTTCTGCACCAGCACATCCGCATCGGCCAGCAAGCGTTCCAGAATGACTTTGGCCTCGTCGTGCTTGACATCGAGTGTCAGGCTTTCTTTGGAGCGATTGGTCCAGACAAAATGCGAGGCCATGCCATGCACGCGCTCATCGTACGCGCGCGCGAAATCGCCCACGCCGGGACGCTCGATCTTGATCACGCGCGCGCCAAGGTCGGCCAACTGCCGCGTGCAGAAAGGTGCTGCGATTGCGTGTTCAAGAGTAATTACCGTGATGCCATCCAACGGGCGCATAGGATTTCCTGTCTCTGATTTTTTTTTGGGTCGCCAGAAAGGCCCATCAGGCCAGCGTCGCGTCAGCCTGCAAGCATAGTTCGCCACGAGCATTCGCCGCCCAGAGCTGTACTCGGCCATCGTCCGCCAGCTTGCCGTTGACGCTGAAGGTATCAATGTCGAACACCGGGCTGACGGCGCGGAAACTGAATTCTGCCACTTTATGCTCGGGCAGTTCGCGCCGCACCAAGTCCATCAGCATGGTCGCGATCAGCGGACCGTGCACGATCAAGCCCGGGTAGCCCTCGATCTCGGTCACATAGCTGCGGTCGTAATGAATCCTGTGTCCGTTGAAGGTCAGCGCCGAATACCGAAATATCAGCACCGGGTCCGGTGTGATGATCTTTGACCATTGCGCGTCAGTGGGTGCGGGTTTGGGCGTGGCAGCGGCGGCGCCTGGCTGGGGCTGATCACGGTAGACGATGTCATGTTCCTCGCGCACGGCGAGCCGGCCGCCAGCGCTGATCTCGTGCTCGACGGTCACGAACGCCAGACGACCGCTGCTGCCGGTCTTGGCGCTGATGTCCTTGACACGAGATACGCGTGTCGCGGTCGCCCCCACAGGCAGCGGCGCGGCAAAGCTCAAACGACCACCCGCCCACATTCGACGTGGCAGTGCGACCGGCGGCAGGAACCCGCCACGCTGAGGATGACCGTCCGGTCCGAGGGCCGACGCCGGGCTGACCGCCCAAAAAAACAACCAGTGCCAGAGATGAGGGAGCGCGTCTCCTTCGCGAAAATGCTCATCGCGATCAAGCGTAGCCGCCATCGCGTTCACGATGGCGGTATGCATCAGGTCGTCACGTGTCTCGGACCGGCCTGTCCATTGACGCAAATGGTCAAGATCTAGAGGCGGCAACAGCGGGTTCATGGCGCGCAGGGCTCAGAGTGCAAAGCGCGCATTCTGTGCCACTCGCCCGAGGCAGGCAATTTGCATTTTCTGAAGTAGTGATTGCGGCGGCGGGACTTGCCAGTTTTGGAAGATGCGCAGCGAAGCTCTTAATGACTCAAAGTGTTTTTTTGGCGTCGGCGAGCGCGTATATCTCCGAGATGATCTCACCCACCGGAGAATTCCTGACTTGCTCGAACCGGAACTTCGCGCGTCGGTCTCCCATCATGTCGCGCAACTGACGCGCACTCCAGCCGCTGACTTCTTCCATTCGGATCAGCAGCTCGGGGGTGACAGGAATCTCACCGTTGCGAACTTTCTGAATCAGTTGTCCGGGAACTTCGAGAGAACGTGCCAAGCCCTTGTCTGATCGCCGTTCGAGGTTCGCGCGCAGCGCAGCCAGCAAGCGACCCGGGTCGTAGCCATCGCTGCTTGGTCGTGATGTTTTCATGAGCGCCGCGGAATAAATGAATCTGACGATGAGCTAAGCGAGTGATGGCAGATTATCCCACGGACGCAGAGCCAAGTGACCGCCACCCATCGCCGCAAACACTGGGCGAACACAGAAAACATGAGATTTCATGATCCGCAACAGCGATGGCACGGCTGTCATAATTCCGCAGAACAATTGTTCTGCAAAAAGATAGCGCCTGATCCGTATTGGCAGAAGCACCGGTCATACAAGATCAGGCGCGGCAGCCGCTCAATGCAAGCGCGTATAATGCGCCGGTTGATTAGCTCGCTATGTGTGGCTGCGGTCACCCTGTCGGCCATAGCCATCCCGTCTTCTCCGATGCCCTCCTCCCGCCAACTACCCGATACCAGCTCGATGCGATCCAGGTGGGACTTTGCGAGTTCCGTCCAACGCGAACCGGCAGCCCTCGGGCTAATACTTGTGCTGTGGCTATTCTCCACATCGTGGATTCGTCCGCTGGGCATGCCGGATGAAGGCCGTTATGTCGGCGTTGCTTGGGAAATGGTGCGCTCGGGCGACTGGCTGACGCCGACGCTCAACGGACTCCCCTACTTCCACAAGCCACCGCTGTTCTACTGGATTACAGCGTTGTCGCTATCGGCATTCGGTAATGTCGAGTGGGCGGCGCGGCTCGTCTCGCTGCTCGGTGCGATGCTGTGCGCGGGCAGCGTCTACCTGCTGCTGCGGCGCTGGATGCCGGAGCGGCTGGCGCGCTGGTATCTGCCCGTGCTGGCCACCACGCCGATCTTTTACGGCGGCGCGCAGTACGCCAACCATGACATGCTGGTGGCGGGCTTCATCAGTGCAGCGATCGCACTTGTCGCCGATGCCGTTTTGTCGATGCAGGCGGAGCGCGGCTGGCGCTGGCAACTGGCCGGCGGCTGGGTGGCCGCTGCGCTAGGTCTGCTGAGCAAAGGTCTGATCGGTATCGTTCTGCCCGGCGGTGTGATCTTTTTCTGGATGCTGATGAGCGGACGCTGGCGCCAGATCATCCGATTGTTCTGGTGGCCTGGTCCGCTCCTATTCCTAGCGGTGGGCGCGCCATGGTTCTTGCTGATGCAGCGGCAGTTTCCGGATTTCTTGCACTACTTTTTTGTGTATCAGCACTTTCAGCGCTTCTCGCAGGGCGGGTTCAACAATCCACAACCGCTCTGGTTCTATCCAGCCGTACTGTGCTTGACCTCGCTCCCGTGGGCGCCATGGCTGCTGGCACGCTGGCGTATCGATCGCTCGACTGCAGGCACACCGGCTGACGACACCGCCAAGGCCATTCGGCGACTGTTGTGGACCTGGGTTGTGCTGATCCTGGTTTTCTTTTCTATCCCCTCATCCAAGCTGGTGGGCTATGTGCTGCCGGTGGTGCCGCCGCTATTGGCACTGATTGCCGAGGCTTTCGTGAGTGCTTTTCCCATCAGCCAGCGCTGGCGCATCGCGCTGCTGTTGCTGGCAGGCGGCCTGTGCATCGTCGGAACTATCGCTGTCACCCAGGCTGACGATATCTCCAGCGAGCCGCTGGCAGCAGCCTATCGGCAAAACGCACAAGACGGTGAGCCACTGGTCTTTGTGCGCACCTATCGCTTCGACGTGCCGTTCTACGCGACACTTCGCGAACCTGTGACGGTGGTGAGTGACTGGACTACGCCAATTACCAAAGACAGCTGGCCCAAAGAGCTGGCTGACGCGTCGCGATTCAGACCGGCGCTCGGACAGCACATACTGGTCGATGTGACCCGGATGAAAGCCTTTCTGTGCAACCGGCCCGTCAGCTGGGTGATTGTGCCCGCCGACTACGCGGCGGGAGTCGACGCGCTCAAAAATATCGCACCCGTCGCGCGCAACAGACTCTATGTGTTGCTGCGGGTCGATGCCTCCGGCCCGGATATGCACTGCCGCTGAATTGATCCCATTGAATGGATTTAATCACCTTTGAATACCTGCAAACCGATTCGAATAAGCACATCCCGGAACAAGGAGCCCATCATGATGATCAACCGCACTGCTGCCTGGCTGTTCACCGCCGCGACGATTACTTTCGCCGCCGGCGCTGAAGCGCAGACAGTCTCGCCGCCCGCCGGACTGGATGATGCGGCTGTGCAATCGACACGCGCGATGGCCAATGAGTTGTTGACTCAGCTGGGCCAAAAGCTGAAAGCTTCGCTGTCGGCCGAGGGGCCGGAGGCGGCGGTCAGCGTGTGCAAGGAAGCGTCGCCCGCCATTGCCAAAGCGCTCTCTGCAAAGCATGGTGCGCAGATGACGCGCGTCGGCACCCGAGTACGCAATCCGGCGATGGGTACGCCAAACGCATGGCAAAAAGAAGCACTCGCGCAATTTGAGACGCGGCTGTCACAGGCCGAGTCACCCGCCACCATGGAGTACTGGAGCGTGGTGGATGCCGGTAACGGCAAGCGTGAGCTTCATTATGCGAAAGCCATCACCGTGCAAGCCATGTGCGTAACCTGCCACGGTACAGCATCGGACATCCCAGCCACACTGGCAGAAAAAATCCGGACAGAGTATCCGCAAGATCAGGCTACGGGCTATAGCGTGGGCAAGCTGCGCGGTGCCGCAGTGATCAGCCGACCACTGCCCTAGTGCAGCATCAACACGAGACCCACACCAACCAACGTAAGAATGCCGTCAGACTACAGGCGAATTGTTCTTGCTGGGTGGTGCTGCCGGCGTAACAGGAGCGAACGTGTCAATCAGTAATCCAGAATTCTCTCAGTCCTCGATCATGCGGCCAGTCAATGTGACCGGCATGGGCAATCGGGCTCACGACTCGTTGCCAGTGCTGTTGCTGGCAGCTATCGGGGTGGTATTCGGCGATATCGGTACTAGCCCTTTGTACGCGCTCAAAGAATGCTTTAGTCCCGAGCACGGCATTCCCTATTCAGAGGGTGCCGTACTGGGCATCGTCTCGATGATCGTCTGGTCACTGATTCTGATCGTGACAATCAAGTATGTCGTGTTCGTTCTGAGAGCCGACAACAATGGCGAGGGCGGCGTGCTGTCACTGATGGCGCTGGCGATGCGCGCAACGCGAGCGGACCGGCAAAAGATCACGGCCGGTCTGCTGATGCTCGGCGCACTAGGTGCCTGCATGCTGCTGGGCGAATCGGTGATCACGCCGGCGATCTCGGTGTTATCCGCGGTCGAGGGGCTGGAGGTAATTGCGCCCGACCTTAAACGCTATGTGATACCGATCACGCTCGTGATCGTGATTTTGCTGTTCTACGTGCAAAGCTACGGTACAGCAGCCGTGGGACGCTGGTTCGGTCCCATCATGCTGATCTGGTTCTCGGCGCTGGCCGTGCTCGGCATCATGAACATCTGGCAGAACCCTATGATCCTCAAGGCGGTCTCGCCATACCACGCGGTGGCCTTCATTCAAGAGCATGCACTGCAGGCCTACATTGTCATGGGATCAGTGGTGCTGGCTGTCACCGGCGTCGAGGCACTGTATCTGGATATGGGTCATTTCGGACGCAAGCCGGTGCGGCTGGCCTGGCTGCTAGTCACCTTGCCCGCCCTGCTTACCAATTATTTTGGTCAGGGCGCGCTACTGCTTAGCAACCCGCAGGCTGCAGAGAACCCTTTCTTCCTGATGGTGCCCGAGTTTCTGCTGTGGCCCATGGTCGTCCTCGCCACTGCTGCGACCGTGATCGCGTCGCAAGCTGTAATCTCCGGCGCGTTTTCGCTCGCGAATCAGGGTATTCTGCTCGGTTTTCTGCCGCGCATGCAGATCCTTCACACCTCGGAGACCGAGCGCGGCCAGATCTACATGCCGATGGTGAACTGGTTGCTGCTGGTACTGGTCATATTTACGATCATTCAGTTCAGAGAGTCTGGCAACCTCGCAGCCGCGTACGGCATCTCGGTGACGACCACCATGCTGATCACCACCAGCATGCTGGCGGTGGTGATGTACAAAGAATGGAAGATCAAACCTGTGTTCGTTGTGCTGCTAGTGGCAGTATTTTTCGTCATGGATTTTTCGTTCTGGACCGCCAATTTGATCAAAGTGAAAGATGGCGGGTGGTACCCGCTGGGACTGGGCGCGATCTGCTTCGTGATGTTGACCACTTGGTACAAGGGTCGCCGGCTGCTTCGCGAGCGCGTAGTTGCGGATTCGATACGGCTGCCAGATTTTGTGTCTGCGCTACTCGCGCACCCGCCGCATCGGGTTGAAGGTACCGCCGTATTCCTGACCGCGCACATCGATTTCGTGCCCGTGGCGTTGCTGCACAATCTGAAACACAACCGCGTGCTGCACGAGCGCGTGATTTTCCTGAAACTGTCGATCTGGGATGTCCCTTATGTGCGTGACGAAGAGCGTTTGACAGTGAGTGAGTTGGGCAGCAATGTGTACTTGATCCGCTCAGTGCACGGCTTCAAGGAAACGCCGGACATTAATCAGGTGCTGGCGCTGCTGGAGCAGCAACATGGCATGAAGCTGGATCTCGCCGATACCTCATTCTTCCTCGCTCGCGATACCGTGGTGCCCAGCAATCTGCCGGGCATGGCCGTCTGGCGCGAGCGGCTGTTCGCATGGATGATGCAGAACGCTGCGAAGCCATCCGATTTCTTCAAGATCCCGCCTAACCGGGTGGTGGAGCTGGGCACCAAAATCGAGATTTGACAGCCTCTTGATTACTCACTCTCCGGCGGCGAGGCCTTCCCGCCTCGGGTCAGCGCCGCCGGACCAGCCGTCGCGATCCCGGACAATGGCCTGTACGCCGCTGGGCATGGGTATCACGCTGACCCGATGTCCCTTCTCACGCAGCGGGCTCGCAAAACCCTCCAGCGCTGTGCCACGCTCGAGTTCGATATCTCGGTTGCGGCTGCCCATGTTCGGATGCGCAATGGCCTGCTGCACATCCATCCTCCAGTCGAGCAAGCCGATCAGTGTCTTGGCGACAAAATTGATGATCGCGCTGCCGCCGGGCGATCCCGCCAGCAGATAGAGCTGACCGCCGGAAGTCGCAATCATCGGTGCCATTGAGCTGCGCGGCCGCTTGCCGGGCTCGATACGATTCGCCACCAGCCTACCCTGCGTGTCGCGCGGCGAGAGTGAGAAATCGGTGAGCTGATTGTTCAGCAAAAATCCACGCACAAAAATCTTGCTGCCGAATTCAGATTCGATCGTGCTCGTCATCGACACGCCATTGCCTTCGCGATCGACGGCGACCAGATGCGTCGTCGATGGAAGGTCAGGCGCATTGCTCTGCCCACGACGTTCAAGAAAGCCCACCGGGTCGCCGGGCAAGGCCGTGCCCATGCTGATCCGGCCATCGATTTGCGCACCGCGCGCCTGCGTATAAGCGGGATCGAGCAGTGCCCTCACCGGGACAGGAACAAACGCCGGATCAGCGAGATAACGGTCGCGGTCTGCGAATGCCAACCGGCCCGCCTCGGCAAAGTAATGCAGCGCCTCCAGCGATAGCGGCATCATCTCCTCCACCCGGTGCTGTTCCAACATGGCCAGCATTTGCAGCACAGCGATACCCCCTGACGACGGCGGACCCATTCCGCACAAACGCAGCGCACGATAAGGGCTGCACACCGGCTCACGCTCCACGGCCCGGTAGCGGGCGAGATCCTCCGAGCTCAGATCGCCCGCTCTGGCATGCGCGCGCACAGCGGCCACGATGTCGTTCGCTATCTCGCCCTGATAAAACGCCGTGGGACCCTGTTGGGCGATGCGGGTCAGCACCTGCGCCAGCGCCGGGTTCTTCAGCAGATGCCCGACGGCCGCAGGCTTATCATCGGGATAGAAATACGCTCTCGCCGCCGCCTGATCGTACAAATCACGATTACCCGCAATTTGCGCATGCAGCCGCGGTGAGACCGGAAAGCCCTGCTCCGCCAAGCGGATCGCGGGCTCGAACAGACGCGCCCACCGCAGACGACCATGGCGCCTGTGAGCCAGCTCCAGCATGCGCACCAGCCCGGGGGTTCCAACGGCAAGCCCGCTATTGACCGCTTCGGCAAATGCCAGCGGCTTGCCATCGATGAGGAAACGTGCATCGTTTGCCGCCCGGGGCGCCGTCTCACGTCCGTCGTAACTAAGCACGCGGCGGCTGGCAGCGTCATACGCGAGCAGGAAGGCGCCGCCTCCAAGCCCGGAGGACTGTGGCTCGACCAGTGCCAGCACCAGCTGCATTGCAATTGCCGCATCCACCGCTGAGCCGCCTTGCCGCAGTGCCCAAGTGCCCGCCTCAGTGGCTAGCGGGTTGGCCGATGCCGCCATCCAATCACGGGCTCTTGCCAACCCTTTTCTCGTCTGCGCCGTCGCCCGCTCGGGATCAACGTCGGCGGTGTCGGGCGCGCGAGCCCGCAGCGGCGAGGGCAAGACCAGAGCGACGATGACGAGCAGTTTCAGGAGTTCGTTTGAGAATCGAGACATGGCAGAAAGGTGAGAGGTTCTGAGTGCGCAGAGAAGTTGGCGGCGTTTTGCAATGATGCCACCAAGAAATTGTGCGGTATGATCTTATCTGATGTGTACCGGCCTGCAGACCCGAGAAGCACCTTGATTTTTGCCAGCTGCTGCCGATTTAACTGTCTCATTGGTCGACCAGGAAACCAGGATGGCTGAAGAAGCCGAAGAGAACAAGCCTGCTGAAGGTGCCGAAGCCTCGCCGGCAGTGCCAGCCCCCGAGGCGGCGCCGGCGTTAGAGCCTATCGTCAAAAAGAAGAAGATCGATGGCGACCATGCGGGCGCGCATGGTGGCGCATGGAAGATCGCTCTGGCCGACATGATGACGGCGATGATGGCATTCTTCCTGCTGATGTGGCTGCTGGGCTCGACCAACGAAAACCAGCGTAAGAGCATCGCCGACTATTTCAAGCCGACCTCTCACAGTAACGTGACGATAAGCGAGCGTCCTGGCCCGGGCGGGCTGATGGGCGGCTTCTCGGTGATGGACAGCGATGGAATGCCCTATGCCGGCAAGACCACCAGTGTGTTCGAGCGTGAGACGCCGCGCTCGGAAGCAGGCACGCAATCCGGTGACGGCAAGACCAAGGATGAGACCAAGGACAAGAATCCCGACGAGCTCTCGGCCGAAGAGCGCCAGCGAATCGCGGCCGAAGCTGACCAAAAAAATTTCGACAAGCTCGAGCAAGAGGTGCGCGAGAGTCTGTCGCTGAACAAGGAACTCGAAAAGATCAAAGACCAAGTGAAATTCATCCGCGAGAAGGACGGGCTGCGCATCGAAGTGATCGACAAGGCCGATTTCTCGATGTTTGGCCTTGGTACCAACAAGATGCAGGCGCGGGCAATGACTCTGATCCGCGAAGTCGCCAAATCACTGGCGGCCATGCCGAACAAGGTCGCGGTTCGCGGGCACACCGACAGCCTGGCCTATGACGATGGCGTGAACAGCAACTGGTCATTGTCGGGCATGCGCGCAGAAACCACGCGACGCTTGCTACAGGAAGCCGGGCTACCCGAGAACCGTTTCCAGCGCATCGAGGGGGTGGCCGATACGGTGCCGTATGTCCCCAACAATCCCGCTGATCCGCGCAATCGGCGGATCAGTATCACCATCCTGTATCAGGATGTCGGTGGCAAGGCGTAAACCCCATGCGCGTCCTTTTGCATGCCGCCCTTCTGCGCACTGCCCTGTGCCTGCCACTCGTCATTGCCGGATTTGACGCTCTCGCGCAGAACGCACCTGCGGCAAGCGCCAAACCCGCCGAGCAAAAGCCCGCAGCAGCGGCCACCGACGCAAAAAAGCCCGCAGAGGAAAAAAAATCGGCCGATAACAAAACCGCCGCCGGCAAGCCGGATGCAAAGGCAGACGCAAAGACGGACCCAAAAGCGGAAGCCAAGGCCGATGCCAAGGCTGCCAGCGGCAAGGACGGCAAGGCCGATCCTAAAGCAGCCGACAGCGTCACGCCCTCCGTCAACGATAAAGATTCCCGCAAGAACGCCAAGGCCGATGGCCCACCCTGCGTGGTCGCTGAGTTCCGTTCGCTGGGGATCGATGTGCACGATCCGGTGAAACGTAGCACGCAAGCAATGAGCTGGCTAAAAAAACGCGCGAAGAATTGCTCCGTCGATCAGCTGCTGATGATCAGGAATAATCGTTCACAGTGGATGGGCACGGCAGACTCCGCCACGATGGCCGCTGAGGTGGATTCGCTGCTGGAAGTGTTCGCTGCGGACAACCCGCAAGTCGCCGCGCTCCTGTACGGCACGGTGCCCCCGCCAGCCGAAGAGAAGTGATCTGAAAGCGATGCCCCGCAGGGCCGAGATGTCAGGAAGCGACGCCTGCAACAGACCGCTGAAAAATCAGCCGTCGCGCCCCATCATCAGGAAAGAAGGAATCGCTGCCTTGATGCGACTGCGCGCCACCGGCATGCGAGTTGAGTCGTTGACCGCGGGACGCTGCACAGGCTCGGGCGTGGAATTACGCACAGCGCGGAAGCGATCGAGGATCGAGCCGCTGACCTTCTGCGTGAGCGCGCCGTGTTTCGAGGCTTGACGGATATCGGCTTCGGTCTGGCCTAGCTGCTCAATGGAGCGGCCAAAATCGAGGAAATTCTCTCGGATTTCTTCATTTGTCGTCATCACGAAGAATTCGTTGCCGAAGAATTCGCCCGCGCTATTGCTGTACATGACAGGAGGCGACAGGAAGAATCCAGCGTTGAATGACTTCGAGAAAATGCCCTCGTAGGTCTGCAGATTGTCCACGCGGCTGGGTACGATCACCAGCTTGGGCGGATTGCGCATGCGCGAGTTGAAGACGAATGAGAAACGGTTGACGAATTCAAGTGTGCTGTCGAGTTCGACACGCGAGAGCGAGCTGGGAACCAGCACGAGATCAAATTCAAACAGAAAATCCGGGGGCAGCACGTCGGCCCAGGTCAGGTCGGCGATCACCACCTCCATCGTCTCAACCGATTTGCGGAGCGATTCCTTGGCTTTCAGCAGTGCGACGCCGGACCCTTTGGCATTTGGCAGGTCCACCGTCTGGCAATTGATGCCAATTGGATAGGCTTTTTTGACCCATTTGCCCGAGGTCGCCTGATGGTCAAAATCAATCAGAGAAGTCTTTTTACCCGATATATAGGCGAAATAGGCCGCCAGATTGGCAGATACAGTGCTTTTACCAACCCCACCCTTTTGACTGGTGATGAGTATTTTAAGCGCCTTGCTCATGAGATTCCTCTGATTTTGATGCAAGCCTTTGATTTTGGAGCACATTCCCTAAGAAAATATTGCCTTGAGGGAAATTTTGCCATAATATAACTCGGAGTATAGATCAATACTTTTTGAGTATTCAATATTTTTTTGAGCTCGCTTCAAAATTAATAAGACAAGAGGGATTCGATTATGGCAAAAGCATCGTCAAAACCGACCATGATGCGCTTTGAACCGAAGACCGGCTGGTCCGAGGCAGACGCGTCACCCACGGCCGAAGTGGTATCCATCACTGACCATCTACGCATGGAGGCTCGTGTTGAACCTCGCGTGGAGCCCATTGAAGATGAAAACTACTCGGCGGAAGCACTGGTCGCGCTGGGTGAGTCGATTCAAGATGTCTTCGACAGCCTTCAGATCAATGATCCTCGTCTGCAGGCATGGACTCAAGTTCATGCTGCGATCAAACTGATCGGCACCAAGCTGCATGAGAAAAAAGCGCTTGAGGCCCGCATCGTCGCACTGGGCAAGGAAATCGAGAGCGTGCGCAATCTTGCCTCCGAGCTGGTGGTCTCCGCCTGCCGCAGCGAACAGGAAGTGCACGAGACCTCCAAGCTCCGCCTGCAGATCGCTGAGTCGCTGAGCGACAAACTCGTGTCGGCGCTCAAAGGCTGAGGACCTTCACGAATGTCCGCTCGATCACGTCGCGGCACTTATCTGCTGGCTCTGAACTGGTCGCTGTTCGTTGGCGTGTATGTGTGGATATCGCTAGCGCAAGGCAACCTGCTCTGGTGGCTGCGACTGGACTGGGGTAGCTGGCTCAGCGATTTTGCGGCGTTACCTTCGCTCGGACAGATACCGGCGGGCAGCGTCTGGATACTCTGGCTGGTGTTCAGCCTGGTGATCACACTGCCCCATCTCTCCTCAGTGCGCTCGAGTGAGACATCTGCCATCACACCCATAGAGCCGAAGATCGAAAAGCCACTGATCCCGAATCCGGAATTGATGGATTCGCGTCCGGAACTGAAAGAAAAAATCCTGCGATTGCATCAGTCGCTGGACAAGATCTAAACTCCGGTCCTGGTTAGTGGCGACCGGATTTTGTTGCGGGTGCCGAGGGTGCTGAGGGTGCTGCAGCACCCGCAGCCGCCGGCGCTGCAGATCCCGAAGCCACCGCGTCTGGCGTCAACACTTGCACGCGACGTCCGTTGGTCGCCTGCGTATGTCGCGCATTCATTTTGTAGAGCTTCTTGAATGCCGCCAGTTGCGCATACGAGATCTCTATTGGCGTTTTCATTACATGCCATTTCACGTCTTCGGTGCAGGGTGGCGTGGTCAGTGAACCAATGTACGCAAAATACGTCGGATCGGCGGGCAACAGATCAGCAGGATTGAAGCTGGCCAGCGGCGCGGTCTTGCCTTCACTGGGCGGCAAATTATCGAAGACCGGCTTGAGCGCTGCGTTTTCCTTACCCAGCTTGATCAGTATTGCCACCACACCCAACTTGGTATCGCCTGCGCGATGCACCAAGTGCGCCACCATGTGGCTAGCCATGCCGTTGATTTTCTCCTCACTGGGCGTGTGGAAGTGAAACTGAACGAGACGATATTCCAATCCCTCGAAACGCGCTGAACCTGAATTGGTCAGGTTCACCTGAATGGTGTGACCATTGTTAAGAATCTCACCCGGCCCCGCCTTGTAGCTAAAGGGTATCGGCTTGAGACCGCCGCGCTCGGCCTCCCGCTCCTCGATATTGATCGGCGACTGACGCTTGCCCACGCCGCAGGCACTAAAAGCAGAGTCGAGTTTGCCCCAGGCACGCGAACCCTTCTCGCCTTCATATTCCCACACCGTTTCAGGGCCGCCGGCATGTGCACACGAAGCAAACAACATCGCAACCCATGCAGACAGAAACTTTGCTTTCATTGCAGACCTTTTCGGTTAACCGATTCAAGAGTAACAGGGAGAAATTGTACCGGCGAAACTCTCCCCTTTCAGGTCATCGGATTTTTCAAGAAAACCTTGAGAGACGTGCCGGTCAAACCAGGCGGAGCGCTTTTCTACCGTACCCAACCTGCCTGCAGCCAGTGCGCGTAATGCGGCAGGAACGGCCAGGCGATCAGGTGCGTCTCTGTGCCGACCGGAAACACGTTCGAGGTCAGATGATCCATCCATTCCCCGCTGCCGCCGACCTGCGCCAACAGGCGCTTATGCAAAGGCGTGCCGGACAAGCCATCGGCCAGCGCGCCTTGGGGAGTATTAACCGCTGAGAAGCTCATCACCGGGGCTGCCGGCAGACGTCCTGGCTCCACCGGCCCGGAGAACAGATCATGCACGCTGCCCCAGTCGCGCCCCGAGAGCCGTCCTGCAATGCCTTCCAGCTCGCGCTCGGCGCGCTCCAACTCAGGCACCCGGTACAGATGCTGGCCCAGTACATTGTCAAAGAAGATGCTTGCCTGCGTATGATCGGCCAGCAAGGCATCCAGTTCCCGCATCGCATCGACCTGCAACGCTAACAGCTCGGTGCCAGCTTGCCGCAGCATGCGGCCATGATTGAACCGGAACAAACGCTCTGCATAGGGGTCGACATCGACGAGCACAACGCGTTTGAACCGCTGCAGCCAGCGGCCCGGCATCATCCACCCAGCGCTGCCACCGATGAGCAAGAGTTCGGCTTGCCGGGGCTCAATACCGAGTAGCCAGTGCGCGATCAGGTCAGACGTTACACGCCACTGCCGACGCCGAAGACAAGCGCGCAGATGCCAGCGCAAACCACCCGTGGTGTCACGCGTCACGGTGAACCAATGCTGGGCAGGTCGTCCGGCGGCCAGCACAGTACATCGCTGTGGCCAGCGGGGTCATCCGAGAGCCATCCGGTGATCAGCGTTTCGGCAGCCCGCCGGTCGCCACGCCGACCGAGGCGCCAATGGCGACATCCTTGACGATGTCCGAGGTACTCAGCCCTTGCCCGCCACAGCTCTCGGCCATCGTCGACGCATCCAAGCGATCAGCGGCGTCGAGCCCGGCGTTCGCGGCGACCACCGGCAGCAATAAGCCCCCCGAGAGCAGCAGCAGCGCTGGTGTGGCGACCATGGAGGCGATCTTTGCTTCCTTGTGCCGCTCGCTCGCGGCTCGGCTGTTCTGGCAGCTGCGGCTGTTGTACTGAGGATGATTCGAATCGAGCTGAATCGCCGTCAGCTCGGACTGGCTTGCGCAACCGGTCAGACTGACCAGGATGACGAGGACGGCGGCGGGACGACGGTGAGCAATAAGCATCGCTGGCACAGAACGAAATCCGAGACGCCCTCATTCTGGCAATTTTCAGAACTGTTGTAAACAAGAAACTCAACTCACCAGAACAGCCACCACAGCAAGCCGAGAATGGCCGCCCACTTCAACAGGTAGTAGAGGCGACTGTTGTAGTCCTTCAGCTGCTTGGCCTTCAGCCGGAGCTGATAGAAACCGCTGAACAGTTGGTTGAGCACACCCACGCCCTCGCCTTCGACATTTTGCGACGAGGCCGCCGCCATCACATGACGCGCAAACAGACGATTCAAGCCGCGCATCGGCGCACCCCAGAGTGGTCGCTCGACATCGCAAAACAGCACGACACGCTGATGCTCGGTCTTGTTGGCCGCGTGGTGGATAAAAGTCTCATCGAACATCACCGCCTCGCCGTCTTTCCAGTGATAGCGCTGTCCATCGACGTCGATGAAACAGTCGGGGTCATTCGGCGTTACCAGACCGAGGTGATAGCGCAGCGAGCCGGCGTAAGGATCGCGATGACGGACTAGCGTCGCACCCGGCGGCAGCGAGGCAAACATGGCGGCCTTGATGCTCGGGATTTGCTTGAGCAGTGCGAGCGTCTTCGGACAGGCCGCCGCTGCCGAGGGCAGCTCCTTGCCATACCAGCTGAGATAAAAGCGCTTCCAGCCCGTGCGGAAAAAAGAATTGAAGCCAAGATCGTTGTAGCTGGAAGCCGCGCGGATCTGACCCTCATCGGCCAGTGCCATGGCTTCGTCACGAATGATTTCCCAGTTCTGATGGAGCAGCTCCAGCTCGGGGAAGTCTTTCTGGTCGATATAGGCCGAGCGGGGTGTGCGCGAGAACAGGTACATCAGCGCATTGACCGGCGCGATCAGCACGGTGAAATCCGTCAGCGCGCGCACGAGACCAAAGCGCACCGTGCCGCGCAGGTGCGCATACAGCGCCGAAGCGATAAACACCACAAGTACCCAGTGCCGGGGTTCCAGCGGCAATCCCATGCAAAACCTCCATTGGCGATAACCCATAAGTGTAAATCACTCGACGTTCTCGCAGAGAAAATCCTGCAGCTGCGACGCGGCGCCTGAAGGCTGTTATAGAATTTCTGTACTGCAACATTCGGTAAGCAGGATGATCGATTCCATCAAAAGCCTGAGCCTGCTGCTCATTACCGGCTATTTTCTGTTCCTGGTCATGAGCCTCACACGGCGCGGCAAAGTCCTCAGCGGTCCGTGGTGGTTCCTGCTGCGCAGCTTTTTCCCGAACTGGCGCTTCTATCACGGCGCGGGGCATCAGCCGCGACTGTTTTGGCGCATCGCGAACCTTGAGGGTGCTTGGTCCGAGTGGACCCTGTTCATACCCCGCGCCCGACTGTCATGGCTGAGCCTGTTTCACAACCCGCGCGGCAACCTGACGCTTGCCGAACAAAACCTCGTCGACCATTTGAGCGCTGATCTGGCGGCATTACCCGACAACGCAGAAGTCCGCCATCTGGTGACCTACCAGATGGTGCAGCGTCTGACGCGATGGCTGATCAATTGCGAAGGTGCCTCTCCGTCGCACTATCAGTTCCAGCTGCGTCGGGTACCCGCGTTGGAGGCGATGCCTGCAGAAGAGGATGCGCTGCTGACCTCACCAGTGCTGCGCTGGTAAGTGATGGATCTGTACCTTGCCCTGCGCGCGCTGGAATGCCTGCTGGCGACCAGCCTGCTGGTACAGAGCCTCGAATTCCTGCGCATACGTCACTTCGGCAATATGGCCGCTATATGGTCATGGGAGGTGCAAAAAACGGATGTTGCTCATGCACCGGCGTGGCTGCGGCGTCTGTTCGACTGGCTGTATCAGGAACGCATTCACCGGCTACACCTGCTGCTGCGCACTGGCGCCGCTGCCAGCCTGTACGCCGGTGTCAGCGTCGGCAGCAGCACTTTCCTGTTCATCAGTACGGTACTGATCCTCATCCGCTGGCGCGGCGCATTCAATGGCGGCAGCGATTTCATGACACTGGTGGTGCTCACTGGCGTACTCATCTCGCAGCTTGCGCAGCCCTTGGTCGGCGCGACGCTGGCATGGAAGGCTGGGCTCTGGTACATCACCATTCATTCGATCACATCCTACTTCATCTCGGGAACGGTCAAACTGCTGCAGCCCGAGTGGCGCGACGGCAGGATACTGACGCACTTTCTTGATGGCGGCATCCACGGGCCGCTGCCTGCGGACAGTCTCTTTCGTCATCGCTCTGTCGCGATCGCTGCCTCGTGGTGTTTCATTGTCTGGGAGTGCCTGTTCCCGCTCGCGTTGGCGGGACCGCAGTGGGCGATGCTCTGGTGCGGCGTGGCGGCGGTTTTCCACCTGCTGGTGTTCCGGTTTTTCGGATTGAACCGCTTTGTCTGGGCATGGTTTGCGAGCTTTCCGGCAATTATTTACTGCTCGGGACAGTGGTAAGTCGTCCTATAGTTCGCCCCGCGCCGCCAAGTCGCAAGCCGCTTTCATTGACAGCGTCGCCATCTCCTCCAGCCATCCAAGATCAAGCTCCTGATGTGCCTCGCAAATGAACCAGGGCTCTCGCGAGTCCGGCTCCAGCATGACACCATGCTCAATAAGTTTCCATGCAAACGCACGATACAAATCGCTGTTGGTCACGCGCCAGTCGCGATAATTGGTAGGCACAGTCGGCGTGAAGTGGATACCGAACATCGCCGGCGGACCCGCAAACGCATATTCGATGCCGGCGCCTGTAAACACACGGCCCAGCAAATCGCGGATCTGCGCACCCACCCGGTCTATCGTCTTCAGCGCATCCGTCTGATCGAGTATCTTCAGCGTGGCATGGGCGGCCGAGAGCGCCACCAGATTGCCCGTGTAGGTACCACCGTGCACGACGCCACCCTTGTAAGAACCCACAACGTCCATGACCTCAGCACGGCCGCCAAAAGCGGCCACCGGATAGCCATTGCCCATCGCCTTTGCATAGGTGGTCAGATCGGCATGGATGCCGTACAACTGCTGCGCGCCGCCCCTGGCGACGCGAAAACCGGTCTTGACCTCGTCGATTACCAGCATCGCGCCATGTTCCGTGCACAGGTCGCGCAGGCGCTGCAGCCATGCCTGAGTGGCCGAGATGCTGCCCGCATTACCGATGATGGGTTCCAGCACCACGCAGGCGATCTGCTCGCCGCGATGTCTGAACAAGGCTTCGAGCATCGGCGTGTCATTCAGCACGATGAGTTCGACCAAATCACGCGCCTGCCCCGGGATGCCGCCACCGAAAGGAATGACCGACGGCGGCAGACTGCCCTCCGGATCCCAATGCTCGATGTCCGACTTCCACATCATCTCGTCATACAGACCGTGGAATCCACCCTCGACGATGACGACACGGTCGCGTTTTGTAAAGCCACGTGCGGTGCGCACTGCGCCCATCACCGCTTCGGTGCCCGAGTTCGCAAAACGCATTTTTTCGATGTTGGGGCACATTGATTTGATCTGCTTGACGACTTCCGTGTCGAGCGAGGTCGCAAATCCGGACAAAGTACCGCGCTGCGTAATCTGCTCGACAACAGCAGCGTCGACACGTTCATCGCGATAACCGAGAATGATCGGGCCATAGCCCAAACGAAAATCAACATAGCGACGGCCATCGCAATCGGTCAGCCAGCAGCCTTTGGAAGATTCGACAAAGACTGTGCGCTCATCACCCCAGTAGCGATAGTTCTCAGCCACTCCTTGCGGCATGTGGCGATGCGCCTCGGCCATCAACTGCACCTGTCGTGCTCCGCGTTTGCTGAATTCCTGCATAGTCTCTCGTCAGATCAAGTAGCTCACAGTGGCTGCCCATGCGGTGGGCGAAGCAGCAGGCCGACACGTTCCTCCAGCAGCTTCACCACATGGAGCTCGGCAGCAGATTCGCCGTAAGTCTCCATCGCCTGCCGGAACAGCTGTTCGACGAAGCGGCCCATGGTCAGTTCGTAGCCCTGGCTGCGCGCAATCTCGTTCACCAGACCTAGATCCTTGCAGCACAGCGCCAGCGAAAAACTCGGATCGTAGTGACCTGCGAAAATGGAAGGTACATCATGCTCGGCGACCCAGCTATTGCCTGCGCTCGATTTGATCGCCTCCCATACAATCTCCAGTGGCACGCCAGCCTTCGCTCCCAACATCAGACCCTCGCCGATCGCCGCAGCGCTGACGAACCAGAGCAGATTGGTCAGCAGTTTGATGGTTGCGCCATTGCCGGGCGCACCCACATGAAACACTTTGTTGCCCAGCACATCCAGGAGAGTTTTGTGTTTTTCAAAGCAATGCGCATCGCCGCCGACAAAAATCGACAGCCGCCCCTCGGCCGCCGCATCGATTGCGTTCGTGATCGGCGCCTCTAGAAAATCTATTCCGCGCTCCTTGGCCTTGTCCACCAGTTCACGGGCAAGATCAGCGGCACTCGTAGAGGTATCGATGATGGTTGTCCCCGCCGGCAGCGAGGCGATCAGCCCCTCCTCGCCCAGCATGACCTCGCGCACCTGGGGCGGTCCCGGTAAGGAGCTGATGACGACGTCGCATTGTGACGCGCCCTCGGCAAGGCTTGCCACCTTGCGAGCACCCATGCTGACCAGGCTGGCAGTTTTTTCAGCCGCCTTGTCGAATACACACAGCGTGTAGCCCGCACGGATGAGATTGGTGGCCATGGGCTTGCCCATGTTACCGGCCCCGACAAAGAAAAGGCGCGGTTTGCCCGCGCCCGAGGCACCTGTTTTCGTGGAAGCTGTCATGACAAATCAGACCTTCCTGAACGCGATGAAGTGGCTTGATTTCTCGGCACTGGCGTCATGTTCGAAACCATGCTCGGCAAGCAGCGCCAGCGCCTCCGGCCATCGGTAAGTACGGTAGTTAATGGTCTGCGACATCACGATATGTGCGTCATCGGCAAGGTAGTAATGCTTGATGAAACCATGCTCCGCCGGTTCGATTTTTTGCGAATACAGCATGCCATTGGAGATCGGTTTTTCATAATCATGATGCGGGCCTTGAATGCCCAGCAGCAGCCGACCGCCTGAGTTGACATGACGAGCCACGCGCGCCAGTCCTTGGCGGTTTTCTTCTTCTTGATACAAATGGCTGACCATGAAAGGTTCGCTATCGCCATCGACTACAAAATACCAGACACCGCCATACGAGAAAGCGAGATCGTAGCGTTTCTGAAGATCGAAATTCGTGACATTTTGCAGCGAGAGTGAAATGTTCGGAAACTGGTGCAAACGCTCGGACGCGATCGACAGCATTGCCTCGGTAAGATCGACGCCCATGATTTCCGCACCTGGCTGGCGCTGGCCAAGTTCTTCCAGAATCAGTCCCGTGCCGCAGCCAATCTCAAGTACGCTGCCAAAACTGCTGTTCTGGGTAATGTTTTCTACGATCTTCTGATAGTCGTAGTAGCCTGATGTCATGATCAGGTCGTAATACGCTGACATATTCGTGTAATCGCCCATGTGCTTTTGGAACTCCCCCTGTTTGAATCTACTCAGCGCATCAGACGGTTGCCACCGTGCGCTTTATTTATTATGTGGCGTCTACCCGAGTCGATAACCTGTCGTTTTTTTGGTCGCATGACATGCACTGACTGAGTGTCAGATCGCATTGGTAACTCGTCAATCCGGATTGTCCTCGCTATAGTGATGACGGTTCTTACGAATCACAAAAACGGCCATCGCCA
>Ga0315902_10001404_pt1 | contig 38624 bp, 25 predicted proteins | sample LakEriMetagenome_9_FD_203523 | JGI IMG/M metagenome (GOLD analysis project Ga0315902, IMG submission 203523) | Freshwater fungal communities from buoy surface, Lake Erie, Ohio, United States - Buoy 12 MA117 | ecosystem: Environmental > Aquatic > Freshwater > Lake > Lake biofilm | place: USA...
ACCATCCGGCACGAAAGAAAATCAGAACATACAACTCAATGCCCAAAATCCGGCTAATGTCAAATGGAAGAAAATCTACATCGATTTAATGGAGTTGGTTTCCAATTCGGATCCTCAGGCTTATTTCGAACATACTTTTCAAGCAGAGATCGCCGAAAACGAAGCGCAAACCTTTATCATTTTAGACAACATTAAAGTTGTACATTTCTGAGGATGAAAAATCGCAGCTTGACCTTTCTATTTCTTGTTTCAGACTGGATGAGTGCGACAGCCGCTTGGTTCGTCTTCTACTACATGAGGAAGGTATATGTCGAAAAGGTGGATTTTTTGGTGAGCGATTCCTTTTACTTAGGAATATTCATTGTTCCGGTGATCTGGCTCCTTATCTATTACCTTCAGGGCACCTATCTTAACGTCAAGCGGCTCTACCGTTTCAAAATGGTTGGTTTGACCTTCTCTGCAACGGTAATCGGTGCTATTCTGATCTTCTTTCTTTTATTGCTTGATGATGCTATAACAGGCTATCAGATGTATTATCGATCAGTTACGTTGTTGTTCTTTTCTCATTTTATTTTCACGATTGTTCCGCGACTTATTCTGGTTTCAGCTCTGGTTAGAAGAATTCACTCAGGTAAAGAGGGGTTCATTACTTTATTGATCGGGGGGAGCGACAAAGCTGTTGAGATCTACAATGAAATGAAACAACTGCCAAAAGGGGTTAATCGCTTCATTGGTTTTGTTAATCTGAATGGGGTAGACCGTTATCTTGAGGATTCCCTTCCTTATCTCGGTCATGCTGACAATTTGGAGAATGTACTGTTGGAAAATGGAGTAGAGGAAGTCATCATTGCGCTCGAAAGTGTAGAACACGATAAACTCAAGTCATTGATATCGAGGATTGAGGGAACAGAAGTCAGCATTAAGATACTTCCGGACATGTATGATATTTTAGCCGGATCGGTAAAGATGACGAACATCTTTGGTGCGCTCTTGATCGAGGTAAATCAGGAGAGTATGCCGTTTTGGCAACAAGCTGTGAAGCGCTTTCTCGACATCGTACTTTCAATGATTGCGCTCATCGTGCTATTGCCTTTTTTTATCATTCTGGCAATTGTAGTGAAATTTTCATCTCCAGGGCCTGTATTTTTTAAGCAAGAAAGAATCGGCAAGAATGGTAGAACATTTAGGATCATAAAGTACCGTACGATGTTCGTGAATTCTGAAAGTAATGGTCCTCAGCTATCCTCCTCGAATGATCCGAGGATCACGCCGGTTGGAAGATTCCTTCGAAAAACTCGACTGGATGAGTTCCCTCAATTCGTGAATGTATTGCTGGGGGATATGTCCTTAGTAGGACCAAGACCGGAACGCCAATTCTACATCGATCAGATTGTTAAAATAGAACCTCAATATCTGCATCTTACAAAAGTTAGACCCGGGATTACCAGTTGGGGACAAGTGAAATACGGTTACGCTGAAAACGTGGATCAAATGCTCCAGCGGATGAAATTTGATCTCCTCTACATGAAAAACCGCACGCTCGCTCTTGATTTTAAGATCATGCTCTATACGGTTCTGATCATATTCAAAGGAAGCGGGAAATAATTGCGCTGATTCAGAGAACCTTGAAACTGAACATTTTTTCTGTTCCGATAAAACCCTCCAATTTATCGTGGATTTTTACCGGCCCAACTCCACTTGGCGTGCCGGTGTAGATCAGATCACCCGTTTTTAATGTCATGAATTGGGAGATGTAAGCGATGATTCGATCAATTGTGAATATCATCTCTGAAATTCGCCCGGTCTGAACAGTTTCACCATTCTTTTCCAAGCGGAATTCAATGTTGTTAAGATCAATATCCCTGACATTCAGCCATTTATTGGAGATAGGTGCGGCATGCTCGAAGGATTTGGCTATTTCCCATGGCAATCCCTTTTCCTTACATTGCTGTTGCAGATCACGTGCAGTAAAGTCTATTCCCAGGGTTAGCTGCGAATAATATTTTGGAGCAAACTTTTCAGCAATGTGCTTGCCGGTTTTGTCGATCCTGAAAACCAATTCACATTCATAATGCAAGTCTGTGGTGAATGAAGGGTAGTAGAAATCAGAGCCATCCTTCAATAACGAGGTATCAGGTTTCATGAAGAATACCGGTTCGGTAGGCAAAGCTGCATTCATTTCCTTCGCATGTTCGGCATAGTTCCTTCCGATACAAATTATCTTCATGGTTGCTTGAATTTATTTTTGAGTGCTTCTAATTTATCAGTGAGGTTTTCATCTGTTTTCTCTTTGTTTTCGCGAACAGTTTCGGCCTTGATCTTTTCCATTTCCCTTCTTAGGACTTTTTTTGTGTAGAGCGGAAAATCGGCATCCAGCATCCATCCGTAGTAGCCCGGTTCAAGCTTCATGACCTCTTTAATGGTCTTGCCCCGGTGCTTGCCGAAGTTGTAGATCGCTTCACCTTTGGCGTTCACTGCAATTCTTCCGGCAAAGTCTAATAAATCGAAGTTCCCCCCTTTGGAAAAGTCCGCCAGGAAAGCCACATCTTGTTTCAGTTCCGGGTATCGCTGAAGTTGCGCTTTGAGTACGTCCAACGTGGCTCTTGTATCGTGAAGTGCGTTGTGGGCATTCTCCAGCGATCTACCGCAATAGAATTGGAATGCAGCCGATAGGGTTCGCTGCTCCATTTTATGGAAGATGTTCTGGACGTCCACAAAGTACTTAATAGAAAGGTCGACATCTATACCTGCTCGCATGAGTTCTTCAGAGAGAACAGGTATATCAAACTTGTTCGAATTGTATCCACCAAGATCTGCATCCCCAATGAATGTGATTACCTCCTCTGCAATTTGGGCAAAAGTTGGAGCGTCTGCAATATCCTTATCGTAAATGCCATGGATAGCGCTGATCTCAGGAGGGATCGGAATTCCGGGATTCACTCTTTTTTGATAAGATTGTTCCGATCCGTCAGGCATCAGTTTTATGATTGCGATCTCAACGATCCTGTCAGCTGTGATGTTCGTGCCAGTTGTCTCTAGATCAAATATGGCAAGTGGTCTGCTCAGTTGTAAACTCATCTTACTTCTGTATGGTATTGTCCTCGAGCAGGAATACTGCTCAAGGAATAGAATCTATATTTACCTTGACTTTGTTCTCTTCTAACTCAATTACTCTGTTTTGAAAGCGACAAACTGATAAGGCTTGTATTTCGAAAGATTCCCGGAGTCTTTGGTGTATTCAGGTCCGTCAACAACAACGCTAAGGATCTTGACCTTAACTTTTCCCGTAAGCACTGAACTCGTTCTAATGTAGGATTCCAATTCGTCTACAAGATTCTGAGCTCTCAACTGGGCAAGTTTTTCATTTGTTCCAAACGTTCTGGTTGGCACCTTAGATGAGGATGAATACACATTTAACGTAATTTCTTTTCTTCCCTCACTTATTTGTTTTTCTATGCTTTTCAAAATCGTACTGATTTCATTGTCTGAGCTGGATACTTTGTTCTTGTTGTATCCGAAATAGCGCATGAACTCAAAATTTTTGAATTGAGCCAAGAGCGAATCATCTGGTACTACCTCGATAGTAACCGGTTTGATGATCTTCTCGCCCATGTCGTACACGAATTCACGGTAGATCTCCTGATAATCTTTTGTACAGTCTGTTACAAATGTTTCTTCATGAAAAGGAGCAGACTTTCCAGGATTGGTAAGAGCGATGTGGTATGTTTTGCACGGCTCAAGGTTACTGAAAAATAAGGCGTCTCTAACCCTCGGACTTAACGAAACATCTACATCTTCAACTGCACAATCCGAGCATTTTAATTTCATGTCCAAACTAACATCGACCGGCAATGGTTCGCCCGTCGAGGTTTTGATCATACCTTTCAAAACAGCGATCTTTGTGAGTGTTATGGTTCTGTTTAAGGAGTAAATGTCAAGCGACCCCTTTCCGCCTTCCCTGTTCGACGAAAAATACCCCGTTTTTCCATCAATGGTTGTTGAATAGAAGATGTCATCATAGGTAGAGTTTATTGGCATCCCCATGTTCAAAGGTTCAGACCATTTACCATCACTTCCGAGCTCGCTATAGAAAAGGTCAAATCCACCAAATGACCTTGTACCATTGGAGGAGAAATAAAGGATCTTACCATCAAAGGAGAGAAATGGGCTATCTTCATCATGCTCGGTATTTATTGGAGCTCCTAAATTCATGGGGGCAGACCATTGGCCATTTTCCTTTTTTATAGTATAATAAATATCTCGACCGCCTATGCCTCCGGCACGATTAGACGTGAAAAAGATTGTATTTCCATCGGAAGATAGAGTAGCGTGTGGCTCCCAATATTGCGTGTTCAAGCTTGAATCGCTGAAAAATAATTCGGGCTGAATGAAATTGGCAATCGAATTTCCTTTGTAAAGATCACCATTGCCTGTAGAATCAGTATAAAAGATGAATTGGCGCTCATCGGAGCTCAACGCCAGAAAGGATTCACTTAAATTGTACGTGCACAGATCCAAACGGATTGATTTACCCCATTCCGAATCTGAACGGTCTGAATAATAGCAGTCTTCAGGAGGGAGATTAGTTTTTTTATCCAGAAATCCTAGCATATCCGCACCCTCCCAAGGTCTTCTGGCGGTGTATAAAATACGTTTTCCATCAAGTGAAATAAGAGGAGCGAAATCAGGGAATGGAGTATTCAGCTGTAGCGCCGGCATGATCTGATCATTTCCCTTTGACGCTCTCTTAGCATTCGCAATCTGTTGAATTTTTAGGTCAATTGATGAGAGTAGTTCTGACTCTTCACGGGATTTATCCTTGTACAAAGTGAGTTGTTCGATGGCTTTGTCGAATTCCTCCAGCTTGTGAAAGCACTCGGCAAGGTGATAATGTGCGTCATGCGGTGCGGCCTTTTCACTTTTATTGAAGGCATCATAGTTCTTATTGGTATTCGAAACAGCAAGGGAAAGATAGGGTAGTGCCTCCCTCGGATCTTGTAAGGAGTACAAGGTCGTGAACCCTTTTCGGTAGTTGTAGTTACAGCTTTTCGGATCGAATTCCAACAACTTTGTTGCGATCTTGTCCGCATAGTAAAGGAATCCTTCCTGCATTAGTCGCGAGTTTTCACGGACTAATTCCGGCTCTGCACCTTTTTTTATTAGCGCATCGATTTCATCAGGTTTAATTTGACTGTATAAAAAAGAAATGTTAAACAGAAAAAATAAAAGTAATAAATAAGTTGCTTTCATTAATTGATTTTGAAAGACAAATTTAATCAAATATCTCGCCTAACTCAATGTGATTCAATGTGAATTTACTCTGTCTTTAATCCAACAAACTGATATGGTTTGTATTTGCTTCGGTTTCTGAAGTCATTATCATAAGCAGGGCCATCCACAACTGCGGATACGATTACTACATTCACCTTTCCTTTAAATTCAGCAGAAGATTCAAAATAGGTCGATAGGTCATACTTCATGTTTTCGGCTCTGATCGCTGTTAACTTTTCATTCGACTCAAAAGTCTTCGTTGGAACATTTGATGCGGATGAATATACATTGATTGTAATCTTCGGACGCCCCGCTTTAAGCTGTTCCTCGATATCCTTTACAAAACGTTTCAGATCACCTTTGGACATGGTGAGCTTATTTTTGTTGTAGTCAAAGTAATGCATAAATTCTATGTTCTTCCAGGTGGTTACATCCACAGGGTCAATTTCAACTACGGTATCTTTCGGAACAATGATGGTCCTTGTCGGAACGTCCAGGATCAATTCGCGGTAAATTTCCTGATAGTCAACATTACATTCTGTCGTGAATGTTTCCTCTTGCATGGTCTTATTGTCTGATGCATTTATGTAAGCGATGCGGAAGGTTTTACAAGGCTTTAGTCCTGTCATGAACATACCATCCTTAAGACGCGGGAAAATAACTTTGGTTGATTCGGAATCTTCACAATCATCGCAACTCAACTTGAAGTTAATTGCGAAATCCTCTGGCAGGGGAGACCCGTCTGAAGTTTTGATCTTTCCTTTGAATACAGCTACGCTTTTTACACCCAGGAAATCATTTTGAATTTCATACAAATCTTTCTCTCCTTTTCCACCTTTTCGGATAGAGGTCATGTAACCTGTCAATCCATCAATCGTGGTTGTGTAAAATGCATCGTCATTGGTTGAATTGAATGGGTAGCCCAGATTTCTGGATTCTGACCAGGATCCATCGGCTAACAGATCACTCATCAGGATGTCAAATTCTCCCATACTTTTTTCTCCATTACTCGCAAAGTACAGTCTGCGGTTGTCTATTGACACAAAGGGAGCATCCTCATCGTGCGCGCTATTCACCTTGGGACCAAGATTCATGGGATTAGACCAAGAGGAGTCATTGTTGCGTGTGCACATGTATATGTCTCGACCGCCAAATCCTCCAGGTCGGTCAGAAACAAAGAAAAGTCTCGATCCATCTGGTGAAACCATCGCATGTGTCTCCCAGAATTCAGAATTCACCCCTTTCTCATCAAGCTTATCAATTTCGTTGAATTTTCCGGTGTAAAAATCTGAAAAGTAAACATCTCCGGATCCTGTGGAGTCTTCGTAAAGGTACAAGCGTCTTTCGTTAACACTCACTGCCATAGTTGCTTCGTTTCTTTTTGGTTTGCAGAAATCGAGCATTTTAGGTTCGATCCAGTTAGAATCTTGATCCAACGTTGAAACATAAACATCTTCAGGGAACTGGTCGATGCCAAGATCCTTGAAATTCTGTGACTCATTATTCGGCCAGGACCTTCTGGAAGTGAAATACAACGATGATCCGTCTAAAGAGACGACAGAGCTGTATTCAGGGAATTTCGTGTTTATCGCATCACCCACATTTTTAAGGCGAACATTAACCGGATTGGCCATGATCTGTTTCGCAACCTGACACTGAATAATGTTCAACTTTGCCTCAGGGATCAATTCAGATTTCTTTTTCGTTGTTTCAAGGAACTTGTTGTAATGCTCTTCAGCTTTAGTAATTTCCTCATTGAAGTGGTAACATTTGGCTAGATGGTAGAAAGCGTCGGTTGGAGCACTTTTTTCATTGTGCGAAAAAGCATCATAATTTGGGTCGGTATCTTTGATCGCTACTAAAAAATGTGGAATGGCCTTTTCGTAGTCATTGAGAAGCTTCAAAGTAGAAAATCCCTTTCTGTAGTGATAATTAGGACTTTGGGAATCGAATTCAAGAAGCCTGTCGGCGAGAATGTCGGCATAAAAGATAAACCCATCCTGCATCATTACAGAATTTTCGTGGACGATCTCAGCTTCTGATTTTGTCCGCGCGAATTCCCTGATCTCGGATTCTGTAGGCTGAGCGATGACGAAACTGTACAGTGTCGCAAAAATCGACGCAAGGATTATTTTTCGTGACATACTTCTTTTTTTCATGAACTGATTATAGCCTTACGATTTTCATGATCACAAGGTTACGTTTTTGGTGCGGTTGAAAAATAGGACTTTTCTGTCAATTTTCCACAAACTATCTTTCAAAAGAAGCTATTCAACTATCTTGAATTCAGTCCTTCGATTCATCTGATGTTCCTCTTCCGAACAATTTCTGGTCACGATTTTACCTTCACATCCACAGTCGTTCACCAGTTCAGACTCTCCGAAACCTTTACCATAGATCCGCTCCGGTGCAGAAATACGCTCCCTGATGTATTCAGCAGATGATTTTGCCCGACGATCAGAAAGCTTCATGTTGTAATCAAAAGAGCTTCGACAGTCTGTATGGGATCCAAGCTCAATTTTAATGGTAGGATTGTCATTCATGATCTGTACGATCTTATCCAGTTCTATTTTTGCATCCGAACGTATATCTGCTTTGTCCAGATCAAAATAAATTGGATTCAGCTTTAGGACTTTAGCCAGATCGATACCAACTTCGGGTTTCTCCAAAAGATAAGCCAGTTCGATATGGGTTTGTTCGCCGAGCTTTATCGTGAATTCGAAGTTTTGTGTCAAATAATCTTGACTCGTAACTTTTACGGTGTAGTCGAAAACATCTGCGTAACGGGCTCCTTTCAAAAGTTGAGAAGTAAAAGCGCCCGTGTTGTCGGTGATGATCTTTTCAACGACTTCCCCCGTCTTAATGTCGATGAACTCCACCGATGCATTCGCTAACTTTACTGCTGTTTTTGCATCGGAAACAGTTCCGCTGAGCGTGTAAACTAGCATGGGAACAACCCGTTTCCTCGTAACATCGAGCATCACCTCCCTGTAGATCTCTTCATATCCTACATCGCATTTTGTAGTGAAATTTTCAGAAAACACATCGTTGGCAAGAGAATCGAAGTAATAACTGATACGGTATTCCCTGCATGGCTTCAGCGTGTTGAAAAAAGATCCGTCACGAAGTCGGGGAAATAACTGCATATCACTTTTTTCATCGCAATTCAAGCAGGATAGAGATACAAAGGTGGCTTCCGGTAAAGGGCTGTTATCAGACGTAAAGATCCTTCCTTTCAGAACAGCAGCGTTCTTTATTCCCAAGTAGTCATTTTGGATCTGATAAATGTCCTTTTCTCCGAATCCTTTCTTTCTGAATGAAGTTAAATATCCTGTAAGTCCATCGGCTGTTGTGGTATAAAAAACATCGTCTCCGGTTGAATTGATGGGGTAACCAAGATTGATGGGCTGAGACCAGACCTCGTTATCGTCTCTGACGGCCACGAAAATATCGAATTCTCCCATACTGGTCTGACCATTCGACGAGAAATATAATGTTCTATTGTCCACTGCAATAAACGGACAGTCCTCATCCTCCTCTGTGTTAATAGTTGGTCCAAGATTAATGGGATCACTCCAATTTCCATTCGGTAGTTTAACGATCCTGTAAATGTCCCTTTTACCCAAACCTCCGGGTCGGTCTGAAGAAAAATAGAGCTGTTGACCGTCCGGCGTTACCGTGCAGTGTGTTTCCCAATATTTTGTGTTCACACCTTTAACTCCGAAGAATTTCAGAAAAGAGAATACATTTTGTTTGAAATCAGAAAAATAAATATCGCCCGATCCGGTTCTGTCTTCGTATGTGTAGATGGTGCGCTCATCGGCACTAACGGTAACAGAAGCTTCGTTAAGTCTACCATCACAAAAGCCAAGTCGTGATGGATTGGACCAATTGCTGCTGTCATTGATGTAACTCAAATAAATATCTTCCGGATATTGGTTCAACATCTGGTCGCGATAATCATCTGTGGACTGATCTTCCCATTGTCTTCTTGAGGTAAAATACAGAGCTGTTCCGTCAAGTGAGATTACCGGAGAATACTCCGGGTACACCGAATTCACTTCCTTACCGATATTCTTTACCTGAGCAGAACGCGGATTGGCAATGAGATCTTTTGCAACATCACATTGCAGAAGTCTCAATTTTGCCTTTGGAACTAGCTCTGATTTTTCAGCTGACTCATTGATGAATTGCTTGTAGAAATCTGATGCCTTATCCAGTTGTTCATCAAGGTGATAGCATCTGGCAAGGTGGTAGTAAACATCGGTAGGGGAACCATCTTCCTTCGCAGAATACATATCATAGTTACGGATGACTTTTTTGGTGGCATACATGAGGTATGGCATCGCAGTAACGAAATCTTGTCGGGAGTCAAGAACGATGTATCCTTTTCTGTAGTGGTAGTTCGGGTTTTGCGGATCGATCTGCAACAATCGGTCTGCAACGATCTCAGCAAAGAAAAAATAGTTCTCTTGAAGCATTCTTGAACATTCTACTACCAATTGCTGTTCATCGGCGGTCTGTGTCATTTGGCGAACTTCATGCTCCGTAAGTTGTGCGGTGCTGATAAAAGGAAGCAGGCCAACAGTGATTAGCTGAAGGATCTTTTTCATGTGGTTGTTATTATATCGAACGAAGCCTTTTAAAGCTCTCGGTTGATGTCGAACTGTTCAAGATAATCAGCTACCCTGCGAACAAATTGTCCACCGAGCGATCCGTCCACTACACGGTGATCGTAGGAATGTGAAAGGAACATCTTGTGACGTATTCCAATAAAATCCCCATGTGGTGTTTCAATAACAGCAGGCATCTTACGAATAGCTCCAACAGCCATAATGGCTACCTGGGGCTGATTGATGATCGGCGTGCCCATTACATTGCCGAATGAACCAACATTTGTTACCGTAAAAGTTCCTCCCTGAATATCTTCCGGTTTTAGTTTATTGTTTCGGGCATTGTTCGCCAATTCATTCACTGATTTGGTCAAGCCGACCAAATTGAGCCTGTCTGCATTTTTAATCACCGGTACAATTAGATTCCCGGAAGGCAGTGCAGTCGCCATTCCAACGTTTATGTCTTTTCTCTTAACGATCGTGTTACCGCTTACGGAAACATTGATCATCGGAAAATCCTTGATGGCTTTTACTATTGCCTCAATGAAAATCGGGGTAAAAGTAATGTTCTCGCCCTCTCTTTTCAGAAAGTCCTTCTTCACCTTATTCCTCCATTCAACAATGTTCGTTACATCGGCTTCAACGTATGATGTGACATGCGGAGAAACGTGCTTGGACATCACCATGTGCTCTGCGATCAGCTTGCGCATACGGTCCATTTCGATGATCTCATCACCTGGATTTGGGATAACAACAGGTCCCTTTATGTGACCAAGAGAGGTGTTTTCGCTTGGCGCTGATACCGCGGGCTTTGTTTCTGGAAGGGTGTTGATGTCGGTCTTGGTATTTGACTTGGTTTCGGTTCCTCTGTTTTCTACATAGTGCAGAATATCTTTCTTGGTCACTCTTCCTGCCTGACCACTTCCGGATAACGTATCGAGCTCGGCGAAACTGATGCCTTCTTTTTCAGCGATACTTTTAACTAACGGGGAGTAGAATTTACCAGATTGACCGTTTTTTTCAACTGATACAGTGCCATTGGTGGAAGCGATCACGGTATCGATCGTTTTCTCGACCTGAGCAACGAGCTCACCTTGATTAGCCGGTTTATTTTCGTTTTCAGGAGCATCTCCATCGGTGGAAATGATAGCAATCACTTCACCAACCTGAACTACCTGGTCCTTTTCAAACAATCTTTTCACCAGGACTCCGGCAGCTTCTGAGGGTAATTCATTATCAACTTTATCGGTTGCAACCTCGACCAGCGGTTCATCGATCTCTACTGTATCACCAATGTTTTTGAGCCAGTTGGTGATGGTAGCTTCGGTAACACTTTCTCCCATTTTGGGCAATCTGATCTCAATTTGTGCCATACGACAAGTGTATTATAAGATGTTAAAAACGGGTACAAAAATAAAGTAAAAAACAATTCTTACAAGGTAGGCTAATCAATTATCTATCCAGCTTTCGCCATGCTTTCCACAAGATAGAAATATCCTTTCGTACTGAATAATCTCGTGCATAGATCAAATTCATTTTGTCCGCGAGTGTTTCATCCTGGATTGATATTACGTCCATTGGGGTAAGAATTCCCTTTTTGATTCTCGGAAGTTCCATGTTTCGGTCGTTATCGGATAAACAATATCCGACGAACGTGCGGGAACCTTTCATAACGTTGAAAAGATTCGAAAGGAAAGAAGTTTTTCGTCCGAATACCCATAGAATGAATGGAGATGAACAAATCAGCACGATCGAAAGCAGCAAGTCCAAAGTTCGTTTGGCTCTGATCTTCTCTTGCCTGCTGATAGAGTTGATGTTCAACACATATAGATCACCCGCAGTTTCTATTGAATTGGAACCGATCAGGAACATCGTTTCTGGTTGTGCTATTTTAAAATCGATCCGTGATGAGGGGATTGCGCTCATCCAGTGAATGATCGTTCCAGCAGTATTGTCTCTTGCACTGAAAATAATCTCGTTGATATGGCAAATGTGTGCGATCTGGTCCAGCTGGTTGATCGTTCCAACCGCCCCAGGCTCTTTCTCATTTCCTGGGCTCACCATTTCAATAGCATCTAGTCTGGACCCGGTTTGCTTCAATAATTCAGAGATCCTTTTGAACTCATCCGAACTTCCCACAATTGCGAACCGCTTATTTTTGATCGGCGCCAACGAAAACCGCCTGCCAACGGCGAAATGCAGATAAAATCTCGAGACTAAATAATAGAGTGATACCCAAGTGGCTGAGATCAGAATGAAGAGACGGGAAAATTGCCATTCTTTTGGCAAAAGGCCATATATAACGAGTATGAAGATCAGGCCCCAAGCCACTCCTGTAAAATATGTTCTCATACGAACAGGCTGGTCATAACCTCCACTGAAAAGAACGGAGATCAACCAGATCACCCCATACATCGGAATCGCATAAGCGATCAAATCTGCCGGAAATTCAATGCCGTTAACTTTCCAGTAATTCGTCATGAGGTACATGCCGCCAATAAGGAAGGAGAGGTCTGCAAGAGCAAGGCTTGATCTTCTAACGAAACGGGCCATTATGGCCATGGAGGCACGAAAATAAATTGCAATATTGATGAGGAATGAAAGCACGGAGGCGTTCTTCTCTGAAAAGTGCTTTCCCGCAAAAATGGCCATCGCTCTGTAGAAAACGAAAACATAATTCACCGAACTTTTTTTCGTGCTTTCACCTTTGTAATGGATGATTCGGGTATCCGGAAAATAATAGTTCTTGTAACCCGCTTTCTGAATTCTGTAGGAAAGATCCACATCCTCACCGTACATGAAAAAATCTTCATCCAGCAACCCCACCTTATCGAGTGCGTCTTTTCTCATCAGCATGAAAGCACCACTCAATATATCCACCTCGTTGATATCGAACTCACTGAGGTAACCCAGGTGGTACTTGCCAAATGCCTTTGAACGCGGAAAAAGACGAGATAGACCGAAGATCTTGAAAAATGCTACCGATGGAGTAGGTAAGCCCCTTTTCGATTCCGGCAAGAATTTACCTTTGCCATCAAGCATGCGAACACCGAGTGCACCTGCCTCAGGGTGATCATCCATGAAGGATACAACTTTGGAAAAGGTATCTTCTTCAACTACAGTGTCCGGATTTAACAACAAGACATATTTGCCTTTGGAAATTCTTATTGCTTGGTTGTTTGCGCGTGAAAATCCAACATTTTCCTTGTTTTCGATCAGGTGAACGTTTGGGAATTTTTTATTTACCATCTCCACGGAACCATCGATCGAATTGTTGTCGACGACAAATACTTCCCCAGTAACATGTTCAAGCGCTTTGTAGACTGAGTTCAGACACTGCTCCAAAAAGAATTCAACGTTGTAATTGACAATTATAACAGAGATCTTATATGGAAATGGATCGTTCAATGAGTAAAATGTTTGACTTCAACAGTTCAATCAACGCATGGCAATGCAAGAGATCTCTATCGGGACGTCCAATGGCAATTTTGCAACCTGTACGGTTTCTCTGGCAGGTGGCGTAGCTGTGAAGAAGCCGGCATACACTGCGTTCACTGCAGCAAAATCGTCCATGCTTTTCAAAAAGATACTGCATTTAACAACGTGATCTATTCGCATTTCTGCTGCATTTAACAGGGCAATTATGTTTTCCATGACCTGCTTTGTCGCATCTTCAATCGTTGCTGTTACCAACTGGCCACTAAAGGGATCGATCGGGATCTGTCCAGAAACAAACAAAGTACTGTCAACCAGAATGGCCTGGCTGTAGGGTCCGATCGGTGCAGGTGCCCCCTGAATATGTATTGCTTTTTTCATCGTTCGGATTGATTTAATCGATGGTTTTCATTTCTCTGGGCCAATGCTTACATTTGACTTCCCGACAAAAGTAGAGAAATTCCACAATGAAAATAGCACTGGTTGATTTCAAGGACTCTTTTACACACAATGTGGCACATTATCTGAATTCCTCCGAGTTGGAATGCACCGTGCTGTGCGACGGAGATTTTGATATTTCGATGTTAGAGGAATTTGACAGGATCATATTGTCTCCCGGACCGGGTTTACCTTCAGAAACAAATTCCATGAATGAGATAATCGCGATGTATCATTTAAAGAAACCTATTCTTGGCATATGTCTTGGTATGCAAGGCATAGCAGAATTTTTCAATGGTAAACTATTTAATCTGGGAACAGTCATGCACGGTGTACAGGTTGACATATCGGTAAAAGGAGAATCACCTTTATTCTTTCGCTTAGAAACTCCATTCCAGGCAGGCTTGTATCACAGTTGGGGATGCGATATCAGCGAATCACAATGCTTGATAGCCGATGCATATTCTAAAGATGGCACGCTGATGTCATTTCATCATGTCACACTACCGGTGTATGGTATCCAGTTTCACCCTGAAAGTATCATGACTAAATTTGGCAAACAGATACTTGAGAATTTTGTTAATTTAGCACATACTAACACAACAAAATAACAGCACTATGAGTAGAATGATCATTTTATGTTTTAGCCTTTTGCTGCTAAATTCTTCATTTTCACAGACATGTACTGGAAAGTGGATTACGATCGATGATGAAACCGGTAAAAAGAAATCCATTGTGGAGCTCTACAAAGTGGATGGTAAAATGTATGGTAAGATCCTTTACCTTTTCCCGAGGGAAGGAAGGGAGCCAAATCCCAAGTGCACAAAGTGTACTGATGATCGAAAGAACAAACCGCTTGTTGGTTTACAGATCGTCCGAAATCTGAAGTGGGATGGCGAAGAATGGTACGATGGAACTATCGTGGACCCTGAAAATGGAAAGGTTTATACAGTGAAGATCTGGTTGGATTCAGGCAATACGGATAAATTGAACGTTCGTGGCTACATAGGTCCTTTTTTCCGGACCCAAGAGTGGATTAGGACAGACGAGATCCCTAAAGATTAGATACCAAGACCTTGAAAAAGGTCTTTTTTTTTGAACAATTACTGGGCAAAGTGGTTGTTTAGATCAACTGAACAAAGCATCAATGAAACAGATTTTACTATTTTCTTTTGCCGTACTTTCCTTTACATTCTTTGCCCAGATGGGGAAAATCTCGGGTCGCGTATACAACGTGATAAACAACGACCCGATTCCATTTGCGAAGGTGCAGATCATCAATGCCCAGAAGGGTGCGATCTCAATGGACGACGGATCCTATACCATTGGTGGTCTCGAACCGGGAGTTTATTCCCTTAAGGCAGTAGCCTCTGGATTTGAAGACTTAATTATCAATGAGATCACAGTCACAAACGCTCGACCGGTAGATTTGGATTTCCCAATGAACCTGATCACCACAGAACAAGAAGAGGTGACCGTCACAGCCAATCCTTTTACAAGAAAATCGGAATCTCCGGTATCCTTGAAGACGCTGAATTCAACCGAAATAGAACGCCTTCCCGGTGCTAACCGGGATGTGAGTAAGGTGCTAGCTGCTCTGCCGGGTGTCGCGTCTCGGGCTACATTTCGAAATGACATTGTGATAAGGGGAGGTGCTCCTTCGGAAAATAAGTTTTATCTGGATGGTATCGAAGTGCCAAACATCAACCACTTTGCCACACAGGGGAGTAGTGGGGGGCCAGTCGGATTGTTGAATGTCAACTTCATTCGGGAGGTTGATTTTTACTCAGGTGCCTTTCCTGCAAACAGGGCAAACGGACTGAGTTCAGTGATTTCATTCAAACAAAAGGACGGGAATTCAGAAGGTCTGATCACCAACTTTGCGCTTGGTTCCAGTGATGCTGCACTAACACTCGACGGTCCCTTAGGAAAAAAGTCAGACTTCATATTTTCAGTAAGAAGATCCTACTTGCAGTTTCTTTTTGCAGCGTTGAGATTGCCCTTTCTGCCAACATACAACGATGCACAGTTTAAGGTGAATCTGAAGCCCAACAGTAAAAACAAAATAAGTATCATTGGATTAGGTGCATTGGATGACTTTGTTTTGAACACCAAGGTTAATGACAATATAGAAGATCCCGAAACAAGGGAATTCAATGAGTTCATTCTCGGCAATATCCCTACACAGGACCAGTGGAATTATACCATAGGGATTAACTGGTTACATTATTCAGAGAATTCATACCAGACAATAGTGGCAAGTCGAAATATGTTAAAGAACATTGCTACTCGTTACGAAGGTAATATTGAGACAGAGGATAATAAACTCCTCGACTATTCATCTTTTGAAGCTGAAAACAAGTTTCGTTTTGAACACCTTTACACCAAAAACGGTTGGAGATTGAATGCTGGAGTAGGTTATGAATACGCCCGTTACAACAATTCTACTTATAACAACGTGATCATTCAGGGCAATCCTGTGGTCATCGATTTTGAATCTGACCTTTACCTTAGTAAAGGAGCGCTGTTCTCTCAATTGAGTCGTGAATTCCTGCAGAACACTTTGAATATTTCGATAGGTCTCAGAACGGATGTAGCCAATTATTCAGACGACATGTTGAATCCGCTGGAACAGCTTTCGCCCATGCTTTCATTCTCTTACAAGGTCAATAACCGATTCAGCCTTAACGGAAATATTGCCCGATTCCACCAGCTCCCTGCCTACACTATCATGGGTTATCGAGATGCAGCCGGTGATCTGGCTAACAAGAACAACGGTTTGAAATACATCAGGGCGGATCATGCTGTTTTAGGAGTGGAGTATCTAACCGAAGTTGCTTCCCGTTTCACGGTGGAGGGATTTTATAAATTCTACAGCCGATATCCCTTTTCGATCAAAGATTCCATATCATTAGCCAATCTCGGATCAGACTTTGGTGTAATTGGAAACGAGTCCATTACTTCTACCTCTGAGGGAAGATCTTACGGACTTGAATTCCTTTATCAGCAGAAGCTTTTCAAAGGCTTCTATGGTGTAGTGGCATATACCTTCGTTCGATCTGAATTCTTGGACAAGAGCAATAAGTACGTTCCTACTGCCTGGGATAGCCGTCACATAATCTCACTTACGGGAGGTAAACGCTTCAACAAGGGATGGGAATTGGGGATGCGTTGGTTGTTCTCCGGAGGAAGTCCGTACACTCCGTTTGACATTGCAACATCTTCCCTCAAGCAAGTTTGGGATGTTACCGGAACAGGCGTTTTGAATTACGGTCTTTTGAACACAGAGCGCGAGGCGGCTTTTCATCAGCTGAATGTGCGTGTGGACAAAAAGGTTTTCCTTGACAAATTTAACTTGAACTTTTATCTGGATATTCAGAATTTGTATGGTTACAAGACGAGAGTCGCTCCTTTGTTGCTTCTTGCCAAGGACGAAAATGGAGTGCCATTAACGGATCCAAATGATCCGACCCGTTATCAAACCAAACTGGTTGAAAACACTTCCGGGATCGTACAGCCAACGATTGGAATTATTGTGGAGTTCACTCTTAAGAAGAAGCCTTCCGATCCGACTAAATGAATGAGAAGTCGACGCGTCGGTTACGCTGTTTACCCTCGGGGGTAGCATTGTTGTCTACGGGTTCTTTCTCTCCTTTAAAATCAATGACAATTCGATCATGACTCAGTCCCTGACTGACAAAGAAGTTGACGAGGGTTTCAGCACGTCTTTTTGAGAGTTCTAAGTTGTAAGCGTCAGAACCGTCTCCATCTGTATGTCCGGTAACCTTGATCCGCAAATCGGTATGACCATCTACAACTCGTGCCATTTTTGTTAGGAAAGGAATGAATTCTGGTTTGAGCTCAGCTTTATCATAATCGAAGTACACCGGTTCGAACTGAAATTCTTTTCGTTCTTTTTCGCGAATTGCCGGTGCGGAATAACCTTTTTTTAACGTGTAGACAAAATTCTTGACCCAAAGGTGGGATTGAGATTGTTGCTCACCTCCGTCGAAAGGAAAATTCGATCTGAATAAAATGATCTGACCTGTGTTTCTTTTGCAATCAGTGCTGGAGTATCTGCCGGACAAATAACCGCTACTGTCATTCAGTTTTAGCTCGTACGTGAGATTGCACCAGCTTGTTTTTCCGGTACTTTTCTTTTTGACAACAACAAGTTCCGTAATATTGATCTTCCCCGACTTAACAGAACCTTTAAGATTTTTAACAGCATATTGGTCGGTGTCGTAGAGTTCATTGCGGGATCGTCCTGTTACCGATCCGTCAGAAACAGTAAATTCAGCATACATGATCTGACCAGCATCTGCGGTACTTCCATCCTTGATAATAAGTCCCTGCCACACGCCAACAAGTTGATCCTGCGCAATACATTGAGCAGTAGAAAATATGAACAATATGACCCTTAATTTTGTCTTCATTCGAATATGTATTCGGTTTTTGTCAAAAAATGTTCCGAAAAACCACATGCTTTTTGAACACCTCTGCTTAATAATTGTTACATTGTTTAAATTGTTGTTATGAAGTTATTGTTTTCTATTACTGTTTTGGTCGCTGTTATGTCTGGTTCATGTGGTTCTGTTAAGGATGAACAAATGTCCTCTGTTGTCAATTCTGACACATCTGCTGATCGTGCTTCTATTCATCAGTTCAATGTGAAAGACATTGAGGGCAAAGAATTTTCTTTTTCTTCGTTGAAAGGAAAAAAAATCATGGTGGTCAATACTGCTTCTAAATGCGGATTAACCCCACAATACAAGCAATTACAAGCTGTATATGACAAGTACAAAGAAAAAGGATTTGTTATTGTTGGTTTTCCTGCAAACAATTTTATGGGCCAGGAACCCTGGACCGACGGAGATATCCAGGAGTTCTGTGAAAAGAATTATGGTGTATCTTTCCCAATGATGTCCAAGATCTCGGTGAAAGGGGACGATATGCACGAAGTGTATGAATTCCTTACTCAAAAATCAAAGAACGGATTAGAGGACAATCAGGTGCAGTGGAATTTTCAAAAGTACTTGATCGACGAAGAGGGGTTCCTTGTCCGAGTTGTGAGCCCTAAGATCCTACCTGATGATCAAAGTATTGTCAGTTGGATCGAAGGCAATTGATCACTGGTTGATACCCGCTATTTCCCGTTGATATTTTGTTGATAAGTTCGAACTGTCACGAGCGAGCTTTCCTACAGTTAAGGTCAATTTTACTTAAATTTGTTGGTCATTAAAAAAGCTTAGATCAATAGGAATTTATATGAGCGACCAGCAAAAAAAAGATAACTATTCAGCGGATAATATCCAGGTACTTGAAGGATTAGAAGCAGTTCGCAAGCGACCTGCCATGTACATTGGCGATGTTGGTGTGAAAGGACTACATCACTTGGTATACGAGGTAGTCGACAATTCAATCGATGAAGCGCTTGCAGGTTACTGTGATACCATCTACGTTTCAATCAATGAGGATAATTCAATAACGGTCAAAGATAACGGTCGTGGTATTCCAACGGCCATGCACACTAAGGAGAAAAAATCCGCTCTTGAGGTTGTTATGACTGTCTTGCATGCAGGAGGTAAGTTTGACAAGGATACCTACAAAGTTTCCGGTGGACTGCATGGTGTTGGTGTATCTTGTGTGAACGCCCTTTCAACGCATCTAAAGGCAACTGTTAAAAGAGAGGGTAAGGTTTTTGTTCAGGAATACAGTATCGGAAAGCCGCTCTTTGATGTTAAAGTGGTTGGAGAGTCCAATGAAACCGGCACAGAGGTGACATTCAAGCCGGATGCATCGATCTTTGAGAGCACAGAGTACAATTACGATACGCTTGCCGCTCGAATGCGTGAACTTGCCTTTTTAAATAAAGGTATTCGCATAACGCTTACAGACCTACGCGAAGAGGATGAAAAAGGTCAAAATCTGTCGAATACCTTCTTCTCTGAAGGAGGTTTACGTGAGTTTGCTCAATACTTGGACAGAAATCGAGAGCCATTGATCACTGACGTGATCTATTTTGAGGGAGAGCGCGAAGGAATTCCGGTTGAAGTTGCGCTCACTTATAATACTTCATACACCGAGAATATCCAAGCCTATGTGAACAATATCAATACACACGAAGGGGGGACACATCTTTCCGGGTTTCGCAGAGGCTTGACCAATACACTCAAGAAATACGCCACGGATTCGGGAATGCTTGCCAGAGAGAAGATCGAGATCGATGGAGACGATTTCCGCGAGGGTTTGACAGCAGTAGTTTCTGTAAAAGTGGCTGAACCACAATTCGAGGGACAAACAAAAACAAAATTAGGAAACCGCGAAGTTACAGCACCGGTGAGTCAGGCTGTATCAGAAATGCTTGCTGACTACCTTGAAGAACATCCGAATGAGGCGCGCCTGATCGTTGAAAAAGTAATACTTGCCGCTCGTGCTCGTCATGCTGCACGTAAGGCACGTGAATTGGTTCAACGAAAGAATGTGCTTTCCGGCTCGGGTTTACCGGGAAAACTTGCCGATTGCTCGGAGAAAGATCCTGCTGCTTGTGAGATCTATTTCGTAGAGGGTGACTCTGCGGGGGGTACTGCGAAACAGGGTAGGGACCGACATTTTCAAGCCATCATGCCACTGAGAGGGAAGATCCTCAATGTGGAAAAGGCCATGCAGCACAAGATCCTCGAAAATGAAGAGATCAAGAATATCTACACTGCTCTTGGTGTTCGGATTGGCACAGAGGATGATTCCAAGGCATTGAATGTCGAGAAGTTGCGATACCACAAGATCATAATTATGTGTGATGCCGATGTGGATGGTTCTCATATCGAAACATTGATCTTGACGTTCTTCTTCCGTTACATGAAGGCACTCATAGAAAATGGTTATATCTATATCGCAACGCCACCACTGTACCAAGTTAAGAAAGGTTCAAAAGCGGTTTATGCATGGAATGAAGACCAGAGAGACCGTTTGATTCAGGATCTTAAAGGTGGAGGTAGTGAGTCCTCTGTTACGGTACAACGATACAAAGGTCTCGGTGAGATGAATGCGGAACAGCTATGGGAAACCACAATGAATCCGGAAAGCAGAACGCTACGTCAGGTAACGATCGAAAATGCCGCCGAGTGTGATCAGATCTTTTCCATGCTCATGGGAGATGATGTTCCTCCGAGACGCGAATTCATTGAGCGGAATGCAAAATATGCCAAGATAGACATTTGATATTCAATATTTTGTTTTTGAAACCCAACCCCACGGTTGGGTTTTTTCGTTTAAAAACATTAATGTTAACCACAAATTAATTTTATATTACCATCGTATTTATCAAAAAAAACTCAAGCATGAAAACAATCCTTTTTGTATCAGTTTTGTTTGTGTCTATAACTGCAACATCACAAGATTTTTATGATCGTTCAACCGTTCAGACAGTTGAAATATTTTTTGGATTCTCTGATTGGGATGCTCAGTTGGATGCACTTGCAAATTCAACGGAAGGATATTTACTCGCCGATTCTGTTCGGGTAAACGGCGCTGTATTCGATAGTGTTGGAGTGAAGTACAAAGGAAATAGCTCCTACAATGCCAATAATCAGAAAAATCCTTTGCATATCAAGCTGGACTATATTCAAACTGCAAATGATTATCAGGGATACACCGACTTTAAATTACAAAACGGTTATCAGGACCCTTCCATGATAAGAGAAGTACTTTCCTATGCTATACTGGAGCAATATATGGACTGTCCCAAAGCGAATTTCGCAAATGTATATATCAATGGTCAACTGCGAGGGCTTTATTCTAACGCGGAGGATATCAATAAGAAATTCAATGGAGATCATTATTATTCGGCAGAAGGATCATTTTTCAAATGCAATCCTGTCGGAGGGGCCGGTCCCGGTGGGATGGGTAATCCCGATCTTAACTTTATAGGGACTGATTCAACGTTATATTACTCACGGTATGAGTTACAGTCCGACTTTGGTTGGGGCGATCTGGTTGATATGATCGATGTGCTCAATAACAATTTTACCAATATAGAATCAATTCTGGATGTTGATAGGGCGCTTTGGATGTTGGCATTCAACAATGTGTTGGTCAATCTTGATTCATACAGCGGGGCATTCCGTCAGAATTACTACCTGTATTTTGACACTAATGATCGTTTCGTGCCAACTGTTTGGGATCTTAATATGAGTTTTGGGGGATTCCCAGGTGGAACCGGTTCTGGTCAATTGATGAATCCTGCTCAACTGGATCCTATGTCGAACAGCTCATCGCTGAATCATCCGCTGATCGTAAAAATGCTTGGTAATCCGATGTATAAGCGAATGTATTTGGCTCATTTGAGGACTATTGTTCAAGAGATTTTTGCTTCAGGTGATTATTTAAATACTGCCAATCAACTCCGAACTACGATCGATGCGTCCGTTCAGGCCGATGCGTTTAAGTTTTTTACATATTCTCAATTTCAGAATAGTCTAACATCAAATATCACATTGCCTGGACCGGGAGGAGGAATGACACAATATGGAATACAGAATTTGATGGCCGCCCGCGTTGCATACTTCAATTCGAACGCGAATTACTTGTTGGCAGCACCAACGGTCAATTCGGTCAGTGTTAGTAATCCAACACCTGTTTATGGAGAAACGATTACCATTAATGCCACTTGCAGCGGGGAGAACAGTGTACAGCTTGGTTACCGTCTCAATCATATTTCGCGATTTAACCGAATTCAAATGTACGATGATGGTTTACACAATGATGGCATAGCAGGAGATCATATCTATGGTGTCGATGTACCTTTAAACGGGAGCATGTTAGAGTATTATGTCTATGCGGAAAATGGTAACGCAGGGTTGTTCAGTCCTCAACGTGCGGAGCATGAATATTATACGCTTGTGATCTCTGCGCCGGCTGCTCAGATCGGTCAAGTTTTGATCAATGAGATCCTTGCAAGTAATACAATGTTTGGTGAAGATGAATACGGCCAATCCAATGATTGGATCGAGCTATACAATACCACGTCCGGCACTTTGGATGTTTCAGGGTTGTACCTATCCGATGACTTGTCAGTTATTACGAAATACCAGATTCCGTCGGGAACATTTATAAATGGCAACAGCGTGATCGTAATTTGGGCTGATCAGGATTCCACGACGCAATACGGATTACATACCAATTTCAAGTTGAATTCAGGAGGGGAGTCAGTTTATCTGAGTGATGGGTCGAATTTTTATGATGTACTTGATTATGGATTGCAAACAACTGATATTTCTTTTGCGAGATGCCCGGATGGGCAGACATTTGCATTCGCTGTACCAACTTTCAATGCATTGAATAATTGTTACCTTTCGTTAGAGGAGTCGACACATGATGCTCTGCTGTATCCTGTACCAACATCAGGCAACGTCTTTCTAAAGTCATCAGAGGAACTGGATATAGAAGTTGTTGACCTTACCGGTCGGATTATTTATACTGTGACGAAGAAAAATCCTATCGAAGAACTACCGTCCTCTAGATGGAATCCAGGATATTATCGAGTAATTTTGAACTTTAAGGATGGAAATTCGATTTCTAAGGCTATCATCATTGAATGAATAATCAATACCAAATGAAAAGGCGGTCATGACCGCCCTTTTCATTTCTTACTGTTTGACTATGCGAAAAGCATGTTTGAATTGCGCATTTGTCAGCCTAAGGAGATAAACTCCTGTCTCAATTTGCGATGTGTTGATGACGGTTTTGTTACTTCCTGAACCGACAGTTACCAATCGGCCACGTGCATCGTAAAGCTCATATAAGAAATCTCCGGAAAGTTCAATCCGCAGTTCTTCCTGTGCAGGATTTGGTGCAATTTTTACCTGCTTTATAAATTCATCGATACTTCCACAAATTTCCACATATACATACGCGTAGACTGTTGCTTGACAAGTTCCGTCTGAAACTACGCAAGTGTATTGATTGGTTGCTGTCGGTAGAACAGAGATAGAAGGACCGCTGCCGATCACATTACTTCCGTCGTACCATGTATATGTGCTTCCGCCGGATGCTGTCAAAGTTGCTGATTCTCCGGGACAAATCGTTACACTAGGACTAATAGAGGCAGTTAATTCAGTCGAAGCTGCTACCGTGCGTGAATAGGTTTTAACACAGTTGTCGCCGGGTGTCGAAATGTAGACGGTATATGTGCCAGGGGCTAGATTATTGAACGTTCCTGAAGTCTGATAGGTAACTCCATCAAGGCTGTATGCATAGTTTGGCGAATCACCACCTGTCGGATTTGTTATTGTGATAGTACCGTTGTTCTGACCACACGTTGTGCTCGTCTGAGTCACAGTCGCCGCAGGCAGTGAGGCAACCGTAACGGGTAGATAAACGCCATCTGTCTGACATGATCCGTCTGCAAAAAGATAGATGGCTCTGTTGCCAACCTGATTAAAAGTGAAGGTTGTACCGGCAGTGAAAGCCTGAGTATAAATTGTTGTGAATGGGTCATCGGTCATGTACCAATAATAATCGGTAGTGTTATCAGAGCTTGATCCGTTAACTGTAATCTGACCACCTGCGCAAACCAAGTCATCAGAAGCAGTGAAATCAGCTACAGGAGCAGGACCGTTGGATGTTAGCACATCCAGCCACATACTCGAAAGAATGACAGGATTGATCTCAGAAGGCAAGCGCCAGGTTCCGTTCGTTGAGTTTGTTCCTCCATAGTAGCACTTCATCGTGGATGCTCCATTTGCAATCGTTCCATTTCTGTAGTCAAAGTCAACACAAACTAACGCAATTGAATCTTGCGGAGTGCCATACATCATTTCAAATGTGATCCAGAAGTTGCCAGTAACCTGAACAGGATTGGTGAAGTCGAATTCGTTGTAGAAGCCTTCGTCCATATCTGCTATCAAAAGTGTATCAGTAACGAGAACTGTTCCAGGATTTCCGGCATTATCCGATTGAACCCTGATCTTCATAAGGCCTGTGCCACTTTGATTAACTGCTTTTGCAATTGGGAATCGCAATCGTCTTACAAAGGTTGTGGCCGGAGCAGTGTAGCGATCTGCATACTGATAGATCTGGGACTGATTGGTGGTTGTAAATCGACCGTGTCCAGGGAAAAAACCCCAGCCTGTGGACCAGTTGTAAAATGCGAGGTCTTCCGTCACCGGGTTATAGTTTCGCAAGGTATCACAAGCCGTCCCTGCAGCAGCATTGACAACTTGAACATGATTAACTTTTGTCTCACTGTCATTCCCGTAGGCATTTGAAGCAGTTAATGTGACCGTGTAGGTTCCAACAGCTGTAAAAGTTGCCGATGGATTCTGTTGCGTCGAATTGGCTGCACCGCCTCCGAAATTCCATGACCAAGCGGTTGGGTTGTTCGTAGATAGATCAGTGAAATTGACCGATCCCCCAACTGGAATAATTATCGGATCGGAAAGATCTGCAGAAAAAGCGGCTACCGGCGGTGCATTCACCGGGTCACATCCTGGAGAAAGTAGAAGGGAACCACGGATGCCAGTGAGAATCGACAGCATATAATCCGCCTGATTCTGGGTGTACATTACGGTGCAATTGCTGTAATCCATGTAATTCTCGTACTGTGTTTGATTCGGTGAACATGTAACCTGATTTCCTGAGCATGAACCTCCGTAATTGAACGATGGTCCGGCTGTATTTGGAGTATCTGTAAAACCATCATCGTTGGAGCATCCACCAGATCCTCCCCAAGTGTGGTCTAATCCGAGGTAATGACCGATCTCATGTGTTAATACATTGTCGTTATTTACGCCAAGATTGTAATCAAGTACAATTCCATCGATGGAAGCGGATGGAAGAAAAGTGATGGTTGGCCGATATGCATAACCAGCTGTTCCTGAATTGGCACCATTCGAGATGTCACAGATCCAGACATTCAGGTACTTGTTCCTATCCCATATCTGTGAACCACCTGTCGAGGATGCTTTCATTTTATTCTCTTCACCACCATCTGAATTGTACCAATCCTCTGTAGTGGAAACCCGAATTACGCCAAGTTCGGTAAGCGGTGTGCCTGTCGGTGTACGCGTCGCAAGACAGAAATTAATATTCGCATCTGCAGGAACGAATCCAAACTGGCTCCTAGCTTGCGATGCATCGGCGTTGAGTAGCTGGAAATCCTGCTGAATATCGTTAAAGACATTCATAATGTTGGCATAGGAAACGTTCTCAGACGGATTATTCGGGTTGTGAACAACATGGAAGATCACAGCAATGGTGTTTATACCCGGTGTTTTTGCACTCGCAGGAGGTTTTACTTTGGATGCATTTTGAAAGTAATCTTCGTTGAAATCCTCCCACACACCAATACTCTCGTAGTACTTTTGCGTGAGTTCGTGGGATCGGCAATTGTTCTGTCCAAGTCCTTTTCCTCGCTCTTCAGTGAACGTTTCCGGAGATTGAACATGATCAACTATTCTTGTCACAGTAGTTTTCATCTTTCGCTGACCAGAGATGGGCGAGGTCTGATTATTTCCTGACAAGTTCTGAGCTACCGATGTTTGAAGGAACAACAGTCCCGAAAGTAGTAAGTAGATTTTTCGCATAGTTTAAACCGTTTAACGGGTCAATTTACGAAAAATCGTTTTTCCATATTAAGTTTTGCGTTTCTTTTTCTTAGCTGCCGGAAAAAGAATATTATTGAGAATCAACCTGTAGCCCGGAGAATTTGGATGCAGATTGAGGTCTGTGTGCGGATCACCGACCCGATGTTCATAATCTTCCGGATCATGTCCACCGTAAAATGTCCAGGTTCCCTGACCAAATTCTCCGTGAATGTATCGTGCTGTTTCCAATGCCTTGTTTTCTCCCATGATCAATACATTTGGTTTGATCAGGTCCTTCCTGAAATCGGTTGTTTGTCCCATGAATCCATTGATGACATCCGTATGACACTGAGTGAGCATCGTTGGAACAACATCCCATTTTGCAGAAAACTCAAAAAGTGTGAACTTATCGGTATTCTCAGTTACTCGATTCATTCTCCTTAGCTCTGTGCCGTCAATGTTCGAGTATTCGTAGACCATCGGATCACGCTCCAATTTAAAGTTTTCGAAGGCGAATGTGCTGTTGAAATCCAATTTTTCCTGGCATTTCGGATCAGAAGGATCACCATCGAACATGTGCTCACAAATATCCGTGCCTTGTGCCGAAAGTGCAATATCAAAGCTGTCTGTCCCGCTGCACATGGTAAATAAAAATCCACCTCCAACAACAAAATTCTTAATGTTCGTGGCAACAGCTCTTTTCAATTCAGACACCTTTTTGAATCCCAGCATTTCTGCATCCCTTTCTGCGGCTTCAACTTGTTCCTTGTACCAGGGATAGGATCGATAGGAGGAATAGAATTTCCCATACTGTCCTGTGAAATCCTCATGGTGCAAATGTAACCAGTCATATTTCGGTAATACCCCCATGACAATAGCAGAGTCATAGATTTTTTCATAGGGAATCTCGGCATATTCCAAGACCATCGTTACTGCATCATCCCATGGCTGTGAAGTGTTCGGTGTGTAAACAGCTACTTTAGGTGCTTTTTCCAGCTGAACGATCTCCATATTTACTTCCGGCTGAGCGATCTGATTGCGAATCGAATTGATCTGTCCATCTGCTAAAACCTCATATCTCACGCCTCTAATCGTGAGTTCCTCTTCCAATGCACGAAGGTGAGGCATCAGAAATGAACCTCCGCGATAGTTCAAAAGCCATTCAATTACAATTTCATTCTCAAGCGACCAAAAAGCAACACCATAGGCTTTTAGGTGGTTGTTTTGTGAGTCATCCATCGGAACGAGGATCTGTGTCGTTTTTCCGGCGAAGAGAACCGTAAGGAAAAAAGCTAGACAAATGTATCGCATCATGGACTAAATCATTTGGGTTTGAGTACAGCTACAATAATCTTTCCAAGTTCATTAAAAAGGAGATTCATCTTTAAATTCGAGGTCTAGATCCGTGTCGTCTCCAAAGCCTCTGTCATTCATTTTGCTGGGCAGTCGATACGTCATTTGTCCAACGTTATCGAACCCTGTATTCGCTCCCAGATTGACATGATTTGTTGTGTTTTCGTCTCCAGAGAATCCATCAAGGTTCTCAAAACGGGCAAACTCACCCACAAAACGCAGACGAACACTGTCGAGCGCGCCGTTTCTGTGTTTCGCTACGATGATCTCACCAACACCCCGATTGGAATTTCCCTCCGCATCAGTTTGGAAACCGTAATATTCCGGTCTGTATATGAATGAAACGATATCTGCATCTTGTTCGATCGCTCCAGACTCCCTGAGATCCGATAAAACAGGACGTTTATCTCCTCCACGCGATTCAACGGAGCGGCTTAACTGTGACAGGGCAACGACAGGAATATTGAGCTCTTTTGCAATCTCCTTGATCGATCGTGAGATCGTCGAGATCTCTTGCTCGCGATTCCCGGAACCTTTCGTCCCTCCGGCAGTCATCAATTGCAGGTAATCGATAACAACAAGCTGAATGTCGTGCTGTGATTTTAATCGACGGCATTTTGCACGAAGATCGAACACACTGATTCCCGGAGTATCGTCGATGTAGATCGGAGCCGTTGCCAGCTTGCTGATCCTCGTATGCAATTGCTGGAACTCATGTTCTTTCAGATCCCCTTTTCTCAGTTTCTCAGCATCCAGACGTGCCTCGCCGGCTATAAGTCGCTTCACCAGCTGAACGGATGACATTTCCAAAGAAAAAATGGCTACCCCCATGCCGTGGTCAACAGCAGTATTTCTGGCCATCGAAAGTACAAAAGCTGTTTTTCCCATCGCAGGACGTGCAGCGATGACGATCATGTCGGAGCGTTGCCATCCTGATGTTAATTTATCAAGAGCATGGAATCCACTCGGAACGCCCGAGATACCGTCTGAGTTCTGCGATGCTTTTTCAATCTCATTGATCGCCTCACGAACAACATTTTGCATGCTGTCCATGTGTTTGCCCATGTTGTTTTCAGCTATTTGAAACAGATCTCCTTCGGCCTTGTTCAACACATCAAAAACGTCAACTGTATCGTCGAATGAATCTCTGATGATCTCACTGCTGATCCGGATCAATTCTCTTTTAATGTACTTTTCAGACAAGATCCTGGCATGGTATTCAATGTGCGCCGAAGATCCGATACGGCCTGTTAATTGAGAAATGTAGCCGACACCACCTGCCGCTTCCAGTTCGCCTTTCTGTCTCAGCGTATTTGTGACAGTAAGGATATCGATTGGTTTGGATGTACCGAAAAGTTCAAGTATGGCTGTAAAAATGTATTGGTGTCGGGGGTCGTAAAAACTTTGTGGCTTTAATCTGTCGATAACGGCCGTAACAGCATTCTTTTCCAACATCATCGCCCCCAGAACGGCTTGTTCAAGATCTATAGCTTGAGGAGGGATCCTTCCCAATTCGTTGATCTGGTTGTTCGAGCTTTTAATGCGATTTCCGAGCTGTTTGCGATTGTTTTCTGAGGCGTTATCCATTTAACAAATATAGGAAAAGTCAAGCATCGCATGAAGTGGAATTCATTGATTAAATGTTAAAAAGATATGAATGTAGCTTTTCCACAATTGTTAATTACCAAACTCTACCTTTGCAGACGTGAAAAGAGAGATCATAATTACGCATGACGGTTCCAAAACTATCCATATTCCGGATTTGAACGAGAATTATCATTCCGGTCATGGTGCCCTTCAGGAAGCTGTTCATGTTTTTATTGAAAACGGATTGAAGTCACTTGAATCAGAACACGTTTCCGTTTTTGAAATGGGATTTGGAACCGGACTAAATGCATATTTAGCGATGATCTTCGCCGATGAATCGCACAAAATGATCCATTACACAGGTGTAGAGGCTTTTCCTCTTCAAACCGAATTGATATCACAACTGGACTATCCGGAGCTTGTGAATCGAAAGTTGGAGTCAGCATTCCTGAAAATGCATGAGTTAGAGTGGGGAAGTGCTCATCAGATCACAAGGCACTTTTGTTTTACCAAGCTTCATCAAAAAATTGAGGACTTTACACCCGGAAAGGAAGCTTTTGATCTTGTTTTCTACGATGCGTTTGGTCCAAGGGCACAAGAAGAAATGTGGAAAACGGATATCTTACACAAAATGTGGTATCTCCTGAAAAGCGGTGGTGTTTTGGTGACATACTGTGCAAGGGGACAATTCAGACGTGACCTGATCTCTTTGGGATTCGAAGTCGATCGTCTGCCCGGTCCTCCGGGAAAACGCGAAATGATCCGCGCCGTCAAGCGGTGACCAAGACTGCCTCTTGACCTGTCAGCTCACATTTCATGATCCCGTCACGATCCACCTCTAAAAGGCGTACTTTTTGAAATGTGTTCACCAAGTTCTCATTAAATGGAGATTTAACCTTTATGTAGTTTTCGGTGAAACCATACATGGAGCCGTTATCTTCCTCCGCTTCAAAAAGAACAGTTCGAAGACTCCCTGCATTATCCTCGTAGAAAGCACGTTTCTTTTTATCAGAAAGTATGTGAAGCATTTTACTTCGTTCCTTTCGGACAGACATTGGAACAGGTTCACCAAGTTTAACGGCGGACGTGTTTGCTCTTTCAGAGTAGGTAAAAACGTGTAGATAGGAGATGTCAAGGTCTTTCAGGAAATCGACCGTTTCCATGAATTCTTCATCCGTTTCACCGGGGAAACCGACGATTACATCTACACCGATACAAGCGTCACTGCGCAGTGATTTAATGTAAGTGACACGTTCTGCGTAGAGTTCCCTCAGGTATTTCCTGCGCATTGCTTTGAGCAGACGATTGCTTCCCGATTGAAGCGGAATATGGAAATGTGGTACAAAACGAAGCGATCCGGATAAACAAAATGCTATGATCTCATTCGACAGAAGATTCGGTTCAATAGAGGAGATCCTATACCTTTGAATACCCTCCACGTTGTCCAGCTGTTTGATCAATTCGAAGAAGTTTTCTTTGCCTCCCTGTCCGAAGTCCCCAATGTTCACTCCGGTCAGCACCACTTCCTTAACTTCTGTCGTGCCGATCTTTTTTGCCTCCTGCACAGTTTGAGGTATTGTCGCATTTCGACTTTTTCCTCTTGCCAATGGGATGGTGCAAAAGGTACAGAAGTAATCACAACCGTCCTGAACTTTTAGGAACGAACGGGTTCTGTCTCCATAAGAATAAGATGGGACGAATTCCTTAGTGTTTTTGATATTGTCATAGGAAATGATCTTTTCACCCTCCAATCGATCCAATTTTTCCAGGTGTTCTATCACGTTGAACTTGTCATTTGCCCCGAGCACCATGTCAACTCCTTCAAGGCGCGCGATCTCTTCAGGTTTCAGCTGGGCATAACAACCTATAATGATTACAAAGGATGATGGATTGATCTTTTTTGCACGCTTGACCAACTGCTTACATTTCTTGTCGGCATTCTCTGTTACCGAACAAGTGTTGATTATAAACACATCAGGGGAGTCTTCGAAATCAACTTTAGCATGACCAGCTTCCTCGAACAAACGAGAAATCGTCGATGTTTCGGAGAAATTAAGCTTGCAGCCAAGCGTGTAGAATGCTACCTTTTTGAATTGGATCATCGTGCACAAAATTAATGAGATTGTGAGTATTTAGCAAAGTCATGTTTCTCGCGAATGTTCCTTTCTTTTCAGCGTTTTTTTAATTTTGGGGTTGATTTTGGAAGTATGAACTACAGACACACCATCGAATACCAACTTTTTGACAACCGCCTTTCGCTTTCCATAGACGATGCTGAGCTCGTGGATGCGGCTGAGTCGGCTATGGCGAATGCATATGCGCCATATAGCGGTTTCAGTGTGGGTGCAGCTTTGAGGCTGTCAAATGGTTCAGTCGTGAGGGGTTCAAACCAGGAGAATATTGCATATCCTTCGGGACTGTGTGCTGAAAGGGTTGCACTGTTCTATGCGGGTTCGGCATTTCCGGATGAACATGTTGAAACACTCTGTATTGTCGCTCAAGGAGATTTGATACCTGAAAGTCAGTTACTGAGTCCATGTGGAGGCTGTCGTCAAGTGATGAGTGAAACGGAAAGGCGACAGAATAGACCATTTCGCGTCATTTTAGTAAATCAGGATGGACGGGTATTGATCTTCAACTCAGCACACGATCTCTTGCCACTCGCATTTGGCAGCATATGAATGGTATTTTGAACATAGCTTCAAAATGGTGGTTCTGGTTGGCAGGTTCATTTTTGTTGTATGCCAATACGATTGGTCACGACTATGTTATTGATGACCAGATCGTGATTACCAGAAATACGCTGACTCAACAGGGTTTTTCGGGAATTGATGATATTTTCTCACACAGTTATCTTTTTGGTTATGACGGACGGGAAGACGAGTCCTACCGCCCTTTGGGACTAACTACTTTCGCCATTGAAAGAGGGATTTTCGATGCAGCGCCAAACATTTCACATTTCATTCAGATCCTGTTGTATGGATTGACGGTAATGGTTCTGTACCGTCTTCTAGTTCATCTTTTCGGAGAAAGTGCGAAAGGGTGGGTGACCGTTGTGACCTTTTTGTTCATGGTACATCCGATCCATACTGAGGTTGTAGCGAATGTCAAAAGTCGCGATGAGCTATTGTGTGCACTGTTCCTTTTTTCCTCTTTGCTCATGTATCATAAATGGTTGATGAATGGAAAGCTGGCTCATGTGTTGTGCGCTGTATTTTTCTATTTCTTCGCAACGATCTCGAAAGAAACCGCTATTTCTTCAGTCGTTCTTTTCCCAGCAATACATTGGTTCGTATTCAAGTCAGATCTTAAAGAACTTGCAAAGAGTTCATGGGTAATTTTAATTCCTTTAATCATTTATTTTACAATACGTTATGCTGTGTTATCGAATGTGTTGATACAGGACCCTATCGACCCTGTAGCGAATTCTCTCGCACTTGCCGATAATTCATTTGAGCGTTTTACCTCCAACTTGCTGATTTTCACGAAATACATACAACTCGCAGTTTTCCCCGTGGCACTTAGCTGGGATTATTCTGTTTCTCAGTTTCCAATAGTCGGACTGAATGATTTTTCCGCTGTTTCAGGGCTTCTGTTGCTCGGCTTCCTGCTTTTTATCTTGGTCGTAGGAACATACAAAAGAACCTTGTATGGACTGGGTGCATGGATCTTTGTATCTACATTTCTAGTAACCTCGAACTTTTTATTTCTGATCAATTGTCCACTTGGAGAACGCTTTCTCTTCATGCCTGTTTTGGGGTTGCTTTTGATCATTGTGCCATTCCTGAATGAAAATCTTTCGAAGAGCAGGATTAATCTTGCGGTAGGCGCTGTCGTGGTTATTAGTGGATATTTCTCCATTCGTACGATCATCAGGAATAGAGATTGGAAGGACAATTTAACTATTTACACTGCAGGCGCGGAGGTTTGTCCAGGAAGTGTTAAGACCCATTTCAACCTCGGAACAGAATTCATTACGCGTGCAAATCAATCCGGTTCTGTCGAGGAAAGAAAAGACTATTTCCAACGTTCACTTGTTTCTTTAGATAAAGCGTTCAAAATCTATCCGGCGTATGTGAATTTATATGAAAATTCAGCATTCGTTTTTAGTGAACTATCCAAGCTTGAAGCTGACACATTACAGAAGATTTACTGGTTGAACAAAGGTAGATCGTTGCTGTCCAAAGCGATTGACTCATTGAATTACAAAAAAGAGGGTCTTTTTGTAAATCAATCCTTTATTCTGACACAGCTTGCAGCAATGGAAAAGGATTCACTGAAAAGAGGGTTTATGTACAATGATCTTCTTTATTTGACGAAACGTAAACCCAACTACAACCAGGAGGATTTTCATCATGAGATATTCGCTTTGTATTCCTTGGGCCGATATAATGAATTGCTGGATCTGGTTAAAAGATCTTCAGGCCGATTTCCCGAGAAAGCAGAGCTTATTGCTGAGATGAGCAGAAGATTCTTTGCCGTTCAAAAATATGATGAAAGTCTTGACTTATTGGATGTTTATCTGAAGCTGAGACCGGATGATCTCTCATCACTTTCGAACAAGGGTATGTTGTTAGAAATTTTAGGAAGAAAAGAAGAAGCGCGACAAACGTATGAATCTGTGCTAAAAAAAGACCCTAACAATAAGCATTCCAAGCAGTTATATGAAAATTTAAAGAATAATAGCTTAAAATGATTACCGCTCTATTTACGGTCGATGATCATTCGATCAATCTTAGCGAATTCTTTAATTTTTATATTTGTGTGTTCTAACGAAATAATACGACCAGAATGGCGGTAAAATCGGCATCAAAACCTTCGAAGACAGCCAAGAAATCGGCTGCGGCATCTAAACCTAAATTCCCAAAAGAAACGTATGTAAAGTGGTACAAAGACATGCTGCTGATCCGAAAGTTCGAAGACAAAACGGGACAGCTCTACATTCAGCAGAAATTCGGTGGATTTTGTCACTTATACATTGGTCAGGAGGCCATCGTAGTCGGCACTGCAAGTGCATGTCGCCCAGGAGACAAGCACATGACTGCATACAGGGACCATGCCCACCCGATAGCGTTGGGTACAGATCCTCGAGTCCTGATGGCTGAACTATTCGGCAGGGTAACCGGATGTTCCAAAGGAAAAGGCGGTTCTATGCACTTCTTTGACAAGAAGGTGAACTTCATGGGCGGACACGGGATTGTTGGAGCGCAGATCGGAATGGGTGCAGGTGTTGCATTCGCTGAAATGTACAATGGTACTGATAACGTGGTTTTTGTCTCAATGGGAGATGGCGCTGTGCGTCAGGGGATGCTGCATGAAACGTTTAATATGGCCATGAACTGGAAGCTTCCGGCGATTTTCATTATCGAGAATAATAACTACGCGATGGGAACATCTGTCGAACGTACGACCAATGTTCATGACCTCTCAAAGATCGGATTGTCTTACGAAATGCCGTCTTATGCAGTTGACGGAATGCGTCCAGAAGCGGTTCATGAAGCAATTGAAGAGGCTGCAGCAAGAGCCCGTCGGGGTGATGGACCAACGCTTTTAGACATCCGTACATATAGGTACAAAGGGCATTCCATGTCAGATCCACAGAAATATAGGACGAAAGAAGAGGTGGCTGATTGGATGGAACAAGATCCGATCGAGCATTGCCTTCGTCTTATAAAGGCAAATAAATGGTTGTCCGACAAGGAGATTGAGGAAATTGATGGATGGGTTAAAAAGGAGGTAGATGAATGTGTTGAGTTCGCTGAAAACTCGCCTTATCCTGAAGCTCATGAACTCTATGAAGATGTGTACGTTGAGCCAAATTATCCTTACATCAAAGAATACTGATAAAAAGCAAAATCGATTATGGCAGAAATCATTTATATGCCCAAACTGAGCGATACTATGACTGAAGGTGTCGTTGCAGAGTGGACAAAGAAAGTTGGAGATAAAGTGAAATCCGGCGAAGTTCTCGCAGAGATCGAAACGGATAAGGCAACAATGGAATTCGAGTCTTTCTATGATGGAGTGCTCTTACACATTGGCGTTGAAAAGGGTAAAGCTGCACCGGTTAACTCCATTCTTGCCATCATCGGTCAGGAAGGGGAGGATATTAGCGCATTATTGGCAGCTGGACCATCTACGACGGACCAAAAGAAGGAAGAAGCTCCACCAGCCTTAATTCCAACACCTGAACCAATAGTGCCCGTAGCAGCGGAGGTAGCCGCCCAACCTGTAACGATAACAGCTCCTGCTCCGGCAGCAGTTTCAAATGGTAGAGTTGTGGCATCACCGCTTGCTAAGAAGTTGGCAGCTGAGAAGGGGATCGATATTGCTGCAGTCGCTGGCACAGGTGACGGCGGACGTATTGTCAAACGTGACGTAGACCATTATGTGCCTTACACGCCAGCTGCAGGAGTTGGCGCACCCACCATTCAGTCCGGTGTGGAATCTTTTGTCGATGAGACCGTGAGTCAAATGCGAAAAACGATCGCCAGAAGGTTGGCAGAAAGTAAGTTCACAGCGCCACATTTTTATCTTACACTGGACATCGATATGGACAATGCGATTGCAGCACGAAAGTCATTAAATACCGGTGATGTGAAGATTTCTTTTAATGATTTGGTAATCAAAGCAGTATCCATGGCGCTTAGAAAGCATCCCGCTGTGAACAGCTCTTGGAGGGGTGATTTTATTCGCAGGAATCAACATGTGCACATTGGTGTTGCAGTTGCTGTCGATGAAGGGTTGCTTGTTCCAGTAGTTCGTTTCGCAGATTCAAAAGGACTCGTTCAGATTGGGGAAGAGGTAAGAGCCTATGCTCAGAAAGCAAAAGAGAAGAAATTACAACCCGCTGACTGGGAAGGAAACACTTTTACGATCTCAAATCTTGGCATGTTTGGAATAGAACAGTTTACTGCAATCGTCAATCCGCCGGATAGCTGCATTCTTGCAGTTGGCGGTATCAAAGAAGTTCCTGTGGTAAAGAATGGACACGTTGTTCCCGGAAACGTAATGAAAGTTACACTTTCTTGTGATCACCGTGTTGTGGATGGCGCAAGTGGGGCTGCCTTTCTTCAGACATTCAAGAGTTATATGGAAAGTCCTGTCAGCATGCTTCTGTGATTTTATCAACACAGTTAGCGCTGAATTGAAATTTAGCTAAATTCGTTGAACTGAGTTATTTGCTTTTAAGGATTATGAAAAAGACTACTACTATGTTAGCGCAGGCTTTTGCGCTCATCTTTTTGTTTTATCACTACAGCTTTTCTCAAGCGAACATCAAAGTAAAGGTTGTCAGTGTTGCAGTGCTCAACAATGTAGACTGTGATGGTTTTTTAACCGGAAACAGTGACTTTGTTCTTGAGTATGTTGCTACCGATAATACCATGGGATATTCAAACAACAATCCCGTTCTCTTCGGTTTTCTTGGTGATTTCAATCATGCTTTTGTGAACGGCAACAATGGTGCATGGACCAGAACTTCACCGAGTGGTGATATCAATCCAAATGACGGTATATTCTTTAATCATGACTACGTCTGTCCTAGTGATATTCCATCGAACATTTCCGTTGAATGGCAGGGTTATGAGAATGACGCACCGACGAATTACGATCTCACGGGTGGTACTTTTTCTGAGCTCAGAACGAATGGTCAGACCGGAAATATAGCTGTACCGGCTTTTTCAGGAACAGCGACACAAACTTTTACTGCAAGTGGATCCAGTGGCTGTGGGACGCAAAATTATCAGATAACGATTCAGGTGATCAGAACAGATTTTGCAACAGTGGAATTGACAGATGACATTTGTGATGCACCGCAGTTGAATCTTAATACTACCTACAATTACAGTTGGTGTCCTGCCGCATCCCTCGAGTCGAATGAACCTCACCGAAACGAAGTGAGTGCTAACGGTTCTGTCTGGTTTCGATTTGTTGCACCTGCAAGTGGTGCGGTTACGATTACAACAGATCTAGGAGGAACAGAGTTTGGTACATATTTCGAGGTTTATCACGCTGCGGATGGATCTTCTTGCACTACAGGACTCGAACCGTTAACAGCTAACCTCATTAAGGATAAATTCGAGTATTTATCTCATCACGAATTTTCGGATGGCACAGACTTTTTAGGTATTGACCCAGAGGCGGAGATTACACTCGAAGCATGTGATCCATTGGCACCTTTCAGTTATCAAAAAGTTATTCCCGGACAGACCTATTATGTTCAGCTAACATCCGACGATCCGGGTACGAGGGGTTTTTATCAGGTACGCGTGAATTCACTGGCTGGTGCAGGATATAGCTTTGAAGATATACCTTGTTTATCATCGCAGGTCAACATAGGAATCGTTCAGATCAGTTCTTCGGCAGGATCACCCATAACAGCCAACCTAGGATTTGGTTGTGCCTACGATGGAGGAAATGACTTCGGTGAGACCGGTGCTCCGCATACATCATCAAATCCGAATGACTATCATGCCTACGACTACAACCATGTAGGTGTTAATAATTTGGTCATGAATGAGAGCGTTTGGCTCAACTTCATTGCGCCGAATTCCGGAAGAATGGTTTTCGAAACCGATTACCAGAGTTCAATCTACTCTGAAAGTGGAGCTCTTTTCGGTTTTGATGATCGTTTTGCTCCTGGAGTTCCGTTAGACTTCTCATGTGCAAACCTTGAGAATCTGTACGCTGTGGATGGTGCTTTGAACGGTCTTTTCGGTGGATCTGTTGAAAGCGCTAGGATTGAAGCAAGATGCCTTGAACCCGGGTACCGCTATTATGGCATGGTCGATCCGGCGAATAACTTGACCGCCCTGTCTGCTCAGGATATAGATGCATGGTTGTATGATCCCTCTGTGGTCGATCCTTCAACAAATCCCCCGGATAACGATATATTATGTTTGGCTATCGCGAATTCCCTTTATGAAGTTCCTGTGACGCCTGCCGGATCGACTCCTTCTTTCGAAGCTGTAGCCGGAACAAATGTGTGGGCATGTCGCGAATACTTGGCAGGAGAACCTGCTGCACATCCTGATCAGAACGAAAGGGCAGATCAAACGGTATGGCATTATTTTGTTGCCCCACCATCAGGTGCAGTTGAAATGAACCTGAGAGCATATATCGATCTGGATACGCTTCGGTACAATGTCTTTGAATTACTGAATGGGACGGAATGTTACGGTGGTTTGAATCCAGCTACATATACTGAAGATGGTTCCAGAACTACCCCCGAGATCTTACCTTTATTGCAGGGATCTGCAGGATTTACCGGTACACAGGAATCAGTATGTTGTCTGGTTCCCGGCCAGATATACGCCATACAACTGGATGGTGGTTCTCCGGG
>Ga0315902_10001405_pt1 | contig 38622 bp, 30 predicted proteins | sample LakEriMetagenome_9_FD_203523 | JGI IMG/M metagenome (GOLD analysis project Ga0315902, IMG submission 203523) | Freshwater fungal communities from buoy surface, Lake Erie, Ohio, United States - Buoy 12 MA117 | ecosystem: Environmental > Aquatic > Freshwater > Lake > Lake biofilm | place: USA...
AGCAGCGAACCAGAATAGAGCGGCTTGTTTTCTTTCTTGGGGACCGCCATGACGGTCGGTGCAAGATCGAACGGAATCGAATACTTCTTCAGCAGTTCCGTCTGGTCTTTCCCGCGGCTGTCTCGAAAGTCGGGAAGCTTCTTCGTATCGATCACATCCAATAGGGTTTTCGCGAAAGCCACCTGCCCATACTGGCTTCCTCGCAGTTCCTTGGCGCCGCCAAACATCGCGCGGACCTTCTCGATTTCTGCGGTGTACTGGAACGTCCCCTGTGGCGAGGTCGATCCAATTTCCTGAAACGCACCTACCGCCACGATGCTCGAAGTACGATCGTGAAACTCATAGGCTTCGATCCCGCAACGTCGCAAGGCATCGGTCGCCAAGTGCGCTAGCTCTGCGGCCCGTTCCAGCGTCTGGCCTTCCAAACTCTCAGGATCCCCAGACATTCGCGACCCCATCAGCACCGCGTCCGACCCGCGGAAGGTCGCAACGCGGACGGTATACTTGCCGGAGTTCGAAAGCAACGAATGCTCTACCTCCTTGTTCAATTGGATGACGAATTCATCGACAGGCCGTTGATAGAATTCTCGTGGCAGCAGCGGGTTGTAGGTTCCAAAGGCTTTGTACATCGGTCCGGGCTTGACCTTCTCCAGGTCGAACTTCGAAGAGAGGGCTCGCCGCACCTCCTGCCACGTGCCGCTCAGTTTGGCACCAGGGTTGCTGCCATCCAACCCGAGGGCTTTGGGGCGCGCCATTTTCACCACACGCAGCGACTCCTCGTAGGTTGGGCTGTCGGCCGATTGGAAGTCGCCAACAAGCACCGCAAATCCTTCGTCGGTGACCTGGTCGGCGTACCGCATCCGTCGTTGCCTGCCCTGAGCATCAAAGCCAGCACCTAGCGTCGTTTCTGAATAATCGAATTTCTGGCCGAGCGATTTTTTCGCCAGGATGTAGGAACGAAGGCGGTAGGTGGTTCGGAATTCCTGCGCCAAAGCTTCCGCTTTCTCGCGTGCATCCTCACCATCGAAGACACGTGCAAGAATTAGCCAAGGGCCATCCTCGGTCGATAAATCGAGTTTTCCGCCCGATTCCTGCTCGGTCGATTTCTTTCGGAACAACGACGAGAAAGATGGAGGTGCGGCCCATGCCTCCCCGATCCATCCCAGCATCATCAGCGTCAGAAGACTTGTTCGGAAGTTCCTTCGCCATGCATCCATGTTCGCCTTCCTCTCCCACCGTCTGCGCGTCCAGACGTGATGACTACAAAAGCCTCAAGTTGTAACGGCTGGCCTGGGACGTGGAGTCCGATGGCACCGCACGCGTCCGCCGACACTTTTGCCGTCGGCGCGATGTGGGAGATAGCAGATCTCAGTCGATGAATCGAGATCACTTTGGGAGCGATCCGTTGAATGGCTTGAGAGAAGTTCCAGCAAAGGCATGCCGAATGCTTGCGTTTCGTGCACTCTGACCACTACCCTAACAACGTGTCGTTTAAGGCATTGGATCGATGCTAGATTTTTTGTCTTGGACGGGGTCCAAATAGAACCTGGGGCAAACGATGACCGAACCGCTGTGGATCCGAATGATCGAAGAACTTCGCCAGAAGCACCAGATCCCCGAAGAGCGATTCTATGGGCTGGATGAGCGGTCGATGAGTCTCGCCATCGTAGCGTCGATGGGGCTAGGGGGGCTGGATGGAGCCCCAGTCGGCTACGACCCAGTCCGAACCCCCGAGACCAGTCACCAGCGATTGCATCAGGCGTTTGGCGAACAGGCTGACGTCGAAAGGATTCAGGTGCAAATCAATTTCTTTCTGGCGAAAGTCAGGCAACTGATTCCGGTCGACTGGATGTTGCCAGCTTTTCAGTTTGCTCAGGTGATCGAAGAGGGGCTGGAGAAGCACTTTCCCGAGCTGTCCGTCGATGCTCGAAATGTCATCCTGGGAAGCTATACCTACAGCCATGCGAAGTGATTCGGTAGGTGGCAAGGAGGAGTGACCCAAAGCGATTTTCGACTCAGGCATCAAGTCCAGGGTCTCTGAGCGCGGCTGAGCAATGGAGTTGCTTCGGGAGCATCCAGAATGGACTCGGCGATCGGATCGTATTGGATCTTTCGTTGCAAGATCCATGCAATCGATGCGACATGGCAGGCCAAGTGACTTTTGCGCATTACCCGATGGTTTGCTACAGGCAATGCGCCCGAGGCGATGCAGTCGAAGAAATTCCTGGCGTGGGCCGACACATCCAGCCCTCGAATCCTTTTGGCAGGTTCCCCTTGTCCGGTAAGCAACGACTTGGGCTCCCCGATGATCTCCCCTTCGTCCCCCGTTTCGATCCAACCCTCCTCGCCGATGAACCGTACTGGGCAGGTGCCTAGTCGAGTTGTGTAATGCGGGGCGCGGTCCCCGAATGGATTCGGCAGGAAGTCGATTTCCATTTCGACTCCATTGGCGTAGCGGCACAGGAGCGATGTTGGTCGCGGCTCGAAGGAGACAGGCCCTGAATCATCTGCTTGATTGGCCCACTGGCAAAGGTCGACCGTGTGGGCACCCCAATCCAGCAACCGGGCACCCGAATCAAAGTCCCACTGACCACGCCACTGGCCATCGCAATACTTCTGATTGAAGGGACGCCAGGGCGCCGGCCCCAGCCAGAGGTTCCAGTCGACCTGATCGACGCTCGGCTGCGGTTCGCTGGGCAACCACTGATTGTCCAATGAAGGAATGTAAACCGATGCATGCATCTTCTTCAGCTTGCCGATTCGACCTGAATGAACCCACTCGACCGCTTGCTGAAAATTAGGGACGCTGCGACGCTGGGTGCCAGCCTGGAAGACTCGCCCCGTCTCTTCCATCGTCTTGGAAAGTTTCTGGCACAGATCCATGCTGATCCCGCAAGGCTTCTCGCTGTAGACATGCTTGCCAGCTTTGGCCGCAAGCATCGATGCATCGGCATGCCATCGATCCCCCGTCGCGATCAGCACGGCATCGATATCTGGTCGTTCCAACAGTTCGCGGAAGTCTCGATAGGTTCGGCAGTCCTGATTGCCATAGAATTCGTCGACCAATTGCTTGCCTGCATCGCGACGAGTCGCCTGGACATCGGCGATGGCCAAGCATCGCACGTCCGAGAAAGGAAGCATCGCCTTCAGATCATAAGTACAGCGAGGGCCAATCCCGATAATCCCAAGGCCGATCTTGCCGTTGTGGCCGGTTGCACTTTTCAGGGAGCTGGCAAGAAGTGGGGCGGCCATGCCACTGGCCGTTAGCGTCCCGAGGAATCGACGCCTTGGAAACCCGCAGTTTTGCATTGCCATTTTGAAAGTTTCCCTTAGGTGCTGTCGATTTAGGGCGCGCCAATGATTGCCCAAGTCTTTTCGATACCCGCCCTGTGTGTTGAGTACCTTGTACCATAAGGGAGGCAGGGTAGTCCCTGCAAGTTTAGTGGCGGAACCAGCAGGGTAGAAACCCTGAGTGGCTTTCCGTATGAGGTGGACTCCTCCTTCCCGAGGCGAATCGATGGACAGGCAGAAGTATCAGGAACTAGTCGATACATTTTTCTCCTGGAACCAGGAGGATATCGCGCAGATATTTTCCGAGCTTCTTTCGGTGGTGGCTGCCGAGCAGTCTCTGACGCCAGCTCAGATCATGAGCCAAAACTACGAGACGGCGCGGGCCAATCCGGAAATACACAACCTTCCAGGTAACCTGAAGGATGCGAGGGATGCCATCTTTCCCTATTTTTGGGGCACCGACAGTTGGAGCAATCCACTGCACCTGGAAAACGTCAAGGGACCGGCCAATCAGGCATCGTTGATCGGCGCGATGGCCTGCTTGCTGAAGAACCCCAACCTCTGCACCGATCGCTACAGCCAGCGCAGCAATGAACTGGAGGTCAAGGCGATCACCACACTAGCCAATCTCATCTATTACCACACGGTCGACCCTTGGGGTGTCTTCACGATCGGTGGGACGATCTCGAATCTTTACGGCAGCAAGATTGGACTGGAGCGGGTGGTTCCGGGAGCGATGCGGCATGGGCTGCAAGGACACCAAGTGGTCGGGATTTGTTCCCAGGCCGGCCACTACTCCAACCAGACCATTGCCGGCTGGTTGGGGATCGGAACCGAAAACCTGATCGCCATCCCCACCGATGAGTCGCTTGCCATGCGGATCGATCTGCTGGAATCAACAGCCGACCAGCTACTGGGGGAAGGAAAGAAGATCGCTTATGTGTGTGCCACCTTCGGAACCACCGACGGCTTTGGTGTCGATGAAGTGCCAGCGATTCGAGAGGTGATGGAGAGGCTTTGTCGGAAGCACCGCGCCACCATGCCTCAGATCCATGTCGATGCGGCTGTCGGATGGGCGATGACCATGCTGACCGATTACGATCGCAACCTGAACGCTCTTCAGATGTCCGACAGCCTGTTGGCTTTAGTGGAGCAGGTGCAAGGAAAAAATGCTTGGCTGCGATCGGCTGACAGCGTGACGATCGATTTCCACAAAATGGGTCGAGGCCACTATCCTTCCAGCGCCTTTATCGTCAATCGTCGCGAGGATCTGCGCTATTTGTCTCGTAGTGTTCGCGATACACCTTACTTTTCGGACGCGGACGCGCGACGCGATCCCGCTCTATTCACCTTAGAATGCTCCCGACCCGGTATCGGCCCCTACTCGGTCATCGCATCGCTCAATGGAATCGGCCTGCAAGGATGGCAAATGCTGGTGGCCAGATCGCTGGAACTGGCGAGAATGCTGAAGGATCGATTGAGTCGTCTGGAGTACTGCAAAGTGCTGAATGAGACAACGGCTGGGCCATCGGTCAATTGGTGGGTGCTTCCCAAAGGCCGAAACGCAGAAGAAGTCTACCGAAGGTGGGTGCACAATGAACTGACGGAGGAGCAGCGTGTGCGATATCAGCGCGAGATCCGGCAGCTGTTCGAAAAACGAATGAAGATGATGGATCATGCCATCGACGCTAGGCTGGGGTACACCACCAACTTTGGCTTCTGTCCTCATGGCCTGGAGATTCCTGCCTGGAAGGCAGTTTTTTTCAATCCGAAAACCGACGAAGCGATTGTCGATCGCATCATTCAAAGCATCGAAGAACTCTGAGTCTGACACGAACGATCAGACTGGGGCGCTCGAGTGGCTTGCCCTACGGCCGCCAGGCCACATCTAGGGAGCAGGGGCAGCCGACTGTTGTTTCGTCTGCTGAAGCATCCTGTCCAGTCGAAGTCGCCAAGGGTCGGGCGGTATCCCTGCGGAGGCTTGCAGCAGTTCCAGCGACTGAAGGGCCGACTTGGGGTTTCCGGAAGTGGCGAGTAATCTTGCTGCGGAGAGTTTGGCCCACCACCATTGGGAACTGCCAGCCGGCAGTTGCTTGGCCGCCTGCACGGCCGACACGGCCAAGGATCCAGCCAATTTCGGGTCGGTCACTAGGGTAGGGATGTCGCACCACTGGAGTAGCAGCCCTTCCCTCGCTTGCGTTGGAATCAGGTACGGTTCTCCTGCGACCAGCTTTTGCATGGCAATTGCTTGGGCGCGAAGCTGGTGAGCAACGGCCTGCTTGGAAAGCGGCATTCCCTTTGCGGGACGACTACCTAGGAATGCCAGCCACTCAGCCATCGCCGGTTCCCGCATCTTCGGTAGATCAGACGATTCCAAGATGGCTCGCAGTACCACACCAGCCAGTCGGTCGATCCAGGGTGATTGATCTGCGATCATCGACCATTGGGTGATCCAGGTTTCAGGATTCTCTATGGCCTGAGTCTCTGGAAGCTGCAGGCCACCGCGAAGGCTTTGGGTGATTCGACCGATTAAGTTCCATTCAGCAGACGGGGCGGGGTTCGGAGCATCGGGTAGATTGAGCAGTGGCTGGAGACTTGGATCGAACGGAATGCCGCCATCCCATCGACGCCACCGAAGATCGGTTGCCATCAACGCAGCAAGTTGGCGCAAGCCGTCTGGGGGAGCTGAACTCGCCTCTGAGGAAGCGATCCTTTGGATCCAACGGACCTGCAGTTGGTTTTTGCGGGCTGGATCGAGTGGGTTTGGATCGAATCGCGACTGATCCAGCACATCCTGGAACCGTAGAAGGCTCATCGCCCACGCTTCATCATCACCGGGAGTCTGTTCCAGCTCTTCGATCCATAGTTCCCATGCATCCAACATCAGGTTCTGCTGCGCTGCCATCTGATCGATGGCTCGACATGCGGCACGGCGATGTGGCGATTCGGCGAAACGGCGACGATGGTCGTCCAGTCGCTCTCGGACTTCTCGCCATCGCTCCTTCGCTGGCTCCGTCTGGGGCTCTCGCTGGATCGACTGAATGCTCATCCAATCCAAATCGGCGGCCTTTTTCCTATCTTCGGTGGTGCTTGCGGAATCGAGCAGCCAAGTGGCGCTCTGCTGCAGCCATCGTGCGCCGTCGCGATGACGTCCGGCTTGGCGAAACACCAAGGCGCCCTGTCGGGTGACCTCTTCCAGGAGAGTGACGTCCTGAAGTTCCTGGAGTGACTGGCGAGCGGATTCCAGCGATTCGATCGCGCGATCCCATTGCTGGGCCTGCTGCCACTGGAGTGCTTCGGATCGGAGGAGCGCGACCTGGGAGTTTGAGGGAGCCCCTTGGGTCAGCCAACCTCTCGTGGTCAAGAGAGCATCCGCTCTCGCCTTCCAGAGAGTTCCATGTTGCTGGCCGATCGCATCACGCCGCTGGAGGAGTTGATCGAGCCAATTTTTGGGTGGAGAGGATCCAGGATCAGACGTTGCTTCTTGTCTGGCAAGTTCCAATTGCAGCGCCGCCAGATCGGCCCAAGGAGACGGGATCCCCTGCCCTCTCGCAAGCGCCTCTTGGGCGGCCTCCCATCGCTTCTGTGCGATTGCTGATCGGGCCTGGATCGACGTCCAACGGCCGTGCTGCTGTGGGCTGAAACTACGGTCGGCCCATCCCTTTTGCAGCGATTCCATTGCAGTCCAATCCCCCAGTTCCGCCAGGCTCTCCAGGTGGATCAGCTCCAGATCGTTCCACTGTCCCCAGTCGGGGCCGATCCGTTCCTTCGCCGCCTCACATGAACTTCGCATCTGCTGGGCGGCGGCTAGGCGATCCGGGCTGCCAACCGGATAGCACTCGGCTTGGCACGCGATCAACTCGATCTCCAGTAGCCACGATTCATTGATCCATAGACCCCATGGCGAAGATTGGGATTTTCTCGCCTCCACCGCTCGGCGGCTCCATTCCTGCTGCCACCGGGGGCGAAAGGATTCCAGAAGATCCCGCCCCTCGCGGGTCAGCTGGAGGGTTTTGTCACGGGAGGCGATTTGTTTGGGGCGCGTCAAAAATTGGCTCAGTTGCCATTTCGCCAGATTCAATCGCGCGCGGACGATCGCTAGCTGGAGTGAACCCCGCAGGGAATAGGTGTTCTCCAGTTCCTCGCTCACCTTTCGATCGATCTGCTGCAGCATTGCATCGATGGCTTCATCCCCGAGTGGATGAGAGCTGCTGGTGGCTTCGATCCATCGGACCAGCCAGCGGGATCGCTGTGGGCTGGTTGCCGGGAACAGCCGAAGGTAAGCCTCCGCCTGCTGGGCCAACAACATCGCATCGCCTTTGCGGATCATAGTTTCCACGACGGCGTCCTGGAGATCGCCCGCGGGAGGCGGGGAGCCGAACCAGGATCGCGATACACCAACGGAGGTCGCCGAGGGGGGGCTTTTGTCCTGGCCCGCCAGTGAGCCACCGAGGATCCAGGTAAAGCATGAAAACCAGAGGGCGACGAATGGGAATGCAATGGGCCTCCGGTGTCGCTTCGGAAGCTGTGCGCGATGCGCACCAGGAACACGCGTCCCTCGCGCACAAGGCATCCCGAAGTTCTCGCCGCGACCTTTCATGGCGTTATCCGGTCGAAGTGGATCCGGAACCGCCCGAAGGCAAGGCTCCTTGGTTTTGTCGAAATGCTTCGTACATACCGATCCCAGCAGCGACCGAAAGGTTCAGACTGCGCACCGCTCCCGGCATCGGCAAGCCGACTCGCTGCGCCGCGTACTGCTGGTGGAGCGATTCCGGGAGGCCGGATGTTTCGCTGCCGAAGACCAGACAATCGCCAGCCTCGTACTTCACTTCCCAGTAGGATTGCTGAGCGAATTTCGTGAACATCCAGAACCGCCGTCCGGGCAAGGCCCTTTCCAGCGATTCCCAGTCATCGACGACTTCCCAATGGAGATGGGGCCAGTAATCGAGCCCCGCTCGCTTCAGCTGCCGATCCTGCAGCTGGAATCCAAGCGGCCGCACCAGCCACAGCTTGGCGTTGATGGCCACACAAGTCCTTCCGATGTTCCCGGTGTTCTGCGGGATCTCCGGCTGGAAAAGGACGACATGCAACCAAGGTTCAACGCCACTCAAACTTCAGATCTCCGCTGGGAAGCACTTTTCATGTCGATCGTCTTCTGGGGCTTTCCCGCCACGAAAAAACTGGCCTGGAAAGGGAAAGAGCGACCAAATTTGGGGGCGAACAAACACGGGCTGGCGGGCAGCCCGCTGAAGCGTAGTGTAGCGATCGAGGCAGGAAGACGCAAAACGGAGACGCCCAAGCGGTTGGTTGGTTCCCCTGCAAGCGATCGCCGGCGTCATGCTATATTGTCAACGAAAGGCGAACTTGCGAATCGTTGGAGATCTCGCACAAGTCGTCGCCTTCCGGAAGACACGACGATCAGGTGAGTAGCGATGGCCATTCTGGTGACCTGTCCAGGGTGCATGAGTCGGTTTTCGGTAGACGATAAGTTTGCTGGGAAGTCGGGACCGTGTCCCAAGTGCAAAAAGACGATCACCATTCCGACGAAGGCCGAGGAGGTGGTGATTCATGCGCCGGAGGCATCCGGCCCCAAGGACTCCACCGGTAAGCTGGTCCTCAAGCCAATCAAACGCCGTGAATTCCGAGTCTCTTCCCGGTCGATGATTGCCTGGGTCCTGGGCAGTCTGGCCGCCGTGGGGCTGGCACTGGCCATGCGGTTGGGGGTTACCCTGCCCTGGCCTGCATGGCTGGCGATTGCCTTCGCTTTGGCGATTCCGTTGGTGATGGCGGGCTACGAATTCCTTCGCGACGATGAACTGGCAGGCTACACCGGAAGCGAACTCTGGCCACGTGCGTTGATTTGTGCAGCGGTCTTTGCTGCGACGTGGGGAATGTACGGATTCCTTTCGTGGTACTTCGAGAATAAATCGCTGGCAGATACTTCCGTGTTGCAAATGGCGATCTACATGGCGGCGATGGTTGCACTGGGGACTGCGGTATCGGTGGGTGCATTCGAGCTGGAGGTGGGCCAGTCGATGCTCCATTACCTTTTCTATTTGGCCATCACCTTTTTACTTGCTTGGATCGCAGGCTTGCCCATCAGTGAAGCGTTCCCTGGGAAGAAACCTTCGTCCGCTCCGGCCCAAGTAGCACCGATCGCTGGTCCACCTACGGAAGTCCCACCTGCAGCCAGTGGAGAGGGAACCGCCGTGGCACCTGCTGCGGCGGGCAACGGACCATGACCCCAGATTGGTTGGATCTCCCTGAACTGCGATCGTGGGACAGCCCGCGTCAGGTGCTTCGGCTTCCCCCGGAGACGGATGTCCCATTGACCGATCGGGTGCGTTCGCTGATCAACACCCCTTCATTCCATCGACTCACCCGCATCTCCCAGCTTGGGCTGGTGGCCACCGTGTATCCGGGTGCAACTCACACGCGATGGGAACACTCTCTGGGTGTCTACCGGTTGGCGCTCCAGGTACTCCGAGCGATCAGTGGCCTTGAGGAGATGGAGCTGGCGATTACGGCGGATGAGGCGAAGGCTCTTCTGGTTGCAGCTCTGCTGCATGACATCGGGCACTGGCCATTCTGCCATCCGATCGAGGACCTGCGTCTGACCGGCGTGCAGCCGCACGAAGCACTGGCGGAATCGCTTTTGGAAGGTGAGGAGTTCCGTGACATTCTCCAGCAACAGTGGCAGTTGAAGCCTGCGGATGTTGCCAGCGTCATCCATCCCCGCGAGGGACAGCCACGGAGACTGATTCATCGATTGCTTTCCGGACCGATCGACATCGACAAACTCGATTATCTGGATCGCGATAGCCTGCACGCAGGAGTGCCCTATGGCAGGCATTTCGACCGCCAGCGTTTGATTGGTGCACTGTGTCTTGGAGAGAGTCTCGATTCTCTGGCGATCACCGAGAAGGGGAAGACGGCCGCCGAGTTGATGGTGGTGGCTCGGTATGTGATGTTCAGTGAGGTCTACTGGCATTCCACCGTTCGCTCGGCAACAGCGATGTTGCAGCGAGCCGTTTTTGAACTGGGGCAAATGCAGGGCGAATCGAACCCGGACTTTGGTAGTCTGCTCGCTTCCTGGAATCTATTGTCGGAAGCAGAGTGGATCGAACGATTGAGACATCAGGCGGAAGGCAGTGCGGCAAGGCCGCTGGTGGAGGGGCTCTTTGGACGCCAGCGAAGGTTGTTCAAGCGGGTGGCGCAGTACCATGCCCACGAATCTCCAGAGCTTCACGGGCTGTTGTCTAGGCGTCCCTACCCACAACTGGTTCAGTGCAGTCATTCCCTAAGTCGGAGATTGACCGCCGCGCTGGGCCGGACAGTCGAACCGATTGAAGTGCTGATCGATGCGCCGCCGGTTGGCCTAGAGGTCCAATTCCGATTGCCAGTCCGAATGAGGGACGGAAGTTATCGTCTGCTGGGCGATTTGTCGCCTCTGGTTCAGGGGCTTGCCACACAGCAATTCGACGACATCGTCAAACGGGTACGAATTTTCGTGGCTCCTCAATGGCGCGATGCAGTCGCACGGCTTCCGCTTGCCGAACTTCTGCATCAAGCCATCGCCGACATCAGGATCTGATCGCTGAGGGTAGTTTACGAGCTACGTAATTTGGTCCTCATCGGTCCACTTGGTGCGTCGGAGTCGATCCGAAAGCACCGTGGGAATGCCGCTGTCGCTTGATGCTGGTTGGCCCTTTATCAGGTGCGATCCCACCAAGCTGAAGTCGGTGGGATTTTCGCAAGCCTAAGGTCGAGCTGGGACGATCGTTTCCGGGGAGACGGTAGTTCTGGGAATGCCCGGAGCGGTGGTCGACCCACCAAGCATCGGGGCGTTATCGGAAGAACTGACCCAACCACCGTCGGTAACCATGTCTCCGGAGTAATCGCCATATCCAGCCGTCTGGGGGCAGGTGGCACAACCGTCACCACCGGCCATCAAGGCTGGGTCATTGCAGGGATCCTGGGGGCCGGGCATTCCGCCTCCAAGACCGCAACCTGGAGCAAAGCATGCGTCACCGCGCGTCAGGCAGGGGAGCCATCCCTTGCCGCATCCGGTGCTCATCGCAAGAAGTAGCAGTCCACCAACCACAACCCGTTTCATGATCGTCCTCTTGAGGATTTCCGAAAACCAAAAGCAATTTCCTGTTTTCACCGCCGCACAAACGTAGGTTGCGATAAGGAAGGTGCAAACCGAAAACTCTTTTTTTTCATCCTTTTTTTCCTCACTGCGATCTTCACGCATCGGTAAAACTTCAAACAATCGAGCGATTTGGTGGTGGATGATGACCCGTTTGGGAGCCATGGACAGGTGAACTCGATAGAAACAGTTGCAACGAATGCGCCGGTGGTAGTGGCCAAGGGTAGTCACCGACTGAAGGTGTCCCGAAGATCGATGCTGATGGGCGTGGGTGCGTCGCTCCTTGCCGGCCCCGCCATCGCTTCCCCCTGCCCTCCCACAGAGGTTTGGGAAGTCAGCACGCGCCATCTGGGCTGCTGCGTCCCAAAAGAGAATCCTGTGGCGCAGTGGGAAACCTACCGAAGTGAGGTGGGAACTCCCTGGCAGCAGGCCAATCTTCTGGAATCACTGCAAAGTCCATCCGTTTCAGCCGACGCAAAGACGATTCTTTATGCCCATGGCAATTGGATGACCAGGGAGAATTCCAGAGGACGCATCTGGTACATCGTGCAACGGATTCGGCAGCAGTATGACGGCCCCTTACGACTGATCATGCTTTCATGGCCTTCGCAACGCGAACCCCATCCGGTACGAGATATCCGACAAAATGCCCAGTGCGCGGACTCCCAAGCCTTTCATCTGGCCAGCTTGATGCTGCTTTTTCCCAGCGGACAGCCCCTGGGGGTGCTCGGATTTTCCTTCGGCGGCCGGGTGGTCACTGCTGCCCTTCACCTGGTTTCCGGTGGCAAAGTCCAGCAAGGGGAGTTGTCGTGGTTGGACCCGAGCAGTCGACCACCCGCAATGCAGTATCGCGTGGGGCTGGTGGCACCGGCAGTCGATCGCAGCTGGCTGTCGTCCAGCGGCCGGCACCACCTAGCGATGCGTGACGTGGATCAGATGGTCAATCTCTACAATTCCCAAGACCCGGTACTGCGCCGATTCCGCTTCATCGAAGCCTCCGGTGGATCGATCGCAGCAGGGTTCACGGGCTTTCTGCGCCAGCAAGGCGATGCGCCCAGCACGGGGCCGCTGGCAAGCCAGCAGCGCCTCCGCCAGTTCGACTGCGGCGGTGCCATGGGGGTGACGCATGACGAGCGAAGCTATTACAGGGAATGCCCCTGTTTCTCGGAAGTGGTGCGCAACATCCTTTGGCATGACGCCAGCCCGCCGACGGACGCTCCAGTACCATGACGACGCGCGGATTATCGACATCTGCCGATCGCTCCCATTGGGCGATGTGGGATGGACAGTGGCTTCCCCTGGATCAGGTCCTAGTATCGGTCGACGATCCTGGGTTGATGCATGGTGCCATTCTGGTGGAGAGGATGAGAACCTTCGGTGGGATTCCCTTCCTTCAGGCATCGCACGAGGCTCGAATGAGCCACGGCGCCCGCTACCTGGGATGGAAATTGGAGAGCCCACTGGCGGATTGGATCACGCAGCTTTTGGAAAAAAATCGGCAGTGGGTCGCGACTCAGGGTGGGGATGTAGGAGTCGTGGTGCTGGGATTTCCGCCAACCAGCCAAGACTCGAATTCACGCAGCCGGTTGCTTTTGCATCTGACTGCTCTCCCCTGGCGCGATCTGTCGCGATGGTACCAACAAGGACTCTCGCTCTGGTTCAGTGACATCAGAGCAACCGACCATGGCACGTGGCCAGTCTGGCTCAAGTCGCGCAGTCGTCTCAACTACTACCAGGCCGATCGGCAGGTCCATCTGGCAGGTAGTGACGGCATTGCGCTGCTGGCCCAGGCCGACGGCATGGTCGCCGATACCTCGGTCGCCAATCTTCTGGTTTGCACCGAACAGGGATCCTGGGTCACGCCCTCTTGGGATGCAGGTGTGATTGGAATCACACTACTTTGGATCCTCGAGCGATCGATGGAAATGGGGCAGAGGATTTCGGTGGAACCGGTGAGCCGGAGGACAGTGGAGAGGGCACGCGAGTTGTGGTTATGCGGAACGACTTCGGGCCTCTGTCATGTGTCGACCCTTCAGGGCAGGCCATGCCCAATCCCAGCTGAGGACAGCTGGATGAGGAGGTTTCGCGAGAATTGGTTCGATTGGGTAGGCACCAACTTTGTCGCCGATGCACTCGGCGTCTCTGCCGATTGAGCCCTCCACTGGGGGCAGTTACCGAGGCCTGGGCAAAATCCGGTAGGATGCGATCCAAAAATGGTGGTGTGAAGGAAGAGGACGATGAGCGACGCGAAGACCCGCCCCACTAGCCAATCGGTGGAAGCTTATCTGTCTGCTGTGGAGGACCTAGCCAAGCAAGCAGACTGCCGTCAGTTGGTATCGATCATGTCCAAAGTCACCAAAAGCGCTCCCGTGCTCTGGGGAGACAGCTTGGTTGGCTTTGGCGTCTATCATTACCGGTATGCATCGGGCCATGAGGGGGACTGGCCGTTGACCGCCTTTGCTCCTCGCAAGCAGGGGTTGGCGATCTATTTGAATTGCAGCCTGGAGTCGGAAGGGGAGTTGCTGCAACGGTTAGGAAAGTTCAAGCATGGAAAATCATGCCTGAACGTACGCCGCCTGGACGATATCGACCTGAAAGTGCTCACGAAGTTGATTCGCCATTCCGTCAGCGCGTTGAAGAAGCAGTACGGAGGCTGAACCGGCGTCTTACGGGCCGTGCGGCGCGAGATGCGTTGATTTCAAAGCCGACCCGATGGGCGGCTCTCTTGCATGCGTTTGTTCGTCAGATTTCCGCGCTTGGTTATCGCGGTAGGGACGGCCATTTCTGGCCGTCCCTACCGCGATACTGTCCTGCCGAACCATTTGGTCCAACGAATCGCATGGAAGCCGGTCGATCAGGGGCTTTTCTTATCCAGGCAGTGGGCGATCTGGCGAACGGCTTGACGCAGCCTATTTTCGTTTTCGACTAAGGCCAGCCGCAGATATCCTTCCCCCGCCGGTCCAAAACCGCTGCCCGGACTTACCGCAACATCCCCCTTCTCCAGAAGGTGCATGGCGAAGTCGATCGTGTTCATGCGGCTGGCCCAGGGTTCCGGGACCTTGGCCCAGACGAACATTCCGGCCTTCGGAGGAATGGCTTCCCAGCCCAATCGATGCAGTCCATCGCAAAGAACATTTCTGCGTCCCTGATAGATCTGCGATTGCTTCTCGACCGACGCTTCGGTATCCCGCAGCGCGACGATCGCAGCGATTTGAATCGCCTGGAACATCCCGTAATCGTAGTAGCCTTTGATCGTCGCCAAACCGCGGATCATCTCGGAATTGCCAGCGCAGAAACCGACGCGCCAGCCAGCCATGTTGTATCCCTTGCTCATCGTCGTAAATTCCACACCAACCTCTTTGGCTCCAGGTGCCGCGAGGAAGCTGGGGGGCTGGTACCCGTCGAAAGCGACGTCGGCGTAAGCGAAATCGCTGATCACCATGAACCCATATCGCCGAGCCAGTTTGACGACTTCGACAAAGAACTCCGGTTGGACGGTGACGGTGGAGGGATTGTGCGGGTAGTTGATGATCAGGAGCTTGGGTCTGGGGTGGAAGTGTTGGCAGGTGTAGGCGATGTTCGACAGGAACTTCTCCGAGTCAGCGACTTCCAGGGCGACCACGTTGCCAGCGGCCAGCGCAACTCCATACATGTGGACCGGAAAATAGGGCGAAGGGATCATTGCGGTATCGCCCGGCCCCATTAGGGAAAGGCACATGTGGCTGAAGCCTTCCTTGCTTCCCAGACAAACAATTGCCTCGGTTTCTGGGTCTAGCCGAACTCCATACTTGCGGAGGTATTTGCTGGTCAGTTCTCTGCGCAGGTTCAGCAGCCCATTGCTTTTGCTGTAGCCATGATTGCGGACATCGTTAGCCGCCTCTGTCAGTTTCTCGATGACAATCGGATCAGGCGGTTCGGAAGGATTGCCCATCCCCAGGTCGATCACGTCCTGGCCTGCCCGACGCTTCTGGTAGAGCAGGTTGTTGATCCGTCCGAACAGGTAGGGTGGCAAGCGATGGACGCGGGATGCAAACTCGACATGCACCGGGGGATCGGCACCCACTTCCGCATCGGAATCCGAACCTCTCATATCCATCGAAGCACCTATTCCTCACCAATTTCGTTTTCAATCGCCATGCCATCAGGATAAAGGGGAACCGTGGCTTTGGTCTATAGATCCTACGGGCGGTTTATTTCACATCCAGTCGGTCACGCATTGCCACAACCCGCTCAGCAGCTTGTTGGGCGGTTGAAGCCATGGCGGTCAAATGCCCCATTTTTCTTCCGGTTGCGGCCTTTTCCTTCCCGTACAGGTGCAACCAGCAGGCGGAGCTTTCCAGGCAGCGATTCCAGGCGGGGGGGTGGTCGCCTTGCCACAGGTCGCCAAGAAGATTGGCCATCGCCGCAGGTTGCAGAAGCTGGGTATCTCCCAATGGTAGGTTGCAGATCGCGCGGACCTGTTGTTCAAACTGGCTGGTCAGGCAAGCATCGATGGTCAGGTGGCCCGAGTTATGGGGGCGCGGGGCCAATTCGTTGACCATCACGGCACCCGATGAATCGATGAAGAATTCGACACAAAGGAGCCCTTCCAGGCTCAGCAGTTCGACCACCCGTAGGGCCATCACTTGGGCATCGTCGGCGGACTGGTTCCAGACCGATGGGACCGGAGCCTGGGTGATATCGAGAATGTGGTTGCGATGGGTATTCAGGAATGTCGGATAGCAGGCGGTTGCTCCTGAGGGACTGCGAGCTACCAGGACGGAGACTTCCGCCGCCAGTTCGATCCGCTTTTCGGCGATCCACTGGTTGCCTCCCATCGCCTTCAGGATGGTTTCTGCTTCGTCGATCGATTCGATCAGTCGCTGGCCTTTTCCATCGTATCCCATCGTAGCGGTCTTCAGGATGAAAGGGGCACCAAGGAGTTTGGCTGCTTCTTTCAAATCCTCTGGCTGGTGCACTGGAAGGAAGGGAGTCACTTCGATTCCCGCCTGCTGAAGTGTCTGCTTCTCACGAATGCGATGTTGAGAAATCTCCAGTGCCCTGGCTCCCGGGCGGACCGGGGCGAATCGGAGGGCGGTCTGCACCACCGACAGCGGAATGTTCTCCGACTCCAGGGTCACGCAGTCGACGCGCTTGGCGAATCGTTCCACGGCATCCAGGTCGTCCCAAGGTGCTACGACTTCCCAGTCGGCTGCCTGGGAAGCGGGGCCTCCCGACTCTTGGCAGAAGACGCCGACATGGTATCCCATGCGCTGAGCCGCGTGCGCGAACATACGTCCCAGCTGCCCTCCCCCCAGCACCCCTAAGGTTCTGCCCGGAAGAATCATCTCTTGTGCCGAACTTGGGTAGGGGCTGGCCATCTTAGATCCTGTCTTCTTCCCATTCCGACTGGGCCATCACCTGCGAGGTCTGATCCTTCTGGAACTGTTCCACCTTGGATCGCAGTGTCGCGTCACCCAGCGCCAGGATTCTGGCGGCGAGAATTCCTGCGTTCTTCGCTCCAGCGGCCCCAATCGCCAGGGTGCCCACCGGAATTCCGCCTGGCATCTGCACGATACTCAGCAGGGAATCGAGGCCCTGCAGCGCGCGGCTTTGTACAGGAACACCGAGGACAGGCAGGGAGGTGCAAGACGCGACCATGCCAGGTAGGTGCGCCGCCCCGCCGGCTCCTGCAATCAATACCTGCAGGCCACGTTCTGCTGCCGTCGTGGCATACTGAATCATCCATTGCGGGGTGCGATGTGCGGAAACGACGCGCCGTTCGTAGTGGATGCCGAAGTGATCCAGCATGGCGCACGCTTCCTGCATCGTCTCCCAGTCCGACCGGGATCCCATGATTACGCCAACCCTTGGGATTGGATTGGTCACCATCAGACAAACTCCTTAGGTTGTGCGATTCGATCCGCGGCTTGTACCATCCGTCTGCAATCTTGAGATCCTGTCAGCCAAAGGGCCAGTCGGCTCCCAGGGCGGTGCGTTGTGCTTCGATCACCTGTCCGATTCCTAGCTTGGCCAAAGCCAGCAGATCGGCAAGTTGCTGGTCATCGAACGTCGCCTCTTCCCCTGTTCCCTGCAGTTCAATGAATCGTCTACTGCCGGTCATGACGACATTCATGTCGACCTGGGCATCGACATCCAGTTGGTAGTCAAGATCCAGTCTAGGTATTCCATCGCAGATGCCAACGCTGATTGCGGCGACGGAATCTTTGAGGGGGTAGGCATCGCGAGCCACCTGGCCAAAGTCGTTCTTCAGAGCATCGACCAGTGCGATCAAGGCTCCGCTGATGCTGGCCGTGCGCGTTCCACCATCCGCTTGCAGCACATCGCAGTCGACGACCAGGGAGCGTTCGCCTAGTTTCTCCAGATCCGCCACGGCTCGCAGCGACCTTCCGATTAGCCTTTGGATTTCTGTGGTGCGGCCATCGATCTTTCCTTGCCGCTCCCTGGCCTTGCGGGGCGAGGTGCTGCCGGGCAGCATGTTGTACTCGGCCGTGATCCATCCTTTTCCCTTTCCCGCAAGCCACGGTGGAACACTCGGTTCCAGCGATGCGGTGCAGAGCACTACGGTCTCGCCGCTGCGGTAGAGCACGCTTCCAGGGGCGGTGCGAGTGAAAGATCGCTGGATCTCGACGGGGCGGATAACCTGTTGGGGCATAGACTGAGTGCCTTGGAGTGGGCGGGAAGTGAACAGTTATCAGCAACTTGCCGATGCAGGAAGGGGATGTGCCAGCCAGCCCATGTGGCGGCCGATCCAAAGCAGTAGGCCTTTTTGGAGATGCATTCGATTTCCCGCCTGGGCGATCACCAGACTGGCTGACGAATCGATCACCTCGTCGGTGATTTCTTCTCCTCGGCGAGCTGGAAGGCAGTGCAGGACTCGGGCCGAACTGGGCGCTAGTTGCATCAGTTTGCGGTTGACCTGCAGGGGGGAGAACGCTTGGCGTCGAACCTGAGTTTCCGCCTCCTGTCCCATGCTGGTCCATACGTCCGTATAGACGAAGTCAGCCTCACGAAGCGCTTCCCGGGGGTCTTCTGTCTGCACCAAGTCTGCCTGCGGCAGATGACTTTTCAGCTCTTCGATCCAAGCGGCACCTAGGAAGTAGTTGGGGGCGCCCAAGATACGAAACCGCATCCCAGCTCCGCATGCGGCGACAGCCAGGGAACGGCAGACGTTGTTGGCGTCGCCGATGAAGGTGACTTGGCGTCCTCGCAGGTCCTGGCCAAGCACCTCCTGCATCGTAAAAATGTCCGAAAGCGCCTGGCACGGATGCGACCGGTCGGTCAGTCCATTGACGATTGGCATCACATCGTAACTGGCAAGTTCCATCACTGTTTGGTGATCGAATGTGCGGCAGACCAGGGCGTCGCAGTATTCGGCCAAAACGCGGATGAAGTCCGAGACCGATTCCCGCGTCTGCCATCCCACATCCTGGCTCAAATAGATCGCGTTTCCTCCCAACTGGATCATGCCGGCTTCAAAACTCAAGCGAGTCCGGAGGCTCGGTTTCTCAAACAGAAGTGCCAGGGAGCGGCCAGCGAGCCATGGTGTGCGATCTCCAGACTGCCAGTTCTTCTTTAGCCAATGCGCAAGAGTCAGAATCTCCTGCGATGGCTTCACGCCCAACTGAAGCATGCTCAATACGTGCCGCATCGTTTCTCTCCTGTCCGCGCGGGACCCTCTGCATGGCTGTTCATGCCCCCTGCAGATGGTTCTCCGCAGACGCCTGAGCTCGTTCGATCGACGTTCGAAGGATCTCCATCCCCCGCTCGATCTGATCCCGGCGCAGCGTCATCGCCGGGAGTAATCTGAGGACATTCTGTTGAACACAATTGATCAGCAGGCCATTTCGGAGGCATTCGGCCACGATCGGATTTCCATCACATTCCAATTCGATTCCGATCATCAAACCAACCTGGCGTACCTCCCGAACCAGATCGCATTGCTCTGCCAGGGGCTCCAGCAGTTCGCTAAAAAGCTGGGCATTAGCGCGGCAGGCATCCAGTAGTTTTTCCTCTTCGATCGCTTCCAGAAATGCGATCCCTGCTGCGGCCGAGATCGGATTGCCACCAAAAGTCGATGCGTGCATGCCTGGCCTTAGGCTACCTGCGATCGACTCTCGGGCGATCATCGCACCTCCGGCCAGTCCACCGCACAGGCTTTTGGCCAGCGTGACCACATCGGGCTGCACGCCGAATGTGTGGAACGCGAACCAATCGCCTGTCCTCCCGCATCCACTCTGGACTTCGTCAAACATCAGCAGCAGGTCATGCCGGTCACACAGTTGCCTCAGTCCGATCAGAAAGTCGCGATCGGCGATCCGAATGCCACCTTCCCCCTGGATCGGTTCCAGCAGGATCGCTGCCGTCTCGTCGTCAATCCGCTGCGCTACAGCATCCAGGTCGTTGAAAGGACAGTACTGAAATCCTGCCACCATCGGCCCTAGTCCTTCGTGGTATTTGGGCTGTGCGGTGGCTGCTAGGGCACCCAGGGTCCGGCCGTGGAATCCGCCAGTGAAGGTGATGATCTTGAAACGCTGGGGCCCACAGTGCAACCTAGCCAGTTTTATCGCCGCCTCATTTGCTTCTGCACCGCTGTTGCAGAAGAACACTTTGCCGGGAAAAGCACGCTGCACCAGTTTTCCCGCCCAGATGCCTTGCTGGCGAGTATGCCAAGTATTGGGTACGTGGATCAACTGCTCCACTGCCTTCTGCACTGCCGAAACAATTTTCGGATGGCAGTGCCCAAGCAGATTGCATCCCCATCCTGGGAAGAAATCAAGAAACTCCCGATCGGTGTCATCCCAAACCTGAGATCCGTTGCCTCGCACTAGCGTCAGTGGCATACGACGATAATTGGCCACCACATAGCGGTCGAACAGTTCCAGTGTCGTCATCGACTCAAGGTTCGGCTCATCCATCGGATTCTCCCTTCGGCCGGTCTGCGGAGGTGTTCCTCCAACCCGGCTCAGCCACGAACTCGGACCAGTTCGGTTCCGACCCCTGCCGTGGTGAAAATCTCCAGCAGCAGGGAATGTCGCAGTCGACCATCGATGATGTGGACCTTCCCAACGCCTCGGTCGAGCGTCGCTAGGCAGGCTTCGACCTTCGGGATCATTCCCGAGTCGATGATCCCGTCTCGAATCAGCTGTCTGGCTTCCTCGGCCGTCAGCGAATGGATGACCGTCGACGGATCCTTCTTGTCGCGGCGAACGCCGTTGACATCACTGACAAAGACCAGCTTCTCGGCACCCAGAGCTTCGGCGACGGCCATGGCGGCTGTGTCGGCGTTGACGTTGTACTGTTGACCATCAGCATCGACCGCAAGTGAAGGAATCACCGGAATTTGTTCGGTGTAGGTCAGTGCATTGATGCTGCGCACATCGACCTGTGTCACCTTTCCTACAAAGCCCAGGTCAATCGGTTCGCTGCCTGGTTCTTCCAGCAGCATCTTCTCACCGGTGAGCACCTGCGTCGTGGAGGGACTCAGGTTCATGGCTCGCCCCCCCAACCGCTCGATCGATGCCGTCAGGTCCTCATTGATCTGCTTGCCCAAAACCTGCTCGACGATCCCCAGCGTCGCAGCGTCGGTGACGCGGCGACCTTTCACCCACACCGGCTCGATCTTCGCCTCTTCCATCGCCCGATTGATCGATGGCCCGCCTCCGTGAACGATCACTGGGCGCATCCCAACGGATTCCATAAAAATGATGTCCAGAAGGATATGATCGATGGCGGCGCGATCCTCCATGAGGCTACCGCCCAGTTTGATCACCGTTGTTTTTCCTCGGAATCGACGGATCCACCCCATCGCTTCGATCAGAATGTCGGCTTTGGCAATCGCATCCCGTTCATTCACCCGATCGCTCACTGCTGCCCCTCCTTTCCCGCCTTAGAGAAGACCTATCGAATTGGTTGTCGAGTCGGCGACTTTTCTGCAAGGCGGGCTTTCACCCGGCAAAGGTTCTACTGCTGCGGCATAGTCTTTGGAAAACAAAAAACGGCGCCTTCCACCAGGGAGGGCGCCGTGCGTGTTGACCGTATTGTTCTGTTTCTCAACGATCCTGCGATGGCGACCCCTACCAAGCGAAGTGGGCAAAGGCCTTGTTGGCTTCCGCCATTCGGTGCGTATTCTCACGCTTCGTGATGGCGGCACCTTCCCGCTTGTAGGCGGCGACCAGTTCGTCGGCCAGCTTCATGTAGGTGGCGCGGCCCTTCTTTTCGCGGACCGATCCGAGAATCCAGCGGAAGGCGAGCGATTGTTGGCGATTTCGGTTCACTTGCATTGGAACCTGGTACGAAGCCCCACCGACTCGCTTGGATCGAACTTCAATGTGCGGCTTGACATTCTCCACCGCCTGCTCAAACACTTCGATCGGCGGGCGATCTTTGATCCGGTTGCCAATCTCTTCCAAGGCGTCGTAGAAAACCCCTTGAGCCACCGACTTCTTGCCGTCCCACATCAGGCAGTTGATGAACTTGGATGCGAGGAGCGACTGGTGACGTGGATCGGGACGAAGCGTAGTGCGGCTGGCGGTGATCTTACCCATGATGCGGTCGTTCGGCTCTTGCTGTTGGTTGAAAACGGAACAGGTTCTTAGAAACTAAGAGGCAACAGGGATGCAAGTTCCCCGGTGCCAATTCATCAGCCCTTCTTCGCGCCGTAACGACTGCGCGACTGTTTGCGGTCCTTAACCCCCAGGGTGTCACGGCTTCCGCGAACCACCTGGTAACGAACCCCTGGAAGATCGCGGATACGGCCGCCGCGAACCAGAACGATCGAGTGTTCCTGGAGATTGTGACCTTCGCCAGGAATGTACACCGTCACTTCCTTGCCATTGCTTAGCCGCACACGAGTGATCTTCCGAAGAGCCGAGTTCGGCTTCTTGGGGGTCATTGTGCGAACCTGCAGGCAAACGCCCTGCTTCTGAGGGCATTTGTCGAGCACCGGGCTCTTGGTCGTGCGGCGCTGCACCACTCGGTTGCGTCGAATCAACTGATTGATCGTTGGCATAAGCTTCCTTCAGCAACTACGGTCTGGGCTGGATGTTCAAATGGATTGGATGCGTTTTTGGATCGTCGATCGGTCTTCCGGGCTAGGTTACCATCCGGCCCTGGAAACACCGAGCCCGATGGCGTTTGGGCAACCCGCCGCCATCGTTGGTGGACCTTCTCTATCCTGTGCAATACCAGAGGTGGGAGTCGAACCCACACGCCCTTGCGGGCACAGGATTTTGAATCCAGCGCGTCTGCCATTCCGCCACTCTGGCCCCGATAAGCGATCCTCTCGGATGCCTAATCCAGGGAATCCAACAGTTTATCGCTGAAGCCGGGATCCCAGCAAGGGCTTTTGCCTCTTTTTTTCTCGCCTGCCAACCTGCCGTGCCCCCGAGTCCCGGGGGCCATCGGCGCAGACCCTTCATCGGCGATTCCGGTCAAAATCGGTCAGGAAACTGGGTGAAAACTGATAAACTGACCGGTACGATCGAACGCCGGAGACCCGTCCTTAAGGGTGTCTTCGTCATCCAAGTCCAGTACAGGATCCCGCCCATGCCATTCCGCTCGGTCCGTTCCTTCTTGGCTTTTCGACTGCTGGTGATGTTTTTCGCCATGTTGCCGCCTGCTACTTCGTTGGCGGAGGAGCCGCTTCGCATTCCTCTTTGGCCTGGCGTAGCTCCCGGGGATGCCGGGAGACAGATCCCACCCGAAGTGGATGATGCCGTCGCAAAACCTTCCCCCGTCGCAGGCCGGCCAATTCAGCGGATCGCCAACGTCAGCCAACCGGAGTTGTTTGTATTTCCGGCGGCCAATCGCCAGGCGCCTGGTCCTGCGGTGGTGATCTGTCCAGGTGGTGCCTACCAAATTCTGGCGCTGGATCTAGAGGGGACCGAGGTCGCCAAGTGGCTGCAGTCGCTGGGCATCACCGCCATCGTGCTCAAGTACCGCGTTCCTGCCAGAGATCCCAACCGTCGCTGGGAGGCGGCGTTGCAGGACGCCCAGCGCGCGATGCGATTGGTCCGTTCGAGGGCCCAGGAGTGGATGATCGATCCCCAGCGTGTTGGCATTCTTGGTTTCTCCGCTGGCGGCGACGCCGCAGCACGCACGATGCTGACCCCAGAGGCTCAGTACGAACCAGTCGATGCAGTCGATCAATCGCCGATTACCCCCAATCTTGGAATCCTGGTGTACCCCGCTTACTTGGTCGAAGGCGATCCACTGCAGCTTCGAAAAGACCTTGCTGTTACACCCCAGTCACCTCCTGCATTTCTGGTGCACGCCCTCGACGATCCGGTGGTGATGGAAAGCAGCCTGCATCTGTTCTCTGCCTATCGCAAGGTCAAGGTACCGGCTGAGCTGCATATCTTCGATCGTGGCGGTCACGGTTATGGACTGCGGCCGACGGAGGCTCCAGTGACACGCTGGAGTGAAGCTTGCGAGAGATGGCTGGAGACGCACGGGTGGGTGGCATCGAAGCAGAACTGACTGTCGATCAGGTTTCGATCGTTCTCGCGGTGAGCATTCCGATAAAAGCCCTGGAAGGATCGAGGCGACGGTTTATGGCATGCAGGGCTGAGATCCGACCCCTGGGGCAGAGATATGGTGATCGACTGAGGTATCTCGTGTCGATCGTCGCTTTCGCGATCGGCTGCTGTTTCCTCTACCCGTCCCCGCTGATCGCTCAATCACCAGCGATCGATGGCCAGGAGTCGACTCGCACCTTGGCCATCCTTCCGCCCGAAGGTCGGCAGAGGAATCGAAACGACGCAGGGGGGGCATCGGAGTTATCCGAGATCGCTGCTGCGTGGCTGGCGAAGGCGAAGCAAAATCGAGACGCTGGCAGGATCGCTGCTGCCTATCGTTCGTTGTGGTTTGCATGGGCCCAGCAGCCCGACCAGCCGGAAATCCAAAAGCTGCTGCGGGACGACCTAGAGGGTTGGGGAGTCAAGAAAGTACAACCCCGCAGCAATGTTCCGCAGCCTTCGCTTCCGTGGCCAGCCGGATCGTACACCCGGATCGAGACGCGTCATTTTGATATCCTCAGCCAGGCACCCTCACAGGTTTCGGGGCAAATCGCGGAGGCGGCCGAGGAAACGCTGCTGCTCTGGAAGCAGATCTACCCAGAAGCATGGTTGAACGCCGAGGCTTTGGAGAGTCGGTGGACGAAAGAAGTTTCGTCGAGGAATGACACCGCTGCAGCGAGGAAACCCATGCGCGTGGTGATCTGCCGAGACGCTGCCAGTTACCAGAAACTGCTGGCACAGATCGACCCGAGGGTCTCCCTTTCCACTGGATACTATCATCCGGGAACCCGTCAGACGATTCTCTTCTGGTCCCCTCCCGAATCGCTTGCAACCCTTCGTCACGAACTGACGCATCAGTTTTTTCAGGAGGCAGGCCACTGGAGCATTCGCTTCGATCCCAACGAGAGTCCTGGAGTGTGGGCGGTCGAGGGAGCAGCGATGTTTCTGGAATCGGCAACGCCCAGAGTCAGCGGGCGAAGCCGATTCGTCCAGTGTGGTGGATGGGACGCGGAACGTCTGCAGCCGGCGCGCTACCGGAGGTTGCTGGGGAAACTATGGATCCCCGTCGATCAACTGCATCAGGCCACTGGCCAGACGCTTCAGGGACTAGATGATCTCCCCGCCTGGTACAGTCATTCGGCGGGCCTCTCGCAGTGGATGTTGGAAGCCTCCCCGGAAAGCGGCAGCGACTGGATCGATTACCTACGCCGCGTTTATGAAGCGGACCAACCCGACCCCGAGGCGCTGAGGCCACAAGGGAATCGTCCGGACTCGCTTCAGGCTGGCTACGATCGATTCCTTGAGGTTTCCGCAGAACAGGTCGCTGGTCGATTGGGGGGCAGCGGTCGCCGTTCGGTTGTTCTCTCTCTGCAACCGGAGATTACCAGTTTGCTGTTCGCCGATTGGTCCAAGGAGGCGAGGGACCTCCAGTGGCTCGATCTTTCCGGTACCCAGGTGGATGACGACCTGTTCACTGCGTCGGGTGCGAATTGGTCGGTGGAGCGATTGGGTTTGGAGCGGACGAAGGTCGGCGACGTGGGGCTTCAAGCGATCGCACAGATCGATCGACTCCGGGAACTTGATCTATCCAACTGCTCCATCACCGATCAAGGTGTGGCCAGCCTTGCAGGGCACATGCGTTTGGAGACCCTTTGGCTGACCGATTGTCCGATCACCGACGCCGCCGTCGAATCGTTGGTGCGCATCCCCAAGCTGAAAGAAGTTCATCTCGAGGGAACCGGGCTCAGCGAACCTGCGCGCGATCGATTGATCGAACTTCTTGCCAAACGCAAACGACGATGATGCCATGGTCGCGGCAAGGTGTCCTGGACTTAAACCGGAGGGGGCGGATGGAGAGAGCGGGAGTTGATCCAGATGGCTGGCTGGAGCATTTCATCTGGGAGCCACAGGTGGGAAGCACCAACGACCACGCCCGGCAGTGGCTGGAAACGCACCCGCAGGTTGGTGGACCGCTGCTGGTGGTGGCCGACCGACAGACTGCCGGACGCGGACGAGGCGATCATCGATGGTGGTCGCCAGAGGGATGCCTGATGGCTTCCGTCGGTTGGAATCACCCCCCCGCACCTAGCAGGCCAGAATATCGATCGCAGTGGGGGCTGATCGTGGGGCTGGCGGCGGCGGAGGCGATCCACCCGGTCGTCCGGCAGGGAGTTGGATTGAAATGGCCCAATGACCTCTATCTCCAAGGGCGAAAGGTGGCCGGAATCCTCGTCGAGTCGCAGGGGCGGGGCGATCTGGTGATCGGGATAGGCATCAATGTTTCCGTCGACTTCGCGAATGCCCCGGAGGAGGTTCGCCAGAGAGCCGTTAGTTTGCAGCCCTATCTGTCCCAGCCGACCGACCGAAGCCAGCTCCTCGAGCGATTCCTTCGCTCCCTGGCCCGCACCATTCATCAATGGCAGACCGACCCAGACTTCCTCTTTCAATCCTGGCAAAACTACTGCCTGCTTCGAGGCAAGAAGGTGCGAGTTGAAGAACTGCATCGGACGACCGAAGGACGCTGTCTGGGGATCGATCCCGAGGGACGTCTGGTGGTCCAGCCGGACTGGGGCGAGCCGATTTCGGTTCTGTCGGGGACGATTCTCCCGATGGAACCACTCGACAGAGTCGCTCATCCCGGAATACTTTAGGAGCGGCTGGCGACGTCCTGGTGGCACGAAGCTGGAGCAGGTAGGTCGCCGCCTCTCAGTTCCTGGAAGGTTATTTTGATGCCCCAAAAGCGATTGCTGGTCACCGCCGCTCTTCCCTACGCCAATGGACCGATCCACCTGGGGCACCTGGTGGAATCGATCCAGACCGACATATTTGTTCGTTTCCAGCGCCTGCAGGGGCGAGAGGTGCTGTTTGTATGCGCCGATGACACGCACGGCACGGCGATCATGATGCGCGCGAGGCAGGAGGGACGCAGCGAAGAAGCGCTGATCGCGGAAATGAGCCGTCGGCACCAGTCCGATTTCACCGCCTTTTCGATTAGCTTTGATCACTATGGAAGCACACACTCGGAAGAGAACCGGCAGCTGTGCCATCGTTTTTGGAAGTCGATGCGGGATGCAGGCAGGGTGGTCCAGCGGGATGTGGTACAGCTGTACGATCCTCAGGCGGGCACGTTCCTTGCCGATCGATTCGTCAAAGGGACCTGCCCCAAGTGCGGCAGCCCCGATCAGTTCGGCGATAACTGCATCAAATGCAACGCCACCTACAACGCATCGGAATTGATCGATCCCGTAAGCAAACTGTCCGGGGCGACTCCCGAGGTGCGCAGCGCTCCCCACTGGTTCATCGAACTGGAACCTTTGCGGGAGATACTGGAAGGGTGGATTGGCGAATCGGGGGCCCTTCAGCCCGAAGTGGCAAATTATCTGAAAGGAAATTTCCTCTCGGAAACGCTCAAGGACTGGGACGTCTCGCGGCCGGCTCCCTATTTCGGTTTTGAGATTCCCGATGCACCGGGGCATTACTGGTACGTCTGGTTCGATGCACCGATTGGCTATATCGCCAGTACGTCGCAGTGGTGCCAGGCCAACGGCCAGACGTGGGAGCGTTGGTGGAACTCCGAGGAAGCCGAAGTGCACCACTTCATCGGGAAGGATATCACCTACTTCCATACCCTCTTCTGGCCAGGCATGCTGCACACGGCGGGATTGCCTCTGCCCTCACAGGTCCATATCCACGGGTTCCTGACGGTTGGTGGAGAGAAGATGTCCAAGAGCGCTGGCACCCTGGTGAAGGCCGCAACCTATCTCGATCATCTGGATCCCTCTTACCTGCGTTACTACTACGCCAGCAAATTGGGTTCCGGCCTGGACGACCTCGATCTGAACCTCGAAGAGTTTGTGCTGAAGGTCAATGCCGACGTCGTCAACAAGGTAGTCAATCTCGCCAGCCGCACAGCTCGCTTCGCCCAGACAACCGGCCTTTCAACGATCTATCCGCACGATGGTGGACTTTTTCAGGCAGCAGCACGAGCGGGTGAGTCGATTGCACAGGCATATCACGAAGGGGACACGGCCAAAGCGATGCGATTGGTGATGGAACTGGCCGATCAGGCCAACCCTTTTGTAGAGAATGCCAAGCCTTGGCTCCTTCAGAAAGACCCGTCGGAACAGCAGAGGCTGCAGGATGTCTGTACCATCGCGCTGAACCTCTTCCGGCAGCTCGCTATCTACCTGGCACCGGTTTTGCCGAAGCTGGCCGAGCAATGCGGTACACTGTTGGGAGATCCGATTGTTGCTTGGTCCCAAAGCCAACAGCCGTTGGTCGGTACCCCTGTCGCCCCTTTTGAACACCTGATGCAGCGCGTGACGCGCGAGAAAGTCGACGCCATGATGGAACAGAGCGCCCAGGAAGCTCAGCAGGAAAATCCTGCCGATTCCCCTACGATTCCGGTCGATAGCGACCAGTATCTAAGTGCCGAGCCTTTGGCGGAAACCTGCACGATCGACGACTTTGCCAAGGTCGATCTGCGGGTCGCAAGAGTCCTCAAGGCGGAGCAGGTTCCCGAGGCTAGAAAACTGCTCAAATTGACCGTCAGCCTGGGCGGGGATCACGTTCGGACCGTCTTCGCGGGGATCAAGGCGGCCTACGAACCCGAAGCGCTGGTGGGGCGACTGGTAGTGATAGTCGCCAATCTACAGCCACGGCAGATGAAATTCGGCCTCAGCGAGGGGATGGTCACTGCTGCAGGTGCAGGTGGTGCCGAAGTCTTTTTGCTGGCAGTGGACTCGGGCGCCGCTCCCGGCATGCGCGTCCACTAAAAATTTGTCCCGTCATTCGCTCGCTACACGCAACCCAAGAGCTCCCATTCGATGGATCCGAAATCCCTGCCGATTGTCCAGCAGTCTCCCTCCTGCAGCCAACCCAGCCTTGAGCAGATCGAACGATCGGGGGTGAAGGGGAGATATGCCTTTGTCAGCCTCGGTTGTCCCAAGAACCTGGTCGACAGCGAGAAAATGCTGGGGGTTCTGCAGCAGGATGGATACCAGCTGACCGCCGATGTCGAAGGGAGTGACTTTGTCGTCATCAATACCTGCGCGTTCATCGACAGCGCCCGCAAGGAATCGATGTCGGCCATCGATCAGATGCTGGAGCTAAAAAAGCAGGGGAAGATCAAGGGGGTTTTGGTATCGGGTTGCTTGGCCGAACGACAGCGGGAAGCGCTGTTGCAGGCTAGACCGGAGATCGATGGGCTGATCGGTGTCTTTGGTCGTGAAGAAATCAGCCACATGGCCGATCGTATTCTGGGTGGGATTGAGGAGCAGCGGACGGTGTTTCGACCGGCACCGATTCGTGCGCTCCCCGATGATCACCGCGTGCGCGTCACCCCACGGCATTTCGCCTACCTGAAGATCTCGGAAGGCTGCGACCGACTCTGTACCTTCTGTGCCATTCCCAAGATGCGAGGGAAACATGCCAGCAAGCCGATGCCGTTGATTCTCGATGAAGCGAAGGAGTTGATTGCATCGGGAGTACGGGAATTGATTGTGGTGGCACAGGATACCACCTACTACGGTATTGACTCCCACGGGCAGTCGCAGCTTCGGATTCTCCTGGAGCAACTGGACCAACTGGAAGGGCTCGATTGGATCCGGCTGATGTATTTCTATCCCATGCACATCGATCAGCCTCTGATCGACTCGATCGCTTCGGCCAAACACATTGTTCCCTACATCGATATTCCCCTGCAGCATATCAACGACACCATGCTGCGCCGCATGTCGCGCCGTGTCGATCGATCGCAGACCGAAGCGCTGCTGGAGAAACTTCGAGCCGGGATTCCAAACTTGGTGCTTCGAACCACCTTCATCGCCGGATTCCCTGGGGAGACGGACGAGCAGTTCGAGGAATTGGCGGAGTTCATCGAGAAGACCAGATTCGAGCGATTGGGGGTCTTTACCTATTCGCTGGAACCGGACACGCCTGCAGCCAAGTTGGATGGCCATCTTCCCGAGCGAATCAAAAAGGAACGTCGCAATCATTTGATGGCGATTCAGCAGCAGCAGGCGTTCGAATTCTGTGATTCTCGCTTGGGATCCAGGCAGGAAGTGCTGATCGATCGGCAGGTCGACGCTCAGAAGGGGATCTGGGCCGGGCGATCCAAAGCCGATGCCCCGGATGTCGATGCACTGGTCTACGTCACCGCTCAACCCGAACAGAAAGTGACCACCGGGAGCTTGGTGACCTGCGAGATCGTTGGTCACGAACAGTACGATGCCCTGGCTGTACCCATCGCCGAAGCGAGGTAGGTTGCACAGCGTGGCAGAGAGGACACCGAGTCATCCATGTCGATCTTTTCGCCTTCGACTTCCAACTGGAATGTTCCCAACGCGCTGTCGATCGTCCGTTTGTTGCTGGCGATCTGCGTCTGTTACTGGTTGGAAAAGTCCCAGTTCCTGATGGCTCTCGTAGGTTTCATCGTCGCCGTTTCTACCGACTGGATCGATGGCTATTGGGCTAGGCGATTCCAGCAGGTCACCAAGCTCGGGCGGATCCTCGATCCCTTTGTCGATAAGGTGATTATCGCAGGTGCAATGATCGGGCTGGCGCGGTTTCCGGAGAGTGGCCTGGCCCCCTGGATGGCCACGCTGGTGGTCGCGAGGGAATTGCTGGTGACCAGCCTGCGAGGGATGGTGGAGGGGAAGGGAGGAGATTTTTCCGCGAAGACACTTGGCAAGTGGAAGATGGTTGCGCAGTGTGCGGCGGTGATCGCCTGCTTGGCCAGTCTGCTGAAGTGGATCGACTTTTCTGGCTGGCCTGTAGTTCGCACGGGCATCATCGGCTTGGCGATTCTGCTAACCGTCGTTTCGGCCGTTCAGTACGTGCAGATCGCCCTAAAAGGAAACAACGCTGCAGACCCGAAGGCAGGTTAACCCGCTTCTCATGGACCGTCCGTCCCGGCCATGCGTCATTCATGGTGTACTGGGCTTGAATGATATGCACGGGCGAGCCGCCCGTGCCACGTGAAGGGGCTTTATGACCGTGGCATGGCCGTCCCGGCCATGCGTCCCAATTGGCTTCCGTTGCTCGTGCGTCTCTGAAAGCTTCCTATGCCTAAGGGGCCAGCTTCCACTGGATCGCCATTTCCTGCGCCATCTTGGCGGTTTTGGAATCAGGTGCTTCTTCTTCGATCGTCCGGAGCATGGCGCTGAGTTTCCGCCGGAGTTCCTTGGGGACCGATTCGATAAAGGCAGGGGGCAGGGTTCCGTCGGTGCTGCCGGCATGGAGCGCGATGGTCTGCACGATTTCCTGAGCTTCGCTCAGTTGCTGAGCTGCTCGGAGAGATTTCTGGAAGGCTGTATCTTTCTTCCACTGCTTGGCCATTTTCGTCGCTTCGATCCCAATCGGTCCACCGCGAAAACTGGCCTCCGCGCGCTGCAGCATCTCCCATGCTGCGATCGGATCGTCTTTCTGAAGCTGGACCGCTTGATCGATCAGTTTGCGACCATGCGCGGTCAGGCGTTCGACGACGTAGGTGGCTTCGCTTGCGGTCAGTGGATCTTTGGAGTCAGTGAAGCCTTGTGCTTTTTTCAGTGCCTTGCCAAACTGACTTTCATCGCGGAGCCACGAATTGAACACCTCCAGTTTTTCTAATGTTTTGCCTTCCAGGATCACCGCAGGAGCGTTGGCCACCGCCTGCCTGAGCAGTGGTTCCACTTTGAATGGCGATCCACGGTAGATGCACTTCCCAGTGTGGTCGAAGAGCATGCAGTGTGGAATCCCGGAAAAGTCGTCTCCGTTGGCAACTCTTGCCTTGGTAAAAATGGGGAAGGTGACCCCCAGCCTTGCCGCGGCTTCACGGACCTGCTGGTCCTCCGCATCCTGCACATGCGCCCCTAGCACCACCAGACCCATCGGCGCCAGTTCCTTGTGGATGCGATCCAGCTTGGGCATGCTGGCCAGACAGGGGGGGCACTGAATTCCCCAGAACTCCACCAGAACGACGCGATTGTCCAGCCAGCCTTCAGGCGGTTTCTGTCCAAAGACCGACTCACCTGTCCGAATGTCAGCAGTAGACAAGTTCATATTGAAGCCATCTTGCTGCGCAGCCAGTGGCGCCGCGGCGATCAGCATGGCAGAGAAGGATAGCCCCAGCCAAGAGAATATCTTTCCAGGTTTCCAGCGTGTCATGATCGTTCGCAAACCTATTGCCATGGAAAAAGAAATCGCGAGGTATCCCGCAAATGGACAAGCAACCAATTCGTTCCAGCAGTTACTTCTTTTAGAGTACCAAGATGATCTGGGGGCGAAAACCGAACTGTTGCCAGTGAAGCACTCTCAGGCAAGAAATCATCGGTCCATCTATGGGTCTTGTGGGTAGCGATTACTACTCTGCGTCGGTTGGAAATCGTCCCTGTAAGGGTTCCAGATGGCTTGTAGAGAACTGTCAGGAATCATCGAAATCGAGGCGGAGGGCCGAAAGCCCTCGTGTGAGCCTACGCGAACGCCGAACTCGGGACGTCGATCCGGGTGGGGTGCTCTTTCCCTGCAGAGATTTGCGATTTGAGGTTGGAACAGACCACTTGGAGCGAGGGTCATCGGTTCGCAGGGGCGGAATCACCCGCACCGTCGCCTGACCTCATCCAACTGCGCAACCGTTGTACAGGACTGTCGGGGCCTGCGGATCAGGGACCGAATACCGTCCGCCAATCGTTCTTCATGTCGACCACAGTCCATCCTCGCTTGCCTGCCTCCTGGATCGCTTCGACCAGTTTCCCGCTACTCTTGGGCATCGCGTCGTACTCGTATTCGCGCTGGGCATCGGTGTGATGAATGATCATTCCGAATGATGGTCTGGAATTGCCCATGGTTGTGTACTGCAACATCGCCAGATCGCCATCGCTGTTGCCAAAGCAAGCGATGGGGCGCCGGCCGATGAACTGCTGGATCCCCACCGGTTTGCCCTCTTTGTCATCGATGAAGAGGTGATCGAGCGTCTTGACCAGTCGAGGAACACCATCGCGAAGTTCCCACTGGGTGCGGGAGGTCGATCCGACTACCTGTTCCGGCGGAATCCCATAAACTTCCTCCGACCAGACACGCATAAAATCAGCTCCTCCGCCAGAGACGATGAAGGTCTTGAAACCATGGCTGCGAAGCAGCGTGAGAACTTCCTGCATCGGACGGTAGGTCAGGGAGGTGTAGGGCTGTGAAAAGCGAGGATGCTTTGCCGTTTTCAGCCAAGCCCGCACATCGGCATCAAACTGCTCCAAGGTCATACCCGAGTGTGTCAATGCGATGATACGGAGCAGTCCTTCGTGTCTGGGGCCTTCCAAGAGTTTGCCGAAGTCACCTGCCATAGCTGCCTGTACCATGGGATCCGCGGCCAATTGTGAATCTATGGCGGCTTTAGCCTGAAGTCGATCAAGAGCAAAGGCAAGCTGGAAAGGAACTGGGTTTTCTGGCCACAGCGTGCCGTCGTTGTCGAAGACGGCGATCCGTTCGGGCTGCGGGACAAAATCTGCCGAACCTTCTCGGGTCACTCGTTCGACGAACTTCAGAAGCGATGCTTTGGCCGGTCCGTCGTTCCAGCTGGCGAGAGTTTCCTGAGCTTCTGCGGAGGGGGCCAGCACCAGGCAACCTACGAGAAGCAGCAAGAGTTGCCCGTGATTTCGTGCGATAGAAAGGAGGGTACTTCGGGTGGGCGCCTTGCATGAAATCGGCTGCATGGTCGGTTGAGGCTCCAATGCCAAGTCGCTGATGTGAAAGGCTCGTGAGACGCAACCGAGCATTCTCTGATACCAAGCTTCCGGTCCGCAATCCTTCCCTGCCCGAAAGGGCAGATGCACTGCCGAACACCGAACGCTTCTTGTGGCGGATCCGCGCGAGTTCAGGCGAGGATCTCGCGAATCACCTGCTGCTGCTCGACCCCCGTCAGACGTTGTTCTAGCCCTTGGAACGGGAAGATAAAGCGTTCGTGATCGATCCCCAGGCAATGAAGGAGCGTTGCATTGATGTCGTGAATTGCTGCCGGTCGATCGGCGATGTTGTAGCTGAAATCGTCGGTGGTTCCGTACTCGATGCCACCCCGGATACCGCCTCCTGCCATCCACATGGTGAAGCATTTGGGATGATGGTCGCGACCATAGTTTTCCTTGGTCAATCCACCCTGGCAGTAGACGGTGCGTCCAAACTCGCCACCCCAAACCACCAAGGTCTGGTCCAGCAGTCCCCGTTGCCTCAAATCGCGCAGCAGTCCCGCCGACGCCTGATCGACATCTCGGCACTGTGCCGGAAGGTCACCGGCGATATTGCCGTGCTGATCCCATCCTCGATGCAGAATCTGAACGACGCGCACACCGCGTTCCACCATGCGACGAGCGAGAATGGCACTGGCGGCAAACGTCCCTGGCTTGGTGACATCTGGACCATAGAGATCGAGCACCGACTGGGGCTCTTCCTTCAGGTCGACCAGTTCTGGAACGCTTCCCTGCATTCGATAAGCCATTTCGTACTGTGCGATTCGCGTTTGAATCTCGGGGTCCCTCCACTGCTCGAAACGGTGCTGGTTGAGCTGAGAGAGGGTGTCGAGCATCGATCGGCGATCGGCCGACGAAACGCCCTCCGGGTTCTGCAGGTAGAGGACCGGATCGGGACCGCTTCGCAGTGCGACGCCGGTGAATCGAGTCGGCAAGAAACCGCTGGACCACATCCGAGTAAACAGGGCTTGCGCTGGTGCGGTGGCGCTCCAGCTTGGGGTCAGGACGACGAAGGCAGGCAGATCGTTGCTTTCGCTTCCCAAACCGTAGGCCAACCAGGATCCCAGGCTAGCCTTCCCGGGAACTTCGGTGCCGGTCATCACAAAGGTGCAGGCGGGATCGTGGTTGATGGCGTTGGTGTGGACCGTTTTGATCACCGCCAATTCATCGACCAACGATGCGGTGTGCGGAAGCAGTTCGCTGACCCAGCGCCCGCACTGGCCATGCTGCTGGAATCGGAATTTGCTGGGGGCGACAGGCAGTCGTTTTTGACCACTGGTCATGGTGGTGATTCGCTGGCCCTGCCGGATCGAATCGGGTAAGTCCTTGTCGAACTGCTCGGCCAACGTTGGCTTGTAATCCCAAAGATCGATCTGGCTAGGACCTCCGTTCATGTGCAGATAGATAATCGACTTGGCCTTGGGGGGATGGTGGGGAAGGCCTGCCAGTGGGGGATGGACTTGAGCTGCCCTGTCGGTCTCGGTGGCTTCGCCTCGCGCGGCGCTTCCTTGCAAGGACGCCAGCGCGATCGATCCCATGGCAAGCCCCGAGGAGCGAAAAAAGCTTCTTCGCAACAGTAACTGACGAGCGGCATCCATTTGCAGTTCGACTCGTTCCGATCGACTCATACGATGGTTTCCTGTTCCAGAAGCCTGACGGCCTTATCAGTTCCGCGTGATCGTTTCGTCCAGGTTCAGGACGAGATTGGATGCCAAAGTCCATACCGCCACATCCAGGGTAGGAAGCGATCGATCCGGCCAACGCTGTCCTGCGCGCGCGATTTTGGAAGCTTCCTCCGGTGCAGCGGCCAGTCGGGTTGTCGTTTCTTCCAGAAACTTCGAAATCGATTCCCTTTCAAACGCATCGGGTTGCCTTGCAAGTACCCGTTCGAACAGGAGTTCCAACCGTCGATCGGGGCTCGCAAGGGTTTCTTTGACGAGACTTTCGGCCAGACATCGGGAAGCCTCGAAGTGCTGGACGTCATTGAGCAGTTGGAGAGCCTGCAGTGGAGTATTGCTTCGCTCGCGCCGCGTGCAGAAGGTTTCTCGATTGGGCGCATCGAAGTTGGTCATGAACGGAGGTGGAGCGGTTCGTTTGACGTATGCGTAGATGCTCCTGCGATAGAGAACATCCCCATGCTCCTGAAGGTAGTAGCGGGTGTTGGAGTCCCCGTAGCCGACCGGCTCCCAAATGCTAGGGGGCTGGTAGCCGCGGAATCCAGGGCCGCCGATCTGTCGGTTGAGCAGTCCGCTGACCGCCAAGGCGTTATCCCGAATCTGCTCGGCATCCAGCCGTAGTCGAGGACCACGCGACAGATACCGATTCGCAGGATCCTTTTGCGTCAACTCGGCCGTCACCGTCCCTTCCCTGCGAAACGTTTTCGTCAACACCATGCTGCGCAGTAGCTCCCGCACATTCCAGCCATTCTCGACAAAGTGTGAAGCCATCGCATCGAGCAGTTCGGGATGGGTGGGCGGGGTGCCCTGAGTTCCAAAGTCGTCGGAAGTCAGGACGATGCCCGTGCCGAAGATCTGCTGCCAGAATCGATTGACAGCGACGCGCGCCGTCAGAGGGTTGTTGGGGGCTGTGATCCACTGCGCCAGATCCAATCGATTCAGCCGTCTTTGCGGCTCTTGGGTAGCAATCGGGGGGAGAAATGCCATCCCACCAGGTTCCACCGGTTCCCCTTTGGCATCGTACTGTCCGCGAAGCATCACATGAGCCTGCCGTGGTGGATCGCGATCTTTGTAAATCATCGTGCCAGGGATCGAATCCTCCAGCATAGCTCGACGCACCTGCAATCGTTCGATGCGAGCTCGTAGTTGGCGGATCGGTTCAGGAACTTCGTCGGAGACCCAACTGAAGAAATATCGTTTGACCGATTCCAGTTCTTTTTTCCCTGCCTCGGAGTCGGGGCCTTGCTGGATCGCCTGAAGCAAAGGGCCCTCTGCCAGGGGCGCGTTTTTACCCTTCTGAAGATTCCACCACGCTGTCCAGTCGCGTCTCCAGTGGTGTTCTGGAGCCTGCTGGCCGGTGATCGCAAGGCCATCCCACCAAGCGATCCCTCCGAATACTCCTAATTGCAGTTCCTGCACCAGGGCACCGGGAGTCAGTCCCTCGGCTGGTAGGGTGATCAGTTGCCAATGACCGGCGGCAGGTAATGGGCCTGCATACTGATTGGGATTGGCGCCGATTTTCGATCCTGCCTGGGCATCCACTCCCCAGAACCAGCGGCGATTTCCTTTATCGGTGCGGACTTCCAGAAAAGCGACATCGGGTGGTTCATCGGCATCGGTCTTCAACCAAAGTTGCACCGTCGCCTCGTTGAGAATCCAGCGAGGCACCGTGCCGCCGCTGATCACCTGCTCCAATCGATCACCGAATTCGGTCACGATCGCCCGCAGCCCCACAGGGACCGTTGCTTCCTCCTGCGTCCACTGCGCTGCGTTGCGGCTGGTGTTTCGCTGGTTGGCACCCATGGGCAGTTGATCATCCAGCCAGAGGTGCGTGGCGGGGCGAGGTGAGCTGGTTGCAACTGCATCGACCTGCTGGGACCACCGACCTGCCAGCTGCCCAAGTTGCTGGATGCTTTCCGCAATCTCCCGATCCAGTTTCTCCAGATCAGTTTTCTGCTGAGCGGTTGGGAGTTTGATGAAGGGGGCGGTGGTCTGAATGTTGCCATCCATCGCCGGATCGGCATTGCTATAGAAGAACGAATAGATCGAATAGAACTCCCGGGCCGTCAGCGGATCGTACTTGTGGTCGTGGCAGACGGCGCAGCCTCCGGTAAGCCCCAGCCACGCTTGGATCGTGGTGCTGGCGCGGTCGACCGCGTACCGAAACAGAAACTCGTCCTCGATCGCACCACCTTCGGAGGTTGTCACGTTGCATCGATTGAAACCCGTAGCGACCAGTTGGTCCTGTGTCGGGTTGGGGAGCAGATCGCCCGCCAATTGCTCGATCGTGAATCGATCAAAGGGGAGGTTTTGCTGAAAGGCGCGAATCACCCAATCCCGATATGGCCAGATCCGTCGGTCGTTATCCAGGTGGAGGCCATGGGTATCGCCGTACCTAGCGACATCCAGCCAATGCCTAGCCATCTCTTCGCCGTAGTGTGGCGAGTCCATGTAGTGGTCGACCCACCGCGCGTAATGGACGTCACTGGGGTCCTCGGCGAACTTCTTTGCATCGTCTGGATCGGGTGGTAGGCCCGTGAGCGCAAAGGCAAGGCGCCGGATCTGGATGCGAGGGTCGGCTAGGCCCAGAACCGGCAACCCACGCTTGTCGGCTTCTTCCTGGATCCAGTGATCGATCTGTTGCGTCAGCGATACACCCGGATCCCGGGTTTCCTGCTTGGAGATAGGTTCGAAAGCCCAGTGGTATTGAAAATTCCCTCCCTGCTCGATCCACTGCTTGATCTTTTCCTTCTCCTCGCCCGATAGCTGGCGCACCGAATCGGGTGGCGGCATGACCAGTTCAGGGTCGGAGGAGTGGATGCGTTGCCACAGCAAGCTTGCTGCTGGATCCCCAGCGGCGACAACGACGCCCGATTCTCTCGCTGCGGTCGCACTGGCCGGATCGTCCAGTCGAAGATCGGCTTGACGATGACCAGCGTCCTGTCCGTGGCACTTCAGGCATGCTGCTGCCAATATCGGGCGGATGTCTCGGTTGAACTCCACGGAATCGCCAGCAAGAGTCGATTGGACCACGCACTGAACTAAGCACAGGACCGATGCTAAGGCCCCGTTTCGTCGAAATGCACCCGCCATCCGCATCTCCGATCGCTCGCAGAATTTCCCTTCCCGACAATCCTCTTAGTGTACCGCAGGTACTGTGCAGTGTCAGGAAACCGAAGGATATCGATTTTCACAGGCTTTCCATTCGAGAACAGCCAACACTGGTGATCGATGCATCCCTCTGTGGAAATCACTCAATAGGCCGGGGCGGA
>Ga0315902_10001406_pt1 | contig 38614 bp, 39 predicted proteins | sample LakEriMetagenome_9_FD_203523 | JGI IMG/M metagenome (GOLD analysis project Ga0315902, IMG submission 203523) | Freshwater fungal communities from buoy surface, Lake Erie, Ohio, United States - Buoy 12 MA117 | ecosystem: Environmental > Aquatic > Freshwater > Lake > Lake biofilm | place: USA...
CTCGGGCCGCTCGCGCAGCGCATCGTCGATATAGTCGAGCAGCGTCCGGGCCGGATACGTCCCGATCGTCGCCGGGACGCCGGGGTCGTAGTGGCGGAGCCAGGGGAGCTGGTCCATCGGTCTCGGGCTGAGGGTACATTCCGAATATGCACACCCTCGTCCCGCGCCACACCCGCGCCCGCGCCGCCGCCGCGCTCCTCGCCCTTGCGCCCGCCGCCCTCGCGGCGCAGACACCGACCCTCCTCACCGCCGATCCCGTCGTGCAGCGTGCGATGGCGGCGATGCCCACGCTCCAGGCCTGGACCCTCGAGCAGCAGGTCTCGATCTGCGAGATCCCCGCGCCGCCGTTCAAGGAGCAGGCGCGCGCCGAGGCGTTCCGGAGCCGGCTGATCGCCCTCGGCTACGCCGACGCCCGCATCGACGCCGAAGGGAACGTCATCGTGCGGATCGGGCGCGGCCGCGGCCCCGTCGTGATGATCGCCGGGCACCTCGACACCGTCTTCCCGGAAGGGACCGATGTCCGCACCACACGGACCGGCGCACGCATCGCCGGCCCCGGGATGGGCGACGATTGCCGCGGCCTCGCGGTGCTCCTCACCCTCGCTCGCGTCCTGAAGGAGCAGCGCGTGGAGCCGGCCGGCACGCTGTTCCTCGTCGGCAACGTGGGCGAGGAGGGTCCCGGCAACCTCCGCGGCGTGCGGTATCTCTTCACGAAGGAATTCCCAGGCCAGATCCAGTACTTCATCTCCGTGGACGGCGCGGGCGGCGGCGCGATCACCTCGCGCGCCGTCGGCAGCCACCGCTACACCGTCTCCTTCGAGGGGCCGGGTGGGCACAGCTACGGCGCCTTCGGGATGGCGAACCCGATGCACGCGATGGGGCGCGCGATTTCGAACATCGCCGACCTCCGCGTCCCCACGACGCCGAAGGTGACCTACAACGTCGGCATCGTGCGCGGTGGGACGAGCGTGAACACCATCACGCCACTCGCCCAGATGGAGATTGATATGCGCTCCGAGTCGCCCGAGGCGCTTGCGACGGTCGACGCGCAGATCCGCGCCGCCATCGACGCCGGGGCCGCCGCTGAGCGCGCACGTTGGCCCAACTCGCGCGCCGGCATCACCGTGCGCTACGACACGATCGGTATCCGACCGACCGGTGCGCAGTCGGACGACACCCCGCTCGTCCGCCTCGCCTGGGCCGCCGTCGAGTCGCTCGGCTGGATCCCCGCGACCACCGCGTCGAGCACCGACGCGAACCTCCCCATCGCCTTGGGAATCCCCGCCATCACCATCAACGGCGGCGGTCGCAGCAGCGGCGCGCACGGCACCGAAGAGGTGTATGAGGAACTACCCGATTCGTACAAGGGGCCGCAGCTCGCGCTGCTGATCGTCACCGCGCTCACGGGCATCGCCCGCTAGGAGGACTGATGGACCGCCGCCGCTTCCTCTCGGAGACGCTCCTCGCGGGCGTCGTCGTCTCGTTTCCCGCCGCGCTTCGCGCGCAGGGCACACCCCAGGGCACGCCGCAGCGCGCCTCGCAGGGCCGCGCCACAACCGCCTCCCTCCCGCCGCTCACGGTCTACAAGAGCGCCACCTGCGGCTGCTGTCGCGCCTGGGTCGACCATATGCGCGGCGCCGGCTTCACCGTGCGCACCGTCGACACCGAGGATCTGGGCCGCGTGAAGGGCGAGCTCGGCGTCCCCGGCGCCCTGCAGTCGTGCCACACCGCGGTGGTCGGCGCGTATCTCGTCGAGGGGCACGTCCCCGCCGCCGACGTGAAGCAGCTTCTCGCGCGGAAGCCCCCCGTGCGTGGGCTCGCGGTGCCCGGGATGCCGATCGGCTCGCCAGGGATGGAGCAGGGCGACCCGCGCGACTACGACCGGTACGAGGTGATGGCCTTCACCGCGCAGGGGCGGACGTCGGTCTTCGCCCGGCACTGATCGGCGACACCGGTCGGCGATACCGAACGGCGACACAGAACGACGACATGGCGGCCACGCGTCGGGCCGCCCGCCGCCTCACCGTACCGAGCGGTCCCGGCGCACCTGCACCCGCTTCCCCTTGATCGTCGTCGCCGAGAGCGTCGCGATCACCTCGTCCGCGACCGAGTCCGGCACCTCCACGATGCTGTGCCGGTCCCAGATCTGGATGGCGCCGATCGCGCTGGCGTCCATCCCCATCTCGTTGGTGATCGCACCGACGATGTCGCCGGGCCGGATCTTCAGCTTGCGCCCCGCCCCGAGATAGAGCTTCGCCATCGCCCCGGCGGGACCGGCGCCCTTCCGCTTCGCGGTGGTGCGCGGCGCCTTGGCGGCGGACCCGCGGGCGGGACGCGCCTCCACCGGACGCGCCGCGGACATCTCCGAGCCCTCAGCTGACGCCGTCGCCTCACGGCGCGCCTTGCGCACCGCCTCCCGCTCGCGCGCCGGATGCCGCTCCCGCGCGTCGGGGATCTCCTCCTCGGCCACGCCGTCGACCTCACCCATCGCCTGTCGTAACGCAGCAGCGGCGATCTCTGCGGGCGCGAACTCCACAGCGAGCGCATCGACGATCGCGCGCCACGGCGCGAGCTCGCCGGCGACGATGACCGCACGCAGCGCCTCCTGCGCCGCCGCAGCACGACTCGCGCGCAGGTCCGCGACGCTCGGAATCGGCTGCATCGTGATTGGCTGCCCCGTCGCCCGCTCAAAGCTCCGCAGCCAGCGCTGCTCCCGGGGCTCCATCAGCGTGATGGCGACGCCGGCGCGTCCCGCACGCCCCGTGCGACCGATGCGGTGCACGTACGCCTCGGTCGCGTTCGGGACGTCGAAGTTCACCACGTGCGAGACGTGTTGCACATCGAGCCCGCGCGCCGCCACGTCGGTCGCCACGAGCAGCGTCGAGGTCTTCGCGCGAAAGCGCTTCATCACGCGGTCGCGCTGCTCCTGCGAGAGTCCACCGTGCAGCGCCTCCGCCGGGAGCCCACGCCCGGTGAGCGTCTCGGTGAGCGCGTCGACCTCGGTGCGCGTGCGGCAGAAGACGATCGCGCTCGTCGGCCGCTCGATGTCGAGGATCCGCGCGAGTGCGGGCATCTTGTACGCGCGCGCGACGAGGTACGCGACCTGGCGGATCGTCGCAGTGCGCGCGGCCTTCACCGCCGCGGTATCAACCTCGATCACCTCCGGGTCGCGCAGATGCGTCCGTGCGATCGTCGCGATGCGCGGGGCGAGCGTCGCCGAGAAGAGCGCGACCTGCTTCTCCGCCGGTGTCGCGGCAAGGATCGCCTCAAGGTCCTCGGCGAATCCCATATCGAGCATCTCGTCGGCCTCGTCCAGCACGACGGTGCGCAACGACCCGAGGAAGATGGTCTTCCGACGGATATGGTCGAGCGCACGCCCGGGCGTCGCGATCACCACGTCAGCGCCGCGCTTGAGCGTGCGGATCTGGCTCTCCATCGGCGTGCCGCCGTAGATCGGCACCGCCACCGCGCCGAGCCCGGCGCCGTACTTCCGAATCGCCTCGGCCACCTGCATCGCGAGCTCACGCGTCGGGACGAGCACGAGCGCGGCGGTCCGCTCACGCGGTGGCGCGTCCGGCGTCAGGCGATGCAGCAGCGGGAGCGCGAACGCCGCCGTCTTCCCCGTCCCCGTGGCCGCCTGTGCGAGCACGTCGCGGCCGGCGAGGAGCGGCGGAATCGCCGCGCGTTGGATGGGAGTGGGCTCCTCGTAGCCGAGGGCCGTCAGCGCCGCCGCGACGCGCGGCTCGAGGCCGAGCGCGTCGAAGCCGCTCGGCGTGCTGGGAGTCAGTGGGGCGTTCAGCGCGCCGCTCGGCGCGCGCGGAGCTCACGGAAGGAGACCAGCTTCCCCTGCGCTTCGTCCCACAGCGCAAGCCGCAACGTCTTCACCGCCGTGCGGAGCGTCAGCACCGGGGCGGCCTCGAAGATCGCGTTCTCGGCGTGCGCCTGCGGGAGCCGATAGTTCGGGATCTTCGGCCCCAGGTGATGCACGTGATGGAAGCCGATGTTCCCGGTGAACCAGTTCAGCACCGGCGGCAACTGCAGGAACGAGCTCCCGGTGATCGCCGCGGTGGCGTAGTCCCACTGCTGCCCGCGTTCCCAGTATGCCTCCTCGAACTGATGCTGCACATAGAAGAGGAAGATCCCACCCGCGGCGGCGAGATACATCGCCGGCACGTAGAGCAGCACCACCGACTCCCAGCCGGCGGTCAGGATGAAGATCGTCGCCGTCGAGGCGATGGCCAGATTCGTCATCCACACGTTCCAGAGCTGCGTCGGCCCCGTCGACGTGCTGAAAGTCCGCCAGCGCGAGAGGACCATCATATGCAGCGGGCCGAGCCCGAAGAGCACGATCGGATGTCGATAGAGGCGGTACTTGAGCTTGCCGAACCGGGACAGCGCCTCGTACTCCGCCACTGTCAGGGTCGAGACGTCCCCCGTTCCGCGCCGCTCGAGGTCACCCGACGAGGCGTGATGCAGGGCGTGGTCGCGACGCCACTGGAGGAACGGCGTGAAGGTCAGCACCCCGGTGATGAACCCGACGGCGTCGTTCACCTTCGGCCACGGGAGGAAGCTCCCGTGCGCGCAGTCGTGCATGATGATGAACGTGCGAACCAGCAGCCCGGCGATGACGAGCACAAAGAGCGCCGTCGCCCACGGCGCCACGGGCATCAGCTTGTAGCCGATGACGAGCGTGACGATGAGGAGTCCGAGGGTGCTCGCCACCTGCCAGAGGGAGCGGGCCCAGTCGGCGCCGGCATAGCGCGCGACGACGGCGCGCCACTGGAAACGATCGAAGCGGCCGGCCATCAGTTAATCCGGTTGAGGTCGACGACGAACACCAGGATGGAGTTCGCGGGGATGGAACCGACGCGCTCGCTGCCATAGCCGAGCGCGGGCGGGATAATCAATTGCCGACGGCCCCCGACCTTCATCCCGCGGATCCCCTCATCGAAGCCGGGAATCACCGCACCGGTCCCGAGCGTGAACGGCCCGAGCGTTCCGGCATCGAAGGACGTGCCGTTGCGCAGGTAGCCCGCGTAGCCCACGGTGACCGACTTGTTGGTGTCGGCGGGGACCGTCGCGCCGGTGCCGACGATGAGGTCGCGGTAGTAGAGCCCACTCGCCGTCTTCGTGGAGGCGGCGAGGTTCACCTCGAGGGCGGCGGCGAAGTTCGTCTCCTCGATCTTCGGGATGAAGACCGAGTCACCGCCACAGGCGGTACCGACGAGGAGCAACAGGAGCGCCGCGGCGCGACGCGGGACGCGGAAGGCAGACCGAAGGGATTCGTGGGACATACCATAAGGTAACGCCCCACCGGGCCGTCGGCGTTCCGCCATTCCCCTACAGATGGCGACGCGGTGGGACCAGCAACGCGCCGAAGAGCAGTCCCGCCGTGAGGGCCAGCAACGCGCTCAGCACCGCGATCAGTGTCTCGAGCCCCATCGTGTAGTCGCGGGCCATCACCATTCCGAGCGCCCGGAATCCTACGCTCCCGGGCACCAAGAGCATGATTCCCGGCAGCCGCACCAACGAGCCCGGCCGGCCGCTCCACCGCCCGTAGAGGTTGGCGAGCGCCGCCATCGCGAGACTCGCGAAGAAGACACCACCGGCAAAAACCGCCGACCCATCCGCGAACCACGCCCCGGTCACCCGCGTGATTACGTACCCCGCGAGTGCGCTCGCCATCACCAACGGCACGTCACGGCGCGCGGCTTGGAAGAGCGTCGCGAAGCTCGCCGCGGCGAGCACCGCCGCCACCCACTCCACGGCCACCGGGAGTGTCGAAGGCGCGGGCGTCGGCACCGTCCAGCCGATTGCACTAAGCACCTGCGTCGCGGCGATGCTGCCGAAGGTCAGCTTGAGCAGTACCGTCAACGCCCCCGCCGCTCTCGCAGAGCCAGACGAAAGCTGCTGCGTCGCGAGCTCCGTCATCGCCGTCGTGAGCATCAGCCCGGGCATCAACACAATGAGCGCGGAGACCACCACCGTCTGGACCGCGATCGGCGCCACGAAGTGCCCGAAGAGGGTCGCCAGCGTCGTCGCCACGAGCGCGCTCACCGCCTCATTCGCCGCGTCGAGGTCAGGATGCTCGCCGCTCCGAACCGAGATCCACCCGATGCAGAGCCCCAGCACACAGGCCACCGCGAGGTCGAGCCACGACGTGCCGAGCAGCCCTGCCACCGCCATCGACGCCACACCGAACGCGGCGATGGTGCGCAGCCGACGCGCACGCGTCATCGGGCGGTCGAGAGCCCGCATCGCCGCCCACGCCCCGTCGATGTCGAGCCGACCGGCGAGCACCTCCTCCCCGATCCGGTCGAGCGCCGCGAGCGCCCCCAGATCCACGTGGCCGGGCTCAAGACGCAGCACTCGGGTCTGCTGGCTCCCGAGGAGCGCGTCGGTGTCGGTCAGCGAGAGGAGCAAACCCGTCGGCGTCGACCACGCCTCGCATTCGAGTCGGAGCGCACGCGCCGTCGCGCGGATCGCGCCCTCGAGCCGTTGGGAGCTCACCCCGGCGTTGTGCAGCCGGCGCGCGTACTCCGTGAGGAAGCGCACCCGCGCGTCGAGCGCGTGCCCGTCACCCAGCCCCACGGACGCGCCCCCGGCCATCGTCACGTCGTCGGACCGCGGCGCGTCGGGATCAGGATCAGCGTCTCCTGCGGCGGCGTCAGGAACTCGGCGCCCTCCGGCGTGATCACCGTCATCTCCTCCACCGAGATGGTCTTCGTCCCCTCGCCCCAGGTCCGGCCGTCACTCCCGGGGAGCGCCCACGCCATGAAGCCGTCATAGGCGAAGGTCATCCCCGGCCGCAGCGCACGGCGCTCCGTGCGATTGAGCCGCGGACCCGCGTCGTGCGCCCAGTAGCCGACCCCGTGCCCGGTCCCCCACGGCACCGTCGTCGAGCCCTCGCGCGCCATGATCAGCCGCTGCGCGGAGTCCACCTGCGCCCCCGTCGCGCCCGGCCGCATCGCCGCGAACGCCGCGCGCGATCCCGCCCGCGCGATCTCCCACCGCCGCTGCACCTCCGCCGGCGGTGCGGTCTCACCGGGTCGCAGCACGTACGCGAACCGCTGGATATCCGTCCCCCAGACACCGTGCACCTTGATACCGAAGTCGGTCTGAATCACGTCGCCGGGCTGGATCACGCGGTCGCTCGCGTGCGAGTGCCCGCGGTCGGGCCCCGAGTTCACACTCGGGTTCTGCGTCGGGTTCCACCCATCCTCCACGCCGAGCTCGCGCATCCGCCGCTTCAGGTAGCGCGCGATGTCGGAGTCCTTGGTGACGCCCGGCACCACCTGCGCGTACGCCTCCACCTCGAGCCGCGCCGTGAGCGCCGCCGCGCGCTTCATGATCTCGATCTCCGCGGGGAGTTTCACCGCGAGCCAGGTCTGCACGAGGTCGTGCGACGACACCAGCCGTCGTGCCCACGTCGGCCCCAGTGCCTGCTCGAGCCCGCGCCGCTGCGTAGCCGAGAGGCCGTCGGCGATCCCGCTCCCCTCCCCGCTGTTGATGGCGATCCGCTGCGCCCCGGCCGCCCGCAGCCGCTCCGCGATGGCGCGGTAGAGCGAGGCTGGCGTCCCGTCATAGACGACCACCGAGTCGTGGGTGCCGAGTTCGCGGAGCGCAATCGCCTCACCGAATCCCGAGAGCATCACCGTGCGCACCGCGTCGCCGCGCCGCGTCACGATCACCGCCGACGGCGCACCCGCGTTCTCACCGCCGAGATGCAGCGCGAGCGGGTCGTTCGCGTTCTCCCGGAAGAGGCTCACCCAGGCATCGATGTTCGTCTCGCGCATCGCGGCCGGCAGCAACCGCGCGATGCGCTCCTTCCGGATCGCCGGCCAGGGGTTCGGACCGGTGAAGTCATCAGCGCGCGGCGCGACCCCACTGGCTGCTGACGCGCCACCCATTGCCGCCCCCGCGACCACGCGCGGCGCGAGATGCCGCGCGAAGAACTCCCACGTCAGGTTCCACGAATCGATCTGGTCCGGTGAGTCATCACGGAGCAGCGTCTCGCGGTTCACGCGACGGCTGAACGTGTGCCCCCCGCTCGCCGGCCCCGGTGCCGGATCCACATAGATCTTCGTCTCGGCGAGCTCCGGCTTGCGCGCGCGCAGGGCATCGACGAGCTGCTGGTCCTCGACGAAGTCGACGTCGGTGTCGTTCGTCGCGACGTGCACGAGCAGCGGGCGTTCCAGCGAATCCACGTGATACAGCGGGGAGCGGCGCACATATTCGGCGCGTTGCTCGAACGGCAACCCCGACAGCTCTCGCTGCGTCGAGAAGCTGCGCGCGTACGACGGACCCTTGTACGAGAGGCGGAAGATCAGATTGGTGACCGGGACGATCGCCGCCCCTGCCACGAAGCGCGCGCGGTCGCCACGCATCAGCAGGAGCGACGCGATGTACCCGCCGTGGCTCCACCCCATAATGCCGATACGCGAAGGATCCACCTCGGCGCGCGTCGCAAGGAACTCGACCGCATCCTCGACGTCGTCGAGTTCCTTGCCGCCGTAGTCGATGGCGCGGTGGTGCATCTCACCATACCCCGTCGAGCCGCGATAATCCGGCGCGACGATCACATACCCGCGTTGAGTGGCCTCGATGATGAACGGGAGGTAGTTCTGGTCCCAGTTCCCGTGTACGCCGCCGTGCACCCAGACGAGCGCTGCGTGCGCCTTCGCTCCACGTGAGGTCAGTGGGGAGAAGACGTAGACCGGGATGTCGAGGTCGCCGTGGCGGCTCCGGTACGTCGTCTTCTCGTAGCGCATCACGCCGGCGCTGCGGGTCGCGAAGATGCTGTCGGTCCGGGCCTTCGCCGCGAGGTCGCGCGCATAGTCGGCCGCCGGATGGTCCTCGTGCCGGTCGCTCACATAGAGCTTGGCGGCACGCTCGGGGTCCATCGGCACCGCCGAGCGCGCGGGGGCCTGGGCGAGGAGGGGGAGGGCAAGACAGCAGGCGAGGAGGAGGCGCATGCGCGGGCGAGTAGGGGTCGGAGGGCCACTGACCTCTGGATGATGTCAGCGATGCCGCGATGACAGCGAACGATACGCCGTCGAGCACGATGCGGGGATGTACGTCCTCCCACTCCGCGCACCGGCTACGTCCGCCCCTTGTGCGACTGGTAGCAAATTGCTACCGTATGAGGGTCGGTGAGCCCCTTACCGACGCACCCGATCGAGCGGGTCCGGCAGCTCGCCACCAGCCGACGATACCTCCTTACGGCCACGGCGCTCTTCCACGCCTCGGCGCGCGGTCTTTCGGAGGCCGATGTCATCGCCTGCGTCCGCGGATTGACGTTGGAGGACTTTCGAAAGACGATGCCGTCGCATCGGTTCCCAGGGCGCATGCAGGACGTCTACAAGCCGTGGTTCCGGGGCGGCCAGTGGTATGTGAAGGTGCAGGTGGTTGCCGCACGCGATGGAGAACTCGTGGTCATCATCTCATTCAAGGACGCCTGACGATGGAACGACTCACCGCGTGCCCGCTCTGCGGCGGACGCGTCACATCGCGGCGCACTGAGATCGATCAGCCGGTCCGGCTTCGGGAGACCGTGCGTCTCTCGTGGCGCGTCACGACCTGCTCGAACTGTGGAGAGCGGTTCTTCGGCCCGGGTGAAATGGATGCGATGCAACGTGCGGCCGCGCAGCTCGTACGGGATCGCGAGGGGCTGCTGGCACCTGAGGAGATCCGCGCCATCCGTGAGTCGATGCACCTGACGCAGGCGGCGTTCGAGCGCCTGCTGCGCGTCGGTGCGAAGACCGTCGTCCGATGGGAACGGGGGACGTCGTTTCAGAACCGCGCCACCGACACGTTGCTGCGCGTGCTGCGAGCGGTCCCACAGGCGCGAGCGTTCGTACACGAGCTCTGTGACGCCGACGCGCACGCCGGCGCGCCCGCCTCATCCTGACGCGGGCGCCCTCACTCCCCCAACAGCCGCCGCACCGCCGGCTCGAGTGACACTGCGCCGATTGGCCCCAGCACCGTGTGGTGGATCGCACCCGTCCGATCGAGCAGGAACGAGGTGGGATAGCCCCGCACCCCACCGAAGGTGCGCTCCGCCTCCGCCCCCACGTGCGCGATCGGATAGGTGATTGCTCGCGTCCGCACGAACGCCGCCACCTCCGCCGTCGGCGCGCGGTCCACGGCGAGCCCGACGATCACGAAGCCGCGCTCGCGATGCCGCTGGTACATCGCCTCGAGTACCGGCATCTCAACCCGACACGGCGCGCACCAGGTTGCCCAGAAGTTCACGAGCACCACCTTCCCGCGGAGCGAATCGCTCGCGATCGGTGCGCCGTCGAGTCCCACGTAGGCGTACGTGGGCGCGCCCACCGGCCCCGACCGCACCCCCACCAGCGCGCCGAGGTGCGGCAGCAGCGTTGGCGCCGCCCACCAGAGGGCGACGAAGAGGACGATGTTCCCGAGGGTCAGGTGCTTCCGGAGGGTTAACACAGCGGGCTGCCGGCGCGTAGGTTCAGAGGAAGGGTCACCCTCTCCCACCCGCCCCGACAACCCCATGCGCGCCCTCCTCGCTCTCGCGACCGCCGGGATCTGCACCGCCTGCGCCGCCTCGACCTCGTCACCCGACCCGGATATCGCCCCCACGCCCACTGTCGCGACCACGCGCGGCGTGACGGCCACCGGTGGCGCTTCGACCGTCATCGCGTCCGCGATGAACGTCGACCTCGACGTCCGCCTCGTCGTCACCGGCACCCCGGATCAGGCCTGGACGGCACTCACCGGCGTCTACCAGGAACTCGGGATCCCGCTCTCCGTGAACGACGCCGCGAGCAAGACGATCGGCAACACGGGCTGGCGTGTGCGACGCTCCATCGGCCGCGTGCCGGCGCAACGCTACCTCGACTGCGGATCGTCCGGCACCATCCAGAACGCCGAGACCTATCAGCTCACGCTGTCGATCGTCTCGAACGTGAAGCCCAACCCACGCGGCGGTTCAATCGTCACTACCGCGCTCTCGGGCACCGGTCGCAACCCCATCACCTCGTCGAGCGCCGACGTCCGCTGCGTCAGCACCGGCGACCTCGAACTGCGCATCCGCGAGATGGTCGAGCGGGGCATCGTGCGCTGAACGCGCCGCGCGCTACAGCAGCGCGGCGATATCGGCGGCGATCGCCGCCGGCTCCACCTGCGGTCCGTAGCGCTGCCGCACGACGCCACCACGCCCCACGAGGAACTTCGTGAAGTTCCACTTGATCGCCTCGGTCCCCAACAGACCGGGGCGTTCAGCTTTCAGGTGCACCCAGAGCGGATGGGCATCGGAGCCGTTCACATCCACCTTGGCGAACATCGGGAACGTGACGTCGTACGTCGACGTGCAGAACGTCTGGATCTCCTCGGCGCTCCCCGGCTCCTGCCCGCCGAACTGGTTGCACGGGAAGCCGAGCACCGCGAAGCCCCGCGGTCCGTACTCGCGATGCAGCCGCTCGAGTCCCGCGTATTGCGGCGTCATCCCGCAGCCGCTCGCGACGTTGACGATGAGCACCACCTGCCCCCGCCACGGCGCGAGGGTGGTGGGCGCGTCACCGAGGAGTGGTTGAACGGGAATTGCGAAGAGATCAGCAGGCATTCGAAAAGTCAGTTGTCCGTGTCGAGCTCCACCGGCGCGAGCTGCGGTCGCTTCGCGACAATCCGGTCGCCAGAGGAACGCCCACGCGCGTGACGCCAGAGCCAGGGGAGCAAATGCCCGCCGAACCACGTGAGTTCCCCGATCGCTCGCCCGACAGGTGACGGCACCGGACGGGCGGGAAGCGGCGTCGCCCAATCGTCGCCGATGCCAGGGACGCCAAGCCGCGCCGCCAGCGCCTGCGCGATGCGGCGGTGCCCCTCCGCGTTCGCGTGGAGACGGTCGTCGCTCCAGAAACGCGGATCGGTGACCCACGGATGCACCGCGAGATCGGCCACCAGCGTCCCCGTCTCCGCGGCGAGAGCACACACCCCCGCGTTGAAGTCGGCAAGCCGCGCGCTCACACGCCCCGCGAAGAGGATCAGGTCGGAGAGATCCGGCATCGTGATTGTGAGGACCGTCGCGCCTTGGGCGCGCAACGCGCGCTGCATCGTGCCGAGGTCGGCGAGCACGCCGTCGAGATCGAACCCCGACTGGATCACATCGTTTGTGCCCGCGAAGACCGTCGCGAGATCAGGACGCATCGCGAGCGCGGGCGCGAGCTGCGTCTCGAGCACCTGACGCGTCTTGCGACCTCGGATGGCGAGATTCGCATAGGTGAGCCGCGGTGCGTCGGGGTGGTGCGCCGCCTGGGCCGCCGCCACGTGCATCGCGAACCGATCGGCCCACCCGCGGTATCGCCCCGGAGCCGTGGCACCAACGGGATCGTCGAGCCCCTCGGTGGAGGAATCACCGAGCGCGACGTAGCGGCCGAACGGGAATGTCATCAGGGGAAGCTAGCGCGCCCCGAGTCGGACCATTCCCGGGCCATCAGTTTCGCGGAGCCATGGTGATTCACAGGTGGACTGACCGACGCGCCGGATCGTACTGGTTACACACGCAGACAAATGATGTAAGTCACTGCTTTATAATAAGTTATCTCATTTCAGTAACCGAGCAGTCACATAATGATGTATTGACATCATCAGTTTGATGTCATAGCATCACAAATGCGAACGACCGTGGATATCGACCAGAATCTCCTCCAGCAGCTGCGGGACCGTGCCCACCAGTCCGGGCGATCGTTCCGCGAGGAACTCAATCAGGCGATTCACCGCGGCCTCACCCCCGAGTCGACCGCGCCCGCCCCGCGCTACCGGACCCCGACCTTCAATCTCGGTTCCGCGCGCGCCGGCCTCGACCTCGACAAGGCCCTCGCGCTGTCCGCCGCGCTCGATGACGAGGAGATCCGACGTCGCCTCGAACCGCGAGGCTGACACCGTGCGGATCATCGACGTCAACCTCCTGCTGTACGCCGTGCACACCGGCAGCGCCCACCACGAGCGGGCGCGCGTCTTTCTTGATGACGCGATGAACGCCGACGAGACCGTGGCGCTCCCCTGGACCGTCGTGCTCGGCTTCCTCCGCCTCGTCACGAGCCCGAGAGTCTTCCCGAACCCCCTGACCACGGACCAAGCCATCGCAGTCGTCGACGGATGGCTCGCACGACCGAACGTCATCACCCTCGATGCGGGCCCCGGCCACTGGGACGTGCTCCGGCGCCTCCTGCAGGAGATGCACGCGACCGCCAACCGCATCCCCGACACCCACCTCGCGGCGCTGGCCATCGCCCGCGACGCCGAACTCTGTTCGGCCGATGCGGACTTCGCCCGCTTCCCACGCCTGCGCTGGACCGATCCAACCGGCCCGCGCACACGCTAGTCGTCACACACGCGCCATCACGCGCGCCGCCACACCTTGCGGCGCGCGCGACCAACAAACACTCAGTACCGCCAGCTCCGCAGATCCGCCCCGGGCGGCGCCGTCAGCAGCATCCGCTCCACAGCCCACGGGAAGACCATCTGCGGGTACCGCAGCCGCGAGTACGCGTTCGACCGCGTGTGGTCCCCGTTCCAGCAATGCTCGTCGCGGTCCCCGTAATCCACCACTGCATCACTCGGCGGGTTCGCGGCGCGCAGGAACTTCTCCACCTCATAGACCGCGTTGTTGAGGTAGTAGTTGTCCATATCACCCACATAGATCCGCAACTTGCCGCGCAGCTTCGGACCGAGTGTCGCCCAGTCGCGCTTGAGGATGTACGAGAGGTCGTAGTGCTCACGCCAGTACGCCGCGACCGCCGTGTCGATCACCCCGGTACGGCGGTCCCAGATCGGCTTGGGGTACCCATCGGCACCGACGGGCGAGTAGACACTCTCCCACACATCGTACTGGTCGCCCGAACGCGTCTTCGTGCCGAGGGCGAGTTCGCGGTGGTTCATCTGCTCGAGCGTCGTCGCCACGTGACCGAGGTAGTTCCGCGTCCCCGGCCGCGGGATCCGCTTGAACGGCCCCTCCTGGTAGTACGCGTTCCGGTCCTTGTAGATGTCGACCACCGTGTAGTGCCGGAAGTCGATCGGATCGGGGCATGCCACCCACGCGCCATTGAACTCGTCGGGGTAGAACATCTGCACCGCAAGGGACTCCCACCCGCCGGTGGATCCGCCGTACGCGAAGCGCGCCCATCCCGCGCCGAGCCCGCGGAAACGACGCTCGATCTCGGGAATCAGCTCGTACATGATCGCATCGCCGTACGGACCGTTGTTCGCGGAGTTCACCGCATACGAATCGTCATAGAAGGGCGTGGGATGCTGAATCTCCACGAGGAGCATCCGCGGGAATCCCGGCCCCGTCCACGTCTTGAACAGGTCATAGCCCAGCTCCTGCTGGATCCGGTTGTACCCGGCGAGGTTGAAACGCGCGGAGTAATCCGGCGCGAGGTTGGCGTCGGGCGGCGTCTCGCGCCACCCGCTCGGCGCGCTCGGGAAGTGGCCGTGGTTGATCACGAGCGGATAGCGCGCCTGCGGATGCGTGGCGAACCCCTCGGGGAGTGTCACCCACGCCGCGAGGTACATATCCGTCCCCCAGAACCGGCTCAGCCGCTCCGAGCGGATCTTCACGTACTTGATGTACGTCGTCTCGAGCCGCATCGGATCGGGGAGCGGCGCGATCTCCTCCGTCAGCGCGAGCTGCAATCGCGTCGACGGCGTGACGGTCACCGTCATCGGCGCGGAGAAGAGGTTGCCGGGCTTCGCATTCATCTGCTGGCCCTCGCCGCGGTCCGGCGGGAGGAGCACCGTGTGCCCGTCACTGCGCGTGAATCGCTCGTAGCGGTTGAGCAGCGCCTGCACGCGATACCGCCCCGGCTTCAGATCCCGGAGCGAGACGAGCGGATACCCGAACGCCTCGACGTCCACCCCCCGCGTCGTCCCCGGCGTCCAGTCGGTCACGTCGACCCCATAGACCTGCGCTGTCGCGACGTTGTCAGAGACCTGGGTGCGCGGCGTGCCGGTGGTGTCTGTCGAGACGTAGAGGAGGAGCCGGCCATTCACCGGCGCCGTGACCCGTCCGCTCGGCAGCGTGATCGTCGCCCGTGGTTGTGCGGCGAGCGCGCTTGGGAGGGCGAGCAACAGGGTGACGAGCGGGCCGAGCATCGAGCGAAGACCCACGAAGGGGCGGCCAGTGGATCGAGTGTGGGCGAGCGGCACGGGCAGACTCCGGTGGAGGATGCGCCAGAACATAGGGCGCAGCCGCCACGGCGCTACGGGGCGACCACCTCGAGGCCCGGCACCCGCTGGAAGTCGCGCGCATCGAGCGTGAGCACGCCATAGCCACGAGCGATCGCCGTCGCGGCGATTTCCAGATCGTGTGCACCGATCATGGCGCCGCCGCGCACCAGATGTGCCCGGAGCGCCGCGTATCGACGCGCCTCGGCCACACCGAACGGGAGCACCGGGACCGTTTCACAGACCCAATCAGCGAAAGCGGCGCGGCGCATCCCCAGCGCGGGCGTCGGTGCCCGTTCCACGCCGAAGAAGAGTTCACCGATCGTGATCGCGGCGACGGCGATGCCCGTGCCCGGCCGGCGCTGCAGCAGGGCGCCGAGATCGATCGCACCCCGCTGCACGGCGATCAGGACGGAAGTATCGAGGATCAGGTCCACGGATCGCGGAGCGGCGGGAGTTCGGCGCGCGCGACGCGAAGGTCCTCTTCGTACGACGCGGCCTCGTCCGCGGAGAGCCGCGGGGCCGTCGTGAGCGCGGCGAGGAACGCCTCGAGCGGCATCGCGATCACCGGCGCCGGTGCCGGTCGCGACGTCAGGTAGGCTGCGACGGCCTCACGGACCATCACAGACCGCCCGACCCCACGCTCCGCCGCGCGGTGATCGATCGCGTCGGCGAGGTCCGACGGGATGCGGACCGATAGGAGCGTATCCTTCATTCGTCGAAATGTATGACATTGTATGATAATGTCAACGGATTACATGGCATACGCTTATGGCACGTCCCGAGGTGGCTGAGCACCCGTCGGTGCCGGCACACCCCGGGCGCACTCGAGGTCGGCGCGCCGACCTTTCCGCTCCGCTCAGATCACGTTCGCTGCTGGCGGAGACAATGGCCTCGCCTCCCCAGGGAGTCATCATCTTTCCACGGCGTGGCGCACCGCCGCGCCGCGTCCCGTCTCACCACTGGAGTTTCCGATGACCGCTCCCAGCGCCCTCACGAACCCCGAGATCGAGGCGCGGCTCGCTACACTCCCGGCGTGGAGCCGCCGCGGGGAGACGATCACGCGCACGATCGTCTTCCCGGGCTTCCCCGAGGCGGTTGCATTCGTGTCGCGATTGGTCGAGCCGGCGGAGTCGATGCAGCATCACCCCGATGTCGACGTGCGCTACAATCGCGTCGTGGTGACGCTCAGCACCCACGATTCCGGTGGGCTCACGGCGAGCGACTTCACGCTCGCGGAGCGGATCGATGCGTTGATGGGGTGAGCACGCGTGATACGCAGAGTGCAATCATCGTATGAAGCGCTCTGGCCTTGACAGGGCTGGGGATGGCGGCCATGCGATCAGCGTCCCCGCGGTGACGATGGCACCGAGTCCGTCTTCAGCGCCTCCGCATCAAGGATTCCCCGCACCTGCGCATAGAACGCCTCGCGCTGGTCCGGTTCCGGCCCCAGCGACGCCCGCGTCCAGTTGGAGTTCGTCGCGATCACCAGCCGCCGTGCGGGGTCGATGTAGATCCCCTGCCCGAAGATCCCCTGCGCCGCGACCGACCCGTCGTCGTAGGTCCACCACTGGTAGCCGTACCCACGCCCGGCCTTGCCGATCTCCTGCTGCTTCACCGTCGCCTGCGCGAACCAATCCGTCGGCACGATCTGCCGACCACCCACATTCCCGTTCGCGAGCACCACGAGCCCCATCCGCGCATAGTCACGCGTCGATGCCTGCAGGCAGCACCCGGCAATCTCGTGCCCCGTCTTCCCCAGCAGCCAGGTGGCGTCAGCCTCCATCCCCGCCGGATGCCAGAGCTTCTCCTCGAGGTAGCGCGCGAGCGGCTTGCCTGTGGCCGAGGAGACCAGCACGCCGATGAGGTTCGTCTCGCCGGTGTTGTAGTGCCAGACGGTGCCCGGCGGATGCGCGCGCGGCAACGTGCGCATATAGCTCACCGTCGCGTCCATCCCCGCGTCAGGCTTGGCGTTGTTGAACTTCGCGACGTCAGCCTCAGGATCCTCGTAATCCTCGTTCCACCGCACGCCGGACGTCATCATGAGAAGCTGCCGGATCGTCACATCGTCGTACGCAGAGCCGCGCAGATCGGGGATGTAGCGGCTCACCGTGTCATCGAGGCTCTTGATGTAGCCATCCTGGATCGCCGCACCCACGAGCGTCGAGGTGAACGACTTCGCCACCGAGAAACTCGTCCACCGCCCCGCAACACTGAAGCCGAGCCCGTAGCGCTCGAGCCGGACCTTCCCGTCCTGCAGGATGACGATGCCGGCGGTGTGCTGCGCCTTCATATAGTCGTCGAGCCCCGGGATCTCGAGCGGCTCGCCGGCAGGCAGCGCGAGCGGCGTCGGCGAAGCGGAGATACGCGACGCCTTTGCGAGGATCGGAAGTCGGTCCAGTGCGCGGAACGCGGCCTCCCGCTGCGACTGGCTCCAGCTCAGGACGTCCCGGTCAGTGGGGAACGCAGCGAGGAGCCCACGGGTCTCGGGGTCAAGGGCATTCCACCAGAGGCCGCCGCCGACGGTGAGGCAGGCGAGCGAGGCGATGGCGAGGGTGCGGATGCGCATAGTGCTGGGAATATAGGATGCGCCGCCGGGGGCACCGGAGTCCGCCGGATTGCGGTCGGCAGGGATGAACTGGGCCTGCCGCGCGTCCGCGGCTAGGATTCAGGGATGCGCGTCGCCATCGTGGGAGGCCCCGGCATCGGCAAGAGCACCCTGCTCCGCCAGCTCGGCGACCTCTATCGCAACGGGTCGTATGGGGAGGGGGAGCAGGGGGTGTGGGATCCCCGCGTCCTCGCCGACATCGCCGCCGGCCGGAATCCGGTGGGGGTGACAGCCTACTTCGCGCGCCTCTACGACGCCAATTATCGCCATGCGGCACAGTACGATTCGTCCGGGGCGGTGGTGTTCATCGAGGGCTCGCGGCTCACGCTCGAGGCCCACATCGCGGAGTATCCGTCGGAATTTCACGCCGGCCTTCGCGACGTCCTCTCCATCGGCGACGGTTGGGCGCCCGACCGGACGATTGTGCTCACCTCGAGCACCGATACGATTGAGAAGCACATCCGGCTCCGGCGGCGGGCGCACGAGGAGATCGACCGGATGGTGGAGCGCTTCCGTCTTATTGATGCGGAGTTCCGGCGGCTGGCGCCGGCGTACCCTGGCACCGTGGTGATCAACCGCGACGGGATGGAGTTCCACACGCGCGAGGGGCTGGATGCCGTCATCGCGGCGGCGGGGTTGCCGCCGTATGTGGATGTGCCGTACGAGGTGGAATAGGTAGGACCTGCCGGTTTTCGGTGACAGCCCAGAGGTCGAGCCGAACCAGCTTCCCACCCGTGGACTCGCTTACTCCGGCCCTAGTAAAGACAATGCATTTGCATTACAATAATGCAAATGCATTGTCTTTCCTTCATTTAGGGTTCGCACAATGGCTTCGTCCACGCGTATGGTGACCAGCAAGGTGACCGCCCGCTCCCAGACCACGCTGCCGCCGGCGGTGCGGAAGGTGCTCGGACTCACCCCGGGCTCCTATGTCGGCTATGAGATCGTCGGGGACCAGGTGCGGTTGGTGAACGTCGAGAGTGTCGAGCATCACGATCCCACGCTCGATGCCTTCCTCGGACTCCTGACCGCGAGCGTCGCCTCGGATGCCGACGAGCTCCGTCCTATTCCCGTGACATCGCTCCGGCGCGCGATGGACGAGAGCGCTGGAATCGCGATCGATCATGACGCCCGCATCGACGGTGCGATCGATCTCTGACCGGGCGATCCCCGAGTCGCACGGCTGGCGACTCGCCGCGCACCCGCTGTTTCTCGACCAGCTCGACCGGTTGACGGCGGCGGCGTCTCGCGAGGCGCCGAACGGACCGAACCGCAAGCTGCTCGCGCACGTCCTCGATCTCCTCCTCGAGCGGATCCCACGGGATCCCGGCGCCCCGAGTCACCGCCACGGCGGCGCCCTCGATGGGGCTGGGCGCGAGTGGTTCCGCGGCAAGACGGGGGCGGGACGATATCGGCTCTTCTATCGCTTCTCCTCACGCGAGAAGCTGATCGTCTACGGCTGGCTCAACGACGCGGAGTCGCTCCGGACGCGCGGAGCGAGCACCGATGCGTACGCCGTCTTCGCACGGATGCTTCGTCAGGGGAATCCGCCGTCCACGTGGCACGCACTCGTCGAGGCGGCGATGGAGGAGGAGAACGGTCGACGCACACGATCGCTGTTCGAGGGGAGATAACAGTCAGCGAATGGGTGTCGACACCGACGTGCCAGTTTCGCGAGCGGTCCATGAGTCACACCTGCCGCCGGGGGGAAGGCAATCGTCGGTCTCCGTATGATAACGCAGATGACTGTCGACCGGTGCACTGGGTAGCGCGGGCTGCGCCCGCGCATTCAATTGGAATATCTAAAGCACCGACTCACTCCATACCGATGTCAGGCGGCTTGACCCGCGCCCGATTTGCATCAATCACGCTCTCACCAGACAGGGAACACGGATGCGCCATCCCTCTTTGATCACCTTCGCGTTGCTTTACCTCGCAGTTGTACCCGCGCCGGCAAGTTCACAGTCACGATCCGAGCAGACCCTAAGCCGTCGAGTGGATTCGCTTGAGCGACGACTCGTCGACCTCGAGTCTCGGCTGGGCATTCTTGAGAAGTCTGGACCGCAGGCAACACCTGCCAGTAGTGGGTTAGCCACCAACGCCCAAGATCTCGCAAACTGGCGCCGCTTGCGCGAGAACATGAGCTACAACGCTGTGCGAAGACTCCTCGGCGAGCCCATTCGGATTTCCGGTGGCACTATAGCCTTTTGGTACTATCACAATGGCGCTCAGGTGACCTTCCACTCAGGTCGCCTGAGGAGCTGGACAGAGCCGTAATCATTGCGGCTCGTCACCGAGCGACGCCTACCGGTTTGGAACAGCATCCATCCTTCCTGTTGGGGCCGGTGTGCTCTCCGAGCTATCAGCGGCCAGTCGCACCTGCTACGCTTCCACATCGGATCTAGTCCCTCCTCGATGAAGTTCGCAATCATCGACAATCAGCGCGTTGAAGCTCGGCCTGGCCTCGTGGGCCGCTGCATCGGCTGTGAGCAACCCACCGTTGCGAAGTGTGGGGATGTCAGAACGTGGCACTGGGCACACAAGAGCAAACGCCAATGTGATTCGTGGTGGGAGAACGAGACAGAGTGGCATCGCGCTTGGAAGAATCGCTTTCCCGTTCAGTGGCAGGAGATTCGGCATAGAGCGTCCGATGGCGAGTGGCACGTCGCCGACGTGAAGACACCCGATGGATGGGTCTTCGAGTTTCAGCATTCACATCTTGAGGCTGTCGAGCGCCATTCTCGCGAGGAGTTCTATCGCTCCCTTATCTGGATTGTCGATGGACGGCGAAGACCACGCGACCTACCCGGGTTGGAGAAATCCATTGCTCGCGGCAACCCGCTAATTCCTCCTTCTGCTTCAGACTTGCGCCTTGAGAAGCCGGGAGGTGCGCTCTTGCGGGACTGGCGAGGTAGCGCTGCCCACGTGTTCTTTGACTTTGGGCCCGGAAACAGACTCGTCTGGCTCTTTCCGGGAAGCGACGAGAGACGCGCGTATGTCTCCATAGTGCACAGAGAGTACGTGATCAGGTTGCTGACGGAGAGAGGTTGGCGGGAGCTGGAGTCAGCGATTTCTCGCGTATCAGCACTTATTTCACGCCTTGAACCGTGCCCTCTGACGCGAAGTCCTCAACGACCAGCTCCACCACCTCTGCCACCTGGCTACCTTCCGCCAAATAGGCGAGGTCCACGGCTCTGAGCGTTTTTGCTGTGAATCAGTGCACTGCTGTCAATCCACGCTCACGGCGAACTGGCGCAGGCACAAGTCAGAAGCGTCTCTACATCAGTGCCTCTGTGATAGGTCCTCACTGCCGTACCTAATCCCTCCTCTTCTTTGTTCGCTTTCTGACCGGTCTTGATATTCCTCCACCCGAAACGTCAGGTCAGCGATAGGGCTCCACCACCCCAGTCAGTCGTTGAAAAGTTTCCCGTAGTCCGGCCCCACAATGACCTTCGACCAGGTCGGCGTCTCATCACTGATGCGGGTCACCGCGACCGATCCATCGCGGAACACGAGAAAGAGTCGATCTTCGAACAGGTGGCTCGCCACCACGTTGTCCGGGCTCTGCACTGCGGCAACCAATGTGGGCCGCACCTCTGGAACCTGATTCACGAGATCTCCGGTGTCTGGTTTGTGTCAGTCTTTCCATTTCCCTTCTCTTCCGCCACCTCACCCAGCGCCCACGCGAGCAGCCGCTCGGCGTAGTACTCCTCCAGCTCCGGATACACCGCCGAACTGATCCGCACGAACCTCGCCGCCACCTCGGGCGGCTCCCCGAACTCGTGCACCTGCCACCAGATGATCCCCTCCGGCAGCAACTCGTGCCGAGCGGTGAGTTCGTCGGAGGTGGCGGTGTCAATCAGGTGGATCAGCTCCCGCATTCTGAGCGGACGTACCGAGGTCTGCCGCGTGATTTCGAAGGTGCGCTCGTACTCGTCGACGATCCGATAGCGATACCGCGTGCTCCCGTGACGGCGACGCGCCCGAATAGAGAAGACATCCCGCGTGGTCGAGTCGAGCACGAGACGGGCGATCTCGAACTCGGCTGTCCGGTACCGCGGCAGGTACTCGCCCCCGAGGAAGGTCGGATGCACGCGCCCGAGCGCGCGCCGCGTGTCGTCGTCCACCTCGTCGGCGAGCAGCCGTTCGTCGATGGGGCCAAGCGCGGGATCGGTACGCCCGTTGACGAGGTCCGCGACCATCCTCCGGCGGTTCTCGCCGCGGATGTTCTGGGTGATGGCCGCGACGGGGTCGAGGTCCGCGTGGTAGCTCCGCGGACGGAAGTCGAGGTTGATGCCGTCGACGATAGGAACGATGGGGGTGCGCGGAGTGGGTTCGGTGGGTTGGTCTGCGTTCGTCGTCATCAGAGCTCTCCTTGTGTGGGTTGGCGCCGTCAGCGCGCCGTCATATCGTTCGATGTGGAGCCGCCCCAGCCTCTCGTGGACCCCCTCCAGCGATTCCTCGATGCGCAGGCGCCCATCTATGAGACCGCACTTGCGGAGCTCCGGGCGGGCCGGAAGCGCACGCACTGGATGTGGTTCATCTTCCCGCAGCAGGCCGGACTCGGCACGAGTGCGATGGCCAGACGGTTTGCCATCCAGTCCACCGCCGAGGCGGAGGCGTATCTCGCGCACCCCGTGCTCGGACCCAGACTCATCGCCTGTGCGGAAGCGCTACTCCCGCACCGAGGCACTGCGGCGACGACCATCCTCGGTGAGGTCGATGCACTGAAGCTCCGCTCGTCGATGTCGCTGTTCAGCAGCGTGAGTCCGACGCAGCCGGTATTTCAGGCGGTGCTGGTGGCGTTTTTTCACGGTGGGAACTGAGCTGCCGGGACCGCTTCTACGGCGCGCTCATTCATACGCGGACCAGTCGGTCGGAAAGGTGTGCGCCTCCCCGGCGTGCATTCTGTGAGGGCCCGTCGGGAGCGTTGTGTGCGCCCGTATGTGTTTGGTGAGGTACGCTCGCACCACGCTGCGCGCGGACGGCCACGACTGCCCCATCCCGGGATAGTGTCGCTTCTCGTCCGAAAACTGTTCGACGTACCGTTCGATGATCGGACCGAGGTGCGCGAGTTGCGCCTTACGGTCGTGGTCGGTCGCTCTCTGTTTCTGTGACATCTCTCGCTCCTTGCGATCTGCGTGCCGTCTCACTCGCCCATGGGTCCGGCCTGTTCAGGGCCGGTCGGCTGGGCCACCGTCTTCCTCGGAAGTGAGGGGAGCGACGGATTGGCAGACGGGTCACCGAGCCGATGCTCTCGCCGTCTTCTGCATGGTGGTCACCGAGACGGAGGTGACCGGGGCCTTGGTTACAACGGAGGTGCGTATCAGGAAATGATGTTCGGCTCCGAAGCGGTCTCTGAGAGTCGCTCCGTGTTCGGCCTGGTCATATGGACGCTCCGTGGGGCATCAGATGTCTGCAATGTGGTGTGGGGGACTGACACCGGGACCCGTGGCGCCACCGTCCACGAGAGCAGCCCAGGTCGGACGAATGGTGTCGGGGCGTCGTCCGCGAGTTCTGGCATCCACCGGAGTACCATTTCACCGCCCTCCCCGCGACCGGTTGGTGCGCCCGAGCCACTCGCGCACGCTCCCCACGGGCCCGTGCCCCTGCACATACATCGGCACCAGCCCGGCGAGGATCGCCCGGCCACGGTCGTTGAGCACCGCACCCCACCGCCGCCCGAGCGGCACCATCTGCACCCAGCTTTTCGGGATGCTCCAGACGGTGTCGTGGTGGAGGTACTCCCCATACCGGCGGACGAGTCCCTGCCATTCGGTGATGGTTTGGGTCCGCCCGTCGGGCGTATCGCAGAGCGCGTTGAGCGCCATCAGGCGACGCGGTGTAATGCGCAGCCGGCCATCCCGGGTGTAGAACTCGCCGGGCAGATTGGGGGACGGTCGATCGAGATCTGGCATACCGATGCTCCTTGCGATGTGCTGCTCGTGCCGTCTCACTCGCCTATGGTTCCGCCCCGATCTGGGCGGTCGGCTGGGCCACCGTCTTCCTCAGAGGTGAGGGGAGCGACGGATTGGCAGACGGGTCATGGAGCCGATTCTCTCGCCGTCTTCTACATAGTGGTCACCGAGACGGAGGTGACCGGGGTCCCACGGAAACGAAAAAGCCCCCGACCCTGAAGTCGGAGGCTCGCGCCTTCGACTTAGACGGCTGCCCCCTCGCGGGGTTCGCGGCCCGTCAAGTCGGGAAATCGCCGCGCATAGCAAATGTCGTGACCATACCTGCTTTTGTCAACAATCCATCATCGTTTTGCTGCCCCGGGATGATTTCGGTGCCACTCCTCGCTCCGCTTGCGTTGCGCAACCAGCCGGTCTTGATGTGCCTGCTTCCGCTGCTGGTGACGCCGGGCCCGTTCTTCGGTCTCTGCCTGCTCCTGGGCCTCCCGAGCCCGTCGCTGTTTCGAGTCAATCTGTTCACGTTGCGCAACGATGCTCCCCGCCCACGACCGTTTGAAGGCCGGGTCGTTCTGCCATCCGGTGGTACGGTATAGGAGGAAAACCACGGCCGCCTCGGCGTCGCGTACTCCCTCCGGGGACTCGAGCTGTCGCAACCCATCGAGCAGCAGGTCGTTCAAGTCGGGTTTCTTCAGATTGTTCAGCGCCACACCGAGCTCGTCCGCCGCCGCCTGTTGCACCACGTCCCAAAACTCCCCGCCCCCACAGGTGGTACAGTGGATCTTGCCGCAGAAGGTCCCCTCCAGCCGTTCGTCGAACACACGCTGGAGCCAGGGTCGGCGGTGCAGTTCCACGAGACGTCCATTCCGGAAATCCATCACGATGCGTCGACCGCGGAGGAAATCGGCGCCGAGAATCCACGGGGAGGACAATAGTCTGCCGAGAGCGGCCTCAAGGAGGGGTGGAAGTACCCCCACCCGGATGGTCTGCGTGGCGCCAAGTACCTCGATGGTGACGTCGTAGAGCGGTGTTGTGAAGTCACCGAAGAGCGGCATGAAGTCCTGTGCTTCGCCGACCGGTTCCAATCCGGCAACGGTATCGCTCGGCACGTAGCTGATGGGGGCGCCGGTATCGATGAGCGCCCTACTCTCTTCGGTACGGTCGGAGCGCGGTCGCTCGGTACGGATCTCGATGGCCGGGACACCCATCAGCCGGCGGAGAATGGTGGTGGCGTGGGGTGTCTCCATCTGCCGGAGGTCCGACGGGGTGAGCGTCTGCCGAACGAGCCCATGCGACCAGTCGATGAGCAGAGGTCCCCGAGCGAGCTCGTCCATTCCGACCAGATGGCGGAGGTCCGGGTGCACCGCCCGAACAGCCTCCTCGGGGGCTTTCATTGAGATGGGGCTCCCGGTGTCGATCAGTTCGACACCGAGTGGACCCTGCCGTAGCAAGTGGTCTTTGTGGCGCCAGGTTCGGCTCTGATCTTGCATTTTCTCTTGCCTCCTCGGGGATTCGGGGTGACATTCCGATTAATTACCGGCGGTAACTTACCACTGGTAACCATTCTGTCAATCCCGATTCTATGGCCCCCCCGAAGACCAGCCAGCTCCTCGAGACCATCGTCCACGCCGCCACCGCCATCGTGGAGGAGCGCGGGCGGCGGGAGGTGACGCTCCGGTCGGTGGCCGAGCGAGTGACGGCGGATGTCCGCCGGATCTCCCATACGGCGGCGTTCGCGCACGTGAGCGGTCAGCTCGAACTCCTGACCCACGTGGCGGCCGGGGGGTGGGCCAGGCTGCTGGTCGACCTCGAACAAGCGGCCGCCGTGGAGGCACCCACGGACCGGCTCGTCGAACTCGGCGTCAGGTACCGGCGGTTCGCGGCGGCGCACCCGAACCTCTTTCGCGTGATGTACGACGAGGAGATGTGGGCGCGGGTCGGCGAGACAGCGTTAACGGCTTCTGACGGAGGCGAGTCACCTCCCGTCCGCCGGAGCACCTTTAAGCAGCCGCAGATCCTGACGCGTGTGCGTGAGCATCGCGACCAAGCGTTCGGGTTGTTCGCCCTTGCGGTCGATCAGGGGATACGCGAGGGGGTGCTGCGCGACGCGTCCGTGATGCTAATGGCGCGGAATGTCGCAGCGCTGGCCCACGGGCTGGCTATGGAGGCGCTGGACGAGCGGTTGCCCGAGGGGGAAGTCAGACCGATTTTGCAGATGGCGGTGGATGGGCTGATGGCTTGAGCGTCGCTCGTTCCAGCTGATTGTCTTAGAAGAGTCTGCCGACTAGCCGAGAAGCCCTAGCTCCCGAAGAACGTAAGGCTGCACGCGTGCTCTTGACCTAGATTCGCAACCACATCAGCGATGTTTGCGGGCATTCGTTACCACAGACCTTCGTAGCACCATCCCGTAATTACCACTTTGGTTGTCGACCGATTCCATATCAATCAGAGGATTGGCAGCGCCAATGAGACCGCACGAGCTCCGCAACCTCTGGGCCGACGGAAGATGCGGCGATGATACGCTAAGGAAGTTGTACAAGGTCCTTCGTGGCACGCCGAATCTCTCAATCTTCGAGCAGGAAGTTCTTCGGGAATGTGCGAAGCAGCTCAGGGCACGCAATCTTCTGAAGTCTGTGGCGCTCGACATGAGCGCCGAAGCAGATGCGTTCATCGCGACGTCGGCAGAACACGGTGCGTCAGCAGATTGCTCCATCGCCCTCTCCTTCCATGGGATGGACTTCGACATTGGACAGGCGGCCGCCGTAACGGCAGACGTCTCGTCCTGTCAGATCATCAATGCACCGCCCGGTACAGGGAAGACACGCGTAGCCTGTGGCCGCATCGCTTGGCTCATTGACCAAGGTGTCTACGAGCACCAGATCCAGGTCTTCAGCTTCACCCGCGCTGCGATCGCTGAGCTTCGGAATCGGATGGCCATTCTTGAGGAACATCGGCCGGGTATCGGGACGGTAGAGTTCTCGACGCTCGACCGAAAGGCGTGGAAGGCCATCCAAGCTTTCAGGGGAACAGGGCGTCAGGCGTTCCATGAGGGGTACGACGCAACCGTCAGAGCGTTCGGTCAACTGCTGCAGGAGGGCGATGCGGACCTTATCGAAAGCCTGTCCGAAATCAGACACGTGATCATCGACGAAGCCCAAGATGTGGTCGGGCTGCGCGCAGAGGTTTACTGCAACTTGATCGCTCGTCTTCCGGAGGACACCGGAATCACAGTGCTCTGCGATGAGGCGCAAGCGATTTTCGATTTCAGCGAACGGCGTGATGCGCAGCGTGACAAGTTTGTCGACATCGATGAAGCCTTCGGATTGAAAAGAAGCTTTGTGGACCGGCTCCGGCAGCTGCCGGACCGCAGCTTCGTCGATCGCACTCTGGAGTGTGTGCATCGCACAGAAGCTTCGAATCTCAAGACTATCTTCGTAGACGTTCGTGGAAGCCTTCTGGAGCGGATGAAGGAATCACCGCTCCAAACCCCGGCGCTCGTCGTGCACCACACGCGCTTGCTCGCCAACAACAGCAACGCACCTGAGCGAGATCCTGAACTCCTGTTCCTCCATCGACAGCGTGTGCATGTTTTCGAGCATGCGTCCCGGCTCGCCCAACGCAATGAAGTGTTCAGGGTGCGTCTGGGCGGCGTGGACTATGGCATTGCGCCGTGGGTCGCCGTCCTGCTGTCCGATCACTTCTCGGACCGCCTGACCAAGGCCGAGTTCGAATCGCGATGGCCGCGCGTCGAGGCCCTTCTCGCGACTGCAACGCCGCCTGCCGCGACCGCATGGGGAGTGATGCGAGCACAGTTCGGCGCCGGAAGCGTTTCCGTCGACGTTGAGCTGATGCGCCAGATGCTCTCCCGGTCTGGTCCGCGCGAACCTTTCGGGATGTCTGAGCTTGGCTATAGCGGGCCGCTCGTCAGCACGATCCACGGGTCAAAGGGGAGGGAGGCCGATCGCGTCGTTCTTCATCTTCCGCAGACCCACAAGGCGAAGGGAAATGCCGAGGAGGCGAGGGTGTGGTTCGTCGGCGCGACGCGGGCCCGCTCGGCACTCTGGGTCCGTGATGCATTTAATACATTCCTCCCGCAGAATGCGCGAACGGTTCGCCTCGCCTCGGAGCGGGACGACGTCCTGCGCGCTGCGGTCGAAGTGGGACACACCGGGGACGTCGTCTCGCATTCTCCGGTGTCAACTCGGCTCCATCAGAATTTCGAGTCCGCGATGGCGAGTCAGCGATGGCTTGCCGCATCCTGCGGCAATCTGAACATGGTTGTCGGTCATAGACAGTCGGCGCTTCAGTACGCTCTCAGAGTCAATGGCCAGCAAGGCCCCGATATCGGTCTTCTGTCCGTTGACGTGGTCCGGCAGGCCAGAGTAGACCTGTGGCCTCGAAGCCCATCGCGCCTCGAGTGTCCGGACTCAATCGAACGGATTCCGTGCATTGGGGCTCGCACAGTTGTGATGGCTCCGGATGCTCTTGTGGGTGAGGAGGTACACGATGCATTCCGCAAGAGTGGTTTCTGGCTGGCCCCTGTCGTGTTCGGAATGCCAACTCTCACCTTCCAGAAGCCATGACCACACCAGCTTTGACCACTCGCGACTTCATCGGCGAGCGGCTGGCGGTCGACCTGATCGGTCCCGCAGCCGTTGACGAGCAACTGACCGATCGGCCGCTTGATCGGTATCTCTCGGGTATGCTCTGGCCTCAGAATACCGAATACGGACAGGATGACGACGATGGAGGGGACCGCAACGCGGCCGAAGACGGCGAGGAAGGCGAGGGCCAGAGTGAGGAACTGCCCATGTCCTCCCTTCGAAAGCCGTCAAGCATGGGGCTGGCGTTCCAACTTCACCGTGCAGATGGCGTCTATGGCATCAGTGGCATGCGACTGCCGGTGCGTGTCTCAGGTGGGCGCTATACGAGGGTTCGTCTCTCCGCAGGTGAAGAGGGGAGCGGAGGTGCGGCGCAGGGAGCAAAGCTACTGTGGAAGCGAGTTCCCTTCGACTGGCACGGTGAAATCGCCATGCAGGGAGTTAGTACGATCGCCTTCGGAGAGCGCGAGACGCTGAGTCTGCACGCGCGCTGCTTCGAGACGGAGGATGCCGCCATCGTGTCGGTGTCCCTCGTCAATGATTGTGACATCGGAGAGCGTGGCAGCGGTGTGATGCGCGACGAGGGCACGCTCTTTCAGGCGACGCTCACCGTCCTACGGCCTCCTGCGTGCGTCTTCCTTCCGCAGCCGATCCGAAGCGGCGGCGAGGACGCTGACGCGAGGAGCGCGGAGTTGCTCTTCCGCGACGTCAAGACCTATGCTTTCGGCTTGGTGGCCTCGGCGGAGTGGCAATGCGACGAAAAGGGCGTCTGCCAGCTCGTGCGCACTACCTGGCTTCCGCAGGCCGATGTGCGCTTGGTGAGTGCGGAGGGCTCTGAGGTGCTCGTCGAGGCGATCGGCAGGAATACGGCCAGCGGCAAGCTCGAGGCGGCGACGCTTGCGGCCGGCGGCGAGGCAATGCTGGCCATGACGAGTGCCGTCGCTGACGGCTACGCGAGGTGGATCGCGCTGCAGCGTGAAAGAGCTGACGCGCAAGTGCCACAAGCGCAAGAACACTTGAGTGGATGCGAGCGAGCCCAAGCGCGAATCGCCGCTGGTGTCAGACTACTCGGGGATCAGGAGGATGTGCGCAGCGCCTTCCAGTTGATGAATGAGGCGATCGACCTCCAGTCGCGTTGGAACTCTCCCGCGGCGGATCCGTTCGCTTGGCGGCCGTTCCAGCTGGCATTCATTCTTCAGAACCTTGAATCCCTGAGCAACCCGGACTCCGCTGACCGGCGAGTTATGGATCTTCTCTGGTTTCCGACCGGCGGCGGCAAGACAGAGGCGTACCTCGGACTGATCGCGTTCAGTGCATTCCTCCGAAGAATTCGAACCAAAGAGGAGCGGGGCGGAGGCGGGGTGTGCTGTCTCATGCGATACACGCTGCGTCTGCTGACGCTTCAACAGTTCGAGCGCGCTTCCACGCTGATATGCGCCTGCGAGTTCCTGCGTCGCAAGGGAGGGCGCTCCGCGGTCGACCTGCGGTCCGCCGCTCCAATCTCCATCGGCCTATGGGTCGGAGGGTCGGCCACTCCGAACACCGTCGAGGATGCCATCAAGGCGGAGAAGGAAGGGGGCGGGGTGACGCACGCCCAGCTGACAAGCTGTCCCTGCTGCAAGGGGAAGGTGGTCTGGCGCATCGGCAGGAAGGAGCCTCGGGTAACCGCGAGCTGCGAGAATCCGAACTGCGAACTCGCTGTGACGGTGCCTGTGCTGCCAATTCTGACGGTCGACGATGTGATCTACAACTATCCGCCGACTCTTCTGATCGGCACCGTCGACAAGTTCGCTCAGCTCGTGCGGAGCGAGCGGTCCCGGGCGCTGTTCGGATCGGGGATCAACCCGCCTCCGGAGCTCATCATCCAGGACGAGTTGCACCTCATTTCCGGCCCGCTCGGTTCGATGACCGGATTGTACGAGGTAGCGATCGACATGCTCTGCGAGCACAACGGCAATCCAGTGAAAATCATCGGATCGACGGCGACCATCCGGCGCGCCGGCGACCAGGTGAAACAGCTCTTTGCACGCGAGGTGGAGCAGTTCCCACCGCCGGGTATCGATGCGGCGGATTCGTGCTTCGCCGTCGTGCCTCGGGACGCGGGCTCTCGCAGGTACCTCGGCATCACGACGGCCGGGAGATCTGCGAAGTTCGTCCTGCAGGCGGTGATGGCTAGTGCCCTTCAGGCGGCCGCCCATGTCGAAGAGGCCGACCGCGATAACTATCACACACTTCTTGCCTACTTCAACTCACTGCGAGAGCTTGGAGGCGCGCTCCCGCTGATTCAGGACGACGTTGACGCGTCAATCCGGCTCACGGCACGACGGCGCAAGGAGGCGCCACGTCCACTCTCATTGCCAGTGGAGCTCACGAGTCGAGTGTCGCAGACGGATATCAAGGACACCTTGGAGGGACTGAAGGTGAAGTGGCCCGAGGACGGCGCGATCGACATCGTGGTCGCAACGAACATGGTATCCGTCGGCATGGACATCCAGCGGCTTGCGCTCATGATCATGATGGGGCAACCGAAGTCGATCGCGGAGTACATACAGGCCACCAGTCGCGTCGGCCGTGGCAAGGGGGCCCCGGGGCTCGTCGTCGCCATCCTCAACAATGCGAAGATCCGCGATCGCTCGCACTTCGAGACATTCGGAAGCTGGCACGGCGCGCTCTACCGTTCGGTCGAGGCGTCCAGCGTCACGCCATTCGCGTCGCGCGCCCGAGACCGCGCGCTGCATGCTACACTCGTGCTTGCGGCGCGGCATCTCATCCCGGCGCTGGGTACCGCGCCGAAGCTGGACGACGCATCGCGAGCCGCCGTCGAGGCAGTGGCTAGGCGCATCGTCGAGCGTGTGGCCGCGATCGATCCCGCGGAGGCTGCGGAGACGGAGGCGGAGCTGGCTGAGGTCATCGAGACATGGGCGGTGCGCTCTGACTCACTCCGTTCGTACTGGACCCACTCCGACGCCTCGCCCGAGAAGAGCCTGCTGATGGGCGCCGAAGAAGCGTTTGCACGAGGACGGACTGGTCGAGGGCATTCGAGTGCGTGGCCGACCCCGAACTCGATGCGGAATGTCGAGGCGGGGACACAGGTTCAACTCAAGGAGACTGCTCAAGCATGAGTGGACGCGGAAAGCGATCAGGCGGAGCGGACCTCACCGCGAGCGCGCTGAAGCGGCCGGTGGGCTACATCGGCGACATTCGGCGCAGCGCGGCGGCTGGAGCGTTCGGGCCGGGGGCCATTGCGGATTTCCGGACGAAGCGAGGGGCGACCGTGTCCGCCGTGCTGCCAAGTGCGGATGAGTGGTCCGACTGGCCGCGATGGGAGCCGGTATTCGATGAGCGTTTGCAGAAGAAGCTCAATGTCAACCAGTTCCTGCTGGCGCCCATCGTCCGTGACAAGCGAACTGACCAGCACCTTGCACTGCGCGCCGTGCGGTTTCCTCAATGGCTCATGTGTCCGAAGTGCCATCAACTCAAGCCGGCAAAAGGTTGGGCGCCGGTCGAAGGCGACGCCGCCCGGTACTGCAGCAGCTGCTCCGCAGGTCCGCAGCGGGTGTTTGCGGTGCCCGTCCGCTTCATCTTGGCATGCCCAAGCGGGCATCTGGCGGACTTTCGATGGGAATCGTGGGTTGAGCACACTGACGCGTGCCCTGCGCGCACGAACGCCAAGCTGTTCCTCGACACGCTCGGAGCGGGTTTGGGAGGATTGCGCGTGCGATGCGGTAGCTGTGGGGCCAGTAGAAGCATGCAAGATGCGTTCAATACAGACATCACAAGCCACTGGAAGTGCGACGGCGTTCGGCCATGGATTGGCGGGGCGCCCGAGTCGTGCGCGGAGCCCGTGCGCGTCGTGCAGCGGGGTGCGTCGAATCTGTACTTCCCGATCGTCAGCAGCTCACTGCTCATTCCGCCTTGGGACAACGACATCGAGACCCGCCTACAGGCCTGTTGGCCGCTCCTGCTCGACGCCGACCCGTCGGACCGCCGGAAGTATCTTGGGACTTGGATCGATCGGGGAATGGTCATCCTTCCCTCGAAGGTCTCTGCCGGCGATTTCATAGACCTCGTTATGGCCTACCTCGCCGCTCGTGAAGCTCCGGCGGGTGAGGATCTCCGAGCGGAGGAATGGGAGATGCTCCGCGTCTCCTCCCCGCGACCGTCGACGGACTTCGAGGTCCGGCGGGAGAAGATCTCGCCCGCTCTCGCCGGTTGTTGCACCGGGGTGTCGCGAGTGGTGCGCCTTCGCGAAATTAGGGCGCTTCGGGGGTTCACTCGGATCAAGCCGCCTCCTTCTTCAGAGGATCCGGGGAAGGCGGTTGTTTCGCCAGTGTTCAGGACGCCGCAGCGCTGGTTGCCGGCAACCGAAGTGCGTGGCGAGGGAATCTTCGTCGATCTCGATACGGTCGCGCTCGAATGCTGGGAGGTGCTGCCGGCCGTTATTCAACGCACGACCAAGATCTCGGAGATGTGGAGAAGCGCGTACGGCGAGCGGTTCGGGACGGACGAGGAGCCCGAACGGGAACTCAGTGCGCGCTTCCTGCTGGCGCACGCGCTCTCTCATGCGCTCATGCGACAGCTGGCGCTGGACTGTGGGTATTCGAGCGCCAGTCTGCGTGAGCGGGTCTATGCTGGTCCCTTCGGTGCGGGTGTGCTCATCTATACTGGGGCCAGCGATGCAGATGGTACCCTAGGCGGCTTGGAGCGCCAAGGACTGCCGGAGCGCATGTCGTCAACTCTGATGGCGGCTATCCGGGCGAGCGCTTGGTGCTCGTCCGATCCGCTCTGCATGTCGGGGGTTATGATGGCGACGGACGCATGCAGTCTTGCTTCGTGCCACTCGTGTCTGCTTGCATCAGAGACGTCGTGTGAGGAGTTCAATCGGTTCCTCGACCGAGCACTGCTCGTCGGAACAAACGAGAATCCGGAAGTTGGGTTCTTCAGGACACTTGTGCGATAACGGAGGCATCATGGGCAGTCCTGTGTTTTTCCCCAGCCCGTTACCGGACTACATTCGCCGGCATCCCAGACGAAGCGCCGAGTGTGCGGTCTACGACATTCTCCAGCGAACACTCACCGGTGACTGGCATGTCTACTACAGTCGACCGTGGCTCGGTCTCGACAGGGATGGGCGTGACAAGGAAGGTGAGGCCGACTTCGTGCTCGCTCACCCGAAGTACGGCATGCTCGTCCTTGAGGTCAAAGGAGGGGTCATTTCCCATGACGCCAAGACGGGCAAATGGTACACGACGAACGCGAAGGGGGAGAGATTTGGGCTGAAGCGCCCACCGGATGAGCAAGCTTCGAGGAACAAGCACAGTCTTCGTGAGTTCCTCAAGGCGCAGCCGGGCTGGAGCCAGCGGGACATCGTTCATCGGATAGGCGTCGTGTTCCCTGATTGCACCATCTCGGGTTCGTTGACTTCGGCGCTGCCGCGGTATGTCGTCGCGGGATTCGAGGACATGCCGAAGCTCGGGGCCTGGGTTGAGCGGCGTCAGACGGCTGGCGATGAGGAGGTCGCAGGCTGCGACGTGCTGGGAGAGGATGGACTGGCCATCCTCGATCGGTACTTTGCGCGGAGCTTTCAGCTCGAGATGCCGCAGGCGGCGAGTCTGGTCAACGTTGATACCGAAGTGCGCGTCATGACCGACCGGCAGGCGCTCGTGTTAGGCGGCCTGCTCAACGGTGCCCAGCGAATGGCGATTCCGGGCGCAGCAGGCACAGGGAAGACGACCATCGCGCTCGAAAAAGCCATGCGGCTCGCACGAGAGGGAAGTCGCACGCTGTTTTTGACCTTCAATCGCCCGCTCGCACAGCAGTTGCGGTATGCTCAACCTGAGGCCGCATGCGACATCAGGAGCGTCGGTGCCTTGGCGAATCAGCTGGCCCGGTCGGCTCGGCTCGATTTCCAGTCCGAGCAGGATGAGGGACCACCGTCCCACAAGCTGATTCCTCCCGCGATCGCCGTGCTAGGGGGCGGCGCGAAGTACGATGCTATCATTGTTGACGAGGGACAGGACTTCGCTTTCGACGCACTTGAGTCAATCGAAGCTCTGCTGCGAGATCCGGAGCGCGGACTCTTGCTGGTGTTCTTCGACGACAATCAGAAGGTGATGAACAACGGGGGCACGCTCGCCCACAGACTGCCCATCTTCCCCCTTCCGCTGCGACAGGTCGTCAGAAACAGCAGACCTATCGGTGAGACGCTGTTGCCGCTCCTGCCACAGAACGTTGAGCTGATCGGTCCGGACGGGCCGAGCGTCGAGTGGAAGGAGGTCGATGGCAACATCGGCGCTGCGGTGGTCGCCGATCTACTCGACGAGCTGTGCAACGTCCGGCGCATCTCCCCGGGGCAGATCACCGTGCTGGCGCGCGACCAAGCCGCGGTCAGCAGCCTGTTGACACGCGGCGCAATCGGGAAGCGGCGTGTGCGAAACGCGGAAGAGAGGCCCGATGAGGGCGCGGTGTGCTGCGAAACCGTGCGGCGATTTAAGGGACTGGAGTCGCAGGTGGTCGTTGTGGTCTCTCCGTCTGAGTATCTGGATGAGCGGGAGTTGCTGTACGTCGCACTTTCGAGAGCCCGGTCGCTGCTCATCATTGTGGATCAGCGCGGAAGGAGCGGATTGCTTCGAAGGCGACTGTCGGAGTAGCTGTGGGGCGTTGATTGCGCGGCGGATGCCGGACGAAGGGTTGGTTACTTCGGCGCCGTTTCTGCGGATCGGTGGCCTCGGGGTCTCCGACGGCGCATGTGATGGATTTCGCCAGTCTTTAGAGAGTCGTTCGGGCGTCGATCTCGGACTTCCAAATCAATAATATCTTCCATCCCTCGCGCCATAGCGCGCGTTCCGCCCTCGCGTCGCCTAGACGGTTCTTACGGAACTTCTCACGCCGCATCGCGCGATTGGTTGCCGGAATGGTCTCGTCGCGGCACCCGGTATGCCGGTGCTAGAAGCAACCATGCACGAACACCGCCGCGCGGTATCGTGGAAAGACGAGGTCCGGCGTTCCTAGCAGGTCTCCTCTGAGCAAACGAAAGCGCAGACCCGCCGTACGCATCGCGCGGCGCATCGCCATCTCCGGCGCCGTATCCTTTGTCTTGATGCGGGCTATGATCCGATTACGAACCGCGGCGCTTAAGGTGTCCATCAGGTCAGAACAGCGCGGCGACGGATTTGGCTATCTGGCGGGCGAGCAGTGGCGGGACCGCATTGCCGACCTGCTGGTACTGCGAAGTGCGCGGCCCGCAGAAGAAATAGTGGTCGGGAAACGTTTGCAGTCTCGCAGCCTCTCGTACCGTGAGGCTACGGCACTGGGAAGGGTCCGGGTGGATGTAGTAGAGCCCGTCCTTGGAGATGTGCGACGTGATCGTCGTGGAGGGTTCCCCCGATACTTGGGTCCGGAAGCGGTCGCCGAAGACGGTGTCCGTCGCATCGCCACGCACGTTGGCGTGGGCCGGCAGCAGCGCTCTCGGGAAGTCGGCCAGCACCGGAGACACGCCGCGCTCCCGCGCATAACAGCTCGAGAACAGATAGCGGTCGAGGTCCTCCACGATATGCCCGCGCGTCGAATGGTTGAGGATCAGGCCCGCCTGACCTCCTTCGATGAACTCTCCGCCTCGGCCGGCCTTCGGCGCCGAGAGGTTTTTCAGCACCTCCGAGATCCTCGCACGCACATCTGCATCGACTTGAGACATCCATCGGCGGCTCCCGGCCCCCCCCACCGCCTCGAGCCACGATTCATTCGAGTCTTCCAGCTTGCTTAGTCCGCTGCGCAGGCGCGGAAGCTCGCTGAGCGCTGAACTCACTGATCCCGTTCGCGAGGCAGGGTTCAGCGCTGGCAGCAGACTACTCCGGAAATCAGTATGCACGCCTACAAGGATGACTCGGTGCCTGCGCTGGGGGACTCCGAAGTCCTCCGCCCGGATGACGTAGCGGCGCGGGTCGTCCGCCGAAATCGTCTCGTCCGCGACCAAGGCGCGCAACTCGTACTTGGGACGGCGTGCGCCGGGGCGCCGCCCCTCTCGCTCCAGTGCCCGGGCGGGGTCGTGGAGGTCCTCTCGGATGCGATCGAAAATACCACGACTGTCTAGCTGCGCTGACAGCAATCCCTTGACATTCTCCATGACGAATGCCCGGGGCGCATGATCCGCAAGGATCTGGAGGTACTCGACATACAGAGTCTGACGCTCGTCGGCCTCGGGGACGTAGTCCACACTCCCACGCCGACGAGCCCTTCCGACGAGTGAGTAGGCCTGGCAAGGTGGGCCCCCGATGAGAACGAAGTCCTCGGTCTTCCCTAACGCCTCCCGAATTCTTTCGCGCACGGCGTCTACGGTGTTGGGGCCAAGCGCCAGATTGACCGCCTCTCGCTCCGCGTGCCACGCCTCTGCCGGCGAACTGGCGGAGAGCCCCTTCCAGTCGAGTTCGCCACGGAGGTGCGCGTAATACGTAGCCGGGAGGCGCTGACCACGAAACTGTCTCGCGAATGCTCGAAGCCGCAGGGTCCTATGGGCGACCGCGTCCTTTTCGATCGAAACCGCAAGTTCAAAGCGATGGTCTTCCCTTCCGCGGAACGACGAGAAACCCTCGCCGAGGCCGCCGGGGCCAGCGAACACATCGATGACTTTGATCATTTGCGGATAAATCTATCTATGTGGACCGATGATGCTGGATCAGCTCGGGCTGAGAGGAGATGCTGTGCCTGGCGATCGCAGGCATGCTGATTTCCGACAAGCAACTTTTCCGTTCTCGTCTTGTCTTAAAGGTCTGGCTTTAGATCATTCCGGAGTGCGTGTCGTGGATTGCAGGGACCTAGGCGGCGGCGGTACTCCTCAGGCGCTGCTTTCGTGCCGTGGTGGATCTCACGATGACAGTTCGGGCATAGTGCCAACACATTTTGAAGCGTGTCCTCGCCACCGGCTGAAAGTGACTTCTTGTGATGCACTTCAAGGTAGGGCGTACCATCAGACTTTCTCCGGAACGGTGCGGGATTTCCACAGCGCTCACAGTGGCCGGCCGCGCGCAACAGCGCTTCGACTACCACGTCGGGATTGCGCATATATGTATAGCTGAAGACCTTGATTCGATTTGGTGTCTTTGGTGCGGCGGTTAGGCGCCGCTGCCGATCTTCGGCTCGGTCGGAGCGGACCGATTTCTCTTCTTCGGACTCAATCCTCTGAAGGGCTGCGAGCGCGATGGTGGGTTCGTCGGTACCAGCCTGCAAATGTTCTATGACACGCTCAAACGCTGGCCCAGCCTCGCGCATCAGGTGTATGACCTGATCGACCGTTCTTCCGGCAAATAGCCCTTGGTACTCCTTCTTGAGTCCTAGGTGATGCAAAATCCCCATCGCCTGATATCCGTGCGAATACGAGGAGTTTCTATCGAGTACCTCCTCGTCGATTGCGCGAGTGGTGGCACCGTCGATAAGCCAGGCTCGGACTACGCGGCCGCGCGCAGCCAAGTCGTAGCTGTCGTACTCGCGCTTGCGGCTCGAGGGTCTCAGGGGTGGGAGGCTCAGGGCAAGTCTCGTGCTCAGGTTTCGTAGGGGAGCATCACTAAGGTGAGAGAGTTGCCAAACTGAGTTCCTACTGAGTCTTGCCTACCCAATCGCCCGCTCCAACATCCCCACCCCCTGCGTTAACGCCTCCCGCCCAATCACCAACGGCGGGAGCAGTCTGATAGTATGCTCGCCTGCACTGACAAGCAGCAGCCCGGCCTCCAACCCCCGCGCCACCACATCCTTCGCGGACTCCGTCACATCCACCCCCCACATCAACCCGCGCCCCCGCACCGCCCGCACCTTCGCGCTCCGCCGCTGCACCCCCGCCAGCAGCTCGCACATCAGCGCCTCCATCTCCTGCACGTGGCCCAGCAGCGCCGGATCGCTCACCCGGTCGAACACGTGGTTCGCCACGTGCGCCACGAAGGGTCCACCCCCGAACGTCGTCCCGTGGTCGCCCGGCTGCATCGCCTGCCCCACCGCCTCCGTGAGCAGCACCGCCCCCATCGGGAGCCCCGCCGCCATCGGCTTCGCCACCGTCAGCAAGTCCGGATCGAAGCCCAGCTGCTCGTACGCGAAGAATGTCCCGGTGCGCCCATAGCCGCACTGGATCTCGTCCAGGATCAACAGCACGTTCCGCTCGCGCGTCAGCTCGCGCAGCCCCTGCAGGAAGGCGCGGTCAAGCACCCGCACCCCGCCCTCCCCCTGGATCGGCTCCACGATCACCGCACAGGTCTGCTCCGCCGTCACCACCAGCGCCAGCTCGTCGAGGTCGCGCTCGTGGATGTGGATCCCCCCCGCCA
>Ga0315902_10001407_pt1 | contig 38610 bp, 25 predicted proteins | sample LakEriMetagenome_9_FD_203523 | JGI IMG/M metagenome (GOLD analysis project Ga0315902, IMG submission 203523) | Freshwater fungal communities from buoy surface, Lake Erie, Ohio, United States - Buoy 12 MA117 | ecosystem: Environmental > Aquatic > Freshwater > Lake > Lake biofilm | place: USA...
ATTCCGTCAACAGATAGATTTGGCGATAGCCATGAAACCTGTTTATATAAATTGTCATTCAGGGAAAGATTATTTTACCCTATCACAGGCTAAAGATATTATAACAGATACGATTTTACCAGCCAAAAAATCGGGCATTCCTATCTATCACGAAACGCATAGAGGCAGGATCTGCTATAATATTCCTACTACCCAGGCCCTTTTAAGCGACATTCCGGAGATGAAGTTAACGTTAGACATTTCCCATTGGTGTGTAGTTCATGAATCCTTATTGAAGGACCAAAAAGAGGCGGTTGCTCAGGCTTTATCAAAAACAGGTCATATTCATGCCCGGGTTGGACACCAGGAAGGTCCACAAGTAACTGATCCACGCGCACCTGAGTGGCAAGATGCTTTTATGGCTCACTTGGCTTGGTGGGATGAGGTAGTCAAAATGAAAAACCAACAGGGAAGTGCCATTACTATATTGACAGAATTTGGTCCGCCCATGTATCTGCCTGTCGTACCATATACACAACAACCTCTTGCTAATCAGTGGGATATAAATGTATATATGTTAAATTATCTTCGAAACCGATATCAAAAAAAATAAATCCTATGGGAGTTTTACATCCCCTTGTCATACATTTTCCCATTGCTTTATTGCTTTTAGCCTTTTTTTTAGAAGTCTATGGACTGAGCGCAACGGGTAAAAAATACAAAGCAGCCATTCCCCTTATCACCTTTTTAGGAGGCATTGGTGCTGTTTTTTCCGCGTTGAGTGGCTATTTTTTAATGAATCAGGGTGATTACGAGGTTTCATCTGTGGAACTTCACAGAAATTGGGGCATAGGCCTGGCCATTGGATCGGCTCTATTAATCGGTTTATACCGATTTCCCCCTAAAATTCCCCATATTCATCTTCTTGGACAAGGAGCGTTAAGTATATTGGTTTTAGTTACCGGTCATTTGGGTGGAAATTTAACCCATGGGGAAGATTTCTTATCGTTAGATAAACCTAAAAAAGAATCGAAGCAAATTGCATTTAACCAAAATGCGTTGGTTTATGCAGACATAATTGCGCCCATTTTTGAAGAAAAATGTGTTGCCTGTCATGGAAAAACGAAACAAAAAGGAAAGTTAAAATTAGACCAAATTGAAAATGTACTAAAAGGAGGTAAAAACGGATTTTATCATGGTATCGAAGAGGGCAAAATGGCTTTAATGTCACATCGAATGAGGCTCCCTTTGTCTGATAAGCAGCACATGCCTCCAAAAGGAAAAACACAACTTACTGAAAAGGAAATAGTTATTATAGAAAAATGGTTGTCTTTAGGTGCAAGCCCAAAATTATTACTGAAAGACTTACAGCTAACCGAAGAGGTTGTTTCATCTTCAATGGAAGAAACAAATATGGCTAAAACAGCTGATTGGCCTTCTGTACCTGACTTAGCTGCTGTGTCCGAAACCATGCTAACTCCTTTAAGAGACAGAGGTATGGTGGTGTTACCTTTAGCCAGTGGTCATCCGCTCCTTCAGATAAATTGCCAGTCCCTTTCCGATTTTAGCGACAAGGATGGAGAACTATTTAAAGGATTAGAAAAAAATATTGCTTCTATCAGACTGAGTGGTACAAGGATTTCCGATAAAAGCCTGAAATGGATAAGTGGATTACCTAACCTATCCAAACTTTATCTTGATAATACATTGATTACCGATGAGGGTATTGCTTTACTAAAAAATACCACCGAACTTAGATACTTGAACCTGGTGGGAACGAGCATAACTGAAAAAGGATTGCGTGCTTTAAGCTCATTACCCCTTTTAAAATCTGTTTATTTATATCAAAGCGAAGTCAAAATAGAAGACATGGCTGAAATACAGCAACGAATGCCTAAGGTTTATTTTGATTTAGGTGGGTATAAAATAGATACGTTAACGATGGAGGTTAGAACCGAAGAGAAATAAGAATCTCTCCGGTTCTTAGTCTTTTTTACCAGCCGATGCCGTAATCTTCTCCAAAATGACTGCTTCCACCCCAGAAAGAGCCATGTTTATGGTCAAAATAGATGGCATTGATTGGTCCCGAAGTTTTTCTGTCAAATTCGAGTAAATATCCTAATTTCTTCAATTCTTTTCTGGTCCAATCAGGAATTTGCTCGTTAAGTAATAAACGACCTGGCTCCGAAAGGTGCTTATCAAAAGTACTTTTCATTTGAAAAGAATTCACATTTGGCGCTTCACAAGCCTCTTGTACATTCATGTCAAACTCCACCATATTCAGGAAAAACTGTAAGAGATTTTGGTCTTGAGAATCACCACCCTGAACGGCAAAAGAAACAAAAGGAATATTATTGCGCAATGCCAGGGTTGGCGTAAGGGTAACGCGGGGACGCTTGCCGGGTTCTAACACATTAAACGGGTTATCAGCAGCATCTAACACAAAGGCTTGCATTCTTTGACTTAATCCTATACCTGTATTTCCAGCAACACAGGCGGGAATCCAACCACCACTTGGGGTCACACTCACTACCCAACCCTCTGCATCGGCCGTTTCAATAGAGGTTGTTCCGGCAAAAAATCCTTCCCTATGTTCCTCCGACATTATGGAGGAGTGCGAATTTTTATATTTTTCCAATAAAGATTTAAACGGATTAACTTTTTGTTCAAAAGGATATGGATCACCCGGACCTGCCAACGTATCATTTCGATCGTATTGAATACTTTTCGCCCTTTCCTTTGCATACGCTTTCGACAATAATCCATTGATGGGTTCCGATGGGGAAAAATCGGGATCTCCATAATAGAAATCTCTGTCTGCGAAAGCGAGATGCATGGCCTGACAGATGGTATGAATATATCTGGAGGAATTATAACCCATAGATTTCAAGTCGAAATTTTCCAGAATATTCAGCGCTTGTAGCATAACGGGCCCCTGAGTCCAGGTGGTCAATTTATAAACATCGATGCCTCTGTAATTTACAGAAACGGGTTCTTCCAGTTTCACTTTCCATTTTGCGAGGTCCTCCATAGTTATCAATCCACCCTGTTCTTGCACTCCCCTGACGAATTCCACGGCAATATCGCCGCGATAAAATCTATCATAAGCAGCCTGAATAGCTTCCTTTCTGGATTTCCCCTGTTTTAACGCAGAGGATTCAGCTTCTACCAATTTTGAGAGCATTTGAAAAAGATCTTTTTGAACAAAAATCTCGCCACCTTCCGGTGCTTCCCTGGGTTCATTCAAATGAGGAAGAAAAATCTTTTTTGAATAAGGCCAGTTTTTAATTCTCGCCTTATTTTTTTCAATCATATCAGCGGTAGAAGTTTCAATGGGATAACCTTCAGCCATTTGCATGGCAGGTTTCAGCACTTGGGCCAAAGACATGGTACCATATTCACTCAACATAGTAAATAATCCACCTGGAGTACCAGGAGTAACGGCAGCGAGCGGACCATAAGCGGGAGGGATATCATAACCCTTCGACTTATAAAACGCGGGAGTGGCACCCGTTGGAGCAACACCTAAAGCATTAATGCCCATCACTTTACCTGTATGAGGGTTATAAATAAGGGCTTGAGTTTCTCCGCCCCAGCTAAGAACGTCCCACATGGTAGCCGTTGCTGCGAGCATAGCACAGGCAGCATCCACCGCATTTCCCCCTTGTTGAAAAACGGTTGCACCAGCCGTTGCAGCTAAAGGTTTACCTGTAATGGCCATCCAATGTTTACCATGAATGACAGGTTTCTGCGTGGTCTGCGCAAAACTCCCCTCAATTAGGAAAAGAAAAAAAGAGAAAGATAGAATTCTAAAATAAAACATAACAAGGTATTAAAATCGTTAAATCATTTACTTTTTGCTAGATTATTAATCCAATTTAACTGATCATCTGCATTAACAAAGTACTTTTTAAGATTGCCATTTTCATCGGCAGAATATAAAAAATCTACCCCATTATTTTCTTTTCGTATGATTATGTCCCAGACCCAGCTGTTATTATCAACCAATTTTACTGCATAGGCTGCCGAATTTTCTAACTTCAAGTCAACAAAATAAACAGTTTTATCCAGACTTGAAGAAAATAATTTATCTTCAAAAAATAGTATTTTAGTAATATCTGTGCGATGAAAAACAAATTTTTCCTTTGGATTTATCCTAACATTTTGTAAAAACTCACTCAGATTATACAAGAGAATTTTACCATTTTGAAATCCAAAGGAAATAATATTTCTTGATAAAGTCATTGCAGAAACAGGATTTGAAAATTCGCCGCTCCCCAACTGAATCAATGATTCAATTTCTCCCGAAGTTTTCCAAAGATAAAGACCTTTTTGAGTTGACAATAAAAATTTATTCTGATCAGTTAAAGGGACAATCGATAATAATTTATCACGAAGCATAGATTTAGAAATAACTCCATTTTCCAAAGAGAAAAGCACCAGTTCATTTTGAGTGGCAAGTAAATATTCCCCGTACTTAAACGCATTTAGTAAAGCAACAGCGGGCATATTTGAAGAAGAATTTAATAATTTATTAGGAGCCTTACCAGAATTAATAGCATAAACTCCTCCAGTAAACGTTCCAATAAGTGCAAAAGGCTCATTTTTTAAAGGTAAAGTTGCTCTAATTCGTTCCCCTATATCCACCTTATTTTTACCACCTCCAATAAAAAGATAGCCATCGTCACCACCGCATAAAAAGCTTCCATTCTGGTTACTAATAGTTCTTAATCCGGCTTTAGCTTTTAAAATTTGGGAGGATTTATTTCTTAAAGCTTCTAATTTAGTTGTCGCTATATTTAAAACTTGAAAAAGGGTATTATTTGGTTGTATTGTTCCAACGACTTCATTTGAAATTTCATTATAGTCATTAATTTTTGAATTCAATTTTGGTATTAATTCAAGCGGATTTTCATTTGCTAAAAATTCACCCACCAATAGAAACAGTTGATTTTTAATATTGCTAAACTCTTCCCTGGTTTTTGCTTTTTTTGTTGCTACTATTTCTTTTTCTTTAGCAATTTCAGCTTTAGTAACGGCAATTTTTGTTTCCTTAATTTGAGCCTCAAGATTTTTATATTGTTCCTTAATCGTTATAGAAGATTTTTCCAGATCACTACTTTTTTTAACCAGCGATAAATTTTGTTTATTAATTGTAATTTCTTTGGTTTTTAATTGGGTAACTATTTGATTTATGCTATCCTTACTTTCAAATAAATCCCTATTTAATTGGTCAGCTATTAATTTTTTTTGGGCCAGATCTTCCTTAGCTTTTATAGCAACAAGTCTTTCTCTATTAGCAATTCTCTTTTCATTATGTGCATTGATTGCCAACAAAGAAACCACAGATATGGTAACGATTCCAACCACAACACCAATTAACATATTTCTTCGATATCTCTTTATCTCATTTTTTCTGGCATTTTCTTTTAATAACAACTCATTTTTATAGGTATTATAGCTCAAGGTCAGATAATCAATTGCATTTTGATATCCCGGAACAAGAAATTCCCCCCAAATTTTTGATGGTTGATTTTGTTGATACCATTGCCATATAAAATCTAAATCGGGCGGTCTTAGTAAAGAGGTTTTCCCTTCATCATACCTTAATTGATCTGTAATAAGACCTTTATAAATTTCTCTAGATTCTTTTTCCTGTTCAAGCCAAGTTCTAAATCTATCCCAGTGGATAAAAATATTTTCATTTTTTATAACTAACAGACTATTTTTATGCAGTTGAAAGTTTCTATTGTCAGTATTCATAGAAATATCAGGAGGCAAAATCTCTAAAAACATTTCCTCCCCTCGGGAAATAGGCAGAAGTAAAGTTGAAATTTCTTCTAATGACGATTCGCAAATGGAGCTTAGATGTGCCAAAGTTCGTGGCTGAGTCAATTTACCCAAAGATTCCGTTGAGACCAAAACTTTAAATAATTTTTCGAAAACTTGTTTTCCTCTTTCATCCAAGTGGTCATAATGTAATTCAAGATGTGAGGCAAAACAATGTTGGATATTTCCAACGTTTGCCAGATCTTCCGGTTGAATAATAATATTTTCCTGATTCTTATCTTTCACCACAGACCAGGTTTTATACAATAAAAACTGTAAGTTTGGAAGCAAACGCATATCAGAACCAAATTGTGCAAGAAGAGTATCTACAGACTCAGGACTTACACCAATTTTAGAACCAACTAACGGATTCGAAATAATTCGTTTTAAATCGACGCCGCTAATTCTTGGAAGTAAATATTGCCCTTGGTTCATTAAATCCTGTAAACGGCGATATGGGGAGATATCAATAATATTTTCAGTTCCTAAAGCGATGACAACATACACTGCAATTTCTTCTGCAAAATTAGCACCTGTGATGGAATTAATATACTGATTTGTATCTTCATTAAGTGCAGCGGCGTTATTATAGCGATCTGTATTTAAAAATAAATCTTCAAATTGGTCAATAACAATCATTAAATTTTTCTTACCAAAAATTTCAGATTGTCGATAAACGGTTTCAAGTCCAGAGATACCTTCCTTTAATTTTTTCTCTATCCATAAATGTTGTTCAGGGGTAGATTTAATGGTTGGATTTAATAAATCATTTTCTGACAAAGCATAAGCAAGATTTCTTATTGGAGCCTGACCTGGCCTTGTTTTACAAATCACCCATTCTTTCCCAGCAAGTCCATTGTGTCCCTTTTTCAATGCGGGAATTAAACCAGAATCTAAAAATGATGATTTACCTGAACCAATCTGTCCGGTTAATGCTATAAATTTATGTTTATGTAACAACAACAAAACATCATCCACTTGTTTGATACGTCCATAAAATGACGCTTGTTCAGATTCATAAAACGATCTGCTACCGACAAAAGGTATATTCAGTTTGGCCATTGTTGCCATTTAGGTTTTTTATTTAAAAAAAATACAATTTAATATTACTTTACAAAATTTTTTAAAACTAAAGAAAATAAATGACTAATTTCCTATTTGTCATCCGAAATAAACTGAATAAATCTGAATCATGAGCGACCTATTTACCGATAAAATCAAGCTGGCTTTTCGTTCTTGCCAATTTCATATCCAAGGAATTATTCCTTATCATTTATTGGATGAATTATCCGTTTCTCTTTTTAATCTTCAAACTAAAGGGATACTTATTGAACTAATTATTCTGATGGAGAATGAAAATAAATCTATAAAAATAACAAATACACTTCTTCGTATTGCTGCAGGCGGGGGTCAAATATATTGTTCTTTTAATAATGAAAATAAATTTGGATATTTCATAAACATTGATAAAAAAATCCATATTTCAGCCATTGAATTAACAAACGAAATTGATACAGACCTGCTTACAAGAATAACGAATGGAATATTAAAATTTCAAGACCTAAAAGCGGAATCAAAACCTATTGTTCATCAAAGTGGAAACCCCCAAATACATCTTTCTGCCTCAAAGGAATGGGTAAAAACAGGAGAAAAAATTACATTATCATGGGAGGTTTTTCAGGCAGAATCCGTTATTTTAATGCCACTTAATTTAAGGTTACCCCCTAAAGGGAGTTATGATGTACAAATAAATATGGATTATTTATTTTCTATCCAGGCCAAAAACGATAATGCCATTTCAGAAAAAAGAATTTTTGTAAAAGCATTGACATCGTTAGGCTTGTCGTTTTCCTTATATATTTCTACAGATAAACTTAAAGAATATATTCCCCTTCATGCTCATCCTGAAATTCCCTTCCACTATGCCATACCGCCAGCTTGCCATCTTCGTTTATATTGGGAAGCAGATAGGATGGGTATTTTAAATGAGGAAAAATGGGGGGAAATACCTGCTAATGGGTTTAGAGACATACAATTTAAAGAAGATTCATCTCTTCATTTTACATGGAAAACTATTTTTGAAACTAAAAAAACAATCCTCCATTTTTATATATTGCAAGGTAACCAAACCTTACCATCACAAAAACAAGCAAAAAAATTACCTTCGTTTTTAAAATTCTTTGAAAAAAGACCATGATTTATATTCCAAAAAAAAATCATACCTTTAGCTTTTATTGAACAAATGAATCTTTAAAATGTCCAGATTTCTTCATTTTGCCGCAGGTGTAAGTAAGGACATTATGTCAGAATGCCCTGAATCTGAGAAGATTAAATATGCTGGCATTGGAGCCAGTGTATATTTCACCACGTTAATGGCTGGACTATCAGCCTATTTTGCATTTCATCTTATTTTTCAGCAAGGTTTTGTATCCATGCTATTGTCATTACTATGGGCAGGCTTAATCTTTAATTTAGATAGATTTTTAGTTTCAAGTTTTCGGAAAAAGGGAAAATCAATTCAAGAATTTTTACAAGCATTACCAAGAATTTTAATGGCTATTTTTATAGCTCTTGTCATTTCCAAACCATTGGAATTAAAATTATTCCAATCAGAAATTGATTTTAAATTAATAGAAATAAGAGGAGAAAAATTAATGAAAATTGAAAAGTCTTTTATTGAAAAGATTCTGAATATTGAGAAGAAAGAAAATGAATATCAAAAGTCGATTCAAAGTAGTTTTAAATTAAAAGAATTGTATTACGCTCAGTATAAATGTGAATGTGACGGTACTTGTGGAACAAGAAATTCTGGAAGAGGAAGTGAATGCTTAAGAAAGCAAGAGAAATACGAAGCTTATACAAAAGAACATCAGGAGATTCAACAAAAAATGAATCATAATCTAGCCTTACTTTCAAACGAAAAGGTAAAGTTGAATATTGAAAAAGACAATGAAAAAGAGGTCTTAAAAAAGTATTTTTCCAAGGGTTTATTAGCCAGACTTGAAGCCTTATCCATGCTTTCAGGAAACACTTCCATGGGCATTTTATTACTTTTTATTTTCTTGGAAACTGCGCCAATTCTATCCAAATTATTCGCGCCTATTGGACCTTATGATCATTTACTTCAAAGCAAGGAATACCCTTATAAAATTGCTTATATGGGTCAGGTTCAAGAACATCATTTGACAGCAGGATTAAAATCAATGCCCGAAAATTCAGAAACCACCTCTTTTAGAAAAGAATCGAAAAATCAATCTCATGAAAAAATGATTAAAGATGAGGCTGCTATTCAATTAGCCCAATTACAAGAAAAATTAGTCAAACAGATTCTAAATAAAAAAGCTTAAATGATCACTTCTTTCCCTGAAAAATTTGGCTATATCTTCTTCTATTGTTTTTTTATTTATTCGTCTGTTATGGCACAGATAAAACTGGATGATATAAAAAACAAAATAACTACGAAAGCAGAAAAAGAAATTTCTTCATTGGAAATTAAAAATCCCCTTCAAAAAAAAGTTAATTTAGACAGTCTTAAAGAGAGATTAAAAGCAGGAGATACCTTAATCATGCATTTTAAATTAGATGACATCAAATCGCTAATAAATAAAACGATAAAGGACTCTGTTACCTATCCAGCTGTTAAGGTATTAATACCTAAAAAGGATAAACTGGAGTATGTTTATCAGGTAGATAAATCTGATACCATTCAACTTTACATTAAACATAAATCCATTTTAAAATTAAGTTCTGTGGAGGTTCTTTTAGGAAAAACACCTTTATACTCCAGATTGAAATTAAAGAAGAAAAAAGCTATTTACGTTAAAATACCTGCTATTGAAGCCGGAGAAATAACCGTTAAACTTACAAATAGAAACTTTCTACCCTTTAAAACAACGATATTTGTAAGAAATTTAAAGCAGGAAAAAAAAGTTATGCTCAAGGAGGCAACGGACACGCTTTATCATAATGATACAGTGATGGTTACTAAAGAAGAGTTATTATACCTTCCTCTTTCAGAACAATCCTTTAGTATAGGCGCTAAATTGAATCTTACAAAAACACCTTATTTTATATTTCCAATACCCTTTGATTTAGCAAAAAACGGGAAAGGATGGGTTTATTGGATTGGATATAATCAGAAAAATATAGATGAATTTAAATCAGTGGTATCTACAAAAGATCCCCTGACAGATTATGCTATGGGTAAACTTCATTTTTTACCTTATTCGGAACCAAAGGGATTAACGTGTGCTTTTGTTAATGAATCAAATGCTTTGAAATTAACAAGAAATGGATCATTTTCACCTGCTTCACTTTCCCTGTCTATAAATAGTGGTCCCAATTATGGCAAGATTTTGGAAGCGACATCAAAATATCAAAAGAAATATTTATATTTGGCTTGCTTGAATAACAATGGCGTATCAGAACAAACTGTATATTTCAAAAGCATTTATTTGGAAGGCAAACCCTACACAGAACAGGTTATAAACAAAATACCCTCACTTATTAAGTATTTTAAAATTTATACAGAATGATCAATCAAATCCAAAAATACAGATTTGTATTCTATTTTTTCTTACTTAGTATATTCCTGTTTAATTGCGGAGCGAAAGATACTTATTTTAAGGCAAAGAAAAGCACCAGGCAGACAGAATCAACCCTGCGCTACATGAATAAAGATGCCTCGAAGATAAAAAGTGCCCTTGGCATGGAAGATGAGAAACCCACTGAGGAGGATTCAATAAAAATGAAGGAAGGATTAGCCACTCCGGAACAACAGAATATGCTCCGAAGATATGGTTACCTATATGATTTTTTAAATCCTAATAACCCAAATAAATTAAAAGCTAATAATTTTTACTGGGATTCAGTACAACAGATATATTTTATCAAAAGTCCAACGAACAGAAAATTAAGTAAAAAATATGAAGTTTTTGGCTGGCATCCTCATTGGATGGGATCAGCCTGGGAATCTTATGATTTTTCTTTATTGAGCACCATTGCCTATTTTGCTTACATTGTTGATCCGGAAACTGGATCTTATTCCAATCCAGCCCAAATACAAGAATGGAGAACAACCTCAATGATTGATACTGCCAAAGCAAATGGAACGCGGGTATTATTAAGTATGGCGAGTCATGGTGTAGCCGAAAATGATAGATTTTTATCAAGTCCTGCGGCTTGGAATACTTTTACAGATAGTATTGCAAGTTTAATTATTGCAAGAAATGCAGATGGTGTAGATTTGAATTTTGAAAATGTACCAGAAAAGCATAAAGAATCTTTGGTTAATTTTGTAACTCTTTTGCGTACTAATCTTTCAAATAAAATGCCGGGTGGAAAGGTTTTTCTTTCCATTACCCTACCCTCCTACAGCACTCGGGATGCATTTGACCATGTAAAACTCGGAGAACTTGTAGATTTAATGGTCATAATGGGATATGATTATCATAAAGGGAAAGGAATCACAGGTGCTGTGTCCCCTTTAAGAACTACCAATAGAAATGGAATAAGTTTACAAAGCACCCTTGATTATTATGTTAAAAACCAACTGGATGTAGGGAAAACAGTTTTGGCTTTGCCCTATTATGGCGCTCAATGGAAAGGGAAAATAAATAGTAAAGGGGTTTATGATACTTATTTTGACAAGGATGTTCCCTATCGTGAGGTGATGAATTTATATGGAACAACGTATACTCCACAATATGATTTTGTAAGTATGACCAATTATTTTTTTCTTGAATTTGGTGATAGTACTTCTGTAGAATGCTGGTATGACAATGCATCCACCTTAGAGAAAAAGTATAATTTAGCCTTAAGTTATGGGTTAAAAGGGGTAGGAATCTGGGCTTTAGGATATGACAATGGGTATACTGATCTATGGCAACTTATAGATAATAGATTTACCTCTGATACCACTGGTGTAGTTAATCCAATAAATGAAGCGGAAGGATTTCCTGTTTCCATGGGTAGTTTTATGCTCAAATACAGAGATATATTAACATTAACTTATTTATTATTTGCTTTAAGTGTGATTATTGGTTGGGTCATAGCTTTTGCAGATTGGCGAGTAAGGACTGGAATTTTAGGCCAGCAATTCTTCAGATACCTGTTTATGTTGATAATGACTTTGTTATTAGTGCCCTTATTAAGTATCATGAACTGGTTTACTGACGAGCGCATATCCTTACTTATTGCTTTTATTTTTGGTGCCTTTGTATTTTATTTCATTCAAAAAATACAGCTTACTTCTAATACCAAAAGACCTTAATAATCAGCATGAAAAAAACAATTTTAAAGGAATTAATGTGGTTTATAATAGCTTCAATCTTAGCTGTTCCCTTATCATTTGTGTTTTTAATGCTATTTAAACTCACAAGTTCAAATCCAAAATTGAATGAAGTAGAAAAAGTATTTACTATTCAACTATTTATGATAGGATGGTTAGTCATGTTCCTGTGTGTATACATAGTAAGAATAGTAATCAAAGCATTATTAAAATTAGTGGGTGTAAATGATGCAACCTCAGGAAATCCATAATTAAGATGATCCAAAATGTAATTCCAATTATTGGAAGTCAGTTAAACGAGTATTTGAAAAATTCTTTCGGTGAAACAGAAGACAGAGTTGTTGTCACTTCCGTTGCCAATAATTCCGGAGCTTCCTCCATAGAAATTGATAATAAAATAATGATTACTTTAATTAATGTGGAGGAAGAAAAATTAATACGAAATACTGGCTATAATCAATTTGGTGGTTCAAATCCATCCATTTACATTAATTTATATGTTTTATTCGCTGCAAATTTTCCTCAAAATAATTATAGAGAAGGATTAAGGTTTTTATCTGCAGTCATCTATTTTTTTCAAGGACAACATACTTTTAATCCTCAAAATACTCCTTCATTACCTGCAGAAGTAGAGAAAATAACGGTTGAAATAATTAACTTAGAATTTGCTGTATTAAGTAATATCTGGAGTATGCTTGGAGGTAAATATTTACCTTCTATTGTTTACAAATTCAGAATGCTTAATTTTAATCAATATGCAATGAATGAGGAGATAATACCCATATTAATTTCACCTGAATAGACCTAAGGTAAATAGATGCAAATAAATCATATCATACAATTTCAGGAGCTACTTTCCATTACCATAAATCATGGTTATTATTACAATAACAGGTGTAATGATTTCATTTTTGAAGTTGAAAATGAGACCATGCAAACTATTAAACAATATGGTATTATTGTTAAACAGGAACCAAATAAATTAATTTTGATTATAGATGCAAATAAAGATTTTAATCATTTTTGTTATCTCGGAGAAATAATATTAAATTTTAAGATAAAAAATAAAAACCCTCAATTTTTAAATTTCACTGAGCTTCCTTTTATCTCAAACCAATGTATAAAATTAGAACAAATAACAGGAAGGGAATTATTACATGCTGATGAAAATGTAACCCTTGACATCTGCAATGAATCCTATTCAACAACAGGAATTAATGGTAAAATTAATTTAAGTTTAAACAAGGAAAATGAACTTTTCGGACTATCCTCCTCTGAAAAAAATAAAATTCTTCCAATAAGGCATTTTATTAATTTTAAAGAAAGAAATGTTTACTGGAAGTATTATATATATGGTACAGGCAAATATATGGAAGATATCGAGAGTTTATACATTTATGATAAAAGTCAAAAAAATAGCATGACTTTCACAAAGCCTATACCTCTCATTTTACCCAATGGAAAAGATGGGTATTTATTTATTTCCGAAAAAACATTACCTCTTAAAGAAAGACCAAATAAGCAGCTTGGCTTATATTTAAACAATAGAAAAAACACTGAAAATCTCTTAATCAAGAGCTTGCCTTGTCCAAACCCAAGATCTGTAAACTTTGATATTAAAACCGAAAAGTTCTATGTTCAAGAATTTATTTATATTTAATTTTATAAAAACAGAGTTTTCTCTAAAATAATATTTATTTTAGACCCGTAATCTACTTAACCACCAAAAAATTAAATAAAACGGCATGGCAAAAGTATTAGCAACACCTGGAGTTTATATCGAAGAAAAAAGTGCTTTCTCCTCTTCTGTAGTTCCAGTATCAACTGCTATTCCAGCATTTATTGGCTATACGCAGAGAGCTTCAAGAGGGAATAAGCCACTTACAAATATTCCAACAAGAGTAACCTCATTAGCTGAATTTGAAGAAATGTTTGGTGCAGGACCGAAAACAAAATTCACTATTGAACCAGACGAAAATGTTGGTTACACTTTGTCTGCGGATCAAGCAACAAGATATCTTTTGCACAGTTGTTTAAGACATTTTTATTCTAATGGTGGTGGAGATTGTTACGTGGTTTCTATTGGAAATTATGGAAACGGAATAAAGGCCATTGATTTCAATGATCCTGCAAATGGAAAGGGATTAGTAACTCTTTTGAAATACATGGAACCAACTTTATTAGTTATTCCAGAAGCTGTTTTACTAGAAGAATCTGATTGTTCAGCTCTTCAACAAGCTATGTTACTTCATTGTGGCTACACCATGAAGAATCGTTTTGCTATTTTAGATGTTTTTAATGGTGATAAAGAAAGAACATTTGATGATGAGGACGTAATCAATAAGTTTCGTGAAGGTGTAGGCGCTAACTTTCTTCAATGGGGTGCAGCTTATTATCCGTTTTTAAAAACAACCGTTGTTCAGTCCACAGATGTTGATTTCACTAATATTAGCAATAAAGATGGGCTTATTGAAATATTAACAAAAGAGGTGGTTGATGGTGTGGCAGCAGGTTTGGTCAGAGAATCGCGGGCAGAACTAATAAAAGCAGAAATTGCAAAAATTGCAACAGCTTCAACCGCGGTTGAAATACTTCTTTTAAGTGACACCCTGAAAGTGATTAGTCCTACTTTTAAGAGCATTCTTAGTGATATGCGTGAAATTTTAAATGTATTGCCACCAAGTGCCGCTATGGCAGGGGTATATGCTATGGTTGATAATTCTATAAACATTGCAAAATCTCCTGCGAATGTAAGTGTTGGAAATGTAATTTCGCCAGCTATCAACATTACAAATGAAGCACAAGAAGAATTAAATCTTCCATTAAATGGCAAAGCAATCAATGCAATACGAGCCTTTACAGGGAAGGGTACTATCGTTTGGGGAGCAAGGACATTAGACGGTAATAGTCAAGATTGGCGATATATTTCTGTTAGGAGAACCATGACATTTCTTGAGCAAAGTATAAAAATTGCATCTGAAAGATATGTTTTCGAACCAAATACAGCCACTACATGGATTTCAATTAAGGCAACTATTGAGAATTTCCTTAATAATCAGTGGCAAGGTGGTCTCCTTGCAGGTAGTACGCCAACCGATGCATTTTCTGTAGAAATTGGATTAGGATCAACGATGACAGCAAATGATATTTTAGACGGTATGTTAAAATTAACTGTCAAAGTTGCGATAGTACGTCCTGCTGAGTTTATCGTTATTACGTTCCAACAACAACAGCAAAAATCATAAACCTAAATAACTAACATAAAATTCTAAATATATGGCAGCTCCAACGCCGGGTACAGGTGCAGATCAGGATCAAAATTGGCCGTTACCTAAATTTTATTTTTCTGTTGATATAGGCGATCAGACTGATCTCCCCTTTCAAGAAGTTTCGGGTTTAGATATTGAAACTGATGTAGTAGAATACCGTCATGGTAATAGTCCAGTGCATTCGACAATTAAAATGCCAGGATTAATGAAATACGGTGATATTACCCTTAAGAAAGGGGTATTTACTACTGATAATTCTTTCTACGACTGGTTAACTAAAATTCAGTTGAATACCTACGAGAGGCTTACCTTAGTAATTAAATTATTAGATGAGGATGCTTCTCCTAAAATGACTTGGACTGTAACAGGTGCGTTTCCTAAAAAAATAACACCTACTGATATGAATTCTCAAACGAGTGACGCAGCAATTGAGTCAATTGTATTTGCTTGCGAGGGAATAACCATTGAAGCAGCATAATATATAACCCAATGAAATGTGGTGAAATATATGAATTAAATCCTAGAGGAGTTAAATCTCCCTAGGATTTCAGTTTTTTATATTTATTGATTAAAACCTGTAAGATACTTTTAATGTTAGGTTCACCTAGAATAGTACCTCTACCAGGGTACAACTTCACAGTTTCGATTATAACTACAGTTTCTGGAAATGATGTACCTTTAATCGGAGATAATTATTTTAGTAAAATTTCAGGTATCTCCGCGACCAGAAATACAAAAGCCTTACAGGCAGGTTCGGGTAATAGGACAACTTATCACCTTCCAACAGAAGTAACCTATAGTCCGTTGGTATTGGAGCGTGGAATAGTAGCAGAATCATCACCATTAACTGATTGGTGTACTAATTCTATATCAATGTCAATGGGAGGAATTAAAACAGCTTTGATCAAGGTTTTTTTACTTGACCCGAATACTTTAGAACCTTCTATGACTTGGGGATTTTACAATGCCTATCCTACAAAATGGACTATCAGTGACTTTGATGCTCAAGATTCAAAGTATGCTTTTGAGTCCATAGAATTTAGTTATTCTTATTATTCCAGAATATATTGACCAATGCCAGTTGAAATAAGACAATTAGTCGTAAAAGCAAATGTTAAAGACCAAGCTGGAGAAAAATCAGTATCGGAGAGTAATTCTCAAAATTCAAAAAATAAATCAAAGGATACCTTAGGATTTTACGAAAAGGAGGAACTTATAAACGAGGTAGTAAGGAGGGTTATGGAGCAAATTAAATCTCAAACAAATTTATAATGTTTCCATCTAATCTTTCAATTAAGGCCTATTCAAGTTTAGCATATACAGAATTATTAGGTACCTATCAACTCCAAATAAATCCTGGAAGTGTGGTATGTAGTTACGGAAAAGATGATTTCGAAGGGATTGAACCAAAAAGTGCTAATGGGGGAGCTATTCCACCTAAACTCTTTACTTACTTTAAGGAATCCGTATCATTCAATTTTACACTGGATTTAACTGGTGTTATTCCAAGTGTTCCCGATGGAATGACGTCTTCTGAAATAAATTATTTTTCAGGGTTGGAAGATTCTATTAAAAAGTTAAAAGAAGTAACTATAAACCCTCTTCGTTCCACACACATGCCACCCTACGTACATTTAATTTGGGGGGATATTTCATTGAAAGGCTTTGTAGGTGAATTAGGGATAGAATACACCTATTTTAATTCAGAAGGTAAAGCTGTTCGTGCTGATATTTCTATAAAAATCGAAGAATTCATCGATCAAAATGTTATAGAATCAAAATTTCAAAGTCCTGATATTACCAGAATTCCTACTATTAAAGTAGGAGATTCTATTCCAGCATTGTGTAAAGAATTTTACAGTGATAAAAAATATTACTTGAAAATTGCAGAAATCAATAATCTGCCATCTTTTAGAAGACTTAAACTTGGAGAAAAATTATTATTTCCACCATTGGAAAAATAAATAATTATTATGTCTGGAATATCACCATTAGATTCTACGGGAAAACCTACTTCTTTCAACATTTTCATTAATGGGTCTTTACTGCCCACAGATTTAATAGTATATAAAATTTCAACCTCTGAAGTAGTTAATAAAATTGCCCGGGCAAAAATTGAAATTATTGGTGGGGATACAGCCTTACATCTATTTCCTGAAAGTGAAGAAACTACTTTTGAACCTGGTATAGCAGTTAAAATAAGCCTGGGTTTTGATCAACTTAATGAGGTAGTATTTAGTGGCATTATTGTTAAACATTCTATATCAATCAAACCTGGTTACCAAAGTTCCTCTTATAAAAATCTGGTCGTTTTAGAATGTGCTGATAAAGCCATTGAAATGACCTATCAAAAAACATCTGAAATTTTTGTTAATAAAACAGATAGTGATATTTTTACCACTTTGATTACTGCTAAAGGAGTCACAAAATCGATTGCCAGTACAACCTATTCACATCCTTTTCTTATTCAACATGAAATGACCAACTGGGATTTTCTCCTGCTTCGTGCCAAAGCGAATGGATTTATTGTTTTTAATAGTCAAGGAAAATTAACCGTTGGAAAACCAGAACCCGCCGCAGGTTCGAAATCTAAAAGCACTTTAATATACGGAGATAATATCGCTGATTTCGAAGGAGAAATAGATGCGACCACTCAATTACAAGGAGTATCCGCTGGAACTTTTAACCCATTTACCAATGCAGCAGTCAGCCAGACTGGTTCAGAACCTACAGGAATCCCTGCGCAGGGCGATTTAACGGGTAAAAAATTAGGTGCTGTAGCCAGTCCGACTATATTGAAAATGAATTATGATAGCCCAATGTTATCTTCAGAATTAAAGGTTTATGCCGATGCATTACTTGTTTTATCAAGAATTCAAAGAATAAGAGGTTCAGTAACTTTTCGTGGATTAAATATATTTTCGCTGGGTGATATTGTCACTTTACAAGGTTTTGGTAGTAGATTCAATGGAGAAACCTTAGTAACTGGAATTGAACATACCATGGCTGATGGAGTATTTTTAACTAAAATTCAATTTGGATTACAACCAAATATATTAAACGGGGAGAAAATTCCTAATCAAATACCTGTTTATAATCCAATAAAAGGATTACATATTGGGAAAGTAACAAAGATAGATGCAGATCCAGATGGTGAATATAAAATTCAAGTGTTAATACCCGCCTTGAAACAAACGGGACTTGGAGTTTGGGCACGTTTAGGACATCTTTACGCAACATCCGGCGCGGGAAGTTTTTTCATTCCTGAGGTTGGATCTTCTGTGGTCATTGGATTTTTAAATGAAGATCCACGTTTCCCCGTTGTATTGGGAAGTCTCTTTAATAGTTCCAATGCTCCTCCGGTAACAATTAGCGCTGAAAATCCCAAAAAGGCCTTTTACTCAAAATCTTTATTAAAACTTGAATTTGATGACAAAGATAAAATTCTTACCTTGTTGACTCCTGGAGGTAGTTCAATCATTATTTCAGACAAGGATAAGGAAATCAACATAAAGGATCTTAATGGGAATAAGATAAAAACTTCCTCTTCTGGAATTGAAATAACCAGCGATTTCAATATTACCATTAAAAGTGGACAAAAAGTAGTAATCACTGGAACTACAGGAGTAAATGTTGATTGCTCAGGAGGGGATATTGGAATAAAAGGTTTAAATGTTGCAGCTGAAGCCCAAGTAAAAGCCTCTTTTAAGGGAACAGCGCAAGCAGAACTTGTTGCTTCTGGTCAGACAGTAGTTAAAGGCGGTGTCGTCATGATAAATTAAAACAGACAAATATGCCATTAGCAGCTAGAATTACTGATTTGCACGTTTGCCCAATGACCACTGGGCCAATCCCGCATGTTGGCGGTCCGATTATTGGACCAGGATCGCCTACTGTACTAATTTCTTTTTTACCTGCTGCCATTATGGGGGACTCAGCTGTTTGTGTTGGACCTCCTGATTCTATTATGAAAGGTTCAGCAACTGTATTGTTTGGAAATAAACCTGCTGCAAGAATGGGTGATACTTGTGCACACGGTGGTAGTATTGTTTTGGGGTGCCCAACTGTAATCATAGGAGGATAAATATGTCAACAGATAAATCATTTCTTGGCACTGGATGGAGTTTCCCTCCTACTTTTCATCTCGAGAAAAAAGGGTTGCACATGGTAAGTGATGAGGAAGATATTAAGCAGAGTATTGAAATTTTTCTGGGCACAAAATTAGGGGAAAGAATTATGCGTCCAGAATATGGAAATCCACTTTATCAACATGTATTTGAAATATCTTCTCAAAATAATATTGATTGGATATTAAAGGACATATCCCTTTCCCTTCGAATCAATGAACCACGCCTCTTTATACATAGTATTTCAGCAAATAAAGAGAGAATTTTAGATGGCGTCCTTCAAATTAACCTTGATTATGAGATTGAAAGTACCAATGTTAGAAATAATATTGTTTATCCTTTTTATTTTGCCGAAGGAACCACTATCACCTAACAAATTAAGTTACGTTGAATACTTTATACTCTTATCAAGGATCTTCAAGGAAAAATCGCATAAACAAAGCGCTTGATTGTCAATATTTTTTACCTGACGAACGCACTACCGGTGATTTTCTGCAATTTGTATATAAACATGCGCAGATATTAAAATTCTATGGCATTGATGGGAATGAAAATGAAACCTGGAAGTCATTTTTTGAGGGTGATGATTCCTTTTTATTGGCGGAAATTGCAGGTATAAATATTGAATCAATTGAAAAAGAAAAAATAAAAATTCTCAACTTATTTGAAGGTTATGATGCATTGTTAGCTAAAATTAGTCAGTTTGAACAATTCTTCATTTTTTGTTTGGACCTTCTAAAAGATTTAAATTCCTGGTATAAAAGGGCTTCTGAAACAAATAAAGGTGTTCATGTTACTTCTATCGAAAATGAACTTTACACCGCAATAATTTCTGAAGGAACCACCATTCTATCGAAACTGATAGCGTATGACATGGCAAAAACATCTTGTGATCTACCCATTTCTATGCAAAATGATTATTCATCCTTTTTATCCATTTGGAAAATTGAAGATACGGAACCCATTTCCATTTATCATTTTGGTGATAATGAATTAGAACAAATAAGTCACGCCTTAAAAGAAGTTATTTTATTGTATCCTCCCATCATTTCCATCTTTAGATCTTTAAATTTTAAAGCACCTGATTTATTTAAAAAAACATTTTATGAGAATGAAAATCATCCACCTCATAATGGTTTAATTTTTGCATTTCTTGAATTATTTGCTGTTTTAAAAACCGATTTAAATAAACTTACCCAGAAACATTTAGACTTCTTCTTCGCTAAGGTTTTAGGGCAAAAGCCTAAAACTGGAAATCCAGATTCACTTTTTGTTTATGCCATTTTAAATCCTGATTACAAAGATGTTATTCTGGACAAAGATACTATTTTACATGCGGGGCAAAATACAGCGGGTTTTCCCGAAAAATATAAAATTGACCAGGGTATTCAAGTAACTGCAGCTTCCATAAATAAATTAATCACGCTTTATGTTAGTAGAAATCCACTGGTAGATGTATATTCTCAATTTAGATTAGTTTCAGGTATTTATGGAAAAGAAATTAATGATACAACTAATTTCGAAGCATTTGCATCCCTTGGCGAGGAACAACTTTTCTTAGGAGAGGATGAAAAAACAATGTCAAACATAAAAATTGGATTTGCCATTTCATCCCCTACCCTAAGATTATGCGGTGGAATACGATCCATTACTATATCTTTTTATTTCTCCCCAGAATCGATTGACAAGTTAACTTTACTTCTCCTGGACATTGCAGAAAAAAGAAATATTACACCTGAAGAGGTTTTTCACGAAATATTTTCTCATGCTTTCACCATATCCTTAACTGCGAAAGATGGTTGGGTATCTCCAAATAGTTATCGTGTCATTACACCTGCTGATTGGACAAAAGATCCAATCACCCTTACCTTCGAACTTGACGAATCTACTCCGGCTATTATACCATTTAATGAAGAAATTCATCTAGGTAAATATAATTCAAGACAACCCATTTTGCGTGTTTTAATGAGTGGTGGGCTAACCACACATCCCTATTCTTATTTAGAAAATATGAACTTAAATGAGATTGAACTAGGGGTTAAAGTAAAAAAATTAAAAAACATAAACTTATTTAATCATTTAGGAGCTATTGATTTTTCCAACCCATTTCCTCTTTTAGGCCCTATGCCTAACATCGGATCCTATTTTGTAGTTGGAAGTACTGAATTATTTTCAAAAGATTTAGACGATTTAAAAATAGCCCTGGAATACCAACCCATAGGCCTCGATGGTGGGACATTTGCTTCCCATTATGAGGCTTATCAAAAAAATATCGAAGCCAAATCTTTTACGGTAAGTCTGACCGGCCTCTCTAATTTTCAATTTAATCCTGAAAATCGTGTTGAAGCACAAAAATTTTCCTTATTCAATTCAGAACCTGTAGATGGTATTCCTGAAAAGGTCACCTTTGATCAGATTGATTTTTCCAAACTTCAAATCAAACCGAATTACAACCTAACAGAAGAAGTAACGGAGCAGTATAACAGCGAAAAACAAACAGGATTTCTTAAATTTACTTTATCAAATCCTCCCATGGGTTTTGGTTTTGAGTTATATCCAAAAATTTTTGTAAGTGCAGTTACCGAAAATGCAAAACCAAATTCCTTGCTTTCCGGAGAAAAGCCAGTAAAATTGGTACCAAATAATCCCGTTTTTCCAATAGTTTCTGATATCAAAATATCCTATTCATCTAAAAGCAAATTCCAGTTTGATGAAACAAAACTCTATGAAAATAACCCGGTTAAAGAGGAGAAAATTTACCATTTACATCCTTACGGCATAGAAAATATTTTTTCAGAAGGCAAACCCAAAAGAAAACAAATAATACCAAGCTTACCGGAAGAAGGCTATCTTTTTATAGGCATTGAAAATTTAAATTTACCCCAGCAACTAAATCTTTTATTTCATACAAAAAGAAGTGAACAGTGGGAAATTGGACATAGACCTGATGTTAAATGGCAATATCTTTCTCGCGAAGAATGGCTTGATTTTGAACATGATGGTATCTTAAATGATGGAACCAGAAACCTCATGGTCACAGGTATTATTAGTTTTGTACTTCCCACAAATTTGACTAAAAACAATGATATTTTATCCGGGGATAATTATTGGATAAGAGCAGTAACCAGACAAAAAGCAGATTTATTTAGTAAAATAATATCCATTTATACTAATGCAACAACTGCTACTTATCAATATACCACAGATTCAATAAACCATCCTATTCAATTACCAGCAAATAGTATCAGTGATATTTTTATTCCGATAGAAGGAATTATGAATATTAAACAACCATTAGATTCCTTCAATGGAACCCACCATGAATCAGATGATATTTTTCATACCAGAGTAGCAGAACGAATCAGGCATAAAAACCGATGTTTGACGAAATGGGATATTGAACACATGCTTTTAAATAGATTTGATGAATTAAATCAAGTAAAGTGTATTGGAAACAATAGTCATGAAAGTTTCATTTCTAAAGGGGAAATTGTTATCGTTGCAACACCAAAAGTAAAAGGTGAAAAACAATTTTATGAACCTAAATTAAATCCAGAGCTCATAGAAGAAATTAGAGCTTTCATCATTGCTCACACCAGTCCTTTTCTAAAGCTTGAAATTAGGAATCCTAGTTATGAATATCTCAGACTAAAAGCAAAAGTAATATTTGAAGGTAAATCAACAGGTCGTTTTATCAGAGAATTACAAAAAGATTTACTCCAATTTATATGTCCGTGGTTCTACAATGACAATGTGGACGCATCTTTAGGTGGTTCAATTAAAAAATCTGCTCTAATACAATTTGTGGAATCCAGACCTTATGTGAAATTTTTAACCGGTCTTTCAGTCATTCAATTACAAATAAATGATAATGGGCTATATTTATTAAAAGATACCGCTTCAGATATAGAATCGACAGATAGTTTATTAAAAGGAGGAACCCCTTGGTCTGTTTTAATACCAAGTTTTTCTAATGATATTACGATATTAGAAAAGCCCCAATTTTATGCTCCTGAACCGGCAGACCTCTCTGATTTCCGTATTGGAAACACCTTCGTCGTTGCATCTGATAATCCTCTATCGGCGGGTGACTTAGAAATAAAGGATAAAAATGAGATGTTAAATGGAGCAAGCCAATTTCCTACTTTATTCACCCTCAATTTTTAAATAATCATGGCTATTTTAAATAGGATAACCTTGAAAAATTTCTTTAGGAAAGGTAGTGTTCCTACAGAAACTAATTTTGCTGACTTGATAGATTCGTCCATTAATATTGTGGAAGATGGTATAGGAAGAAGCGTGGAAGATGGCTTTCGAATCTCTCCTATGGGTTATTCAAAAAGACTTCTCTCTTTTTATGAAAATTCACAAAAATCAAGTCCAGATTGGTTTATTAGCTTAAATGGAGGAAATTCAAAAGGATTAACTTTTCATCAAACTGATAATGATCATAGGCTTGTATTAAAAAATGGTGGAAACATTGGTATTGGCATTTCAAACCCTACCTCAAAATTAGAAGTAAAGGGTTGCATTGGGATGGATGCAAGAAAGGGAACTTTTGTAGAGGGACAAGTTCCAGGTGATGGAAAATGGCATAATGTTATAGCTGAACTTGACGAGATAAATGCCTTTGAGATCATGGCACAGATAAGTGGTAAAAAAGGAAGTGGTCGATATGCTATTGCCCATGCTATTGCCTTAGCTACTTTTGGTGGTTATTTGTCAAAATGGTCGATTCGGAAAACTGCGGCCAATTATGGTGGATTTTTAAATCAATTACAATTCCGATGGACTGGATCGGTTAATAATTATGCCTTACAGGTCAGAACCAGAAGACATTATGGCTTGAATGATCAAAATGCAGAACCCTATCAAATTAAATTTCATGTAACCCTGCTTTGGTCTATTTCAGAATAAAGTCTAATAAGTATAATGAAAAAAGCACAAACAGTAAGTAAAGCTAATTATGAACAACCAGCCCTTGACTATGAATGGTTGAGGGAAAAAGCGCTATATTTTTCTCAGCAATTTTCTGGAAATATTTGGACCGATTATAACTATCATGACCCTGGGGTTACCTTTATGGAGCAATTGTGCTATGCAATAACTGATTTAGCCTACAGAACGCAATTTCCAATAACAGATTTATTATATCTTAAAAATGATAAAGACCATAAAAATTCAGATAATTTATTGTTCCCACCTTCTCAGATATTTCCATCAAGTCCCATTATCATTAATGATTATAGAAAATTATTGCTTGGGAATATTCCAGAAATAAAAAATTGTTGGATACATCCTATAAAAGATGATGGAGCTGGTTATCAAGGTCTGATTGACATACTAGTTCAAGCTGGCAAAGAACTAAAGTCAGAAGAAAAAGAAGATCTAATAGTTAAAGTTAAAAATGAATTCCATGCAAACAGATTAATTGGCTTTGATATCAATAAAGTAATTATTATGACAGGAGTGAAAATAAGCCTCCAAGGTAAAATTCAAATCGATCCTGATGCCGTTGGTGAATTATTATTAGCTCAAATTTTTGCAAAAATCAATGAATTCTTAAATCCTGAAATAAAATTCCAACATCCTGATGATTTATTAAAAGAAGGGATTGATCCAGATATTATTTTTCAGGGACCTTTACTTCCTTATGGTTATTTAGATGATTCCGCTTTAAAACCAGCCGTAAATGGAATATATTTATCAAGATTAAAAGAACTAATTGCTGATGTCATTGGTGTGAAATTTGTAGAGGAACTTAGTTTAATGAAAAATGAGGTCCGTTGCCATGAAAATTTAATAACCTTTGAAAACGATGAATTTCCTATTTTGGATAAAAATTTATTGCAAAATGAATACTCAGGAAATAATATAATTATTTTAAAAAATAATCTTCAGTATAAAACTGATTTACAAACCACACAACAATTTTTCAATTCACAAATCGCAGATAGTTTGCAAAACTACAGAACACCAAAAATAGTTTCACAAGAAATTATTCAAGGCCGGTTTAATGCAGAAGAAATCAACGCTTATTATTCCATTCAAAATGAATTGCCAGATATTTATGGTCTTAAAGAGAATTCTCTACCATCATCTGCTTCCTATCAAAGACGGGCGCAAGCCTTCCAACTTAAAGCTTATTTAACGTTTTTCGAACAAATATTAGCAAACTATTTAGCTCAATTAGTGAATACAAAAAATTTATATTCTATAAATCCCGAGCTAAATCAATCCTATTTTTTTCAAGTACCTCATGATATTCCACAGCTTAATAAAATAGTAATTGGAGAGAATATAGATCAGTATGAAAGGAATCTGGGAAAAATAACTGCCGAGATGGATCCTTTTTTTGAAAGAAGAAATAGGATTCTTGACCATTTATTAGCTCGCTTCGGGGAAACATTTCCCGATGATATATTGAAAAAATTTGAAAACCTTCGAGGTTTATCCTCAAAACTAGCTGTAGAAAAAGAGATGATTCTTGCAAAAATACGATTTCTTGAACAAATCTTACCTATAGGATATAAAAGAGGTGTTGGCTTTAATTACTTGAAACCGTCCTGGGAGACTAAAAATATTTCAGGTATTGCTCAAAAATTAAGTCTTCTTCTCAATATTAAAAACCTGGAAATAAAATCATTAGTTAAACCACTCCTTCAGTATGCAAATATAAACAGAGATGAAAATCTAAAACAAAATTGGGTTAATACTTCCTTAACGCTTGAAAATAATCAACAATTAGAGGTGCTAAGATTAAAAGATGGAGCTTATGAAAACGATAAATTATTTTTCTATGCAGAAAATAGTCATTTAATTCATGATTTATTCTTACACGGTATTACAAATCAATACTACAAATTAGTACGAACAGGTTCTTATCCTGATTTTATTTACCATCTAATTTATAAAAGTCCTCATATAAATATTGAAACCGTAATATTTGAATCACAAGCAGAAAGTCATTGTCTTGATAAATTAAATAAGGCAACAGAACGTTTTATTTCTTTAAACGAGTTATGTGAAGGTTTTCACCTCATAGAACATATTTTACTCAGGCCGCTGGAGGCTATAATTTATTCTTTATATTTTTATGACGAAAAGGGTGATATATATATTAAAGGAATAGTATCAAATAATTTAGTCAAACTGAAAAATTTAGTTGAGGATTTTCCATTTATAGCCTTGAAAAAGGAAAATTATGGAATTATTGAATTAGTACAACAAACTAAATATCAAGTTGTACTATACAATGATCGGAACGAAATGATAGGAAAGATTCAAAAGGAATTTTACTCCACTTTCGTTGCTGAAAAAGAAATGGAAATAGCTATGCAATACTTTAAGGATATTGTTGATGGTAAAAAAGAATTGGAGTCATCTTTTGAAATTTTACAGGAATCATCTCCAGCTACTATGTTCCCCCTAACCTTTGAATTTTCTAATTCCGCAAGTATCATTTTTCCAAATTGGCCAGCAAGATTTCAAAATGAAGATTTTAAAATTCTGTTAAAAGATATCCTGGATAGTTTAATTCCAGCCCATTTTAATATTAAATTATTTTTTATTGATATCGAAAAAATGAGCATTTTTGAAGCTTTATATCAAAAATGGCTGGAAGAGAAACAAAAATTAAATCCTGATTTTAATTCCCTAGATAACCTTTCTCTGCAACTTGTTCAGCTTCTTCTTTCTTACGATTAGAAAATAATCAGCAATGAATAATAAGGATGAACATACCATTGAAAAACTGACTTTTGATATTCAAATTCCCAGTGAAAAACAATTTAACTATATCTCTGATTTAATTTCAAGCATAACAGAACATGAATTAAATGCTATATTAGATGTAATATTAAATAAATATAATATTCAAGATCAGATTATTCGTATTCCAGAAATAACATTGGATCTTGAAAATATTTCTGTAACAGATACCAGGAACCATATAATTTCACAGTTTAAAATAGGCTTGGGAAAATGGTTTGAAGAAAAATTCTCCACTAATAATTATACTACAGATAAAGAGATTAAAACATTTTCGCTGTCTGATAGAGAATTTAATTTGATTAAACATTTTATAACCTATGGAAATCTTCCCTGGTGGGGCGTTAATCCACGATTTTTACCAGATGAATCATTAAAAAAATATATCAGGGAAGAAAGTATTAAAACTAAAAATCTTATTTTCACCTTAGGGAAAAATAAGGATAATAGAAAAAGAATTGTTTATCAATTTAAAGACGAAACCTTATATCAACTATTTGGCATTTTAAGTCCCAGACCTTCCTCTTTTTTCAAGCAATATGCAACCGATCTTACTGAAATTCATCAGAAGCAAAAAGTGGTTGAAGAAGAAGATCGTGCTTTCAAGAAAGTTTTACAGGAGCTTATTCTCACTTATTTAGTTTCACATACTGCAACCAGTATTGACCAAACTTCTTTTTTTAAAAAGCAGCTACTATTACTTTCAAAACGATATGGTATTTCTTATAAGACCATATTGGATAGAATTAATGAGGCAATCAGAACTCTTCCTGAAACATACCCACAAACATTTGGCATCAAAAATATAGTTAAAGAACTTTTGAAAAGAGATTTCCTGACTATTACCTTACCAAAGCCCTCCAAAAACCTCTATTTTAAGGAATATAATGAATTACTAACTCTTTTTTATACATCCAATCCAAATCAATTAGCAGGAAAATATAAATCAAAAAAAGAAAGAGACCGTTTAATTCGTCTTATGCTGCGCCAAAATAAGCAGAAAACCTTCCAATTATTAAGTGGCTTACACAGAAAATTCAATATCAGTAAAGTGCATGTAGCCTCCCTTTTCTCAGAAGGTTTACTATTTGAAATGATGGAGATATGGCATGAACCTCATTTAGAAATGGCTAATTCACTGATTGATTCATTCAAATATTTAAACAATAAATTTTTTATTTTTTCAAATAGTAACGTTAATGTTAGGGGAATTATCTATTCCCATATTTTATCATATTCCTTTGCAGAAAAAAAATCAAGTAGTATATCAGCTAGTCAGATCATAAAAAATATTACCAAAACATTTAGCCTAAATTATGAATTTTTAATTAGACAATTTTATGAAGCCTCACTATCCTATTCACCAAAAATAAAAAACAAACTTTTAATTCAATTTTTAAAAGATGAACAAAGTTTAACCATAGATTTCCCCAATTATGCTAAACTCAATCTGTTTCAATTAAAAAATATTCTGGGAAAATACTTAGGTACCAATTTCCCTTTGTTTGAAGAGTTTATTAAAAATGTTACCTGTTTATATCCTTCCCTAAAGATATTTATTAGCCAACCGGCTTTTTATATTAATTTAATAAATAAATGGATGGAAAGGCTTGAACGAAATGAGCATTTCTCTTCTTTTATCGATGAGTTAATAACTTTACTTAGTCAAAAAATACCCCTTGAAAGCGGTGTTTTTTATCAATCTTTACTTCTAAATAAAAAAGCTATTTCAGCGAAACTTTTTAAAGTCATACAACAAAGAGCAAAAGACGAAAAGAACATTTCAGCAGAAGGTATCAAACAAATTTTATCCGATGCCAAAAATTATGATCAACTTAATCTTCCTCAATTAGATAATTTATTTAATAGGTTGCTAAGAGCCAATTTCCCATTATTTAAAGAGTTTATAAAAAATGTTACTACTATTCATCCTTCCCTTAAGATATTTGTTAGCCAACCTGCTTTCTATATTATTTTGATTAATAAATGGATGGAAAAGCCTGAAAAACACGAACATTTCCCAAATTTTGTCGCTGAGTTAATAACTTTGCTTAGTCAAAAAATACCCCTTGAAAGTAGTGTTTTTTATCAATCTTTATTTTTAAATAAAAAAACTATTTCAGCGAAACTTTTTAAAGTCATTCAACAAAGAGTAAAAAACGAAAAGAATATTTCTACAGAAGGTATCAAGCAAATTCTATCAGATGCCAAAAATTATGATAACATTGATCTTCCACAGTTAAAAAATATACTTGCTAAGTTACTAAAAGGTAATTACCTCTTATTTGAAGAATTCATTAAAAAGGTTTTTAGCATTTATCCATCGTTAAAGTCTTTTATAAATCAACCAGCTTTTTATATTTTCCTAATAAACATCGTTTTATTAAATCAATCCGACATAAATAAAATTGAACATTTTTTATTAAAAGTTATTTCGAAACTAGCTAATAAATCAAAAACACCCATAAAAACATTTATTTATCCATTATTAAAAACAAACAGTGTTATACCTGATAAATTGACAAAAACATTAAGATTGGTTTATGAGACAATATTAGAAAAGAATCCAACTTATGCAGAAACAGTAGAAACGACATTTAAAGCGTCAGAATCTATTGAAAAATTAATTGATATTTTAGGTAATTCACTGTTTAACGAATTTATAGGAAATGAAGACACTGATAAAACAACCCTTTTTTTAGAAGTTTTACTGGTGCAAAGAGAACTTGTTTTAGAGAGGTTATTTGAGCGCAAGTTTAATCCAGCCATTCCCTTTTTATTAGTGAATGGATTACCAGAAGAAGCCCTTCAGTTTCTTCAAATGAGCATTGCCGGTGAATCTTACACTGAATTAATCAATGCCTCAAACGACTTAAAACAATGGTTTAGCCGATATAATATTATTAAACTACCAAGAAACAAAATAGGCTTATGGGTCAAACAAAACACTTTACATTTTATTCTACTAAATGAGAGAAGCAAATTTAAAACAGCAGATTTTTATCAATTTATTTTAGAAAAACTACAAAAAGAGAGAATTTTACAATTAAAAGAACTCGATAAAACGATAGATAATTTGCCTTTTGCCTTTAAAAGTGAAATATTTGATTTCATTTCTGAGCAAAATAATATGCCTCTGCCAAAGGCCTGGAGAGACAATCAATTTTACAGCGATGTTCTAATCCACTACTTATTGACAGGAAAAATTCAAGGATGGTTAGATAATCCTTATTTGGAAATAAAAGAACTGGATTATATTTTTAATGAAGCAATTAAATCTGAAAATTTATCTTTAATCAAAGGTATTTTAGCTATACCAATGACCAATAATGTATTAAATAGAATCTTTTCATTGATAGGAAGAAAGGATCCATTGGTTATTATACATTTAATTAATAAAATATTTCCACAAAAGTCCATACTTTCATTTTATCAATCAGTGTATAAAATAACAGAAGGTTTAAATATTTCAAGTGAAATAAAAAGATCCATTTTTATTGTTTTCATGCAAAATAAAATGTGGACGATAATCAATCCAATACTTCGATTTGAAATGATAACAGATGGAATAAATAAAATGTATAACACCAAAATAAAATTAGATGAAGCTGAAATATCAGGCCAATCATTTAAAATAACCTGGCTACAATACTATTTGGAATCTGGATTTTGGCCAGAAGGATTTCCAGAAGAAAAAATTTCTTTATATATAGCATTTTTAAAATCTAGCATTCTTGAAAATCCCATTTTACTTTTAAATATCACAGAAAATCTATCCTATTATTCATTTCACCAAAACATCCTTAGGGTAATATTTTCAACTAAAGAGATTGCATTTATTTTCAAAGAAATTTTGAAAATAAAAAATATAAACTCCATACACCTGGAAAATATTATAGAAATATATCTTTTAAAAGGTACCAAATATGTCAATGTAAAAAAATTAGAAATACTCTTTGACAGTTTATTAAGTCTCCTGCTATTTGAAAGAAACCAAAATATTAGCATTGATAATCAATTAATGAGTGATTTAGGAAATACTATTACTGAAATCAACAATATTGAAAAACCTAAAATCAAATCGCAAAACTCTTTTTCTGCCTGGGATAAAGAAATTTCCTTACTTGATTATTATTTAACTTACGGATCTATTCCGATAGAACACCCTTATTTTGATGCTAAAAAATGGCATTTTCTTATAGAAAATCTCAAAATTAATGCACCAAGAAATTTGATGTACAAATTACATTTTTGGTCAAAAACCCCATATAAAATAAATAGGTTACTTGAATTAGTTTCTGAAAATACGTCAATCTCATTAATTTCATTAATTAATAAGGAATTATATGAACAAATAATTTTTTTAGAAAAGTTGATAGATCACGTAACAGGGGAAAATTTGAGACAAAAATTAGGTTTTAAGGATGAAAAAACTTTTATAAAAAATATATTATATATGTGGAGTAAAAGTCAAAAAATACAACCATCTCCAATACCTATTATTTATCTTTTCTATTCAATGTACGTAGAAAAGAAAAGAATTCAGCCAAATATTCTCTTAGCACTCATTGTTGAAAAAGTAAAAAATGTTTCATCCAAACAGATTAATGTAATTAAATCATTACAAAAGTATGCTAAGGATACCTATATTGAAAAAAAGATAAAAAAGGAAACACCTGTAATTCCAGAGGGGCTTTCTCCAGAATCAATCTATATTGCAAACGCTGGTTTAATATTATTATGGCCGTTTTTAGGTCGCTTTTTCCGAAGATTAAATTTAGTTGGTGCTAAAGAATTTATTGATGAAAGCAGTAGGATGAGAGCTATTTTATTGATACAATATTTGGTAACAGGTAAAAAAGAGGCTCCAGAATATGAATTAGCATTGAACAAATTATTGTGTGGTGCTGGAATGGATTTAGAAATAGATTTAGAAATAGAAATAACAGAAGAGGAAATAAATTTATCAAATTCTCTATTAACAGGGGCCATTACTAATTGGGAAAAGCTAAAGGGTACACGAATAGGAACCTTTAGAGAGACCTTCCTTCAGCGCAATGGGTCTTTATACTATATGAATAATCGTTGGGAATTGAAAGTTGAAAAAAAAGCTTATGACCTATTACTTGAAACTCTTCCATGGGGAATTCAAATGATTCAAATGAGTTGGATGAAGGAACGATTAGTGATTTTATGGCGGTAGTTTAACTTCCCCCAATATTATATAAAATCCTGACAAATAACTGCCTGCCTCTTTGGGGAAAAAAGGGTACAAATCCATTTAAAGAATCCGGCTGCATGGAACCCATAGCGGTTCTGATTCCAGGATGGTAATATGTATCATGATCTGGATATAAAATATTCATATCCAATAAATTATTTATTATCAAGGAAAATTTAATTCCTTGTAAACTTCTATTAGTATAATTAAAAGTCGTATTAAATATTAAATAGGCTGGAATATTCTCACCAAAATATCCAAGATTTACAGGTGCTGTAGTACCTGATCCAATCGGTTTTTCACCTACAAAGTTGGCATAAAAATGGTTTGAAAAAACATGATTATTATTGTTGAGTCTATAAGTTAACCCTAAGTTAGCGCTATGGGAACTTATATCTGCTATCCTTAAGTTTTTTGAAAGAGCATCTTTGGTTTGTTCGAATGGTAAATTGAAAGTGTGGTTGAAAAATACACCCCATTTCTTGTTAGCAAAGGTATAATTAAAATCAAATAATGTACCCGTAACCTGATAAACGCCGGAATTTTGATTTTGCAAACTAAACGGAGGTTCATTTATAGCAACAGATGCAACGGCATCTTTTACAAAATAATGAAACAAAATAAAATTCCAACGTAAATTATTGTTTTTATGAACTCCGTTTAATGAAAAATCTAAATAATCAATTTTTTCATTAGTTAAATCCGCATTAGGTTTTTTATTACCACCGGTAGAAAACTTTGTAAAAAGTGAAATATTCTGAATGCCACGTGAATACACCAATTTAGAAGAAATATGTTTCCCCAAAAATACCAAGGCTAGTCGGGGTGAAAATTCATATCCATTTCTAACTTTATTTTGAATTCTGGAATGATCTATCCTATTTCCAAAAGAAAGATTTAACTTTTTTGGAATTATTTTATAGGTACCAGAAAAGTAAAAGGCTAAATCAAAAAGGCTGTAAATATTCGCCCCTTCAGCACCAACATTGGCAAAAGTTCCTTTTTCTTGCGCAAAAGAACCACCATCTTGAAACAATCCATTTTCGTCTTTTGGAAAATCAAGATAATACATGAAATCTCCAAATTGTCGACTAAATCTAAATTCTAGACCGCCCATAACATTTAAGCGTTCGTTTTGATAAAACGTTCGAAAATCATTCCTAAATAATAGGGCATCATAGTAATAAAATAAATTTCCATACCCTTGTCTGGCAGAATTTAAGGAACTAGTAGCTATTAAGGAATCAGGATATAAAAAATGACCTAAGTTCAAATCTAGTGATTTATTTCCCAGTAAAGAATAGGTTACTCTAACAGACGAATTATCTAATCTATTATTTGTAAAAGACGTAATATTTGAGAATGAAAAACGATTATATGATTTATTAAACATTGAATAAAAGGTTGCATTTGAGATCGCCCAATTACTTCCATTATTAGTTCCAGTATTGAATATATCCTGTAAAAATCCAAAAGATTCTGATGTTTTCCAGGCATGAATTCCCAATACCAGATTCGGGAATCCAACTTTTATACCTATATAGGAATCTTTCATCCTATTTGAATAACCCGAAGGTTGACCATTTACCAGTCCTGTATATGCCTTTTTATCTAATGATCTTGCTTGATTAATACCCGCCGGGGTTAATTTAATACTATCTACAGCACCCGTTTGATTTCTAAAAAGTTGATAAAAAGGGTTATTATTTTCCAATTTAAATAAATCTGCAAATGCAGCTGGTGTATAAGCATTAATAATTCCATTATTATTTAAAGTAATTGGCTTGGTAAGATTTAAATGATCATAGTTTAACTGATCAATATCGCTGGGATCATAATCAAAGGCCTCAATATTTGAATCATATCGATGATCACTTTGAAATGATTTGAAAGTAAAGGTAGTATTTATGGTTGCATCCTTTTTAAACCCAATCGTAAAATCAGCATCCCGGGTGCCATAGCTACCACCTAAAACAGTTCCATTTAAATAAAATGGATTTATTTTTGGTGCTACTTTAACATCTGTTGATTTTTCCGGAAAAGGAATTAATTCACCCGTGTCATAAGTTATAATATTTATCGTACCTACAAATGCACGCGGACCATACATTGTTGAAGAAGGTCCGTATAGTATTTCTATTGCTTTAATATTGGAAAGTGGGTACTGCCGGGCCATATATGCAATATTTGACCAGTTATCATTTTCTTCAATGCCATTTATCATCAATAAAGTTCGCTCCGTATTTTCTTGTCGAAAACCCAATTGATAAACATTAGCATAATTTACCCCATAATATTTTGAAATATCAAATCCAGGAAGATTAGAAAGTACGTCTATCAAATCAACATAACCTCTTTCAACTATATCATTTCTATTTAAAATTAGAACACTTGCGGGCGCTACTCGTATATCTTCCGCTTTTTTTGATACTGCACTAACTGTAATCGCTTGATTTTCTGATAATATTTGCTGTAATAATTGATCAAAAATGAAATTTTGAACAGGACCTTTATAATCTGGATTAGATTGAATAATTCTTTTTATATATTTTCTGGCGAGGAAAATTGAATCTTCGGCAATTGAAATAAGGGAAAGCAAACGGTAAGCATCATTTGTTAATTTTATATTATCAAATTTTCTTCCTGAAAAACATTGAAAAACTTGTTGTTTAGCTTCTCCAAATTGACCAGATTCAAAATCTTGTGTAGCTGAATTTATAATAGTTTGAACATCCTGCGCGATACAAATATTTGGAATAGAGCATATTCCAAATAAAATGAACATAAAAACCCTTAAATTCCTAAACATTTTTATTGATTTTTTATTTGTTTTGAAATTTTTTTAAAATTAACCAATCTTTTCCAAAAAACAAAGAAATCTATTAATCACCTTTTTTTACTAAATTTCGGAGTTGCTGAAAATTTAATTAATCATTAAAAATTTTACCTTCCTTTGCATATTCTCTTTTTATTCCAAGCAGAACATCTTGATTTGTAATTATTTTTGAATTATTTTTTCTTGCATTCAACCAGGCAAATTGAACTACATTATTAATAAAGCCACCTGCAATTTCGTAATCACCAGCCAATTTTAAAACATCAACTTGATTTTCGCCAGGCAATCGGGACAATGCTTTCTCCCAAAGTTTTTCCCGTTGGCTAATACCGGGTATTTTAAAATAAACAATAGATTGAAAACGACGAAGGAAAGCACTGTCAATATTAGGTTTAAAATTAGTTGCCAGAATAATTAAACCTTGAAAATCTTCAATTCTTTGCAATAAATAAGAAGTTTCCTGATTGGCATATTTATCTTTTGCGTCCGTCATTTCTGTCCTTTTCCCAAAAAGGGCATCTGCTTCATCAAAAAATAAAATCCAGTTTTTATTTTCTGACAATTGAAATAAGGAGGAAAGATTTTTTTCCGTTTCTCCTATATATTTAGAAACAATCTGGGACAAATCAATTCGATAAACATTTTTGCCACATTCATTTCCCATTAAAGTTGCTGTCAAAGATTTACCTGTTCCCGGAGGTCCATAAAATAGCACTCTATAGCCTTTCATCCAACCAGAATGTTTAACATCATTCCATTCAGGATTATCTTTTTGATTTATCCAGACTTTAATCGTTTCAATTTCATCATACGCGTTGGTATCCAAGACTAAATCATCCCAGGTCAAGGAAGAATGTAATATTCTGGCTGGAAATTTTGAACTAAAAGGAGGCTCATAGTCATTGCCAGAGGTTAACAAAGACAACGTTTCTTCAGAAATTGATAGTAAACCACTTAATCGAGGCTCTCCCAATTTTGATTCATCCAGTTTTAAAATATTAAAAATATAAAATTTATGGGTTTCAGCAAATAATTTAGAGGCAGTGGTTCTCGCTAAAAGATCATTACCTGAAAGTAAAAAAACAGCTGTTTCTCCGGTTGGTAAAAAACCATTATGATTTTGCCCGGCTACACCACCGAAAATAGTATAAAATCTGCCTGTAACAGCATCTTTAACTAAAAATGAATCCAACAATTCTGGCTTTATATGCGGAATTAAACATAACAATAAAACGAGTCGTTCTCCAAAATTAAGTTGGTAACGGTTTACAAATTTAGCATAAATACTTTCCTCCTCTGATAAATCTGGTGCGATATGAATTTGATATGGATCTTCTAATTCATTATTGAAAAATTGAGCTATACGAGCCTCTAAAAACATTTCAAACCATTTTAATTCCTTCTCAATGGTTAAAATATTTTGAACTAGCGCATTATTCGTCATAAAAAAGGATGCATTTAAAGTAAAAGTAAGAAATTAGCGTTAATAAATAAGTATGAAGGAAATAAGAGAAATCATAAATGCTTACAATAAAGCCAAAAAAAACGAAAAAAGGTTGGCTTTGGCTACTTTAGTCCACTTAAATGGTTCGTCGTATAGAAGACCAGGCGCCAGGATGATTGTCGATGAGGAGGGACAACTTACCGGCGCCATTAGTGGAGGATGTTTAGAAGGTGATGCCTTAAGAAAAGCGGTATTTTGCATACATACACAAACACCTAAATTGGTAGTTTATGATACAAGTGACGAGGAAGATGCCACTATAGGCATTCAACTGGGTTGTTCAGGAATTATCCAGGTACTTTTTGAACCTATCGATGAACACAACCCATTAAATCCTATCGAATTACTAAAAAAAGCCATTCATAAAAGACAAAATACGGTATTAGTCACTTTATATGCTTCTCAAATTAAGAAAGGTGACACCGTCGGAACGTCTATGTTACTTGAGGATTCTGGCGAATTTCACAATAATTCAACTTTTCAGTTTGTTCCTGAGCCGCTGATGCAGGATATCAAAGAAACATTGACGGTAAAAAAGAGCTCATTTAAAAGCTATCAACAAAATGATCATACGTTTAATGCTTTTCTTTCATTTATCTCTCCCCCAATCTCATTAGTTATTGTAGGTGCGGGAAATGATGCTATTCCACTCCAATCTATCGCAGAAACCCTTGGCTGGGAGGTCACTATTGTTGATGGACGTCATACTTACGCAAAGATTGAGCGGTTCTCAAGCGCCTGCCAGATTATAGTTAGTAAACCTGAGCAAGTATTACAACAAATACCCATAGACGATAAAACAGTTTTTGTGCTTATGACCCATAATTACAATTACGATTATGCCATTTTAAAAGCATTATTGGGCAAAAATATACCCTACATTGGCGCATTAGGCCCCAAAAAGAAACTGGATAATATGATTACTGATCTAAAAGCAGAGAATATATTCCTCAATGAGAAACAGAAAAACATCCTTTACGGTCCCGTAGGTTTAGAATTAGGGGCGGAAACGCCAGCCGAAATTGCCTTGAGTATCACCGCAGAAATAATGTCGGTGATGAATAACAAAAAAGGGGGATCTCTGAGAAATCTTTTAACAGAAATCCATCCCCGTTATTTTTCAAATGAATAAAATGATGCCTTCTCCTTTAGATAATTACCAATAAAGAAGGGCTGACCCCCAAGTAAATCCGCTACCGAAAGCAGCCAGGCAAACTAAATCACCCTCTTTTATTTTTCCATTTTCCCATGCCTCACACAGAGCAATGGGAATAGATGCGGCGGTAGTATTTCCATATTTCTGAATATTATTCCAAATTTTATCATCGGTAAGCCCCATCTGTTTTTGAACGAACTGACTAATTCGTAAATTAGCCTGATGAGGAATTAGCATATCAATATCAGATTTATCCAAACCATTTTTCTTCAACGCTTCACCAATAACCTCAGGAAATTTCTGAACGGCCATTTTAAAAACAAACTGTCCGTCCATGGTAGCTGCCACCTGATTATTTTTAACCATGTGTTCCGTCACAAAAATACCTCCATAAGCGGTGTCCGGAAAACCGTAATCAATCTCCGTTTCAACACGACTGGCATGATACCCGCCATGACAACCGGGACTCAGTGTAGCTAATTTTTCTGCATAAGTACCATTGGAATGCAAATGTGTCGACAGAATGCCTTGTTTTTCATTTACTGCTGGTTGTAAAATAACAGCACCCGCGCCGTCACCAAAAATAACAGTAACATTTCTACCATCATTTGAGTAATCTAAACCCATAGA
>Ga0315902_10001409_pt1 | contig 38589 bp, 48 predicted proteins | sample LakEriMetagenome_9_FD_203523 | JGI IMG/M metagenome (GOLD analysis project Ga0315902, IMG submission 203523) | Freshwater fungal communities from buoy surface, Lake Erie, Ohio, United States - Buoy 12 MA117 | ecosystem: Environmental > Aquatic > Freshwater > Lake > Lake biofilm | place: USA...
GGTCAACCTATAGTTAAAATACCCAATGGTAGAGCTGTTGATGAAGTTCAAATGACTTTTTTAACTGCCGGAGATATGCGAGACAAATATTGGTTCGACGAATGGATAGATAAAATAACTGATCTCAGTAATAATACAGTATCATACTACAATGATGTAGCTTCTGATATTACTATCGATATTTTTAACGAACGTACAATTAGTATAGAACAAACAGAATCGACGGGTACTTTCGTTGACCTATCTGGTACAGGACCAACTAATAGACCATTTAGAGGACCATCTGGATCTGAATTAGTTCAGATCTATTCAGTCAAATTAATAAAAGCGATTCCAACAAGAGTCGAAGCTGTTCAAGTTTCTTGGGCAGATGTTGATCAATTATTCAAATACACGGTAAGTTTCTCATACGAAACTTTACAATTCTTAAAATCATCGAATATAACAAAATTAGATTACAAACACCTTGATAAATTACAAAAATAAGGATAGAAAAATATGCTACCGAAATTGAAACACCCATCTTATGAAGTGACAATTCCTTCAAATGAAAAGATATATTCATTTAGACCTTACACCGTAAGAGAACAAAAAATTCTTCTTATGATGCAAGAATCAAATTCAATTGAAGAATTATCAAAAACGATAACGGATCTCATAGAATCTTGTTCAACAAATAACTTCTCGACAAAAAATTTAGCATACTTTGATATTGAGTATCTCTTCCTTAAAATAAGAGCTAAATCTGTTGGTGAAACTTCTAATCTATCTTTTAAATGCAATAATCTTATCGGAGAAGATATTTGTGGTAATGTTAATAAGATTGAAGTTTCGTTAGAAGATGTTGAAGTTGATTTTTCGAAGGTTGTATCGAAAGAAATAAACATATCAGATAATCTTGTTATAAATTTGCGATATCCAAATATTAAATCTGCAAAGTATCTAGAAGAATATAATATTACAAGAAATATAGATAAGTTAATTGCAGCTATATCTGAAGATTTAGACACAATTGTCGACGAAAATAAAGTATATGATGAGTATACTCAAGATGAATTAAGAGAGTTTCTATTAGGACTAGATCTAACGAGTTTTAAATCTATCTTAGAATTCTATCTCAGTGTTCCGAAATTGAGGAAAGTTATCAATTTTAAATGTAGTTCTTGTGGATACGAAGAAGAAGTTACTTTATCTGGTATCTCAGATTTTTTCGAATAGCTATTAATAATGATAATTTGATGAACTATTATATTAGTAATTTTACTATGGCGCAGTTTTACAAATATTCGCTTACTGAGTTAGATGAAATGTATCCTTGGGAGAGAGAAATTTATATTTCGTTATTAAATAAACACATAGAGGAAGAAAACGAAAGAATAAAAAATGCCAAGAAAAACTAATAATCAAAAAGTAGCAAGTAGCGTGAGAGGATCTGTAGAAAAATTCTCAGGCGATATCGAATCACTTTCTTCTCAAATAGCTAATCTAACAGATGCAATTATATCTGAAAAGAATTTGACTGCATCTAAAATCAAAAGCGAACGTGAATTGCTGGCTAAGAAAACTGCTTTACGAAATCTTAAAGAAGACATCGACGATCTAAGAAGCGAAAGAAAAAAGAATCAAGATAAATTAGATAAATTATTAGCAGATGCAGAATCAGAAGCACAAAAAGAAAAAGAAGAATTGCGTAAGAAAGAAACGCAATATTCTGATTCAGCTAAGAAATCTTTCGAAGGTGGTCAATTCATTAGTGGAATGATCTTTAAATTCTTGGGAAGAAATGAGAAAGATAAGAAACAAATTGAAGTAGAAAGAAAGGCTGATAAACAAGCACAGATAGAAGAATTACAAAATAGATCAAAGGCATTAAAAGAACAAACTTCTACATTAAAAGGATTAAGAACTAATATCATTGGTCTTAATACTAATATAATAGAATCCGAAGAAGAAAGAAAATATGAACAGAGAGACGCCGAAAAGGTTGCATCTGAAGTATCTAAGTTCGCTAGTGTAAAATTATTAGATATCGAACCAGAAGCTCTTTCTAAATTAGAAAAGATTTTTAAATCTTCGGTATCTGAAAAAGAAAATTCAAATACATTATCAGATATTCTTTCTTCATCTCGAGGGTTACTAACATTCTTATCTTCTACTGCAGGAATAGCTGGTATTGCGACGACACTCACAGCTATAGCAGCTTTAGTAAGTACAAAATTTAAAACAGATGAATATGTTGCTGAAGAAAATAAAAAAGCAATTAAAGATCAAGAAACATCTACTAAATTGATAGAAGGTAGAATAACCGAATCAAAAGCCTTAGAACAATTAAAAACTAATGCAGAAGGTTCTAATCTAGCTCTTCAAAGATTAAACGCAGCTGCTGGTGATCTGACATTACAGGTTCAGGACGAATATGCTGCGAAGATAAAATTAATGAAAATTTATGATGAAGAAGCTAAGAAGAAATTTGGAACTACTCTACAAACACCGACCGAAACATTAAAACAATGGTTAGAATCAGATAAACAAAAATTATCTATTGAAACAGACTATGATATAAGAAAAAAACTAGAAGAAAGAATCAAATATAATGAATCTGTTCTTTCTGGTAGAAACACAACACCAATACCGTCGGGTCCAAGTGTACAAAAGGTTGAAACACCTAAACCAGTACCAACACAAGCAGCTCCACAAAAGGTTGAAACACCTAAGCCAGTACCAAGTATTGGAATACCAAAAGCTGGTGCTAAACCAACTGCGCAAGTTGAGAGTTCTATCATAGATAGGGTTTTAGGTGAGATTGGTTCTTTCTTACCAACTGGAGTTGGGAGTTTAACTCCAACAGCAATGGCGGCAACTACACCTTATTATTCGCCAATAACATTACCAAGAAATGCTGCACCTATATTATCACCAAATAAAATTTCTCCTACTCAAGCACTAGAACAAGCATTAAGAGAAAGAGGATTGTCAAAACAATTTATAGCGGCGGCTATTGCTAATGTATTTAAAGAAAGTGCAGGCGGAATGGTTCCTGAAAATTTGGATTATAGTAAGGACCAAGCCGAAAGAGTCTTAACGATTTTTGGGGAAAGTCGAATACTTGGAAAAAATAGTTTAACTAAAGAACAACAGGAAAAATTTAAAGAATATAAACAATTAAAACCAGAACAACAGAAACAATTTTCCTTCTTAACGGATGAACAGAGGGCAAAAATCAAATCAATGACAAGTGATATTAATGCATTTACTGAACAAGTTTATGGGGGAGAATTCGGTCGCAAACAATTAGGTAATAAAGAAAGGGGAGATGCTGTCAAATTCAAAGGTAGAGGATTAGTCCAATTAACAGGACGTGGTAATTACGAAGCAGCGAGTAAGGCATTGGGTGTGGATTTGGTATCAAATCCTGAGTTAGTTAATGATCCTATAATAGGTCCAAAAGTAGCTGCTTGGTATCTAGAGAATTCTAGTCGTAATAGAGCTAAAAAAATGGGATTAGATTTAAATACTGTATCCGATCAATCGAAAGTGAATGAGATTGTGACATCTGCTGTAGCAGGATCAACAATAAAACGTGGAGAAAAAACATATTTAGGAGGTTTACTCTCTAAAGTTGATACACTCTCGAATGAATATAATACAGGTGGTCTGCAGATGTTAGAAAGAGCTACAACTAACAAAGCCCTGAAAGAACCACCACAAGGAAACAACGTTTTCGCTGTTAACAATACCAACGTTGTAAATCAACAAAAATCTGGAGGAAAGATAAGAGAAACTCCTCCTCCAACTTACAATCCTCAAGATAGAACACTTCATTCTAATACAAGAACTGGCGCTTAAAAGAAAGCATCAAGAGTATTAGAACTAACCTTTAGCCTCTTATCTCTTAATCTCAGTTCGGCGTGCCCGGTGGTTTTGCGAATATAATATGTACATAGATCTGGATACTTAGATTCTAAGAACTTTGCAGATTCGTCAATTCTCTGTTCAGTTCTTGTTTCTTGCATACCACCAGGCTCTTTATAATAAGCGGAAGAAACTGTCAGATAATTAATTCTCAGAACAACACCATCTTGAGAGTAATATTTAAGAGTCCGTTCGAAATCTTCTTTATCTTCTAATCCAACATAAGCAACATCAGAGTGTCGATTAATAGTACCATAGCAAGAACCAATGATGTAATACAAACCTTTACCGATATTATCTTTCATAAAGTAAGGATTTGATGCTGCATAAATTCCCCAGATATATGATCCTTCTTTTTCGCAGGCTCTAAACGCAGTTACAATATGTTCTTTAAAATTTGTACACTCGACCAGTGTCTTTTCATCTTTTCGGAACATAATCTTATCTAGATCGTCGTCGCACCAAACTAACTTAGTTCCTTCTGGAAAGTAATTTACAATAAAATTACGATTACCTGCTAGTGTTTTAACAGAAGGAATAATATGTGGCGTTAGTCCGACTTTCTCACATTCATCTTTATATTCAGATAATTCATTCTCATCAGATAAGAAACAATAGATATTATTAATATCTACATCATTTCTATTCAATGTACTTAATGTTTTAGTTGCAAAAGTTTTTGCTCTTTTATAAGAAGGAACAACAAAAATAAAATCAGACATATAACTCCTAAATTGTACTTTTTAATTTAGACCACTTAACTTTTTTATGTAGCGACTTACCAAATCCATTATATTCAATAATTAGATTCGGATTATTCCATTTCTTAGAAATATGATCAATGGTACATAATAAATTTTGTTCTTTTCTTAGATTTAGATCGTATCCACCAACACCATTATTTTTAAGAAATTTTCCTCTATTGATCATATGATAATTTATTAGAAATCTATTATGTTTATCTAGACCACCATAAGTTATATGATGATTGATTACATAATCAAAATCTTCCAAAAAAGCTACAGATTCATCAAATCTCACTTTTTCTTGTGGTTTATGAACCATAAACTGTCCTGATATCATTCCTTTTTTAGATATTGAATTATTCGCATAAAAAGGATTTGTATTTGACGGAACTCCAGCAAGATAATAATTAGAATTTTCTAAAGTCGAATGCAATTCATCGACAACTTTTATTATTTCAATATGTTTAGATTTCTTTTTATTATTTTGTAAATCTAACACATTCGACGAAATATAATCATCATCCATAGTAACGCAGTATTGATTTCTATCAAAAGCAAATTCTAGAGAAATATTCAATTGCTTAGATTTCATTGGTAATTCGCCATCAACCAATAATATATTCTTTGCACCTGCTTTTGAATATGCTTCGTAGTTACTTCTCGGAATTACCCAATAATGTTCTACTTCTTTAAGAACATTATTCATAATAGGAACTGAAAATTCTCTATTTGCAGATTGTATTGTATAAAATATACCCATTAGATATCCAACACTCCAGCTTTCTTTCCATAAATATTATCTTCAATCTGTGCAGCATATTCGTGTAACCCATTATCCACTAGATACTTATACCACTCTTCTGTTTCCCACATTCCTTTTGAAACACCATTCCATCTTTCGTGCCACAAAGGATGCTTGTTATTTAATCGACGATTCTCAACGAAATTGTATCTTGTGTCTTCATAAGCCTTACTCTTACAATCAGCCATTTTCTCACGCATATAACAAACAACTGAGATTCTTTCTCCTTCACCACCAATAGAAGTATTACCATGAATCTCATGAACATCCATCATAATTACATCACCAGGTTGAACATCAACAGCTGCTCTGAACTCAGGAAATACAAGATAAGCGCCAGTATAAGGAACACCGTTCGAAACAACAGATAAATTACCAAAACCTTCTTTTAGATCACCAGCATCACGATGCGCTGCTGTTCTATAAGTCTTATTAACTGTAATAGTTGTGTATGCAGAGTTTCCAATTCTGAATGAAGGATCTAACTTTAGTACTTCTCTATTTTGAACTTCCCAACGACCAGGAATTAATTCCTTGAATAACTCGGAAATTCTTTCAATAAAAGGAATAGAGGCTTTGAATTTATCATTATGATTTGTTGAATAAGAAGTGGTGCGGCAATAAGGAATTCTAGGATAACGATCAAAATATCCAGCAATACCACTATTTACTGGATTGGCATAAGAAGTATCTGAGATCCAATCATAAATCTTTTCGACTTCTTCTAGTCTTTCGTTAGGAGATAGATTCTTTACAGAATGAGCCCAAACATCAAAGTCGAAATCTTTTGGTCTCTTCTGTGTTAACCAAACAGATCCTCTTGATCCAACTTCTGTAGAATTCTTATACTTCACATACATATCATCAACCGGATTATCAGATGTAACTGTTGTCATTGTACCAGATAAAGTCTCTAAAACTTTTTCTTGTAGAAGAGTTACCCAGTCACGACCAGTAGACTTCTCAGTTCTTGGACCAGCAGCGATACCACGATTCTGTGATTCACCAGCAGCTTCTCGCAAACTTTGATAAGCAGTAACTTGCATCTCAGGAGAGAATACACCCTTACGAAATTTAAGTAGAAGATAATCTTCTAAGTTTGGATTCTTATCTGTTGGAGGAATGGGTTTGTACACATCACAATCTTCTTGTATTAGAATATCATAGTGAGAATCATCTAAAAAAGTTCCTAATAATTTTTCACCAACTTCAAATCTATTTTTTAGATAAATTGTTTTCATATAGTCCTTATACTTTATTATACCTTATAATGTGTTCTGTAGCAAGTTTTAAAACTTGCTACAGAAGTATTTAGATAAGTTAATCTGGTATTTGCCAATTTCCATCTTGCGTTTTACATTTTGTAACTTTCGCTTTCTTTTCTTCTCCATCTATTGTTACTAAGATAGGAAATTCTTTACACTCAATCTTTGAGTCAGAAGATTCATTTGTTTTCTTAGTAGCTCTACCAACGACAAATCCTAAAACACCAACACCTAATCCTATTGCTGTTGCTGCTCCTGGAGAAATACCAGTTCCTGATGTTCTACTTGAATATCCATTCGTAGGATAATGGTAGTGTGTATTATATCTATTTCTATTACGCCATCTCCAATGATTGGCGAAAATTGGTTCTACGGTTGCGAAGATCAATAAAAAACTAATTAGTAGCTTGCCCATAATTCTCAAACTCCTTCTGAGAAAGAATTTTGATATCTAGAAGATTCTGAATCTTGAAACTTCTATATTCTTTTTTATTTAGGTCGAAGGTAGGAATTACTGATTCGTTTTCTTTACGAGGTTTAATAACCTGCCCTTCAAGCATAACTTTCTTTGGTGTGTAAGAAGAGTTATTTGTACATAACATTTCACGAATTTCTCCGTTTGTCTTAGTGAACGAGATTAAACAGATATTTTCTTTTAGAGTCTTGATTAACTTATTACGATATTCAATAAATTCTTCTTGTGTCATATTATTCCTTTTTCTTTTTCTTTTTATCGTGCCAGTAATCATCTATAGATTTTTTAGATTTATTAGTGAATCCACGCAAGTCAGGTGAGTCCAGAATAGGTGTACCCATCTGTATAAAATTAAAATCATCTGTACCGAGATAATTTGTTCCAAAATCGGAACCAAACTTTGAATTGTCAGTATTAACTAATCTAACATTTTGAATTGAACTGTCAATTCTTTCTTTTAGATTATCAGAATCATCAATTACTTCATCTTTTTCGTGATTTAGATAGATTAAGAAAATAATATTATGGATTGCTTTGTAGAGATCCTTAACATTCTTACCGTCTTTCTTACCGTAACGAGCCAGATATTCAATAGCGTTCGCAACATACGAACCTTCTCCATGACCTATAGCCATAATAAGATCGTTCACTTGAATATTATCTTTTGAATTATAATGTTGCGAATAAGTTGTTACAATATATTCTAGCACATTATCTAAAATCTCTTTTTCTTTATATTTCATTTCACTTTTTCCTTTCTCTAATTATTCGTCGTCAATAGGGTAGATGACCCAGACCTAGACCTAGAATAAAACCTAGACTCAGAACAAGACGAAGACCAAGATCCAGAATAAGACGAAGACCAAGATCCAGAATAAGACCAATACCCAGACCCAGATCCAGAATAAGACCAATACCCAGACCCAGATCCAGAATAAGACCAATACCCAGACCAAGAATAAAACCCAGACCTGGACCTAATATTTCTTTTGTTTCTTCTGTAGATTGATTTTTTAATCATATAACTATTATATCACACACCCCACAACTTAGTCAAGTCTTCATTATCTAAAAAATCTCCAGAATTATCTTCTTCACCAAAGATTTTAAGAGTTACTTTTGTTTGTCTGAACATCTCGATAGTTTTGTTTTTGTGTTCGTAATACATAGAATCTTTATGCGAAAACGCATCTAGATTTTTATTGCTTACGATTACTCTTATTATACCAGAATTAACGATTCCTCTGGCACAATCTATGCATGGGAAATGAGAAGCATATAGTATTGTTGACTCCAATTTGGTTCCATTTAATGCTGCATTATATATAGCATTTCTTTCGGCATGTTCAACCCAAAAATATTTTTCAGGTTTTTGCCATTTAGCTTTGTCATGATCATTTGCTCCTCTTGGGAACCCATTATATCCTGTAGATATAATATTATTGTTTTGACCAATAATAATTGCAGCACATTTAGTATTTGGATCGTTAGACTTCACTGCGATTGAATCTAACATATTTATAAAATATTCGTCCCAATTCATATATTTAATTATACCGTTTTAAGATTAGAAAGTCAAGTTTTCGTTTTTTATAAATAAATGAGGGAGAAAAATTTTCTAGCATTTTCTCCCTCTAATCACAAACTAAAGGATACTTAGTCTATGACTAATACTATTTATTGTACTTACCTTACCACTTATTCTGGTAATAAACTCCCTCCTTTTTATATCGGCTCTACTTCTGTCCAAAAGATAGAAGAAGGTTATCGTGGATCTGTTTCTTCTAAGAAATACAAAGAAATCTGGACGACAGAATTATATGAGAATCCTCATTTATTCGAGACTAAAATTTTAACAACACATTCTACGAGAGAAGATGCTTTCGAAGAAGAGATGCGTTACCAGATAGAACATGATGTAGTTAGATCTCCAGAATATATTAATATGGCTATTGCTAATAAATTAATGGTTTTTGATCATAATGATTCAGAATGGAGAACGAAGCAATCTCTTGCTAAGAAAAAGAGATTCGAGAATCCAGAAGAGAGAAAGAAACTGTCTGAATCTGGTAAAAAGAGATGGGAATCAGAAGAATTCAAAAAGAAAATGTCTGAATCTAAAAAAGGAAGAAAGCAATCTGAAGAACATAAAAAGAAGTTATCTGAATCTCGAAAAGGTAAGAAGATATCAGAAGAAACTAGAAAGAAGATGTCAGAATCACATAAAGGGAAAAAGAAGACTGAAGAACAAAAATTAAAACAATCCCTATCTATGAGTGGTAGAAAAAATTCTGAACAACATAACAGAAAAATATCTGAAGCTCAGAAAAATAGAAAACCAATTTCAGAAGAAACTAGAAAGAAACAATCTGAAGCGCAAAAGAAAAGATTTAAATCAGAAACAGAACGAGCAAAAAATTCTAAAGCAGCAAAAAAGAGATGGGAATAAAAGGATTGGGGATTAATCCCCAATCCTTAGAAAATAGGACTTGTTGTAAAGTAACCACGATCTAAGTTAAATTTCAATCCGAATCCAGTTAATCCAGGACGTTGAGTATTAACTTTCAAAGTGCCACTCTTACCTTTCGTAATCGGGAAAGTTGTATCTAAGGTGATTGCAGTTTGACCTTTTGCTGGTAAACTAACTACACCCGTATGTAATTGTGTTCCCATGGTATCATAGAATACAAAATTTACATCTTGTGCATAATTAAGATAATTCACTAATGCAATTCCAGTTGAAGTGCGATCAATATTATCAAATGATAACGAAAACGAATCTCTATTGGGAATAGAAGCTGGAATCGTACCTTCGAAAAGAGAATTTGCATAAGTTGCTTGCGCCACAACACCTGATCCGTATACAGTCTTAATATCAAGAGAACCTGTTTTAAGTGTTGTTGGATCTAGTAAAATTACATCAGAAGAACCATATCCAGGAATTGCAACTGAATATTCAGATGTATACGAACCATTAACTGCAAATGGTACATTTACACCCTGCGGGTCATAAAATTTCAAAGTAACCAAGGAAACATTCGGTGATGTATTCGTTAGCTTAACAGTTGTCTTCCATCCACCACCAGAAGCAATATGTGAGACAGTAGGATCTAGAGATGTAGTAAATGTTCTAGAATCAATAACAGTTAAATTAAGACCAACTGAAACTGAGGTAGATGGTGAATTTTGTACAAATGTCACAGGAATATTATAATTCCCCACAGTTAGATTTGAAGCAATAACTGAGATTCGTACAGCTGTAGTAGTACCTGGAGGAATAAATCCCTGAACAGGCCAGACTAAAATTGCGGGATTATTATTCGGGACTACTACATTATAAGCAAATGTAGAATTATTTGATGAAATGAATACTTCTGGAGCAGACACAATTGTGTCTTTTGCTAAGTCGAATGTAACATTTACTACGGAAGGCGAAACTGTTGGAAAATTTGGAATTTGTCCAAAAGAAACGATTGATAGTAAAAGAATTGATAAAATATATTTCATATTTTTCCTTTCAAGTGATTTAAAATATTTAAGTAAGAGATATAATGCGTCTCTGGATATTTAGTGTTATAATGTTGTGCGATAACTTCACACATCCTCTTAGATCCGATGGGATTTAAAGAATGGACCATACAAACTTCTGTCGGCCACTTATTGTTCTCTCTCATCCAGAGAACAACATCATAACCAGTTTTATTTGGTGAAACCCAATCAGGATTATTATTCATTGTGTAATGATCCTCAGCAAGATCGTGATCTAACCAAGCCTCTTGTATTTCATTCTCTGATAAAATCTTAATCGCCTCATCGTAATTCTTGGCAATCTTCCAATCCCCGATAAAAGGACAAGGACGAACATCATCTAACCATAATTTAATCATTTTTACTGATCCTTAATTGTGTATTTGGTGTTATCGTTCCTACTCCCATCTTTCCATTTATAGGAATGGGATATAATTCATCTGTGCGAAGACTACGATAGATTTTACCTTCTGGTAATACCGTAATTGTTGGAGCAACATTTCCACCGAATAACAACTTTAAAAGATTTCTTCTATTCATAATACTATATTATTTAAATAATGTCAATTGTATCATAATCCGTATCTGTCCACGCATTATACTTCCACACCCAATGATCAACACAATCCCAAATAAGTAAATCTTTAGGATCATATCCTAAAGAAGTCATTTTATTTTTATATTCGGTGAAATACTCACGAACAATATCATCATCTGAATAAGTTACATACTTATTATCTTCTGTTCTATAGGTCCAGTATCTCATATACATTAGTCCAAAATTTATAAAAGAATAAGTTTAGATCTCTCTATTGCTTCTGCTTCTGTAAGATTAATCTTCTTGAGAAATTTCTTGATTGTATCTTCTGTTCCACCTTTTCTATCAGAAGCAACACAAGCAATCAAGATATCTGATCTTTCTGCGATTAGGGTGTTTCTTTCATTATTAACAATAGCATGTGCCGCACGATGCGGCACATTCTTTTCTTTAATTAGATGTTCTCTTTTCTGAGAATCTGGAAGGAATTCTATTAATCTGACTGCACCGTTTGTATTTAGATGAATATCTTTTGCGAAAGAATCTGCACCTTGTTTACAACCACCAGAAACCATTACATCTCCAGTTTCATATATATCTTCTAATGCATCAACAACAAGATCATGATCTACAAATGTATTTCTTCGACGAGAACCAACTATTCCGATATATTTCATTAATATTTTTAACTTATAATTTTTTTGCCGGAGATCTTTTTAATAAAGAATAACAGATTTATCTAGTGAGATGTGCGAATCATCATAAATTTCCTGAAACCACCAACGATTCTTCCCCAGATCTAAACCTATACAAAGACCCAGACTTAGACCCAAATCTGGACCAAGTCCCAGACCAAGAACCAATGCCAATCTCAAACCATGATCCAGATCTAGACCCAGATCTAGACCCATACCTAAATTCAGAACAAGAACGAGAGAAATACATAGATCCCGATTGTGTTCTAAAACTTCTTTTATATGGTGAGTTCTTAAACATAATCAATCACAAAGTCTCAGATCTAGACCAGGAATAATATCCAGATCCAGACCAAGGTACAGACGCAGACCAAGAATAACATCTAAAATTAGACCCAGACCTAGAATAAAACCAAAACCCAAATCCAGATCCAGAATAAGACCTAGACCCAGACCAAGACCTAGACCAAATGTTTCTTTTGTAGATTGATTTCTTAATCATAATTTAATTACCAAGACCTAGACCCAGACCTAGACCAAGACTGAACCCAAGACCCAGACCAAGACTTAGACCTAGACTCAGATCCAGAATAAGACCAAGACCAAGACCAATACCCAGACCAAGACCGAGACTTAGACCCAGACCTAGACCTAGACTCAGACCCGGACCCAGATGCAGACCAAATAGTTCTTTTGTAGATTGATTTCTTAATCATAATTTAATTTAGAAGTTTCGGCGGAGGACTCTCTCCCTCCCGTCAAGTCTGGTTCGTGGCGACTTCCCCTGTGTTCTGGTTGTGCTGTCCATGGTTACCATGCATTCCTTAGTAGAACAACAATTTCCAGCCACCCAGTTTTTGCGGAGCGGGTTGCCCTCCAGTAGTGTACTACCATTCCAAATTATTTATGGAGCCACGAGACAGAGTTGAACTGTCAACCTACGGTTTACAAAACCGTTGCTCTGCCAATTGAGCTATCGTGGCATTACTTTTTCTTTCTCTTACAAGCACAATCACATAAACACTTCTTTACACATGGACACTTATCTACACAACAACCATGTGGTTTACAAAACTTTGGAATTTCCTGAGAGAACAATAAACTACACGAAATAATAAAAGTAATAATCATCTTCATAATTTTCTCCATAATCTTGTTTGGGGATTTTTATAGTCTTTGAGTTTTGTTTGCTCCTTACTCTGGGTGACTAATGCCAGAAGCCCCATCTTATTTATTCGGTGTTGGATTCGAACCAACATTTACCAGGACGGAATCGAACCGTCTCTTTCTACCGTCGTAGAAAACACCAAGTTTACCGAATAAATTTTGGTCCCCCCGCTCCGAATCGAACGGAGAACGTGCTCTAATCTGGAGCCACGGAGTGCCGACTTATAAGATCGGTGTTTTACCAATTAAACTACAGGGGGTTTGGAATATTATTTTCTAATCACAAAATTTGGCTCACCGACTAGGATTCGAACCTAGATGCGTCTTTCGACTGCCGCATTAACAGTGCGGTGACTTACCATTAGTCTATCGGTGAAAAACTTTTTGGCACCTCTGCTCCGACTCGAACGGAGAACGACAGTTTTGGAGACTGTTATGTTACCATTACACCACAGAGATAAAACTATTTATAGTTATTTTTAATAAATTGGCTCCGGAGGCAGGACTCGAACCTACAACATCCTGATTAACAGTCAGGCGCATCTACCATTGAGCTACTCCGGAAAAATTTGGCGTCGTCGACGGGGATCGAACCCGCAATCTCCACCTTGAAAGGGTGGTGGCTTAACCAATTTGCCTACAACGACTTAATTATATTTATACGCAAGAGTGGACCTTGAACCCACATGATTTAGCTTTTAACTAGCAACCAATATTGCCATCGTTTTACCTTGTTAAACTATCTTGCGAAAATTCATTTTTTATAAATAATATTCGAGGATAGAATTGCGGAAACAATTTCTATCCCCTAAACACAAACTAAGGATATTTAGCTTATGTCTAATAATATTTATTGTACTTACCTTACCACCTATTCAGGTGATAAACTCCCTCCTCTTTATATTGGATCAACTTCAGTAGAAAAAATCAACAAAGGTTATCATGGATCTGTAGAATCTAAGAAATATAAAGAAATCTGGTTATCAGAATTATCTGAGAATCCTCATTTATTTCAAACTAAAATTCTAACAACTCATTCTACTAGAGAAGAAGCGTTAGAAGAGGAGGTTCGTTATCAATTAGAACATGATGTTGTTAGATCTCCAGAATATATTAATATGGCTGTTGCAAATAAGAAATTCATATTTGTTGATTATGATGATTCAGAATATATAAAGAAAATATCTGAAGCTGGTAGAAAGAGATACAAAAACCCAGAAGAAAAAAAGAAATCTTCTGAATCTCAAAAAAAGAGATACGAAAACCCAGACGAAAGAAAGAAGACTTCTGAAGCTCAGAAAAAGAGATATAAGAATGGATTCATAAATCCTATGTTTGGTAAGAGACACACTACAGAAACAAAACTTAAAATGTCTGAAAGTGCTAGTGGATCTAAAAATGGTTCTTATGGAAGAAGATGGTTTTACCATCCAGAAACATTAGAGAATATTAAATGTTTACCAGAGGATAAGCCAGAAAACTATATTCCAGGAAGAAAATTGTCAATGTTGCAGAGGTAGGATTCGAACCTTTTGAGACGTCCTCCTGGTTATGAGCCAGGCGAGCTGACCGCTGCTCTACTCTGCTATAAAATCCGGTGGTTTTGATTTGGCTGGCTCAAAACCAAAAGCCTCAACTAAATAAGATCCAATTGAAATCTACATTAGCCGCAACCTGCTAGATTATGCGTCTAGCATTCTTTAAAACTCGACCTTTTTCCCAACCATTCGGAATTTCTTCGTATGTTTTAATTTTCTTGTTTTCTTTACCATTTGTTATCCAAATTGTTCCATATTGGGAATTCAATTCTCCATCATGTTTTCCTTTATGTGAATTAGACATTTTTAATTTAGATTCTTGATTATGTTTTTTACCTAACCAAACACCATTAGGATATTTTTCAATAAATTTTTCTGTGGCTTTTTTTAAGATTATGTTAACTTTGTTTCTAAACTCAACATCAGAATTATATTTCTCTTTAAAACTTTTTGAGTTTCCTTTCATTAAGGAATCTAATCTTTTTTTAGTCAAAAACTTTTCTGGATTAGAATTTATATAACTAAACCCACCACAACCACCTTCACATAAGTTATATGTTTGTTCTAAGTGAACAAAATCTTTATTAACAATTTCTTTTTCTTTTTCGTTCATTGCATCTTCACTATCGAAGATGTATAGTATATCTTTTTTAAAATTATCAATTCCATATTTTTTAATGGCACACTTCAGTAACTTACCAGATCCCATATAATTATCATTTAGATCTTTCGTTTGATGTTTACCGATATAAACTTTACCATTAATTTTATTTGTTATTTGATATATTAAGTAATGCATTTTTATGGTCCCGGATTCTTATAAAGAAGTATTACATACTACTATTATTATTTATAAGAATCCGGAACTCGATGTCGGGATGGCTGGATTCGAACCAGCGTTCTTCTGCTCCCAAGGCAGACGGATTAAACCAAACTTTCCCACATCCCGTTAATGATATTTAAACTTCGTAAAATACTTCTTTAAATTCATAAATAGAAGAATTTTTAACTGCTGCTTTCGCCATTGGTAACGACTTATAAATTTTTCCACCAGCAGAATAAGCACTACCAGTTCTTACTTCTTTGGTAACTTTATTTATAGCAACCCATCCGATAGGAATCTTCATTACTCACTCAACCTTATATTTATATTATATCACATTTCTTTCGCTTCGTCAAGTTCTTCTTTTATTTTTGTTTATTCTTTAGAGTAGAAATCATTCGATTACTTCTACAATATTCACAAGAACCATTATTTCTACAATGAGAAGAAACAGATTTTCCACCAGTTAATTTATTTCTTTTGTTTTTTGTTTGTGTTCTTTTCCAACTCATATGTTTATTTAGTAGGGAGAAGATTGAAATGAAATCTGAGCAATAAACAATTAGCAACAAACAACAAAATCCATATTATATTTGATCGTTACAATAAGCAACAAACAGAGAGTTTTTTATTTTACGATTTTTCTATAACATGAGAAGTTTGCTAGTTTCCTTATGAGGGAAGTTTGTATATCCATAAAGGATAAAAGATTTCTTCTGGCCTTCTCCCACAACAACTAGACGATTCTTAGAGTTTCTAAGAACTGCCAGTTGCTTTCACTAATCAGAATATGATTAGATGAATTGTATTCAGATAACTTATCTGTTAACTGAGTTTTTTCTTTCTTTAGATTGTAGATTTGATTTTCAACTCCTTCAACCATTTCTGTATTGATAAATGAGACATTCATATTTCGAGGGTACACATTAGTATCGCTGTTAATATGTTCTGCTTCATCTACCATTTCAGTTAGAGGTCGATCCCACTTCTTAACATCTAAAGAGGTAAGCATCGTTAGTTGCTTTTCTACAACAGCTAGATCGCCTAGAAGAGATGTAATACCAACATTTGTATTTGTAATACCAATCTGGTTCTTAATAGTTGCCAAGATCTTGTATAACTTTTCTTGTTTAACTAAAACATCAAGAAACTTAACTCTTCCCTCATGCACAAGACACACAACATCAATATTCTTTGTTACAACTTTTGTAGAAGATGGATTTGGTTTGTTGTTCACAAGCCATTTTTCAATCTCAGAAACAATCTGAGCAGCTTTTCGGAGTGTCACTTTATTTTCCATATATCACCTTTATGATTCTTCTTTTGTTAATTTTCTAAAATAGAATTGATCCCAACCCCAAAGAATTTTTCCTTCTTTATTGGCAAGAACTACATGTCCTGGCATTTGTTCTATCTCACCAATACAGACCAAAACATCGCCTTGTTTAAATGGAAACTGATACTCGCCTTTCGGCAGATCAAAAACTTCAACTAAAAATGGTTTTTCACGTAATTGTTTAAGTCTTTTTTTGTATAATCTGTTTTTCATAACTAATATCTCTTATATTATTTGGTCGCAATGGAGGGAGTTGAACCCTAGATTCTTCTTTTAAATTTAAATTTTCTCCCCAGCGGTAAATCCACGCCAAGACTTAAATCTCGGAAACCGTAGGGAGTAAGTTCCATCTTGATTTTGAGTAACAGCATCTGCAAGGACTTCAGCAATCTGCCCGATCAATTTATCTTGATTCCCCCAAATATCGTTACGCTCTTCATCAGAAAATCCCGAGCCAACATTAACTGAGATGTTCTTACCATTATATTCGCCTTCACAAACAATCGCACCAAGCGAACCCTTATTCTTACCAGTTCCTTCTTCAACTCCAACAACTCCAAGATCAAGAGAAATAACTGGCTTGGCCTTTAACCAAGAAGAAGAACGCTTACACTCGTAAGGAGCGTTCAAGTCCTTGATCATAATTCCTTCGTAACCACCTTCGATAGCCAACTCATTAATCTCACGAAGCCGATCTCGGCCTGCGACGGTCTCGAAATTAATAATTTCTGAAGAAAGAATCTTAATATTCGGAGTGGAATCTTTTACAAGATTGTACCAGATATTAAGTGCTTCAGAACGAGTCTCCTGAGTTTCTAAACACATTCCGGCAACGAAATCCTTCATAGGAATCATATCAAAGAGATGAAGAACCGCATCAGAAGTCTGAACATTTTCCTTACGATTTAATTGCTTCATCAAATCCTGGAACTTTTCCGACATAACTTCACCATCAAAGACCCAGGGTTCAGAAAGAGCCTCAGAAATCTCAGAGAACTGATTACGGATATGCGGAAAGTTTTCGAGTTCCTTACCATTACGAGAAAACTGAATTACACGACCATCAGGATAAACAAAGGTAAGAACTCGAACGCCATCTAACTTAACTTCAATCTGCTTACGACCAATCAACTTAGACTGCTGATCAGTCGAATCCTGAGCGAGCTGACAAGAAAAAACAGGAACAAGATATTTATCAGAAGCACGAATGTTATTCACAACTTTATTCACTGTCTTTTCAGACAACCCACAACGAAGATCCTTGATCAGGATCCGACGATACCAATAATTCCATTCATCAATCGTAGCCATGGACATAGCACGATTAATTTCATCTTTCGCATTATTACCAGTGATCTTACGATTTAAGAGATTATTCAATAAGCCAACAAATTCAGACCAAGAAAGACCAGAACCAGATGCGATCTTCTTCTCAGGAACTTGCTTCACACCGAACGTGAGCATATTATCCAAAGCATAACGTATTCCATAAAATAGAATATCATTCTTATCACGGGCTTCACGCTCAAGAATCGCTTCTTTACCAAGCCGAGAATTATCGGATTCAAGTGCCTTAATAACTTTCCAGGGAATCATTAATAGATCTCCAAAATTTCTTCGAAACGAGCGATGTAAGATGTGGTATCACAATACGATTCAAGATCGAAAATCGGACAACCGGAAGAATCGACTCGAATATTTTTAACACACATCGAAAAATCCAATGGGACGCACCAAACCTCATCAAGAATCTTCACTTCTTTAGTGAACTTTCGTAATTCGTTAACCATACAACCATTATACCTTTTTCTGGTGAGGAAGTCAAGGAAATTTGAAATTTTTATTCCCTTTGTTTTGAATGACTTAACTGCAAACTATTGAAAATAAAGAGAATAAAATTTTCGGCTTCCAGCGGTCCCATAAATTTTGGTATATAAGGGTATATTGAAGGTCGCTGCGATTGCTCCAGGCCCATCCTGGAGCTAAATGCACCCTCCACACGAATCGATATCGAATGTGCTGAACTTGTTTGAAAATTTTATTCTCTTTAGAATGAGTGACTTGCAGTTAAGTCATTCAAAACAAAGGGAATATTCTTTCGAAAAAATATTGCTTCCTCTCCTCTAGTACGCTATAATTGTTCTGTTGGTTGATAAGGAAACTATGAAAATCTATCTGCTAATTGAATCCAAAGAATATCTGTACGATGATCGTACATTCAAAACGAATTTAGAGGCTTTCGTTTGTCCGGTGGCAGCTAATTTAGAACTACAAAAATTAGAGGCTTCTAAGGAAACCTCTTATTCTTATAGGTTAATTTATTACGTCGAGAGTGTATATCTCAATCAACAATCTTTTTGATCGCTGTAAAGTTTATTACACCGTCTAAATTTTCTACTCGCACACAGTTCTTTCCAAATTTTTCTGTTAACTCATTAATAGAAAAACTCGCCAAAGTATTTGTTATAAATTTATAGATATAAACATAGTCTTCATATGTTATATCGTGTAAAGAACATTTTGCAAATATTCCTGTCTTAAGATCCTTTCTTTCTCTTTCGAAAAAGAACTTAAAGGATCTTTCTTTTTCCGCAAGAAAACAATCAATCCAAACATCATCGTTTATCTTATATCCACTATAATCAATATTATTTCTGAATGGGAATTCTTCCTCTTCATTAAAGGATACGTATTTCTGCGACCACTCTACAGATTTAATTTTCGGATATTTATCAAATAGCTCTTTAAAGAAAGAAGATAGATCTGTAATTGTATTTAAATTTCTATTCATAGTATTTTATGGGGACCTTTCGGTCCCCATTCATTTTTACTCTTCAGCTAACTTACGGAAATAATCCAACGAATCATCATCTTCTTCAACTTCACCCGAAGATTTCGAATTACCCCAAGGAACATCTTCTGTATCATCAGCAGAAGCAATTGCTTTACTTACTGGTTTTGATTCCATCTTAGCTGGAGAAGATGCTGGCTTAGAAGCACCAACTAGGTTGGTCGAAGGTGCCTTAACACCAAGAACTTTATCGAGACGTGCGGATAATTCCTCATAAGTCTTAAAGTTCTTAGGATCGTGAAATTCGTTTAAATTATATAGCGAATTCCAAACTGTCTCAATAGCAGAATCATCTCCATCTAATAGAGGACATTGATTCTCAAAAATCGAATTATCGTAATTCGGATACCCATCAACTCGCTTAATTTTCAAGCGGAAATTAGCACCTTGCCAAAATTCAAAAGGATCGATAGGATCTTCACCTTCGAAGACAGGCTTCATTGCTTCTTGAATCTTATCGAAAATTTTCTTACCGTATTTGAATAGAAATACTTTGCCTTCATTTTGAGGATTCTTAGGATCCGAGATTACATAGATATTAGAAATATATTGTTGCTTACGTTTACGTTTACGAACGATTTCTTTATTCGCTTCAATACCTGTGGCCCATAATTCAGAATTACGTTCTGAACAAGGATCTGGCTTGCCAATCGTTGTTAAAGAATTCTCGATATACCAACCACCAGGACCTTGAAATGCATGCGAATACATATTAATCCAAGGCAACTTATCATTCTTACCAGCTGGTAAGAAACGAATCAATGCAGTTCCATTACCTGTTTTCTCATCAATCGGAACAGACCAAAAACGATCATCTTGATAACTCTTAGTTCCGGAAGACATCTTCTCTAGTTCGGCAACTAGATTGTTTAAATTACTCTTACTTTTCTTTTTATAATCTGCGAAATTCATATATTTCCTTTTTGTTAATTGATATTATTTGCTAGTTTTTTATTAAGATCGTCGATAATTTGCTTTAATACTGCATTTTCTTGCTGAAGTGTAATGATATCTTCTTTATGTTTAATTTCTTCCATTCTAAAGATATCCATTAATTCATTGATAACAGATTCAAACACATCATCTAGTTCTCGTTTTACATCAAACAATTCTTTTAAAGATTCAGTAACTTCATGTAATTGAACACCACTTTCTTGAAGTGAAGAATCTTCAAAATTATCGGAGTCATCTTCTAAATAAATATAATCACTCATAATTTCCTTTCATAATTTAATCATACTACGCTGTTAGTATTTAGTCAAGTCAAAAATATTTCTTTAAACATAGATTTGATTTCTTTCGATTCCGGTAGATAATGCGAAATAAATGGATAATATTTAGTCATTAATAGATATTGATCTTTCCAGATAGGATCGAAATCTTTTTTCTTATTCATGTTATTAGAGAATAACATGACAATATCTAAAGCGATAAATGTCTCAATCCTAATGTCATTCCTTAAAAGGAATTTGAATATAATTGGATGTGTACCTTCTTTTATTTTAAAGACATCAACTATTTCTATTTCAGATTTAAGACAATACTCTCTTATAAGAGAGAATTCTTTTTTAAGATAATATCTAATTCCTTCAACATATCCTCTAAACTTAAGATATCTTGTTTCATTATCTTTTTCTAGCAAATCTTTAACCCAAAAATTAGAGTTATGTATTTGCTCTACTAACATCTTTTCTATTATTTTTTCTCTACTAAATTTATGTGCCAGTTTATCGAAATGATACTTATCTTTTCTAGAATTATAAGATGCTTGAGTTGCTTTCGTTTTCCCGTTAAATTTGAAGAAATTATAAGAATTAGAACTAAAGTGCATTTTAAATGCTAGATATAATACATAAGCATCAAATCCAGAAATTTGGGTTCCACTCATATTGGTAATTTAGTCTGAGAATTAATATCCTTTCTTAAGAGTTTAAGAGCCTTAGCATCTTGCTCTATTTCACACCTTAATGATGCCGGAATAATTTTACAAACTGACTCAACATCATAAGAGTATTTATCGCAATACAATAAAAGAGCATCAATATAATTGATATCGTGATGCCATACTAAATCCGTCACTTCATTATATATTTCTTCTGGTTTAATTATTAAATCTTCGATTGGTTCAAGTACCATTTTACTTCCCTTAATTTGTAGTATCGAGCTCATAATAATATTATACTTGTTATCTGTACAAAAGAAAAATAAATTATGTATTGACTTTAGAGGAATAAGACGTTATACTAAGTGTGTAGCGACGTTAAAGTTATAGAATAATTAGATTACTTCTGGATTGTAACCCTTGTGTATAATCTTCTAGTAATTCTCTAACAACCAATCTTGCATTAACCCTACCCATATTCATCTGACCAGTTATCATTATCCTCCGATCGAGCTCGACCATTGCTTCTTCTAGATTAGTAGGAATAATTCTTTCGTAAGATGGTTTAGAAATTTTGATAATATTTTCCATTTTATTTCTCCAATTTAATGTCTAAAATTTGATATTCAAAATCTTCTTCGTTATATATCTTAATTCTTTCTTTGAAGTGATTATATGCATAATTATTTTTATTCTTGTATCGCAAATCATCTACTAAATCAAATAGAACAGACGGACCAGATTTCTTATCTGAAGTCCTCAGAACTCTTCCGATTGATTGAAGAGTTCTGACTCTTGATTTAGAAGGATGTGTGAATATAATATTCTTAAGAGTAGGAATATTAATACCTGTAGAGAAAATTTGAGAAGATGCGACAATTATTGCATTATCTACATTGTCAATTGACTTTCTTACTGATTCTCTTATCTCAGTTTCAGTTCCACCAAATATAAAGAACACTGGTTTATTAGTACATTCTTGTATTAAATCAAATATAATTCTTCCGTGTGCTTCAACTCTTGAGAACAATATTAATGTGTTTCCTTTTAAAGATGCCGCTAATTTTGCAATATATCTGTTTCTCTTCTCATTAGAGATAATAAATTGCACTTCATCTTCCCAAGAGGCTATCTTTAATTCTTTCTTTGTTATATCAGAGTATGAAAAAACTAAGACATTTATATTTAAATCAGCTAACTTTTTTTCTTTTATTAATTTAGAAGTAGTGGTTAAGGAATACGCTTTCCCGAATAAACCTTCTACTTGTAGTTGATGTAATTGTTGGCCGGAAAGAGTTCCAGTAAAGCCAAATCTGTAATGTGCATTTACACACTTATCGAATAGCTTAGAAACTTCTTTTGCTGCGTATAAATGTGTTTCGTCTCCGATAACAACAGAGAAATTATGAAACCATGATTCAGGATTATCATATATAGATTGCCAAGTGGAAATTATAATTCGCTTCTGCTCTCTAACCATTCCTGAATATATTCTTGTAATTTTATTAGAAGGTTCCCAATAAGGGAAGTAATCACAAATATCAGAATACATCTGTTCCACAAGAGATGTTGTAGGACAGATTAATAGAATATCGCCTTCGTCATTATCATAGTAAAACTTAATAATAGATGCTATTATCAGACTTTTGCCAGAAGCAGTTGGACTTAAAGCGATATATCTAGGATTTGTTATTGCACGTCTAATACCTTCTATCTGATAATCTCTTGGTTCAATACTTTGACCGTTATTGTACCATTTCGTTTGAGAAATAAAATCATTCGCTTCTTTCTCGCTATAAGAGATATTATCAGATTCTTGTATAAAGTTATAACCATTATCCTTTGCATAACTTTCTACATAATGACTTAAACCTTTATGTAGTGTACAATTCTTCTTATTAAGAAGATGTATTTTCCCATCCCAAAGTCTTCTCTTAAACTTTGACATAAACTTAGCATTTGGAACGTCAAATGAAAGACGTTCCCATAATTCTTGAATTATACCTGGATCTGTTTCTACTCGGATCCATGTTGCGTTTATGTTAGTTAATTTTATAGTTGCATTCACATAACTATTTATTATCCAATCTCACCACTATCGAATTTTAACATAGTTATTGCATTTTTAATAGAGAACTCACGCTGCTCAATTCCTCGTAGGATTTTTTCTAGATAGAAACATTTTTCTTTTTGCATTGCAATTTTATTTGATATTGTCAAAATATCTTCATCTGATTCTAGATATATATCTATGTCTTGTCTTAGAATTTTCTTATCGAATGGTTTCTCTTCATATTCTTCTGGAGATGCTTTACCAGAGTAATATTCCCATTTTTGTTTTCTCAGTATTGCGAACTTTGAAGTAAGAGTATGTAATAATACTTTTTCGTTCCTATAAATCTCTAGATACTTAGAAAGTATATTCGGCGTTCTTGTTGCTTCTTCAACAAGTTTAAACCTGTCGATCTTCATATCTTCATTTACCATCTTAACTAAGTCATCAAATTTCATTCTTATACTCCAGATCAGGAAGGTGCTTTTTAATAATATCGGCTAGAGATTTGTAATGTTTATTTCTTTTTGTTTTGAATACGATCGGTGTTGAGTCATATACACTCATTATAATTGTTATGTTATTAACTTTTATTCTAGTCATCTCTTCTAACATTAAAGAGTAAGCTGTTCCTTGTACGAAATAATTTTCGATCCATTCTTCTTTTTTCTCTTTCCGTGATGTTTTAAAGTCTATGATAGACAATTCGCCTTCATACTCAGCTATACAATCGGTTCTTCCGGCTATTCGCAAGACATCTGAGTAAAGAGCACTTTCTTGTACTAATATGTTATCTATATTATCGAGTTTGTCTTGAACTCCAATGAACATATACTTAGAATGCGGTGTACAGTTATCCAAATAATTTTCTTTATTTTGTAAGTATTTTTCTACATGTTCGTGGAACAAAGTACCAACTTCGCAGGCGTAAGAAGAAATTTTATCTGCTTCTTCTTCGCCAATAGAAGCTCTCCAAGAAGCCATACCTTCTTTAGAAGTTTGACCCAAGAGAGTGGTAATGGATGGCCTGTAATTGCCTTCTGGAGTTATATAATATCTTTTTCCATTTATCTCTTGGGTCTCTAATTCAGGTAATGATAAGTAATTATGTGTAAATTTCTTCATATATTAATTATACTACATTTCTGTTTCTTCTACCTCTTCTTTAATCTTCCGTTAGTGTAATTTTCTGGAATTTTATCTTCTTTTGATATTAATTGTTCGATAATATTGTTAGTAATCCATTTTCTTTTTGGTCTATTTTTGGCTTTCAAAGAAATTTTTCTCTTACACTCTTCTGTATGAGGAATTCCTTTATTCGGTGCCGCTCGACCTTTTTGTCTTTCCGATTGTCTTATAGATTGTTCAACTGTTCTCTTTTTACCTTTATTTTTAAAACTCATTTTTCTTTTCGATTCATCGGAATGTTTTCTTCCATAAATGGGTGAGTTACTTCCAAATCTACCACGGTGATATGAATTTTTAGACATTTGAGTTTTCGTTTTTTCAGAATGTTTTCTACCCAACATACCTTTTCCGTGATTCATAGATATATTCAACCTCATTTGTTCAGTCCTTTTTCTTCCGGTATTATCGCTAAATAATTTACCAGCAATACATAGATTAATATATAACGGATTATTGACAACATTCATTTTTTTCTGAAATGATTCTTCCCGATTTAACGCTTCTTCCCTCGTAGTGTGAGTTGTTAGAATTTGCGTCTCGAAAAGATGTGGATTATCTTTTAATTCTAAAAGCCAGATTTGTTTATATTTTTTGCTTTGAACCGATCCACGATATCCTTCGCTTATCTTAAGCGCAGAAGTTGATCCAATATAAAATGGTGGAAGTTTATTACCTTTGTAGATTGTAAGGTAAGTACAATAAATAACATTAGACATAAGCTAATCGTCCTTAGTTTGTGTTTAGAGGATATAGAATATTCCCATTCTATATCCTCGATTATTTATTGTTTTTTGTTTTTCAGATAATTTTCTTCTGAAATGATGAATGACTTGACAATATTTGAACGTATGATATCATCAATATTAAAATCAATAATTTCGAACTCCTTCATTTCAGAAATAATATTAATCATTTCTTCTAAACCACTAACATCATATTTAGATCTGTATAAATCATTTTGTTTTGTGTCACCACACATTATCAATTTGGTGTTTTTACCAACTCTTGTTATGACAGTTTTAATTTCTTCGTAATTACAGTTTTGGATTTCGTCTAAAATTATGAACGTATTGTTGATTGTAGTTCCTCTTAGATAAGAAGTAGAACAGAACTCAACAAATCCTTTACTCTTTAATATCTCAAATGCGTCTCCTCTACCAAATAATTCTGAGAATACTCCTTTATATGGATCTTCGTAAACTGACATCTTTTCTTTAAGAGTTCCTGGTAAAAACCCAACATCTCTTGTAGATACAGTAGATCTTATAATCATTATTTTATGAGGATCATCTAAATCTTTAGATCTTATGATTCTTGATAAAGCTAGATACAGCGAAATATATGTTTTTCCTGTGCCTGCTGATCCGCATAACAATAAATTGTAACCCTCTTCAAAAGCATCAAATACATCTTTCTGTGCTTCTGTAAGAGGGGAGATTTTCTTTAAATTAAATGAAGAATCAATAGTTGGAAATTCTAGATTCTTCTTAGAAGTTCTTGGTTTTCTTGACATTTGTTAATTCCTTGTGGAACATGACAAATAAAGCGCATCAGTTAAAATTCTCTGGCAATCGACCTCGTTCTTTCAACATTTCCATGAGGGTGTGCTTCTTTAATTCTACCTAAAACATACTTCTGAAAATCAGATGGTGCTCTTGTTACTCCGATTCTTACCGGATCACAAATACCAGGGGCAGTAATCGTTTTTGATATAGTTAAAGAATTACAATTTGGACATGGTTCTTTTGTTGGTGAATCAAGATCTGACATGGATACTCTTTTCTCAAAAGAATATTCGCAAGATGTACAATTATAGTCGTATAGAGGCATCTTAATTAACTCCTTCATATTATTACTTATAAAAAAAAAATGGACAGGCTTTTGGCCTGTCCTTAGTTAGTTTAAGGAGAAATAATTTTATTGTTTGTCGTCTTCAGATTCTAAAATTTGACCAGATGAATTAATTTGTACACTGTCATCAACTTTCTGATATAGCGAATAGAAAGATTTCTTTGTATCTTCATCGAATCGAGAAATACAGTAACGAATTGCCTTAACTCGATCCATACCAGTAATGATCGTAGTATTCAGAATATGAATAAGGCGACGAGTACTCACAATTTCTTCAACACCACCAACATCGTAAGTCTCACGAATAATTTTCGCCCACTCAACCAAATTCTTAACGAAGGTCAAATTTTCTTGAGTTTGTGCATTATTAGTCTTTAGAATGGCTTCTAGAATTTGCGTTTCGATTGTAACAGGTGGATATTCGTGTTCAAACGTAATAGCAAATCGATCTAGTAGAGCTTCGTTCTGCGTATTCGAACCAATATAACGTCCGTCTTCAGAAGACTTACCTTTCGTGTTTGCCGTGGCGATAATATTAAATCCTGGCTGTGGGAAAACGGTAGTATTAGTCTTCTTAATATAGATAGGATTACCTTCGAGGATAGGTTGCAAACACATAATCTTCGGAGATGCCAAGTTTAACTCATCGAGTAGAAGAACCGCACCTGTCTTCATAGCTGCAACAGCAGGACCATCTTGCCATACGGTTTCCCCATTAACTAGACGAAAACCTCCGACCAAATCGTCTTCGTCAGTTGTTTCTGTGATATTAGCACGAATAAGTTCACGATGATTTTCTGCGCATGCCTGGTAAACCATCTTCGTCTTACCGTTGCCAGATTCGCCTGTAATATAAACTGGATGAAAACTATTAGACTTAATAATCTTCTTTAGTAGATTGTAATCGCCGAATTTAATGAAAGATTTATCGATTTGTGGAATTAGAGAATTAGAATTTTCTACAGAAGTAGAAATTTTATCTACATTTTTCATTGTAGTTTTCGGTACGGAACTTTCTTGAGTATTATATACGAAGGCATCACCATCAATAGCACTAACAGAAACTTTGTACAACCCACGCTTAACTTTATTATGCGGATTCGTCATAAAATCAGTAAACTGCTTCTGAAGTGAATATTTAAGAGCAACGCTCTGAATTTGTGGACGAGTCAAAGTTTCAATTCCAGGATATTCGCCCTTCAGGGCATCGATCAGATTCATTTATTATTTCTCCTTACACACTCAGTATACATCTCTTCGTTGATAAAAGTCAACTGTTTTTTTAAAAAAAAATGCGCTTGACTTTTTTCGCAGAGTATTATATAATGGTGAATATGAATACGAACACCGCATACGAAAATCTTGCAAAGTTAATGTCAACCGAGAATATCGGTGTGACGTATGGTAATGTAGAAACTGCTTATTTTAATGTTGAGACACGAACTCTGATGATCCCGAATTGGGAAGGTCTCTCTGAAATTGAGTCTTCGCTATTGATCGCCCACGAGATCGGTCACGCTCTCTATACTCCTTCTGATACTTGGAAAAGTGCCATCGATGAAATGGGTCCTAACTTTAAAGGATACCTTAATATTGTTGAGGACGCTAGAATTGAGAAAGCTGTTAAAACTAAGTTTCCTGGTACAAAGCAGATCTTTTATTTTGGATATCAAAAACTCAGCGAGAGGGCGAATATCTTTCCGAAAGATCTCTCGATCTACACTTTTGTAGATATCATCAATGCTCATTATAAATTAATGGGTCCGATTCTCGGAATTAAGTTAAACGAGGCGCATCGATATTTTATCGATAAGATTGATAATATCGTATCATTCGATGATGCTGTGACTGTTGCGAAAGAACTATTTGAATATTCCAAGGGACAGGGTCTTCATGATGAAGAAAATCTAAATAAAGAGACGAGACGTACCACTTCTTCCAATACTACTGAAGTAAATACGAATAATACATCTTCTGAGTTAGAAGAACCTTCAGAAAAAGATAATTCAAGAAATGATTCTTTTGATAATGAATATGATAATTCTGAAGAGAATAAATCTGAGAAAAATGAGGAAGCACCGGAATCAATTACTGCAGATTCTATTGCCGATTCATTAAGGTCGAATCTTCCTAAGAATAATATTTTTGTTGCTGATATTCCGGATCCTATTCTAAAGAATATTATTGTTCCTTTTAAAACCATAATCGAGAGTGCTTCTGGAAAAATTCAGAGACCGATTGATCTCAAAAATGAAGATGAAGAATTTCTCAGCCCGGAAGAATTAGAAGATCTTATTGAAAAAACAAGTTTAACAACATTCACTAAGAATAATGCTTCGAAGATTGCTTATCATAAGCAGTTATTCGAAATGCGTAAGAAAGCCTTAGAACATAAGCGTACTCTTACATTTCGCTCTGGTATATTGAATACGAATAAGATTCATGCATATAAGTATGATGATCAAATCTTCAAGACCTTTGAAGTGAAAGAGAGTGGTAAGAAGCATGGTCTTATCTTCTTCTTGGATATGTCTGGTTCAATGGCTTCGTATATTTCTGGCGCAATCTCTAAATTGTTAGAGATTGTTCTTTTCTGTAAATCTTCAGAAATTCCTTTTCTTGTATATGGTTTTACAACTGCATATTCTGAGTTACTTCACCCGCATGGATATAAACAAGAAAATTATAATAAATTCGAGAATTATGGGCAGATGGAATATAGAATGTCATTGAGTTATGATTTTAATTTGTTAGAATTTCTCAGTAGCGAAATGACAAATGTTGAATTTAAGAAAGGAGTTGATATCTTATTGGATCGTGTCGGTAATCGTAGAAACCGTTATGGTATGTTTGGATTAGGAGGAACTCCATTAAACGAAACCATCTTATGTCTATCTTCTATTGTTAAGAACTTTAAAAATAATACAAATGCTAAAATTGTGAATTGTGTATTCTTTACTGACGGCGCAGGACATGAATATAGATTTATTAAAAATGTTAAAAATGATAGCCAGCATATTTATGGGCATGGTATTGATTCGTATTCAGAAAATAAATATTTTCTTTACGATTCTAAAAAGAAGAAAAACTATCTTATTAATAAATCTAATGAATTAGATCTTTCTAAGATCTTATTAGAAGTAATGAAGAATCGTATTCCTGATACGAATATTGTTAACTTCAATATTGTAACTTCTTTAAGTAATGAAATTACAGATAAAGAAATTAAAGATAATTATCCAACCGCCCCAAATAGATTATTAAGTCAATATAATTGGCAAGATCGACAAAATCTAGAAAATATTATTACGAATAATCCGATTATCTTAATTAGAAATAATAATAGAGGTTTTGATCAAGTATATTATCTTACTTCTGGCTGTTTAGCTAAACCAAATAACAAAAAGAATAAAATCGTATCTTCTAAAGTAGATATTACAAATGTTAAGGAAAATTTTATTTCAAGTAGTAAGAATAAGAAAGAGATGAATAAATTAATATCTGCTTTCGTGGATATGATCGTATAAGTAAAGGTATGGATATTATATTTAAAATAACTATTTTATTCTGTTCGATTGTGGTATTCATTGCTTTTTCAAAAATTGGTGCTACAATCGAACGTATGAAGTGGATATACGGAGAACATTTTATAAATGAGAAAGGTTTTCCGATGACAGTAGATAAGAAAAGCGGAAAAACTAAAATGTTGATTTTCTGAGTAATAGAGTGTAGAAGGAAACAATATATGACAAATTTTAACTTTTTAATCGGGAAACCATTAGCAGAAGCGAAGGATTATGCGAATTCTTCTGGATTTAGTGTTAGAGTGATCGATATGGGATTTCCTGCGGTCTTGACATGCGATTATAGTGCGAATCGTTTGAATTTTAAAGTGAAGGAAGGAAGAGTCGTTGATATCGAATTGGGGTAGATTTTTTGGCTTTGACTTCTTCAATAATTTATAGTATAATGGTATAGTGAGGTTTGCGTGGAAAATATAATTATCGGATTTATATTTGGACTTTTAATGATCTGGATTTGTGGCGATGCGATCGCTATAATCATTAGCGAAATTAAGGATTCTTGTAAGAAAATTATTTCTGCTATTATGAAATAGCATTATGAGGAATTATTGAGATGCGTGCGTATATTACAATCGGATTGCCTGGATCCGGAAAGAGTACCTGGGCAAAGAGTATTGACGCAGATCGTATAAATAACGACGAGATTCGTGCTGAGATTTACGAAGAAATCGGAAATAATACTTGGTCACCGAAAGTTGAAGAACGTGTTAAGTTTGAACGTGGGGTCCATATCAGTACTTGTGCTGCTTTTGGTTTAGATATTGTTGTAGACAATACTCATCTAAATCCAAAGACACTAAATCAGATTGTATCCTTTTGCGAATCGAGAGGTTATGAAGTTGAGATTGTAGATTTCCGTCACGTTCCAATCGAAACTTGTATCCAACGTGACTTGACTAGAAAGGGAACTTCTGGTTATGTTGGTGAAAAGGTTATTCGTGATATGTTTAATAAATTTATGAAAGAACCAATTGATCGTAATCTTCCTTCTTGGGTTCCTAATCATCTCCCAGATTGTATTATTGTTGATATCGACGGAACTCTTGCTCAAATAAAGGATCGTGGCCCTTACGACGAACATAAAGTATATAATGATGATGTTCGTCGTCACGTTCTTTTCACAATCACTTCACTGATGAACGCAAATCCAGAATTGAAGGTGTTTATTTTCTCTGGTCGTTCTGATTCCTGTATGGCAGAAACGGTTCGTTGGCTTGAAGATAAATGTAATTATTATGTAATTAATTATAGTAACATTCTTCGATATAATAATTGTATCGGAGGTTATGATGTCGAACTTCATATGCGTAAGACTGGCGATAAGCGTCGAGATTCGCTAGTCAAGACTGATATGTACAACGAATTTGTAAAAGATAAGTATAATGTAATTGCAGTTTTCGATGATCGTCCACAAGTGATTCGTGAATGTTGGAAAGTTCTAAATCTTCCGGTATTCAATTGTGGTTTGATTGATGTAGAGTTTTAATGATTTATAATATACAATGCATAAAAATAGAAGAATTGAACATCTTTAAACTTGACTTTATGTTTTAAATGTGAGATAATAATATTATGGCTGATAGATACACACTTCTTAAAGGTTTAGTTGGTTCGCATGTTTACGGATATGCGACTGAATCATCAGACAAAGATTACATGAGTGTTTATCTATCTCCATTAGATCATTATTTTGGATTGAGAAGTTCGTCAACTTCTATGACTGTAACGGATAGTGAAGATAACTGTGAATACGAATTTCTTAAATTTATGAAATTGTGTTCTTCTTTTAATCCAAACGTAATCCCGCTTCTTTGGACAAACAAAGAAACCCAATCTGATAATTGGGATCTTGCTCTTGAACTTATAAATAACAGACATTTATTTGTTACAAAACTTGCTTACAATACTCTTGTCGGATACTCAGTCTCCCAGAGAGAAAAGGCAAGAAAACAATTAACAGGTAAGTTAGGTGAAAAACGAAAAGATTTAATAGAGAAATATGGTTTTGATGTTAAAGCAGCAGCACACACAGTTCGGTTGATGAAAACGGCAGAACATTTATTTAAATATAATGAAATTAAGTTAGATGTTGCTGCTGAAGAGTGCGCAGAATATCGCTCAGGTAAATATTCTTGGGAAGATTTTGAAGATAGATTTGAAGTATTGAAAAAGAGAGTAGATCTATCGTTTCAAGATTCTACTCTACCCGAAAAACCAGATATGGATAAAGTGAATAACTTGTGTGTAACTGTTCTTAAATGCTTTCATTTTAAGTAAAACTAATGTGTTGGAAAGATAGAAAATACAATTGGCGAGCGTGGTATAGAGGTCGTGCCCTGGTCTTCCAAACCAGAGACGTGGGATCGTATCCCGCCGCTCGCTCCAAAAATTATGGCTAATATAAATAAAGATGTTAGGAAAACTGACAAATACACACAAACACACAGGAGGCTCAACATGAGCAAGACACCTTACGAAGTAAGATTAGAATTGCTGAAGCTATCACAAGGATTACTTTTTGATCCAGTATACTCTAAGAGAGATACATTGATCAATGAGTGGGAACATCAAAAGGAATTAGATAAAGCTACTCCTTATCCAACTCTTCCAAGTTTTCCAACAACAGAGGATGTTATCGAAGAAGCTGAGAAGCTAAATAGATTCATAAGCAACGGATAAAAAATATGGGGACCAAATTGGTCCCCATTAGAGTTTTTATGGAATTAAAAGAATTAAAAGAAATCAATAAACAAATAGCCGACGAAGTATATGGTTCTGCTTTTTATTATGGAAATCTATCAGAAGAAGAATGGATAACTATTTTAACTAAATTACTCAATCAAGCAACAGAAAGAGGTTGGGTTGCCGCTGGAGGAAAAATAGAAACTGAAAAAATCAGCTATTTCTTAGATAATATTTAATATACTTATCTTAATTTCCCCTGACCACGATATTTTTTGAAGGTTCTTTTCTTAGACTTATTCATTGAAGACCGCTTTGGATTGCGAATATCCTGAGCGGTCTTCTTCCATTTTGCACGAGAAATAAATGTTAAACCTTCGATAAACTTAGCCATAATTTTCCTTTTTTTGATTTATAATTATATTTATATGACTAAACAAAACATTATCGAAAAATTAAAATCTAATTCATTAAGAATTCATTTCACATATGCGAATGGTAAGAAGACATCTGTTTTCTGTACATTAGATATGTCTAAAATACCTGTTAATAAACAAGATAGTATTGGGCCATCTATTGAAGAAATAATTGTAGCCTGGGATCTTGAGAAACTAAAATGGATTGCCTTTAAATCGGAGAAAATCACTTCTATAGATTAATAAATAAGATATATGTCTATTTTATCTGTAAACATACCACACTTTTATTGTTTATTGAGAAAAGAATATCTGTATAATTTGAAAGACCATTTTGGTGAATATGAACTTTGTTCTGTGTTTGGCGTAACTTCTATACCAGCAAGAGCAATTACATTTACATGTATGATTAATAATGGTTCACAAGTTGCAAGATTACCCATATCTGCTTTTTGTTGGAAAGAGTGTAATCCGCAACCACTCGAAGTTTTAGAATTATGGGATTGTTTCTCATATAATTTAACTTGTGTTTCGTATGATTATCTTAAAGGTTTAAGAGTATCATCTTTCTTAAAAGATAAGAAGTGGTATGATGGTGAATATATGTTCACCTTAGATTGGTATGGTTCACCTTATGCGGAAGATCCTGGAGAAGGTGGGTTTAAAACGGCACACATCATAAAATTAGATACAGGAAATTTTGCGGCTCAACCAAATAATAGAATTTGTTGGTATGAGCCAGCATTTATACCAAAACCATACAAAGAATCAGAATCTAAACCAGATTATAAAGTAAATGAACACACTTGGAAATGCGAAGGACGATCTAAATGGTATACAGAAAATTCTGATAAATATTTCTACGAGATAACACAGGAAAACTAAGATGGCACAATATAGACTCGATCAGGGAATTGTAGATCCACCACACAAAACAAGATACGAAATGATGATGTTGGCTGATAACTGGGGAAACCAGTCAGAATGGAGACCTCAATTCACCAATAACAATCGTCTTAAAGTTACTCCATATCAAACAGTATTCTTTAACACTTTCCAGTATGGTAAAGAGACTGATGTATGGGACGAGAGTATAACTGGAACTGCCAGCGCAGCTCATAATGTGAATGCCAGTAATGTTGTAATGCAAGTTGGATCTGCTGCTGGAAGTAAAATCGTTCGACAAACCAAGCAGGTGATGAGATATATTCCTGGTAGGGGAGCAACTCTAGCATTTGCAATTCGTCTTGATACACCAGTAGCAGGCGTTCGTAGAAGATTTGGATTGTTTGACGATAATAATGGCGCATACTTTGAAGATAATGGTGGTGTATATTCATATGTTCTTCGTAGTAACGTAACTGGTAGTGTTCAAGAAACAAGAGTAACCAGAGATAATTGGAATGGTGAAAAGTTTGATGGAAATGGTTGGACTGGAGTGACTGCTGATCCAACAAAACAACAAATGATTTCAATCAACTATGAATGGTATGGTGCAGGTATCGTCCAGTTTAGTTGGTTGATTAAGAATGAGACAATTGTATCACATACTTTTGACAACTCAAATACTAATGATAGAGTTTGGTGTTCTACTCCATTCTTACCAATTAGAGTTGAGATAGAAAATGTAACTGGTGTTGCAGGAACTCATTATATATATCAAGGTTCTAATTCTCTTATTCAGGAAGGAGAACCAGAAAAACTTGGAACTCTGTTGAGTATCGCAAATCCCATCACAGGGACAACAATGGCACTTGCAAATACATTTTATCCAATTATAAGTCTTCGTTTGAAGTCTACTCAATTATCTGCGGTGATGCTCTTAAGGTCACTACAAACAGCAACAAATGATAATACAAATGTGTATTGGAAACTTATTGAGAATGCAACAAACACAGGTGGGACTTGGGTAGATCATCCAGATCCAAACTCATTTATACAATACAATATCACTCAAACGGCAACGACTGGCGGTACTAATTTATTAAATGGATTTATTGTTGGTGGAGGTGCTGCATTGATTAATATTGATGATAAAGCATCACTTCAGCTAGGAAGATCAAGTCTCGGCACAGTATCGGATACATATACCCTTGCCTGTGCGTCTCCAAACACAAACAAAGATGCATTAGCAGTTCTTAACTGGATTGAACAACGATGACTGATGTATCTGATATTCTTACGATACGATCTCTTTTTGTTTCTTTTGGAACTACTATAGAAGTCGTTTCTCTACTAGGTTAGTTCGAAATTATCTAATATGACAACACTATCTTTTAATACAACATCATCGTTAACGACGCAAACCATAACTATATCTTCGCACGGTTTACAAACTGGTGAGATTGTAAGATATAATGATGGAACAGATCCGGCTCCATATAATATAGGATTAGTTAATGCAACAGAGTATAATGTTGTTAAGAAAGACAATAATACTTTATTCATAACCACAAGCCTAGATAATATTAAATTTTTCGTAGCACAAGTAGAAGAATTAATTAATCTATCGAATAATACAATCTATATTGAAGAACATGGATTTAATACTGGTGATAGAGTTATCTATAATTCTAACGGAGGTAATCCTCTTGGTGGTCTTGTTAATTGGAATACATATTATGTAATTAGAGTTGACGATAACAATATTAAATTGGCAAATTCAACAGTCGATGCGAATGCTAATATTGCTATAGATATAACAAATCCTGGTACAGAATTTTCGCATCTTTTATTTAAATACATAACTCTTATTCCTAGTTCTTCTCCACCACAAACACATTCATTAGAATATAATTATTATTTGGATAATATTATTACTGCAGGAGCTACTGGATTCTTAGGATCAACAGGATTCCTAGGTTCAACTGGATTTACAGGATCAACTGGGTTCCAGGGTTCAACTGGGTTCCAGGGATCAACTGGATTTACAGGATCAACGGGATTCCAGGGATCAACAGGATTTACGGGATCAACAGGATTTACAGGATCGACTGGGTTCATTGGATCAACGGGATTCCAGGGATCAACAGGATTTACGGGATCAACAGGATTTACAGGATCGACTGGGTTCATTGGATCAACAGGATTCCAAGGATCAACAGGATTTACAGGTGCCACAGGACCAATTGGTGGTTCTAATACACAAGTCTTATATAATTCGTCAGGTACTGTTGCTGGTTCATCAAATTTAACATTCGATGGAACGAGATTAACTGCTGCTGCACTGACAGTTGATACGAATACTTTATTTGTAGATTCAACAAATGATAGAGTTGGTATTGGTTTAACTAATCCTGCACATAAGTTAGATGTAAGAGGTAATACTGCCAAAATTTTTAATGGAACTTACGCTGCGGATACAACATTACATATTGGTAGTGCTGATGAATTAAATCCAGGCCAAGGAATGTATTTAACATTTCATGGTAGCGCAACACCTCCGTATTCTAGTATAAATTCTCTTTCGCAAGGAGTCTCGTGGAGAAATATTGCATTAGTACCAAGTGGCGGTTCAGTTGGTATTGGAACAACAAGTCCAGGAACAATACTTGAAGTATTCGGAGGTTCAATAACAACACGAGCTGGAACTGCTCAAGATTCAGTTATAATAGCTGGCAGAGCAGGAGGAACTTCAAGTTATGGTGTAACTTTAACACCAACAACTCTATCAGCTTCAAGAACATTAACATTACCTGATACTACAGGAACCATTGTTACAACAGGTGATTCTGGAACAGTAACATCCACAATGATTGCTGATGGTACTATCGTTAATGGTGACATCAATGCATCAGCAGCAATTGCAGTGTCCAAGTTAGCAGCATCAACAATTTCTGGTATTACATTGGGTAATAACTTGAATACCCTGACAATGAATGTGTCAGGAACAGGTCTAAGTGGATCAACTACATACAATGGATCGGCTGCTGCTACATTTACAGTAACTTCAAACGCAACTTCAGCGAACATAGCATCAGCTATTGTGGCTAGAGATGCATCTGGTAACTTCAGTGCGGGAACAATTACAGCAACAACATTAGCAGGAACTCTATCAACAGCCGCACAAACAAATATTACGAGTTTAGGAACATTAACATCATTAACAATAAGCGGAAATTTAACAGTAGATACGAATACTTTATTTGTAGATTCAACAAATGATAGAGTTGGTATCGGAACGTCGAGTCCAGCCAGAACTTTACATGTACATAATGCCGTTGCCGATAATCATTTATACCTCTCTAGCGTAGGACCAAGTATTATCATGGGTAATAATGTAACTTTTGCATCAAGTACCATGTACTATTTGATGGCGATGGCTACGGCGAATGGTCAATATGGACTGAATGCTGGAGATACTATTTTAGGTAATTATGGTAACTCCAGAGGCAATCTGCATATCAATAGTAACTATTCTGGTACTGGAACCACCAATGTGATTATGCAACCTAGTTCTGGTAGTGTTGGTATTGGAATTGCACCAACAACTAAGTTACATATAGCCACCGCTACTAATAATGGATTAAGTATCACCAGTACAGATGGCACCACATTTCGTGGAATTTTATTTAACACAAATGATAGTGCTCTAAGTATGGGGACCACAACGGCGCATGGTATAGCCTTTTATACCAGCAATGCCGAAAGAGCCAGTATTAATTCTGCTGGTGATGTAATCATAGGAAATGCCAGCAATCCAGGCAATACGCTGAGATATCTGGATCTGTATAACACAAATACTGGCGCATCTGCTGGAACAATCATGCGGATGATTACATCTGATGTTGCTGGAACTGGCGTAGCAATTGGGCAGATAATCAAGTACAAAAATGGATTAATGTCGATTCAGAACACCGAAACAAATGCTGCTGGTGTTATGCAGTTCGTTGTTGGCGCATCGGAAAAGATGCGTATTGAATCCAGCGGCAACGTCGGTATCGGAACGCCGAGTCCATCGACAAAACTTCATGTGTCAGGTGGTAGATCGACTTTCTTCGCAAACTCTGAGACATATGCAATAGGTGTTGGTTATTCTGGGACCACAATAGCTGGATACATTGGCGGTAGCGCGAATAATTCCAACGCAGATATTGTGTTCAGTAATGCAGGCGGCTCAGAGCGGATGCGTATCCAGGACGGCGGCAACGTCGGCATAGGAACGGCGAGTCCTGACGCTCTCTTGACTGTCAATGGAGTGGGCGCATTTGGAGATGGGTCTGCGTCAGCGCCGTCTATTGCTAACACTGGAGATCTT
>Ga0315902_10001411_pt1 | contig 38577 bp, 24 predicted proteins | sample LakEriMetagenome_9_FD_203523 | JGI IMG/M metagenome (GOLD analysis project Ga0315902, IMG submission 203523) | Freshwater fungal communities from buoy surface, Lake Erie, Ohio, United States - Buoy 12 MA117 | ecosystem: Environmental > Aquatic > Freshwater > Lake > Lake biofilm | place: USA...
CGCGCACGACCACCGTGCCGAGCGCCAGGTCATGCCAGGCCTGTCGCTCGGGCTCGCGGAGAATCCACAGGACCCCGGCGCCGAGCGGAATGAATGCCACGACACCCACGAGGCTCCGCAGGCCCGCATCAAGCAGCGAGAGGTGCTCGCCATTGAGCCGTGCCACGCGCAGGCCCATGACCATGCCCCCCGGGGTGGTCGCCTTCCACCACCAGAAGCCCGCGAAGTAGATCAGCAGTCCCAGGAGCGAGTCATCCAGGACGGGCGGCAGCAGCCAGTCGAACGACGAGGCGACCACGGCCAGCAGCACCAGATCAATCAGCAGTGCAGCCCCGCGCTCGAGCAGGCTCGCGCGGCGATAGCGCAGCAGTGCCGCCGGGGAATCACTCGGGGCCGCGCCCGCAGGCGGCGGAAGTGAGGCGGCCGGCTCCGGCACGGGTGGAATCGGTGGCACAGGCGGCATTGCTGCCCCCTCGGGACCCTCGGCGATCGGCGCAGCCGGTGGCGACGGCGGCATCGCCGGGAGTGCGGGCGTCGTCAAGGGCTGTGAGAGCGCTGCGCCGTCCGGCAGCGGGGGCGGCTCGAGCGTGATCGGCGCCGGCTGCTCGCGACGCCACTGGTCGACGATGGTCAGGGTGGCGGCGCCGACAGCGGCCACCGAGATGAGCGCATAGGCAGTGAGGCCGACAATCGGAATCATGTAGGCGACGGCAATGACGGCCGTGCCGACGATAAAGCTGCGCAGCGCCGCGCCGCGTGACGAGGGTTCGTCGGACGCCCACACGCCGAAGCCGATCGCGCGAGCCACGGCGACTCGTCCGACCAGCCCGCCGGCCAGCAGGGCGAGTCCGGCAAAGGGGATGACGAGCAACCCGACGACGGTGATGGCGAGCAGGACGGAGACCGGGCCCCATGCCATCAGCACGGCCAGGCCCGCGAACACGCTGGTCAGGGGCCGACCGACCGCCGTGGCCGTGACGGCGGTGACTGTGTCGTGGGCCAGCAGGTGCACCAGGAACTGAACGAGCACGAAGGCGGCGAAGACCATCCAGACCCAGGTGATGTCCGGCACCAGCGGCCGGCCCAGCAGCAGGCCCCGCGTCAGCCAGGGCACGAACGCCTGGAATGCGGTGCTGAGTGCGGCGGTGCCGATGACGATGGTTTCGCCGGCCACCATCGCCTCGAGGGGAACGGCCGAGTGCCCGAGCACCACGGACAAGTCGCCGTCGATGCGGGCACCCGGGGCCACGCGCGCCTCGCCTCCGACGACCACGACCTCCTTTCCGACGTGGGCGGTGGGACCGAGGTCGAGATTGCCCAGGATGACCACGACCTGGTCCGTGACGGTGCCGTCGATTCGGGCGTCACCCATCAGGACGACCACGTCACGCAGCGTCTGGCCTTCGGCCTGCGTCAGTGACTGGCCGATGCGGACGGCGCTCTTTGGCTCCGGTTCCGTCGTCGGGGACGGGGCGTCGGTGGTTGTCGGGGGCTGGCCGACCTGGGCCGGAGGCGCCTCGGGCTGGGCGTGAGCCGTGGCGGCAAGCAGCAGCGCCAGCAGCAGGAGTGGGGCAGTCAGGCGTCGGATCATCATGCGCGGGTCTCCGTCAGTCGGTCGAGAAGCAGCAGGGAAGGCACACAGGCCACCGCCGAGACCACGGCGGCGAGGCCAATCCAGGGGAACACCGCGCCATACAGGGCACGCAGCGCCAGGCGGCACGCCTCAAGCAGCGTGCTGGCGGTCGACAACGTCTGGGGCACTGTCGGTGCGGCTCCCCACAGGTCGGGCCCGAGCCTCAAGGGCGCGATCCACCACACCTGAAGGGCGATGGCGGCGGCCAGGCCAGCAGCGGCGGCGGCCAGCACCAGGGGAGACTGGGCAGGGGTGCCCGGAGCGCTGCCGGCCTGCCGCTGCCTGACGGCCGCCATCACTCGCGGTGCAAGCGTCGCCGGTGCGGTTGGCGGTGGCAGTGACCGCAGGGCACGGTGGAGGTGCGGATCGTCGAGCGGTGTCATGGCTGCCTCCCAGTGAGGGGGGACGGCGCGAGGGCCCGTCGCAGGGCCTGCCGTCCGCGGAAGATGTCAGAGCGGACCTTGGTCAGCGGCACCCGAAGGTGGCGGGCGACCTCGTCGTAACGCATGTCGTGAAAGTGGACGAGCACCAGCGGCACCCGCTGGTGGTCGGGCAGCGCCAGCAGGGCCGCCTGCAGTGTGGCCTGCGATTCACGCGCAATGAGGTCGGCGTCGATGGGCTGCTGCCGAGGATCTGGCCAGTCGTCCACCGGGTCGTCATCGGCACGGCCCATCGACGACCACAGCACCCAGCGCGTCCGGTGGCGCGAGAGGTGGTTGAGGCACAGGTTGGTCGCCACCGTGCGCAGCCAGCCCGTGGCCTCGGGCCCCTGTAGGGCGTCGAAGCGTTCGTAGGCCTTCAGGAACACTGACTGCGCGGTCCTCGGCCTCGGACGCGTCGCCAAGCAGCCTGAGGGCGGTGCCGAACACCATGTGCTGGTGGACGGCCACAAACGCCTCGAACGGCTCGTGTGCCGTCATGCCGCCCCGCCGGTGTTCAGCGCCATCAGGAGACTAAACCCCCGACGCGACGAAAAGTTGCACCCCTCCCTGCGAACGGGGGCCTACCGCACGGAAATGCCGACCAGTTGCGACCCATTGGTGCCGGGCGTCGCCGCCCCGCCGGGTCTGAAGGTCTTTCCCCCCGGGGCCTCGGGATCGCAACCGCCCTCGAGGCGACAGGCAATGTAGGCCGCGGCCCGGGCCAGTCGCGTGAAGTGGTTCTCGAGCCACTTCGACCTGGCCTCGGCACTCGAACCCAGCGCCGCCTTGATCCCTTTCTGATAATGGCCGGTGTCGGCCAGGCTATCGGCATCCTTCTGCGAGGGAGCCTTGAACTTGTCCATCTGCCGCTTCGCATCCTTGTAGCGTTTCGCCGCGTCCCCATAGCGCGACGCACCGCCGCGGCCCTGCCGCAACGCCCCGGCCGATGGCCCGCCGGCGCGCGCCGCCGCCTCGGCCTCGAGCGCGGCCATGGCCTCGAGCTCACCGTTCCCTGTCATGCGACCCGCAAACGTCCAGCCCTCGCGCTCGATCGTGACCGTCTCGTCGCGGCCGTCCACGCGGAGGCGGGCGGTCACGCGGCGGAAGGCGTACCCACGCAGGTCCGGTTCCCCCGGAATCGTCAATGGCGCGACCTCATCGTCATAGTCGACCTCTGCCGCAAAGCCGTCAGCGCCGCGCCAGGCAATGATGCGTCCTCGTGCGTCGCGTACGACGTCCGTCGGCTCGGGCAGCACAATGTCGACGCGGGTCTTCTGATACGTCTCGGGGAGGAAGCGCACGAGGTAGCTGCCGTGCATGGTCCATCGTCCGGCCGGCACCTCGCGGTCGGTCGGCGTCGGGTCGGGCTCGCGGTCAGGCACGGCCGCGGCCACCTGGTCGGCATAGCTGCCGCCGGTCGCGAGCAGGTCGCGCAGTCGGGCCTCGGCGGTGAGCAGCGTCTGGACGGGTTCCGGCAGCCGTGGCAGCAGACGGTCGATCACCGCCTGCGAGGCGCGTTCCTTCACGTTGGCCTCGATGGTGGCGATGTCGGTGCGGGTGAGCAGGGCATCGGCCGCACGCCGGGGGCCGGCCGGCAGGCTCGAGTACCGCGCGTGGGTCAGAATCGCCCAGATGAGCGACTGGATGTCTTCCTGGGGAACGTCCGGGGCCTGCGACGCCCGCTCGAGCAACCGGGTGACGATGGGTGCATGCGTGCCTGTGAGTCGGGGAGAGTAGAGGTAGCCACTGCCCTCGCGGGGACCCGGCTTGCCCGCATACAGGCAGTAGCTTTCCACCGTCGTCGACCACGCCCCGGGCACCAGCGAGAATCCGCCGCCGGCCTCGCGGGGCAGCGACCGCAGGTCGCCGAAGCCCCAGTCCTCCGGCGAGTCGGCGTCCGGATCCTCGTCCAGGACGGGCAGGTCGGCCGTGGCCGTGGCCGTGCTGTTGCTGAGCCCCGGGGTGGTGGTGAACCATCGTCCCAGCAGGTCCTGCGCCCGGGTGAGGGGCGACACGCTGAGTAGACCAGCGGTGACGAGCGCGACGAAACCTCCGGAACGTGTCAGCGTCATAATGAATATAGTGTATGCAAACAGGGGGCCGGGTGTGGCGGTTGACGCGGTCGACCAGCCCCGGGTCCTTGCGCCCATTTCAGGAAGGCAGGCAATGAGACATTCAGTGACACGGTGGATGGGACAGCTGGCGCTCGGACTGGCCATGGCGGCAAGCGCCATGCCCGCAGCCGCACAGGGCGCGCCGCAGGATGCGCGCTACTGGTGGCCGGAACAACTCGACCTGCGTCCGTTGCGGCAGCACGGAGCCGCGTCGAATCCCCAGGGGAACGATTTCGACTACGCGCGCGAGTTCTCGACGCTCGACCTCGAGGCGGTCAAGGCTGACATCCGCAAGGTGCTCACGACCTCGCAGCCCTGGTGGCCGGCCGACTACGGTCACTACGGCCCGTTCTTCATCCGGATGGCCTGGCACTCGGCGGGCACCTACCGCATGACGGATGGCCGCGGCGGCGCCGGCGGCGGGCAGCTGCGGTTCGAACCCGAGAACAGCTGGCCCGACAACACGAACCTCGACAAGGCCCGTCGCCTGCTCTGGCCGATCAAGCAGAAGTATGGCCGGAAGATTTCGTGGGCCGACCTGATGGTGCTGACCGGCAACGTGTCGCTCGAGTCGATGGGCTTCAAGCCGTTCGGGTTCGCCGGCGGCCGTCGTGACGACTGGGAAGCGGACCTGACCTACTGGGGCCCCGAGAAGAAGTTCCTGGCTGACGAGCGCTATAGCGGCGATCGCCGCCTGCAGAATCCGCTGGCGGCCGTGCAGATGGGGCTCATCTACGTGAATCCCGAGGGGCCCAATGGCAAGCCCGATCCGCTGGCGGCGGCGCGTGACATCCGCGAGACGTTCGGCCGGATGGCGATGAATGACGAAGAGACGGTGGCGCTCATCGCCGGCGGCCACACGTTCGGCAAGGCGCACGGCGCCCGCAATCCCGCGCAGTGCGTCGGAGCCGAGCCGGCCGCGGCCGGCGTCGAGCAGCAGGGCATGGGCTGGACGAACACGTGCGGCACCGGCAAGGGCGGCGACACCATCACGAGCGGCCTCGAAGGGGCCTGGACCTACAACCCGACGAAGTGGACGAACGAGTACTTCGTGAACCTGTTCACCTACGAATGGGAACTGTTCCGCGGACCCGGCGGCGCGCAGCAGTGGCGTCCCAAGGATCTGGCGGCGACCACCCGCGTGCCCGATGCGCACGACCCGACCAAGCGCCACGCGCCGATGATGCTGACGACCGACCTGGCGCTGCGCATGGATCCCGCCTATGAGAAGGTTTCGCGCCGCTTCTATCAGGAGCCCGAAGCCTTCCGCCTCGCGTTTGCGAAGGCGTGGTTCAAGCTGACGCACCGCGACCTCGGGCCGGCCTCGCGCTATCTCGGTCCCGACGTCCCGAAGGAGACGCTGGTGTGGCAGGACCCGGTTCCGCAGGCCAGCCATCCCCTGATTGACGCGGCCGATGTCACCGCCCTCAAAGCGCGCATCTTGGCCTCGGGGCTGACCGTGCCCGAACTGGTGCGGACGGCCTGGGCGTCGGCGGCCACCTTCCGCGGCACGGACATGCGCGGTGGCGCCAACGGCGCGCGCATCCGCCTGGCCCCGCAGAAGGAATGGGCGGCCAACAACCCGGCAGAACTGGCGAAGGTGCTGCAGCGCCTCGAGTCGGTGCAGGCCGACTTCAACCGCACGCTCTCCGGTGGCAAGCGCGTCTCGCTGGCCGATGTGATTGTGCTCGGTGGCGCTGCCGCCATCGAGCAGGGGGCCCGGCAGGCCGGCATGTCCGTGCAGGTCCCGTTCCGTCCGGGCCGCGGCGATGCCACGGCCGACCAGACCGATGCGGCGTCGTTCGCGGTGCTCGAGCCCGTGGCTGACGGCTTCCGGAACTACTTCAAGGCCGGCCAGCGGCTGTCGCCGGCCGAGATGCTGGTCGACAAGGCCAGCCTGCTGACCCTGTCGGTGCCCGAAATGACCGTGCTCATCGGCGGCCTGCGCGCCCTCGATGCCAACACGGGCGGCGCCCGGCACGGCGTGTTCACGGCCAAGCCCGGCACGCTCAGCAACGACTTCTTCGCCAACCTGCTCGACATGTCGACCGAGTGGAAGAAGGCCAGCGGCAGCGACGGCATCTACGAGGGCCGCGACCGGACGACCGGGGCGGTCAAGTGGACGGCGACGCCGGTCGACCTGGTCTTCGGGTCGAACTCCGAGCTGCGCGCCGTCTCCGAGTACTACGCGGCCAGCGATGCGAAGGAACAGTTCGCGCGCGACTTCGTGCAGGCGTGGGACAAGGTCATGTCGCTCGACCGCTTCGACGCACGGTAACCACACACTGCGCCGGGGGGCTGGTGCCGCAGGCACGGCCAGCTCCCCGGCGCCCCTTTCCCCACGCACCACGAGGCTCCCGATGCGCCGACCGTCGTTCCTTCTCTCATTCATGGCACTGCTGTGTGTATTGGCTGGCACTGAGGCGGCTGAGGCCCAGCACACCTACAAGGTGCTGGCGACCGCCCGCACGTCCACCATGCAGTCGGAAATGGAGCAGGCGGGGCAGGCCGGCTATCGGTTCGTCGCCGTTATGGGGGGATCGACCGCCGTTGGCGGCCGCGAGGTCGTCGTGCTGATGGAAAAGACCGACGGCGACACCACCACCTACAGCTACCGGCTGCTGGCCACTTCGAAGACCTCTACGCTTCAGAAGGAATTGCAGGAGGCGGGCGACGCCGGGTATGGCATCGTTGGCCAGACGGTGTTTGAGAGCACCTTCGGCGGGCGCGAGACCGCGGCCATCGTCGAGCGGCGTGCCGGGGAGGAGGTCGTGAAATACGAGTATCGGCTGGTGGCGACGGCCCGCACGTCGACTCTCGAGCGCGAGCTGCGCGACCTGGCTGAACTGGGGTTTCAGGCACTCGACCTGACAGTGGGCCAGACGGCCTTCGGCGGATCTGAAGTGGTTGTGATTACCCGGCGTCGGGCCCGCCCGTAGTAGCGCGCGGCCGCGCCGGCCGCCTGAGTCAGCGGTGCCAGGGCTCCCATGACATGACTCACGCCTCTGGCGCCTGCCATCGGACAGGCGGTGTATGCTGGCGCGTCCGTGGAATCCATGGCCAAGACGAGGATGATGGGGATGCGACACATAGTGGGCGTGGCGGGATGTCTGCTGGTGGCGGTGGCGACCCTGGGTGGACAGTCGCCGCTGGCGCCTCTCGGAGTCACCGAGGGGCAGGGGAAGGATGCGCTGTTCGAGTCGCTGCTGCTCGGGGCGCCGAGGCTGCCGACGCTGTCGGGCGCCTTCTCGGCTGCGCCGGACGGCGTACGGGTGGCGATGGTGCAGGCGGCCTGCGCGGCCGCTCGTGGCTACGCCGACAGTGCCGAGTTCCAGAGCCGGTATGCCGACCACCGCGAGGCCAATGGCCCCGGTCGCGAACCCACCGCGCCCACCATCGACGAGGTGCTGGTTAGCCAGCGCAAGGCGTTCGAGGAGCAGGTCGTACAGATGAAGACCCAGCTCACCGACCTCACGCCGGCGCAGGTGAAGACCCTCGAGGACGGCTGGGCCGAAGTGCGGCAGCGGATGACCGACATGGAAAGCGGGCCGCGTCGCGCCGAGCTCGAGGCCCTGATCAAGCAGCGGCGCGCCCAGCAGATGCGCATGTACGAGGCGGCCGTCAAGGAGCACAACGAGCGCTGGCCCCAGAACGCCCGTGCGCTGGTGGCCATCCGTCTCAAGGAGTTCCTCGACGCCACCGCCGACGTGAACCACAACGCCGCTGTGACTGTGCGCGACGGCATCCGCGTGTTCTCCGACCCGGCGCTCGAGGCCAAGCCTGCGGTGTGGAAGCTGCTGTTCAGGGCGGGCAAACCCGCCAGCGACGCGGCGCGCGAGTGCGCCACGCAGTGGCTGGCATCGCTGCCTGCGGGACCGGCCTGAACAACAACCGGGCAGGTACCTGCCAGAGAGCGCCGGACACGGAGGCGCGCTTCCGCGGGGGGCCGCAGGGGCGTCGCTGACTGCAGGTGTGGCCTCATGCCCCCGGGACAGGCGCCCGCCGTCGCGCATCACCCCCGGGCGCAGGCTGTCGGGTGGGCTGCCGGGGGCGTCCTGGCCGTCGGAGTGTGATCCTGCGCCGCACAGCCACAGGGGCGGACGGCGTGGGCGAGCCGCCTACCACCCGGGCATGCGGCTCGGGTCGAGGGCGTCGACCTCGAAGCGCGCCTGCCTGGTGCCGCCGGCCTTCACGGGAAACGTGATGTGCAGCTCGCGAGCGCGCCCGGCCAGGGCCCAGAGCGCTGCGTGATCGTTGATGAAGAGTGCAATGGCCTCGTCAGTGTTGGGTCGTCGCGCCTTGATGGTGACCGCCGGCTCTTCGTCGGCCTGCACCGTCACGGTGCAGCCGGGCGGGCACGCGAAGTCACCCGCCTGCAGCACGAGATAGCTGCTGCGGCCCCAGTCGGCGTGGTCACGGAAGATCAACTGCACGGGCTTCTCTCCGCTGCCATCGGTGTCGACGCCACCCGTGGTGAGAATCGACGCGGTGGTCTGGGCCCCCCCGGCCATGGTCGACTGCTGGTACTTCCACAGCGCCCGCAGCCGCTCGGCATCGAGGCGCGCGCGGTTCTCGGCGCGCAGGCGCGCATCCTCGGCCTCGCGCGCGGCCTGTTCGGCTGCGGCTCGCTCGGCCCGTGTCGGCCCGCTGCTGCCGCAGCCGGCCGCGCACAGGGCCAGCCCAATCACAAGCATCGCCAGCCGCATGATCACGCCTGGTAGGACACGCGGCCGCCGACCACCGTGCGGACGATGCGGATGTCCTTGATGGTTTCCGGATCGACGGTGTGCGGGTCGGCAGACAGCACGACGTAGTCGGCGAGCTTGCCGGCACTGATGGAGCCCTTGATCTGTTCCTCTTTCGAGGCCCAGGCCCCGTTGTAGCTGTTGATGGCGATGGCCTCGCGGACCGAGACGCGCTGGTTGGCGCCCCAGACCTTGCCGTCCCAGCCCTTGCGCGTGACCATGCCCTGGATGCCCAGCAGGGGTGCGAAGGGACCGGGGCTGAAGTCGGATCCAGCGCAGGCGTACACGCCGGCATCGAGCATCGACCGGTAGGCCATGCAGCGCTGCATCAGCGACTCGCCGTAGTACACGAACTTGTCGGGGTTGTAATAGGCGTAGGTCGTGAACATCGCCGGCACGGCGCCGAGGGCACGGATGCGCCGCACGAGATCGTCGGTGATGAGCGTGCAGTGCGTGATCTTGGGCCGTGCATCGGGCATCGGATGTCGCTGCTGGGCGCGCTCCATCGCGGTGAGATACATATCGATGGCCACGTCGCCATTGGCGTGGCAGTTCACCTGGATGCCGGCGCGGTGCACGAGCTCGACCCACTCGTTGAGGGCCTCCTGTGTATCGGTGACGTTGCCCTTGTAGGGGGGCGTGCGGTTCGGGTAGGGCACGCTGAGCGCCATGGTTCGCTCCGAGAACGACCCGTCGACGGTGTGTTCCGAGGTCGAGCCGAAGCGGATCCATTCGTCGCCGAAACCGGTGCGGATGCCCGAGGTGATCATCGACTCGAGCATGCTGCCGTTTGTTTCGAAGCTGACGCGGTGCACCAGCTCGCCCCGGGCCCGCACATCCTGGATGGCCGCGAGATCGCCGCCCTGGTGATGGACGCTGGTCAGCCCGTAGCGCGCAAACTGCTTCGAGATGTGCGCGATGCCGTCGCGCGCGCGGGTGGCTCGCTCGGCGGCGGTGAACTGCGGCCGCTGGCCCACCACGCGCATCGGTGCCATCGCAGTGTCGGTGACCCGGCCGCTCAGCTCGCCACTCGGGTCCTTGTCGTAGGTGCCGCCCATCGGGTCGGGCGTCTGCTTCGTGACGCCGGCCATCTCGAAGGCCTTGCTGTTGTAGAACGCCGTATGGCCACCGCGGTGGCGCACGACGACCGGATGGTCGCGCGAGACTTCATCGAGGTCGCGCAGGTGAACGTCACGGCCATCCTTCACTTTCGTGTCGTCGTAGAAGTAGCCTTCCACCCAGGTGCCGGGCGGCGTCTGCTGGGCGCGTTCCTTCAGCTTGGCGACGATGCTGCGGATCGTCACGAACTCGACTTCGAACGGATTGCCGACCAGCACCTCGTAGAGCAGCGTCTCGCCGCCGGCATGGTTGTGGCAGTCGATGAACCCTGGCGTCACGGTCATGCCGCGGCCGTCGAAGATCTGGGTGGCGCGGCCAGCCAGGTTCCTGATGTCCGCGCTCGACCCGACGGCGACGAAGCGGCCGTCCTTCACCGCGAAGGCCTCGGCCTGGGGCTGGGCCGGGTCGAGGGTGTACACCGTGGCGTTGACCACGATCAGGTCGGGTTCGGGCCGGCCGGTGGCGGGGCCCTGCAGCGCCTCGGCGGCGAGGGGGGAGGCCCCGAGCGCGGGCGCGGCCAGCAGGCCCGAGAGCGTGGCTCCCGACTGCTGGAGAAAGTGGCGGCGGTTCCGGCGAGACGTCTCAGGCATGGGCGTACTCCTAGGGTGCTTACGATACGGGCAGCCGCGCGGCAGCGCAAGGCGCCAGGCGGGTCGCCCCGCGGCCCTCGTCGGCCACGCCGAAGGCGCGGCGTCTCAGTAGCCCGTGAAGTCGGCGAGCAGCCGCGGCCACAGCATGAAGGCGATGTCGAGCAGCAGCACGGCCGAGACGGCGAGCGGGAAGTGCGCAGCGCTGAGGGTCAGGCGACCCACGCGCCACTGCACATCCCGGAAGGGCGGGTGAGCCCCCAGCGCCGACAGCGTGAAGAGCAGCGGGGCGACGTGCGCCAGGAACATCCGCGTCGTAGTGCCCGAGATCGGCTTGTAGAACGCGATGGCCAGCACGTAGGCCACGGCGTAGGCGGCAAGGAACAGCGCCAGGGGCAGATGCGCGGCGATCAGGTCGCGTGCGGCGCGGCGTGCCGACAGCAGCAGTGCCAGGGCGAAGGCCAGATAGGCCACGAGAAACTTGGCGATCCAGAACCGCTGATAGGTCACGACCACGATGTCACGCAGGCCATCAGCGAGGCGCGCGGCGATCTGCGCGATCGAGTGCTCGCGCCAGTAACGGGCCATGCTGGGCAGCTGCTCTGGTGGAAGGGTGGGCCAGCCAACGCCATCGCCGTGCTGGTAGGTGCCGATGCTGGCGGCCGGCCAGTCGTCATACCAGATGTAGAACGTGGTGTTCACGTTGTAGAAGTAGTGGCCGAACACGCGGTGGCTGTTCGAGATGTAGGGAAAGAGCACCGCGAGAAACGCGGCAACATACACCGCGAGCAGGGCCCCGCGCCGCAGGGCACGCGTGCCCCTCGGCGCCGGCGCGCCGCTGTCGGCGTCGGGCGCGTGCGAAAAGAACAGGCCGATTTCCCACACCACATAGACGCCGGTGAACAGTCCCACCAGTGGCAGGGCTGCGGCCTTGGTCAGATGGGCCAGCGCGGCGAGGCTGCCGCCCAGCACCGCGACACCAGCCTCTCGCCGTCCCGTGCCGCCGCCGAGCAGGTGTACCTGCGCCAGGAACGCGAGGAACAGGAACGTGTAGAAGAGCAGTTCCGACTGGGCGTACCCGGCCTTGAAGATGAAGTAGCCAAAGGCCACCACCAGCGTGAAGGCCGAGGCCCAGGCCGTCGGCAGCCGCCAGTGGGCGACGAGGCTGATGACGAGGAGCAGCACCAGCGAGAGGCGGATGTTGAGCCGCTTGCCCAGTTCGAAGAAGGCATCGGGCGACAGGGCCGGATCGTAGAACAGCGCCAGGAACCCGGGGTAGAGGGGCATCCGGTTCCGCTCGCCGATGAGCTCATCCTGGGTGCCCTGCCAGTTTCGGTGGATGGCCACGGCGTCCCACAGATACCCGCTTTGATCGGCGCGCGCGCGCGCCGTGTTCACAACGCGTGCGTGCTCGGTGGCCCCGACGACGTAGAACGAGAGTAGCGCCGCGAACGCCACCCCCAGCAGCAGCCATCCCGCGCGCGTGCGGGGTAGCGAGACACCCGTGTCCACAGCCATGCGCCTGTTACCTTACCGCACTCGCGCCGCGCCGAGGCCCACCCGGCAGGCGTCGCCAGCCGGCGTGCTAGCATACGGCTCTCACCTGTCGGGTGTCGCATGTCCGTGCCTCCTTCCCCCGATGTTCCGAGTTCCCGCCGCCACGCCCTGCTGATTGTCACGGTCGCCCTCGCCGTGCGCCTGCTGCACCTGTGGCAGCTGTCTGCCACGCCGTTTGCCACGGTGCTGATGGGCGATGCGCTCAGCTACGACACGTGGGCGCGGACGCTGGCAGACGGCGACTGGTGGGGCACCGAGGTGTTCTATCAGGCGCCCCTCTATCCCTACCTGCTTGGCCTGATCTACGCCGTATTCGGAGCGGATCCGATGCATGCGCGCCTCGTGCAGGCGCTGCTGGGGGCCGGTTCGTCGGTGATGCTGGGCACGGCGGTGCGCTGGCTGATCGGTCCGAGGGCCGGGCTGGTGGCCGGCCTGCTACTGGCCCTCTATGCGCCGGGCATCTTCCTCGACAGCCTCCTGCAGAAGTCGGCCGTCGATGTGGCCTGCGTCACGCTCATCATGTTGGCGGTCGCCGCGCTGGTCACCCGGCGGTCGGGCGCGTTGGCCTGGTGGGGCCTGCTGGGCCTGGCCGTCGGAGCACTGGCACTCACCCGCGAGAATGCCCTGGTCTGGATCGCTGTGCTGGCCGCCTGGGCCCTCGTCGGGGCCGAGGCCCGGGCGACAGGCCGCCTGCGCGTCGTCTCCATCTATCTGGCCGGCGTGCTGCTGCTGCTGGGCCCGGTGGCGTATCGCAACTACCTGGTCGGCGGCGAGTGGTTCGTGACGACGGCGCAGTTCGGGCCGAACTTCTACATCGGGAATCACGCAGGGGCCGATGGGTCGTATGTGTCGCTGAGACCCGGTCGGGGCTCGCCCGAGTTCGAACGCCGGGATGCCACGGATCTGGCGCAGCAGGCTCAGGGTCGCACGCTGTCCCCTGCCGAGGTGTCGGCCTACTGGCGCGACGAGGCGCTGGCGTTCATCGTCCGCGAGCCTGCTGCCTGGGCCGCCCTGATGGCCCGTAAGGCGCTGCTGCTCATCAATGCCCGTGAGGCCGTCGACACCGAGGCGCAGGAATCGTACGCCGAGTGGTCATGGCCCCTGCGGATGCTGGGCCCCGTGATGCATCCCGGCGTGCTGCTGCCTCTGGCAGCGGTGGGCGCCTGGGGGCTATGGCCCACTCGTCGGCGGTTCCATGTGCTGGCACTGCTGGGCGCGACGCTGGCGGGTGCGACGCTGGCGTTCTACGTGCTCGCCCGCTATCGCTATCCGCTGGTGCCCTTCCTGATCGTGCCGGCCGCTGCGGCTCTCGCTGATTTGGCACGGCTGAGGAACCGGCGGTCGAACGCCAGGGGCCAGGCGGTTGCCGTGGGTGCCGCGGCCCTGCTCCTGGCCCTGCTGGCGCACTGGCCGCTCCTGTCCCCTGACCGCAGCCGGGCTATCACCGAGAACAACCTCGGGGCCGCCCTCCACGAACTCGGGCGCGATGCCGAGGCCGCCACTCGGCTGAGGCGCGCCATCGCCATCCGGTCCGACTACGTGCCGGCCTACGGCAATCTTGGGGTTTCGCTGCGAGCCCTGGGTGAGGGTGACGCTGCGATTGAGGTCTATCGCCAGGGCCTGGCGCTGGCCCCGGACGATGGGGACCTGCACTACAACCTGGCCAATGCGCTGCTGGCGCGGGGACGGGCCGAGGAAGCGGCGGGGCACCTGCGTGCGGCTGCGCGGGGGCGATCCGACTCGGCCGGCGTTCACAACAACCTCGGACTGGCCCTCTACACGCAGGGCCGCCTGGCCGAGGCGGTACGCGAGTTCGAACTGGCCGTGGCTCTCGAGCCCGCCTCGGCACGGGCGCACCTCAACCTGGGCAAGGTCCTGGCCGACCTCGGGCGCGGGGCCGAGGCCCTGCGGCAGCTGCGCACGGCGGTAACGCTGGCTCCGGGCGATGCCGACGCCCAATACGACCTGGGCGTGTTCCTGCTCGAGCAGGAGCAGTACGCGGGTGCCGTGACGGCCCTGTCGGCGGCGATCACCGCCCGCCCGGGGTATGCCGAGGCCCACAACAACCTGGGCATCGCCCTGGCGTCGGCGGGCAAGCTGCCAGAGGCGATTGCGCAGTTCGAGCAGGCCCTGCGCCTGGACCCCGCCCTTGCCGATGCCCGCACCAACCTGGCATTGGCGAAAAGAGTCAGCCGCTGATCATTCGTTGCGCGCGTTGACAATCTGTGATATCTCCCTCCGCTAGCTTCCGGCAGCCACACGCCGGGGCGCAGTCCGGGTGCGGTCTGTGCACCCTCGTATCGGCGCAAGACCAGGTCTTTTTGTGGTTTCCGGGAGGAGAGTCACATGGCAAGACGACGGTGGGCGTGTCTGTTCGGGGTGTTGTGGATGCTGGCGGGGCCGGTGACGGCCTGGGCCCAGTCGTCGTTCACGGGCACAGTCAGGGACACCAGCGGGGCGGTGCTTCCCGGGGTGACGGTGGAAGCGGCCAGCCCGGTCCTCATCGAGGGCAGCCGATCGGACGTGACCGACGGCAATGGTCAGTACCGCATCGTCGACCTGCGACCGGGCACCTACACGGTGACCTTCACGCTGGCCGGCTTCAAGCAGGTGCGGCAGGAAAAAGTCGAGTTGCGCGTCGACTTCAACGCGACGCTGAATGCGAATCTCGAAGTCGGCGGCCTTGAGGAGTCGATTACGGTCACAGGCGCGTCGCCCACCGTCGACGTGTCAAGCAACGCCAAGGTCGAGGTCATCACCCAGGAAGTGCTCGAGCAGGTGCCGACCGGTCGAAACATCCAGGCGCTGGCGCAGCTGGTGAGTGGCGTGTCGCTCAACGTGCCCGACGTGGGGGGCTCGCGAGGGATGCAGCAGACCTACATGTCGACCCGCGGCCTCACCTCGGCGAACAACATCGTCACCGTGGATGGCCTGATGGTGAACGGACTCGATGGCGACGGCGCGGTGCAGCAGTATTTCAATCAGGCCATGATGGAGGAAATGTCGTATCAGACAAGCGGCGCTGGGGCTGATGTGTCGCCGGGCGGCGTCCGCATGAACATCGTCCCCAAGGACGGCGGCAACCAGTTTTCTGGCGCGTTCTTCGGGGCGTGGACCGACAAGGCGTTTCAGGGCACCAACCTGACGGATGCCATCAAGGCCCGCGGCCTGCGCAACGGCCCGGGCGTCGACAAGATTTACGACTTCAACCTGGCCGTCGGCGGCCCGATCAAGCGCGACAAGGTGTGGTTCTTCGCGTCGGGACGCGCGTGGGGCGTCTATGCGCCCGTGGCTGACACATTCGTGGCGCCCGAGGGGATTGCCTACCGGGATGCCGTGGTGGGCTGCCGCACCGGGGCCCTGACCTGCGACACGGGCATCGACGACCAGACCATCGAAAGCGCGATGCTGCGGTTCACCTGGCAGATTTCCCCGAAGCACCGCATTGCGACCTACTACGACGAAATCAACAAGTATCGCGGCCACGGCATGAGCCCCGGCGATGACCCGAACACCTCGTCGCAGATCTGGACGTCGCCCATCTACAACTCCTCAGCCACCAAGTACACGGGCACCATCAGCAGCAAGCTGCTGGTCGAGGCGGGCTTCTCGTTCAACTACGAGCAGTACGTCATCACCAACCAGCCGGGCGTCAACAAGACGCCGTTCTCACCCGAGTGGTATGCCAACGCGAGCCGTCGCGATCAGAACTTTGCCGCGCTGACCAATGGCCTGGCGAACTGGGGTGGCCGCTATCCCGATCGCTACAACGCCATGACCGCGCTCAGCTACGTCACGGGCGCGCACAACATCAAGGGCGGTGTGCAGTTCAACTGGGGGCCCTACGAAAACACGCGCGAGACCAACGCCGACCTGCAGCAGGTGTATGCCGGCACGACGCGTCCCTTCACCAACCCAATCTCGGTGACGGTCTACAACACACCCCTGCGGTACCTCGAGCGGCTGAAGGGTGACCTCGGCATTTACGTGCAGGATTCGTGGTCGCTCAACCGCCTGACGATCAACACCGGACTCCGCTGGGAGTATCTGGCCCACGAAGTGGCCCCGCAGAAATCCGGCAATGGCCGGTTCGTGCCGGCGCGCGAGTTTGCCGCGATTCCGATGCCGACCTGGAAGGACTTTGCCCCCCGCCTCGGCATCGTCTATGACGTGTTCGGCAACGGCAAGACTGCGCTGAAGGCCGGGTTCAACCGGTATAACGAATCGCGGACGACGCAGTTTGCCACCAAGTACAACCCGCTGGCGCTGACGTCGGCGAGCCTGCCGTGGACAGATGTGAATGGAGACGATATTGCGCAGGGCGAATTGGGCTGCTCCTACCTGCAGCCCGGGTGCGAGATCAACTTTGCCAACCTGCCGACCAACTTCGGGAAGCGGCAGCTGGCCACGGTCGATCCGGACTTCCAGCGCACCTACAACCTCGAGTACACGGTGAGCGTCCAGCAGGAAGTGCTGCCGCGGGTATCGATGGCGGCCACCTACTACCGCCGCCAGTTCTACGACCTGCCGGTGACCGACAACCTGCTGCGCACCTTCGCCGATTACCGGGCCGTCGACGTCGTCAGCCCCCTCGACGGATCGGTGTTCAAGGCCTACACCGTCAATACGGCGGCGCAGCTGGCACAGGTGAATGACTTCGACACCAACGCCGGCAGCGACCGCACGCAGATGTATCAGGGCGCTGACCTCACGTATAACGCCCGGCTACCTGGTGGGGGAACGCTGTTTGGCGGCTTCACCATGGAGCGCACGCTGCGCAACACGTGCGACGAGCCTGATGACCCGAACAACCTGCGCTTCTGTGACGACTGGCAGAATGGTCTGCCGTGGCTGATGCAGTTCAAGAGCGCCGGCACCTATCCGCTGCCGGGCGGCATCCAGGCCAGCCTGTCGTTCCAGAGCCTGAACGGTCGTCCCATCGGCGGGTTCTCCACGGCTCGAAACAAGATTGCCGGGCCCGGATACGGCGACGTGGGCAGTCCGCTGGCGACACAGTGGCTGATCACGCGCACCACCCGCTATGCGGCCAACTGCACCGGGCCCTGCCGTCCCGGCGAGCTGGTGATTCCGAACCTCACGGAAGCGTCACTCACACTGCCACTCAAGCCTGGAGGCACCGAGCTGTTCGATCGCATCAACCAGCTCGACCTGTCGCTGGCCAAGTGGTTCAGCTTCGGCCGTCGCCGCCTGCAGGTGCAGGTCGACGTCTTCAACGTGTCCAACGCCAATCCGGTGCTGGGATTCCGGTCGGTCAACTTTGACACCGCGGCCTACCAGCAGGTCAGCTCCATCCTCAATCCCCGGGTGATGCGGCTCGGTCTGCAGTTCCGGTTCTAGGCACCACCGATGGGCGGTGTCCGGCCATGCGGCCGGATACCGCCCCGTGTCCGCGCGGGTACGGTAACCTCGTTCTCGGCTTTGTCTTTTCCTGCCCGCCTCCGCGACGTGGCCCCGTACGCCCTGGGGTTCCTGCTGCCTCCGATGCAGGTGTGGGCCACTGAGGCCGGCGGGGCGGGTGCCTGGCTGCCCCTGGCGGCGCTCTTCGCGGGCGTGGCGCTTCTCGACACGCTGGCCCCGCCGCATCCTGTCGCCATCAGCCGCGACGAGACCGTGGCCCTCGACCGCCGTCTCGAGTTCCGGTGGCTGACCTGGGCCTGGGTGCCCGTCCACATCGGCCTGCTGCTCTGGGCACTTGATACCGCACAGGGCCTGTCAGGGGCCGAGTGGCTGGCGCTGGCGATCGGCACGGGCGCCATCGGCGGCGCCATCGGCATCACCTACGCGCACGAGCTGGTGCACCGCGCGTCGTACTGGGAGCGCGGGCTGGGCGATGTGCTGCTGGCCCTCGTCAGCTACCCGCACTTCGGGTTGACGCATGTGCACGGGCACCACCGGCATGTGGCGACGCCGCATGATCCGGCAACTGCAAGGCTGGGTGAGGGGCTGTATCCATTCCTCGTGCGGTCAATGCTCGGCGGTGTGCGTGAGGCCCTCGCGATCGAAGCGGCACGGCTGTCGCGTGCGGGGCGTTCGCCCTGGCACCCGTCGAATCGCTGCTGGCGCTACAGCGCGGCGATGGTCGCGGTCTACGGGGCCGGCGCGTGGCTGGCCGGATGGAACGGCGTTGGCTTTCTCGCCCTGCAGAGCCTGATGGCGGTGCTGTTGCTCGAAACGATCAACTACGTCGAGCACTACGGCCTGCGGCGGCGAGAGGTCAGCCCGGGTCGCTACGAGCCGGTGGCCGCGCATCACTCGTGGGATTCGAGTCACCGCGTCAGCAACTGGCTGCTGGTGAATCTGGCACGTCACGCGGAGCATCACCTCGTGGCCAGCCGCCGCTATCAGGCGCTTGGCACACAGCGTGCGGCACCGCAGCTGCCGGCCGGCTACGGCAGCATGCTGCTGCTGGCCACAGTGCCGCCGCTGTGGAGGCGCGTGATGGATCCGCGGGTCGCCGCGTGGGCCGCGGACACGGACGGGGAGGTCGCATGAGGAACAGACGGCCATTCACATTCGGAGCAAGCCCGGCGCGGCTGGGCCTGCCGCTGGTGCTGCTGGCGCTGGCGGTGCCTGGAATGCGAGGCGCTGCACAATCGAAAACGCCCTTCGGCATTCCGGCCGGCGATGTGGTGCAGCCGGGGAAGGGCATCGAGGCCGAGCCCGGGTCGCGGGCGCAGGGCTGGCTCGCGCAGGGGCGGTCGGAGGTGCTGGCCCGGCATGGCATGGTCACCACGAGTGATCCGCTGGCGTCGCAGGCAGGCCTCGACATCCTGAAGCAGGGGGGCAACGCCGTCGACGCCGCCGTGGCAGCCGCTGCCGTGCTCGACGTGACGTCGCAGAACGACACCGGCATCGGGGGAGACCTCTTCGCCCTGGTGTGGAACGCCCGCGAACGAAAGCTGTATGCCCTCAACGCCGCCGGCCGCGCGCCGGCGGGCTGGACGCCCGCGTTCTTCCGAGACCGCCTGAAGGTGACGCGGATGCCCGGACGCGGCGTGAATGCGGCCACGGTGCCCGGAGCCATCGCCGGGTATGACGCGCTGCTGACGCGCCTTGGCACGATGACCTTCCGCGAGACATTCGAGCGCGCCGCCCGCATTGCCGAGGAAGGCTGGGGCCTGGCCGAGCGGCGCCACGAAGATCTGCTTGGGGCCTCGGCGGCGCTGCGCGACGATCCCGATTCGCGCGCGATCTTCCTGCAGGACGGGCAGGTGCCCCCCCTCTACAGTGTGATCAGGAACCCGAACCTGGCGCGCGCGCTTCGCCTGCTGCAGGCTGAGGGCCCGTCGGCGTTCTATCGCGGCGCCATCGGGCAGGCCCTGGTGCGCAAGGTGCAGGGCGACGGCGGGGTGATGACGATGGACGACCTGGCGCAGTATCAGCCGGCGTGGGTCGATCCGATCGCCACGACCTATCACGGCTACACGGTGCATCAGCTGCCGCCGCCAGGCCAGGGCTTTGCGGCGCTGACCATGCTGAATATCCTCGAGGTGTGCGCCCCCCGGCTCGGGGTGAACCTGTCGCAGCTGGGGCCGGTCAATCCGGCCACGTGGCACCTGCTGGTCGAGGCCAAGAAGCTCGCTTACGCCGATCTGCTGGCGGTCAACGGAGACCCGGGTTTCACAGACGTGCCTGTGGCCCGGCTGATCTCGAAGGACTATGCCGCCTCGCGCTGCGAACGCATTTCCATGGAGAAGGCCGGCGGCGTGGATGTGGCGGGAGGCATGGACGGCGGCACTGTCTACCTGGCGGCGGCTGATCGCTGGGGCAACATGGTGTCGCTCGTGCACAGCGTGTTCAGCGAATACGGCAGCCGTGCGTCGGTGGAACCCTTCGGCTTCGTGCTGCACAACCGCGGGTCGGCGTTCTCGCTGGTGGATGGGCACCCGAATCTGGTGGCACCGCGCAAGCAGCCGTTCCATTCCATCATGGCGGGCTTTGTGACACAGAACGGCGAGCCGCTGATGGCGTTTGGCAACATGGGCGGCAGCGTGCAGCCCGAGACGCATGCGCAGCACATCGTGAACATGGTCGACCACGGGATGCACGTGCAGATGACCACCGATGCCGCACGCTTCACGCACAACCAGAACAGCAATGTGCTGTCGCTCGAGGCCCGCCTCTTCGCGCGCGTGGGCGCCGCGCTGCAGGCCCGTGGGCATACGGTGCGCAGCGTCGATGGCGGGGCGGTCGGCGGCTATCAGGGCATCCTGTTCACGCGCGACCCGCGCCTGCCGGCGCCCGTCTGGGATCGGCGCAGCGTGACCGACGACCTGCCCGTGAATGGCGTGTATCGCGCCGGGTCTGATCATCGGAAGGATGGTCAGGCGGCGGGATGGTAGCTGCGTGCTGATGCGCCAGCCACGCGCAGTGGCCCTGGCCCTGATGGCGGGGCTGCTGACCGGCGCCCTCGTGGCACCGGCGGTGCGCATGCAGGCGCGGGCGCCGGTGACACTGTCGGTGGTGGGCACCAGCGATCTGCATGGCGTGCTGTGGTCCGTTGACGGGCGTGGCGGCCTCGATGTCTTCGGGGGATATCTGCGCAACCTGCGTGCGGCACGCGCCCGGGATGGGGGCGCGGTCGTCCTGCTCGATGCCGGCGACACGTTTCAGGGCGGCGTCGAGTCGGGTCTCAGCGAAGGGGCGCTCGTTGTCGATGCGTACCACGCCCTGGGCTATACCGCGCTGGCGGTGGGCAACCACGACTTCGACTTCGGGCCGGCAGATCGCCCTGGAGCGAGGCACGATCCGCGCGACGACCCGCGCGGGGCCCTGAAGGCGCGCGCCGCGCAGGCACGCTTTCCCTTCCTCGCCGCCAACCTCATCGACGAGGCGACCGGGCGTGCCGTCGACTGGCCAAACGTCCAGCCGTCAGCGCTCATTGACACTGCGGGCGTCAAGGTCGGTATTGTCGGAATGATGACCGCGGGTGCCCTGCGGGCCACGCTGCCGCTCAATGTACGCGGGCTCCAGGTGGCCCCACTCGGCGAGACCGTGCTTCGCGAGGCGCGCGCACTGCGGGCGCGCGGCGCGACGGTCGTGCTGCTGGCCACGCATGCGGGCGGGTGGTGCGAGCAGTTCGCGAACCCCCACGACCTGTCGTCGTGCGACGCCACATCGGAGATCTTCGAACTGGTCGCGGGGCTACCACCGGGCACGCTCGACGCGGTGGTGGCGGGGCACACCCATGCCGGGCTCGCGCATATCCTGGCCGGGGTGCCGATCATCCAGTCGTATTCGGGGGGCCGGGCCTTCGGCCGCGTCGACCTGCAGGTCGACCCTTCGACGGGACGTGTCCAGTCAGTGCGACCCTTCGCGCCGCAGGCCATCTGCCTGACGCAGGGTGAGACGGCCACGTCGTGCGGTGTCCCCGGTGACGGACAGGCCGCGTCGGTCACCTATGAGGGGCGTCCCGTGTCGGCCGACCCCGCAGTGACCGAGGCGATGGCGCAGACACTGCAGCGCGTACGGCAGCTGCAGGCGACTGGCCTGCGGGCCACCCTCGAGGGGCCGCTGTATCGCAGCGGGGCCTGGGAGTCTCCCCTCGGCAGCCTCTATGCCGATGCGCTTCGCGAGCAGCTCGGTGCCGATGTTGCGCTGCACGGGAACGGTCTTGGGGGCCTGCGGGCCGACCTTCCCGCCGGTCCCCTGAACTTCGGGGCGCTCTACGCCACGTTTCCCTTCGATAACCGGGTCGGCACGGTGCGGGTCACACCCGCCGTGCTCGAGGACATCCTGGCTTCCGCGCTTCGGCGCGGCCGACGGGGGGCGCTGGCGATTTCCGGCGCGACGCTCGACGTGCGCTGTGATGCGACCGGCATGCGGGTGCAGGCGCGACGGCCCGACGGATCGGCGTTTCCGCAGGGGCAGCCCCTGACCGTGGTTGGCATCGACTCGTGGCTGTCGGGGCCGCTCTTTGCGGCGGCGCGCGACGCCGGGCACGAGGTGGTCAGCGGCCTGGCGCCGACGGTCCGCGAAGTGGTCGAGGACTGGCTGCGCGGCCGGGGCCCCATTGCGGCCGACCGCTACCGCGTCGAGACGCATGCCCGGCTGCGCCTCGATACCCCGCTCGAGGCGTGCACCGGGCCCTGACGCCCTGCTGGCCGACGCCTATGGGGCCGCCTCGACGGCCCGCACGTTGTCGTCGGTGTTGCGGTCGATGCGCTTGTTGTAGGGGTCGACCCCGGCAAACGCCGGCCGGGCCGCGCTGCGCAGCACGATCTGCTGTGCGCCATCGCGCAGGGGCCGGCGCTCGAACGACAGCACGTGCTCGCTGCGGAAGCCGCGCGTGCCCGGTTCGGTGGTGAAGAGACCCACCTCGAATGTCTCGTCGAGCATCGCCGGTGTTTCCTGCCCGAGGCCATCGGCATAGCGCTTGGCGGCCTCCACATCGATGGTGGTTTCCCAGGCGCCGCCCTCCACCTGTCGCGTGCGGGCGAGGCGCGCCGAGACGTCGTAGACGGTGATGCGTTCCAGCTGGTCGCGGATGATGGCGTCGTGCGCCGGCCCGGCCTCCTCGCGAAGCAGCCTGACGAAGTCGCTGGGATTCGGATAGGGCGCCGCCTTGAATGCATAGGCCGCCAGCAGGCGCTGCAGCGCCCGGTCGACCACCGCGGCCCCCAGCTCTTCCTTGAGCAGGTACATCGCGATGCCGCCCTTCTGATAGTGGATGTAGCTCTGGTTTTCGACACGCACCAGCGGCAGCTCCTCGAGCCGCTCGCTGCCGCGCGCACGCAGGTAGCGGTCCATCTCGAGCTTGAGGAACTTCCGGATCTGCGCAGGGCCATACACCTGCTCCATCACCCGCAGCGCCGAGTACTGCGCCAGCGACTCGATGAGGAATGTGGCACCCTGCTGATTGGCCGACACGATCTGGTGACCCCACCACTGGTGCGCCACCTCATGTGCCGTCACGTACGTGACGCCGTCGATGTCGTCCTCTGACTTCCGGTGCTGGATGAAGCCGATGCTCTCCGAGTACGGGACGGTGTTGGCAAACGACTGCGCAAAGCTGGCGTAGGCCGGGAACTCGAGGATGCGCAGCTGCCGGAACTGAAACGGGCTGAAGGACGTGCTGAAGAGCTCGAGCGACGTCTTCATTGCAGCCAGCATCGTCTGGACGTTTGACCCGTGCGGCGGGTGGTAGTACACCGCCAGATCGACGTCGCGCCAGCGATCACGCGCGACCGCGTAGCGGGCCGACTGGATTGAGAAGAAGTGCTGGATGGGCGCATCGGTGCGGTAGCGCACCATCCGCCGGCCGTCCCTGACGTCCTCCGATACCAGGTAGCCCGGGGCGATGGCCTGCTGGTCGGCATCGGTGGTCACCGTGATGTCCGCCTGCACCCAGTCGCTGTCCTGCCTCAGCACCTGCGCATCGCGTGCGGCGTCGTCTTCGAGTGGACGCGGACGCGATTCGGGAGGCAGCCCGCGCTTGCGGCGCTCGTTGCGGTCCTGCAGATACATCGAGCGGTCGACGCCAATGGCCGGCGTGAGTTCGCTGTTGTTGAGGAACGTGCCGTTGTCCACCAGGCGTGTGTCGTTGCCGCGATGCCGGAAGCCGCGCTGCTGGCGGACCAGGTCGAACGACACCGTGGTGTTGCCTCCAGGCAGCAGCGGCGTGTCAAAGCGGAAGCGGCGGTGCGCAAACTCAGGCCAGGTGTGATCGAGGCGCGCTCCGGGCACCTCGAGGCTGGTGACGTCGAGATCATCCGGCAGCTGCACATGGAGGTCGGTGATGGGGCCCGCCGTCCGGTTGACCAGCACATAGTGGCCACGGATGGCCGCGCGCTGCTCGGCCGGGAACAGGTCGACGTGCAGGGTGACATCGGTGATGCGGGGCTGCGGCAGCGTCTCGAAGGGGCCCAGCGTGCGTTCGAAGGCGGCCTGGAGATCGCGTTCCGCTTCGGCGGTGCGATAGGTGTTCAGGACATTGGTGTTGTAAACCACCCAGGCGCCGAGGCCGATCATCGCCGCGAGGCCGGTGGCGACCAGCACGCCGGACGGACCGGCCAGCCGCGTGCGCAGCCGCGGGAGGCGCTCCCGAAGGGAGATGACGGTGCCGCGACGCCACAGAACCGTCGAGAGCGTGGCCAGCACGAGGGCGCACGCCGACCAGAAGGCGCGGAACCAGGCCGCATGCGCCGCATACACACCCTGACCGTTCATATCCGACAGCGGTTCGGGCGTCGACGCGCCATAGACAAACAGCGGATGTTCGAAGCCGAGTGCCTGGAGGGCCGACTGCGAAATGATGTAGGCCATCATCACCATCCAGCCCATCGGCTTGGTGGGCACCAGCGCCTGGACGAAGACGGCCAGGACGGCGTATTGCGTGACATCAATCGTCCACGGCACCAAGTACCAGAGCAGGTAGTGGCTGATCTCGAGGGTGGTGTAACCCTTGACGAGCTGAATGCCCATCGCCACCAGCGCACTGCCCGCCAGCGTCGAGGCCAGCACCAGGGTGATGGCCAGCATCTTCGGGACGGCAAAGGCCCAGTCCGGGGCCGGCGTGGCATCGAGAATCTCGTGCAGGCGGCGCTCGCGGCTGCTCCAGACCAGTTCCCCGGCGTAGTACATCGCGATGAGCAGGGGGATGATCGCGAACGCCCCAGACAGCGTCTGAATCATCAGGCGCGTCACCGGCAGCGTCGCCGCCTCATACATTTCGTCGGCGAACCAGAGGGCCGACCCGGCGTTGAGGCAGCCGACCAGGACCAGGACCACATAGCCCGGGTGGCGGAAGGCGGCGGCCATGTCGTGTCGTACCAGAGCCCACAGCGCGGCCCTGCCGCTGCCGACGGCCGAGGGGGGCGCCAGCGTCGTGTCAGCCGCAGGCATCGGCGCGGGAGTGGAGGGGGGGGGCTGTGGACGCGCCGCACGCCGCCAGAGACGCCAGGGGCGCTGCTCGAGGCGATACAGCCGCACCGACAGCGCGAGCAGGCCGAGGGCCGCGCTGGTCCAGACGACCCGGTTCCACAGGAGCGGGCCTTCCAGCGGCGGCATGCGGCTGTTGAGTTCGAGGGCCGTCCAGTACTTCGTGCCGATGGCCAGGGCCGCAATGCCGAACGGGTCGACCAGCATCACCGTCGACTCGAAGCGGGGCTGCGACAGTAGACCCATCGCCACGAGGTAACCCACAATGAGCACCACGACGGCCACATAGGTCTGGGCCATCGAGCGCGTCAGCAGCGCCACCCCGAACAGCACGGCCGAGCTGATGAGCAAGGTGGGCCCGCTCAGCACGAGCCAGGCGTAGAGGTACCAGTCTGCGCGAAATGGCCCGACGGTGTCGGGGTCGAGCCACGGCATGGCCGACCCGACGGCGTTGCCGATGGGCACGCTGGCCATGGCGAGCATGCCGGTCAGCCACGCCCCGAGGAAGCGCCCCAGCAGGTAGTCGCGAACCGGCAGGCGCGTCGTGTGCAGCAGCCCGCCGAAGCGCGCCTCGTCGTCGCGGACGACGGCATTGGCCACGAAGGCGGCAGCCACGAAGAGCCCGAAGAGCTGGAGGATGAGTGTTGACTGTGCGAGGACGAACGGCGCGTTGACGTGGACGTTGCCACCGTCGCCACCCAGGCTGATCTGGTCGGAGGCCGCGGCCCCGAACGTGAGGAGGAAGAACAGCAGCGTCGTCACCCAGAAGGCAGGCGACCGCAGCTGATAGCGCAGTTCAAACGCGGCGACGTGGCGCAGCATGACAGGTGTCACGCGGTGCGGCGCAGGCCGCTCAGCGTTGCGAAGTACACATCCTCGAGCCCGGGTGACGCCTGGGCGAAGCCCTCGCCCGGAGATTCGTCGGCCAGCACATGCAGCACAGTGCGTCCGGCCTGCAGCCGCGTGGCAATCACCTGATGCCGGGCGCGCAGGGCGTCGACATCTCCCTTCGCGGCCATCGTGCGCCAGACCTTGCCCCTGAGGCTCTCGACGAGCTGCCCCGGTCCGCCCGTGGCCACAATGCGCCCGCCAGCGAGAATGGCCATCTGAGGGCATAGCTCAGCGACATCCTCGACAATGTGCGTCGACAGAATGACGACGACCTGTTCGCCGATCTCCGAGAGCAGGTTGAGGAAGCGCTGGCGCTCTTCGGGGTCGAGGCCGGCCGTCGGCTCGTCGACAATCACCAGCCGGGGATTGCCCAGCAGCGCCTGCGCGATGCCGAATCGCTGGCGCATCCCACCGGAGAACCCGGCGACGGCCTTGCCGCGCACGTCCCACAGGTTGACCTGGCGCAGCAGATGCTCGACAACATCGCGGCGCTCACCGCGCGAGGCATAGCCCTTGAGCACGGCCAGGTGGGACAGCAGATCCCATGCGGAGACACGAGGGTAGACGCCAAAATCCTGCGGGAGGTAACCCAGCTGGCTGCGCAGGCCTGCGGGGTTGGCCAGCACGTCGAGACCATCGAACGAGAGCTGCCCCGATTGGGGCACCTGGAGGGTGGCAATGCAGCGCATCAGTGTGCTTTTGCCTGCGCCGTTGGGCCCCAGCAGGCCGAACATGCCGGGGGGCAATTCCAGTGAGACGCCGTCGAGGGCGACGGTGCCATTCGGGTACTCGTAGCGGAGGTCTCGGATGCTCAGCATGGCGTTGTTCCTGTGCGTGAGGCGGTCGCGGGTTTCCTGTGCGAGAGACGCACTTTCCGAGGGAAATGTTCCCAGTCACACCATGGCCACAGGTCACCGACTCGAGACGGGGCCCGGCTGCGCCTCAGCCACCTGCCCGATGGGGACAGGGGCCCCTGACGCATTCCAGCGCCTTCACGGTAGAGTGGTGCGAGCAGCGGAGACCCCTCATGCAGGAGAGACGACCCATGACACGACGACTCACCTTCACGCTGGCCGGACTGATGGCAGCCGGACTCACGGCGTATGCACAGCAGGCGGGCGGCGATGCCGACGCCATTGAGCGCGCACTTGCGGCGGCGCCGCGCCAGGCCCGCGACGGGGCCATGGTGATTCGCTGGAAGGCCGACTATACCTACGATGTGCTGCGCCCCGGCACCAACCGCGTGGTGTGCTACGACCAGTCGGGCCTGCCCACCGAGCAGCCGTATTCGATTCAGTGCACCAGCGCCGGCAACCTCGAGCGCGTGGCGCAGAACCGCCGGATGGAAGCCGAGCCCGACCGCACGAAGCGGCAGGCCGCCCTCGATGCCGCAGAGAAGGACGGCACGCGCGTCAAGCCCGAGTACGGGTCGGTGTTCTATACGCTGAGCGGCAAGGACGCCACGGCCACGCGCCTGCACATGACCATCGCGGTGCCCGGTGCCACGACGCAGTCGACCGGCCTGCCCGACACGAACAAGCAGGGGGGCGCCTGGATCATGAATGCGGGCACGACGAGCGCCCACATCATGGTGCCCGGCAGCTAGCGCGGCCCGGCAGTTCGAGGGGGTGTGTCGGCGTCGCGGGTGAAGCGGAGGTTCCACACGCGGTCCTGCACGACCGACACACTGCCCACCGATCCATCAGGCGTTCGGTTCACCAGCAGCGTACCCAGACCACCGGCCGAGAACGCATCACGGTACAGCGGTTCCAGAGGGATGCGCGTCTCCGGTGCGCGGTGCAGGGTCAGCTGCCCGCCGTCGAGCGACAGCTGCACGGTGGTGTCGGCCTCGGTCGACCGATACTGCCCGACCAGCGCAGCCAGTTGATCCGGTGTCATCCGCGTCTCGTCGGCGCGGTCGTAGAGGATCCGGTCGTATCGATCAGCGATCTCGACGGTGTCTGCTCCGGAAAAGCGCCAGTGCTGCCCTGCGACCGTGACGAAGTGCGTCGATGACTGCGGCAGCAGTGCGGCTCCGTGCTCGATGCGCAGAGAGGCGCCGTTGCGCTCGAGCCGTACCGCCCGTCCGTCGAGCCGCGACCGATAGAGGCCGGCCCGTGCATCGAGGTCGGCCTCGCGGACGGACACGACGGCGGTCGGAGGTGCGGCCAGTGTCGTGCGCGCCGAGAGAAAGATGTCGGCCGTGCCGTAGGCCCGCGCGGTCGCACCCGCCGAGGTGACATTGCACAGCACGGCGACGGCCATGCGCTGGTCAGGATAGCCTGCCAGGTGCGCCAGATAGCCGGCAGTCGACCCGCTGTGATCGACCTGTCGTACGCCGCGCCGTTCGTCAATCATGAGGCCGAGGCCATAACCGCGGCCCGCAGCACCACTGAAGCTGACCGGCACCTGCATGTGACTGACCCAGGCCGCGTGTTCGCGGCCGGGCGCCTGCAAGTGCCGTGTCCATAGCAGCAGGTCGTCGACCGTGGTCAGCAGGCCGCCATTGCCGTGGACGGTTTCGAAGGGCATCTCGGTGGCGTAACCGTTCCCTGTGTCTTCGTAGGCCAGCGCACGCCCGCGCACGACGGCGCGATGGTCGTCCCGCCACGAGGTGTGTCGCAGGCCGAGGGGCGCGAAGAGACGGTCGCGCGTGAACTCGGCAAACGACCGTCCCGACACACGCGCCACGAGGATGGCCGCCAGGTTGTAGCCCGTGTTGCTGTACGACCAGTGCGTCCCTGGTGCGAAGTTGGTGGCCGTCTGCCGCGACACAATCTCGAGGACATGCGCATGCGTGTGCACCCGCGTGGTGCGCGGCCACCCGGCGATGCCCGCCAGGCTGCCCCAGTCACGCAGTCCGCTGGTGTGCTGCAGCATCTGGCGGATGGTGACAGGCGGGGTCGTCTCGGGCACTTCGGGCAGATAACGCCTCACCGGGTCGTCAAGTCGCAGGAGGCCGTCGGCCTCGAGCAGCAGCACCGCCGCCGCCGTGAACTGCTTCGAGACCGATCCGGCCTCGAACACGGTGTCGGGCGCGATGGGCACGCCGCGCTCGAGATCGGCCATGCCGTAGCCGCGACGCAGCACGGTGGCCCCGTCCACGCTGACCCCGACGGCGCACCCCGGCGTGTCACTGGAGAACGCCTCGAACTGCCGGTCGACGGCGGCCTCGCTGCTGACGGCTGCCGGGGCCTGCCGGGATCCCTTCAGCACCACCACGGGGAGCACACAGAGACAGGCCAGGATGGCAGCGAGCGTCAATGGGACATGGCTCAGGCGGATGCGCATGGGAATCTCCTTCAGTGGCCGGCGGCCCGGCGCCGCCGCGCCTCGTCCGCGGTGACCGCCAGCACGATGATGGCGCCGATGATGATCTTCTGCACGAAGGGCGAGACCTGCAGCAGATTCCCGCCGTTGGCCAGCACCCCCATGATGAGCGCCCCGATCAGTGTGCCCGCGATGGTACCCTGCCCGCCGGTCAGGCTGCCGCCGCCGATGACGACCGCCGCAATGACGTTCAGCTCGTACGTCTCGCCGGCATTCGGCTGGCCCGTCACGGTACGGGCCACATCAAGGATGGCCGCCACGCCGCAGAGCAGCCCGAGCACGCCGTAGCCGATGAGCCGGGTGCGTCCGACAGACACACCGGCATAGCGCGCCGCCTCGGCGCTGCTGCCCACCGCATAGGTATGCCGCCCGATCGTCGTCTGTGTGAGCAGCAGATGCATCGCCGTTGCTGCGACGGCGACGAGCAGCAGTGGCACGGGCACCACGCCGGCGATCTGCGTCTCGGCCAGCCAGCCCGCTCCCTGCGGAAGGCCCGTGACCGCCGTGCCATCCGCCAGCAGCAGCGCCACGCCGCGATAGATGCCCATGGTGCCCAGGGTCACGATGAATGGGGGAATGCGAAGGCCGACGGTGGCTACCCCGTTCAGGGTCCCGCAGAGCGTTCCCAGGAGCACGGCCACTGCCGCACCGGTGGCGACGGTGCCCTGCGCCATCACCATCGCACCACCGACAGCGGCCACACCCACAATCGATCCCACCGAGAGGTCGACGCCGCCTGCCACCATCACCATCGTCATGCCGACGGCCATGATGGTGATCGCTGCCGTCTGGCGCACGATCGCCGAGAGGTTGGCGGCCGAGAGAAATCGCGGGTCGTGCCCGAGCCACAGCCACTCGACCGCCGGAATCAGCAGGCACAGCACGAGCAGGCTGGCGACCGGCCAGACGCGCTGCAGCCACCGCCCGGTCATGGCTGCGCCCCCGTGCCGAGCGATGCCTCGGCCAGCAGCTGCGGTTCAGAGACGGCATCCGATGCATGCTCGGCGATGATCTGTCCCCGATGCATGACCAGCAAGCGGTCGGTCAGCCCGAGCAGCTCCCGGATGTCGGAGGAGTGCACCAGGACCGATGCCCCTGCCGCTGCCAGTGATCGCAGCAGTCGGTAGATGTCGGCACGCGCGCCGGCATCCACGCCGCGCGTGGGTTCATTCAGCAGGAAGACGGAGGCGTCGGTGGCGATCCATCGGGCGATCAGTGCCTTCTGCTGATTCCCTCCGCTGAAGAACGCCATCGGGCGCCCGGGGTCGGCGGGACGGATGTCGCACTGGGCGATGCCCATCGCCGTCAGCGCATCCTCGTGCGCACGCAGGGCGCGGCCCTGTCGGGGCTGCAGCGCCAGCGCCGCCACGCTGATGTTCTCGCGCAGCGGGCGATCGGGCAGCAGCCCCGTGGCCATGCGGTCGTCAGTCAGCAGGGCCAACCTCCGTCCGAGGGAGGCACGAGGCGACAGGCGTGGCAGTGGCCGTCCGTCGATCGACACCGTGCCAGTGCGGGCCGTCTGGCTTCCATAGAGGCCTTCCAGCAGATCGCGACAGCCCGCATCCGGCAGGCCCACGAGGCCCACGATTTCACCCCCGGCGACCTGGAACGAGACCGGCCCGATGCGATCGCCGATCCGCAGACCAGCGACGCCCAGCCTCACGTGCCTCGCCCCCGCACCGCGCGGGGGAAACTCGTCAGTGGCCGGGCGACCGACGATGTGCCGCACCATGTCTGCCGATGACAGGCCATCGACGGGTCCCGAGTGCACGATACGGCCATCCCTCAGGATGCTGACGTGAGTCGCTAGACGTGGGACCTCGGCGAGGCGATGGGTCACATACACGATGGCCATGCCGCGCTGCTGGAGCCGGTGCACGAGGGCGAACAGGTCACTGGTCTCCCGGGGACTGAGCGCGGCGGTGGGTTCATCCATCAGCAGCACACGCTGCGCGGCCGCCACCGCCCGTGCGATGTCGACCATCTGTCGTTGCGCCGTCCCGAGTCGATCGACGCGCGCCGCAGGGTCGAGCGGGCAGCCGATCGACTCGAGCACCTGCGCGGCCTCGGCGTGCAGGCGCCGGTGGTCGATCACGGGAAGCCCGGACCAGCGGCGGGGTTCGCGACCGAGGAAGATGTTGGCGGCGACGGACAGGTGACCGGCGAGCGCGGGCTCCTGGTGCATCAGGGCGACGCCTGCACCAAGTGCATCGGCCGGGGAACGGTGGTGTACCCGCTGACCGTCGAGCCGCACCTCTCCCGAGTCGGGACGCACGGCTCCAGCCAGAATCTTCAGCAGCGTCGACTTCCCGGCTCCGTTGCCGCCCAGCAGGGCATGCACATCCCCGGGGCCCGCTGACAGACCGACACCCGACAGCACCACCTGTGGGCCGTAGGCCTTTCCGACCGATCGCACCTCGAGCACTGGAACCGGGGCGGCCATGCGCATCAGGGCGTGCGGAGCAGCCGGCGGATGTCCGGGGTGTCGATCGACTCGCGGGTCAGCAGTGAGACGCCGGTGTCGATGCGTCGGGCCGGTGTGCGGCCGGCGCGCTGGTCGACAATGGTGCGGACGCCGTCGTAGCCCATGCGATACGGGTCCTGCAGCACGAGGGCATCGATGGCCCCGTCTCTCACATCCTGCACAAGGTCGGGTGTGGCGTCGAATCCGACGAGCACCACCTGTCCCTGGCGCTGGCGCTGCCGAATGGCACGCACCGCGCCGACCGTCGAGGTTTCATTCGAGGCGAAGATGCCCCGCACCTCGGGGTGCGCTGTCAGGATGTCTTCGGCCACCGACAGCGACCGCGTGGCGCTGGCGTCGCCGTACAGCCACTGGACGATGGTGACGCCGGGATGCCGCTGCGCAAGCGTCTCGGCAAAGCCCTGCTCGCGTTCGTCGGTCGACACCGAACCCTTCTTGACCCCCAGAATCGCCACCGTGCCCTGGCCGTTGAGCCGTGCCGCCATCCGCTCGGCCGCCATGACGCCACCCGCCCGGTTATCGGTGGCGACGTACGAGAGATAGGCCTCGCTCGAGAGCCCCGAGTCGAACACGGTGACGGGAATCTGCTGCCGTGCCGCCCGTTCGACCATCGGTACGAGCGCCTCACCATGCGACGGGGCGAGGACGATGCCGGCCACGCCGCGGCTGATGGCGTCCTCCACCATGTTGACCTGCGTGGCCACGTCAGTCTCTGCGGCTGGGCCCTTCCAGTCGATCTTGACGCCGTACTCGGCCCCAGCGGCATCGGCGCCGGCCTTCACGGTCTGCCAGAAGTTGTGCGAGACCCCCTTCGGAATCACCGCGATGACCGGCGTCGACGGGGCGGGCGGGGCCGAGCAGCCTGCCGCAAGCAGCAGGGGAGCCAGAAGCCCGATGAGGCGGCGGAGTGGCAGTGGGGCAGGCACGGCGAATGCCGATTCTACCGGGCCTGTGGCCCGTTCGGCTACGCAGGGTTTGGTACGATGCCCGGCCATGTCGACTTCTCTTCCATCTTCGGGCCAGGCCCGGGACCGCCTGTCGGTCGCCTCGTGGCTCGTATCGGCCGGCAGGGATGCGCAGCCCGGGGCCCCGCTCAATGTGCCGATGAGTCCTGCGTCAAACTTCGTGCTCGGCGACGCCCGGGCCTACGCGCGCGACGACGGCACGCCGGGCTGGGAGGCACTCGAAGCTGTCGTGGGTGGCCTTGAAGGCGGGCAGGCGCTGGCGTTGGCTTCAGGCATGGCGGCCATCGCGGCGGTCTTCGATCAGGTCGCGGTCGGCTCACTCATCGTCATTCCCGACGACTGCTATCAGGGCGTGACAGGCCTCGCGCGTGCCGGCGAGCAGCGCGGCCGGTGGCGCGTGCGGACGCTGCCGGCCACGGACACACAGGCCTGGGTGGCGGCCTGTCGGGAGGCCGATCTGCTGTGGCTCGAGTCGCCGTCAAATCCGCTGCTGGTGGTGGCCGACCTCGACGTCATCTGCGCGGCCCCGAGGAAGCCTGGCGCCACCGTGGCCGTCGACAACACCTTTGCCACGCCACTCAACCAGCAACCACTGGGACTCGGGGCCGATGTGGTGGTGCATTCGGCGACCAAGAGCCTCGGCGGGCACTCGGACCTGCTGGCCGGACTGGTCGTGGTGCGTGACGACGCACGCCTCGCGGCCCTGCGTCATGTCCGTGAGCTGACGGGCGCCACACCCGGCACACTCGAGGTGTTCCTCGCGCTGCGCGGGCTGAGGACGCTGGCGCTGCGGCTCGAGCGATCGCAGCAGTCGGCACAGGTGCTGGCCGAGCGGCTGTCGGTGCATCCCGCGGTCACCGGTGTGCGGTATCCCGGGCTGTCGGGCCATCCCACGCATGCGGCGGCACGTCGGCAGCTGGCCGGATTCGGGATGGTCATTTCCTTCGACGTGCGTGGAACGGCGGCTGCGGCCGACGCCGTGTGTGCCGGCGTGCGACTGATTCGGCACGCGACGAGCCTCGGTGCCGTGGAATCGACGATGGAGCGCCGCGCCGCAGTGCCCGGCCAGGAACACCTGCCGCCGACGCTCCTGCGACTCAGTGTGGGCATCGAGTCGGTCGACGACCTCTGGCGCGATCTCGACGCGGCCTTGCAGCAGTCCCAGGCCGTTGCCCGCTAACGGTCTGCCGAGGCCATGCGGCGCACGGCCTCGGTGATGGCCCGCTCCGAGGCATTCGAGAAGCGCAGCAGGAATTCGTGCGCCGGCGCCGACGAGGCGTCGGCATAACACGCGGCGGTGCCGAGCAGAACCACCCCGTGGCGGCGCGCCTGCTCTGCCACGCGGCCCGTGTCGAACCGCACGACGAGGTGAAGCCCGCTCGAGGTGTCGGTCACGGTGGCTCTCGAGCCGAATCGCGCCTGCAGGGCGTGCAGCAGCGCGTCCCTGCGCCGGCGATAGACGCGGCGCATGCGTCGGATGTGCCGTGCCAGGTGCCCGTGTGCGATGAACTCGGCCAGCGCACCCTGTTCGAGATGCGGCGTGTGGCGGTCGGTATGCCACTTGGCCTGAAGGAACGGTGTGACGAGTGCGGGTGGCACCACCAGATAGCCAATGCGCAGCGCGGGAAACATCGAGAGCGAAAAGGTGCCGATGTACACCACGCGCGAGGCATCGCCGAGTCCCTGCAGCGCGGGCAGCGGGCTGCCGTCGTACCGGAACTCGCTGTCATAGTCGTTCTCGATGATCAGGCGGTCGGATCCCTGGGCCCACTGCAGTAACTCAAGCCGCCGGGTCAGCGACAGGGCCATGCCCAGGGGGTACTGATGCGACGGGGTGACGATTGCCAGCCGGACCCGCGCAGGGAGCCGTGTGACCTGCAGGCCCTCGTCGTCGACCGCGACGGGCAGCACGCGGGCGCCAATCGCCCCGAAGAGTCGCCGGGCTTCCGGGTAGCCCGGATTCTCGAGCGCCACGGCGTCACCCGGGTTGACGAGTACCCGGGCGCAGAGATCGAGCGCCTGCTGCGACCCGGTGACGACGACCACCTGCTCGGCATCGCACCTGACCCCGCGGGCGTACCGGAGGTAGCGGGCGATGGCCTCGCGCAGCGGCGCCAGGCCGCCGATGTCCTCGCGTGACGGTGGACGGCCCAGCGGCCGCCGGCGCATCTGCTGGCGCAGGAGGCGACTCCACTCGGCCAGTGGAAACAGGCGGAGATCGGGCTCTCGGGACGTCAGGTCAATGGCAGCAGGCGCGGCGGCCGTCGGCGGCTGCCAGGCACCCAGTCGGGTGACGTAGTCGGAGACGCGAACCGGGCGCGCGCCTGCCGCCGGCGTGCCGGGGGGGGGCTTCAGCGCCGAGACGTCGGGAAGGCTGTCGGGCACGAAGGTGCCTGCACCACGGCGGCTCTCCAAATAGCCTTCGCTGAGCAGCTGGTCATAGGCGCCTGTGACGGTCGTGCGCGACACACCCAGCAGCACGGCGGCATCACGGGTTGAGGGTACCCGCACACCAGGCGCCAGCCGTCCGTCCGCGATCCGCGACTTCAGTTCGCGGACGAGCTGCCGGTGCAAGGGCTCTGATCGCCGCCGGTCGACCACCAGCGGCACGGCAAAGGTGGACTGGTCATTCGTGCGCAAAGTGGCCCTTTTCATTCAAGCCACAGTCTGCCACGATGCGCGGCATGTCCACCCCCGATCTCTCCGCTCCCTCCCGCCGTGACCTGCTGACGGCGCTGCTGGCCGGCATTGCCGGTGCGTCGCTGACCGACGATGCCGCCGCGCAGGCGCCCGAAGCGGCCGACCCGTCGGTCTACATTCCCAAGGCGCACCTGGTGCAGGATCGGGCGTTCCTGCATGCCTTCATGCGCGAGTTCAGCTTCATCGAGCTCGTCACGACGACGCCGACGCTGCGTGTCACCCACATTCCCTGCGTGCTGGCGCCGTCGCAGGGCCGATACGGCACGATCTTCGCCCACATTTCGGCCCAGAACGATCAGGTCAAGGCGATCCGTGCCGGGGCGCGCGCCCTGGCCGTGTTCCGTGGCCCGCACGGCTACGTGTCGCCGGGCTGGCTGGTCACCGACTTCAGCCGCAAGGGCGTGCCCACCTGGAACTTTGCCGTCGTGCATGCGTCCGGCCGACTGGTGGCGATCGACGAACCCGAGCGCAAGTACGAGCTGCTTGCGACCCTGATTGACCAGTACGAGCAGGGCATCGGCGGCACCGATTATCGCTTCCGCGACCTGCCCAAGGCCGATGTGATGCAGCGCGCCACGGGCATCCAGCCCTTCGAGATCGAAATCGACCAGCTGGAAGGGAAGTTCAAGCTGTTCCAGGAGCGGCCGGAACCCGACAAGGCGGCGGCCCTGCCGAAGCTCGACACGTACCGGGAACGCTCGCTGAAAGCGTACACGGAACACTTCTACACGACGGCACCGAAGTAAGGACGGCGGCCCTCGTCGCCGGGGGGCTTCACGTTCCTTACGATTGATATACTTCCGCGCGTGGATTCCCGGTCGGCCCATCGCCGCGCGCTCCTCGCCCTGTCGGTGCTGTTCTTCTTTTCGGGGCTGAGCGCGCTGATCTATCAGGTGCTCTGGCTCCGGATGCTGGGCTGGGTGTTCGGGGTCACGGTCTACGCGGCCAGCGCCGTGTGGGCCACGTTCATGGGTGGACTCGCGGTCGGCAGCATCGTTTCAGGACGAGTGGCCGACCGCATCCGCCAGCCCCTCAAGTGGTTTGCGGCCGCTGAATCACTGATTGCCGTCACCGCGCTGGCGACGCCGGTCATGCTGTCGGTGCTGCAGCAGGCCTATGTGGCGATCTATCCACACCTGCCGCAGTCGCCCGTGATGCTGACGGTGGCCAGGCTCATCATCGGCGTGGCGGTGCTGATTGTGCCCACGGCGCTGATGGGAGCGACCCTGCCGTTCGTGCTGAAAGCGTCGATCTTCCAGCGCGGCTCCCTCGCAGCACAGGTTGGCATCCTCTACGGCAGCAACGCCGCCGGCGCCATCGTCGGCACGGTGGTGTCCGGGCTGGCGCTGATTCCCCAGCTGGGCCTGCAGAAGACCTTCTGGGTGGCCGCGGCGTGCAACCTCGGTGTGGCGCTGGCCTCGCTGGCCCTCAACGCGCGCCTGCAGCAGCTGGGCGGCGCCGAGGCACCGGCGACGCCGGCCGTGGTTGAGCGCACCGATGAGGCTGCGCCGATGCCACCCTCGACGCTGCGCACCATTCTGTGGGTCTTTGCGCTGTCGGGGGCCATCTCCATGGCCATGGAAGTGGTGTGGTTCCGGGTCATCACCATGATCGTGCGTCCCACGGTCTACAGCTTCGCCATGATGCTGGCCACGCTGCTCGCGGGCATTGCGGTGGGCAGCTACGCCATCGCGCCGCTGCTGGCCCGGCGGCTGTCGTGGCTCGGAGTACTGGCCGTGCTCGAGCTCCTGCTGGCGGTGCTGCTGGTGTCGTCGTTCCGTCCGCTGCAGTGGCTGCCGCAGGCGACCGAGGCCCTCGGTTGGCTGGCGGCCCTCATGCCCGCGTATCTCATTCATCCGCTCGCTGCGAGCCTGCTGACGATTCTGCCGGCGGCCACGGTGATGGGCGTAGCCTTTCCGATCGGACTGCGCCTGTGGACGATTGGCGGCGATCCTGCGCAGGCCGCGACGCGCGTCGGGGTGTTCTACTCGCTCAATGTGGGTGGGTCGATCCTCGGGTCGCTCCTGGCCGGGTTCGTCCTGCTGCCCTGGCTGGGCAGCCGTACCACGCTCATCGTGAGTGCGTCGGTGACGCTGGCCGCGGGTCTGGCGCTGGTGGTCGTGACCGGCTGGGCATCCCGACGTCGGCTGGCGGCCGCGGCGGTCGCGGTGACGGTATTCGGCGTGACGGCGCAGACAATGCCCGACCCGTATGATGAGTTCATCGCGCAGCGGTATCCGCAGATGGATCCGGTGTGGAAGGAGGAAGGCACCGAGGCCACGGTGGGCGTGCACGAGTTCGGGACCCCGGAGCGGCGCATCCGGATGATGACGATCAACGGCAACCATCAGGCAGGCACCGACGGACCGACGACGATCATCCACCGGCGCATCGGCCACCTGCCGATGCTGGTGCATCCCGACGCGCGGCGCGTCCTGGTGATTGGCATGGGCGGCGGTGCCACGCCCGGCGCGGTCAGCATTCACGACGGGGCCGAGGTCGATGTCGTCGAGCTGGCCGAGGGCGTCGTGAACGCTGCGCCCTGGTTTTCGAGCATCAATTACGACATCGCCACCCGGCCGAACGTGAACATCCGGGTCGACGATGGGCGCAACTTCCTGCTGCTGACCCGAGAGCGCTTCGATGTGGTGACGGCCGACGTGATTCAGCCGGTATTTGCCGGCGCCGGCAACATCTACTCGCGCGAATACTTCGAGCTGGTGCGGAACGTCCTCAAGGACGACGGCCTGGTGATGCAGTGGATTCCGGGCACCGAGGCCGAGTTCAAGCTGATCGGGCGCACGTTCATGAGCGTGTTTCCCGAGACGACCGCCTGGGCCGAAGGTAACCTCTTCATCGGCGCGAAGCAGCCCCTGCGGCTGTCACGCGAGAACTTCGAGGGTCGCGCGTTCTATCCGGGGCGGCGGCAGGCCATGGCCGACACCGGCATCGAGTCGTTCGATGCGCTACTGCAGACGTTTGTGGCGGGCCCCGAGCAGCTTCGGGCCTACCTGGGTGACGGCCCGGTGCTCACCGACGACCGGCCCATGGCCGAGTATTTCCTCAGCCTGCCGCGCGACCGCCAGGCTGACTTCAGCCAGATTCCCCGGGGTGATGTGCGGCAGTTCG